>Ga0187867_10001863_pt1 | contig 17969 bp, 13 predicted proteins | sample June2016WEW_13_1_FD_132976 | JGI IMG/M metagenome (GOLD analysis project Ga0187867, IMG submission 132976) | Peatland microbial communities from SPRUCE experiment site at the Marcell Experimental Forest, Minnesota, USA - June2016WEW_13_10 | ecosystem: Environmental > Terrestrial > Soil >...
GCGAAGAAACCGATGATGATCTGCACCAGCAGCGTGAAAGCCACGAACGGCTGCGGATCGGCCGGCACGAATTCCCCAATGCCCGGACTGGTCCGGAAGAACACCAGCAGCACCATGGCGGCGGGAATCACGATCAGGTAGCGCGATAGCTTGGCGACGTATTGAATCCCCTTCACGCCGATGTAAGCCATCCCATAGCCCCAGAGGATGCCGATGACGATGAATGGCAGGCTCCCCGCCCCGGCCTTGGAGCCGACCGTGTTCAAGATGAATTGCGTCGAAATGGCCGTATTCACGGCGAACCAGCCGATCTGCAGCAGGCCCATCAGCAGGCCGGGCATCACGTAGCCGCCCGTCGTGCCGAAAGTCGAACTACCCACCACATAGAGCGGATAGCCCGTCTTCATGCCCAGCATCGCCGGCGCGTAATAGTAAAGCGCGTAGCTGAGCAGTCCGGCCACTACGATGGCGGCCATGCACAGGCCCAGGCCGGCATGCTGGATGGTGCCCTTGGCGATCGAAAGATAGAAGGCGATCCACAGGAAAATACCCGCATAGCTGGGCGCTGTATTGGCATACCACGGACCGCGGTTCGACGCGGGATTCGGGACGGCTTTGGAAATGTAGTCGGGCAGCATGGCCTCTCCTTTTGCGAAGCCGCCAGTATACTACGAGGCAGATAGAGCAGGTTGCGGGGTAGGTGTATACTGATTCGAACCTCGGGATCGGAACCGTCGATGGGAAATACCTGCGCCAGCATCCATATCGCGTGGAGAGGCAAAGTGGACGATGCCGCTAAAGCGATCAGCCGGAGCTATTGCAAGCTTGGCTATGAGCGGGTGAAAAAAGCGCCGGCCGAAGGCGGCAAGCATGTGGTCCTGCTGGCGCCCACCGGGCAATCTTACGTCTCCGTTTATGACAGCGACAACGCCAAACTCGACAGCGGCGAGTTGAAAGATCTGGCGCTGGCGGCGTCCAAAGCTTTGAAAACGGCCGCTATATTCACCAGTCTCTATGACAGCGATACCTATGAATTCATCGTTTTCGCCAACGGCCGGCAAATCGATCTGCTGATGACCGATGGGGAAAGCTATGACGGGCCGATGAAAAGGTTGAGCGGCAAATCGCGCGCCGCCAAATGGAGCAGCCTCTTCGGGCGGACGCTGAGTATCGGCCAGATCCAACAGGCGATGACCCAGCAAACCGCCTTCGCCGACAACGTTGTCGCTGGATTATCGGAACTGATCGGCCTCCGCGGCGGCCAGCCACAGCTCAATTACCAGGATTTCCTGCACGAAGGCCATCAGATCGCTGCCACGTTTTATTTCAAGAAGAAGCCGAGGGCGCTGTCCGATATCCCGCCAGGGGAAATTCGGCTTGCCGATTATTTCGATCCCGATAATTGCCGCATGCGTGCAGTCTATCCGGCGAGCTGGCCAATCCCTATTGGCAGTAAGCGTCTCGCCACATGGCTGATATTGAGCCAGGGCGGAGGCTTCCGTGGCGGTACGGCGGCCATTCGCCTCTCCGGGCCGGGCACACTGTTACTCTCACGAGCGATTATCAATGGCCACAAATTCCATAACGGCCAGATCGTCGGTGCGCTGGAACCGGTTGCGCGGAATCTCACGCAGGAAGATGTAGCCAAGTTAGTCGAAGCGATGAGATTCAAGGTCATGCCGGTATCCTCTTCCGCTGAATCGTGCACATACAGTGGGGAGTTCCCGAATCTTATCGTTCCTGCGATGACTCCTGAACGAACAACGCAGATTCTACTGGTCCTGCAAATGGATTTGACGCCCCAAGCAGCGGGCGAGTGGGAAATCAACGTCTCCATTCAGCCGGGAACGCAAACCGCTTATCGGCACAAGCTGCCGCCGTTGCGCATTACGGCGGTAGAGCAGACATGGATACCGGTCGTATCGGGGCTGAACCCCAAAACCAGGTACGACAAATCCAATCTTAGTGCGACTCACCTGCATGAACTGAACTACAAGCAATCTACAATTCCAGGACTGCGGCAGCTCGATCATCCCGCGGTCACCTCCAGCGTGGCGATACTCAAGGATGAGGGGCAGGTGACGCTGGACGCCTGCAAAACCTGGCTCGAGGCGTGGCTGCGTCCGCTGGCCGATCGGCAGGAAGGCGAGATTAGGATTGATGCTGAAAAACAGATGTCGTCATCGCTGCATGTCGGCAAGGCGAAGAAGACCATGCCGGTGTCCGGTTTCCTCAGCGACCGAATATGGGGAAAGCTTTTCGATTGCGCCAGCGACTACCAGAGCGTGCTGGTGACCTTCGTTCCCAAAGGGGCCGAATGCGCCATAGCGGGGGTCGGTTTGCAACATAGCATCACGGAGTTCATAGGCAGAGGGAAAGAGGAGTACGACAAACCGACGGCTGACACGCTGCGCGCCATGCGCGGCCGTCCCTTCGGATCATTGGCACAGGGCGATACATGGCATGTGTTCAAATGGTTGGCCAACCATGCGGATGGCTATCGATATCTGGACACTTCCGCCGGTGACATGGAGTGGCAGTTGGATAGCTTTGCCGCGGAGCGCTTGCCGCTGCAAGCATGGACCAGCCAATCCACCTGGATACCGGCGTTCGATCAAGCCGGCGGCTATGAGCAAACAGTCTACGAGGAATCCAGCGTGTTGAACTGGTTCCGGGGCATTCTCGACGGCCATGGGTTGGAACATGGGAAAATGACCGCCCAATGGTGCGGCAATGTCTTGCGGATGGTCGCGCCGCAACTGTGGCTTTGCCGGAATCTGATCGACCAGGTGAACAGAGCCGCGCTCGAACGAGTGGCGCAAGTTGGCGAAACCAACGGCGCTTATAAAATCGCGCTGCGCCCCGGCTGCGCGCTTGACGAGCTGGAGCTGGCTTTATTGCCCATCCTCCCCGTCGAAAGCGCCAGAATATCGGTGGTGTGAATGGAACTGGCCGGTATCGCCTTGGAGGGCGGAATCGAAGTCTTACAGACCGGGGGGCATGCGCCACCCTGTTCCACCGCGGAACTCGACGCCGATCAGATATTTCCCCTTGACGTAATTGCAGTAGCGCACCCGGCCTCGTCCGGATATGCCCAACTTCGTGTCGTGGCACCTGATGTACGACGGAACCGCCATCTTCTCGGATACCAGTAACTGTAAACCTTCTACCGACCCGTTCATGAGCTTGGCCACAATGAACCCTTCGGCTTCTGCCCGGTCCTCCCACAGGATGCGGAGTTCGCCGGTGGCGGCCTGGCGCACGTGCCGCCGCGTATTGATTTTTCGAAATGTGGCGTGGAGCGCCTGTTGGGCCCAAAAAACGGATTCCGCGTAAACTCCGCTGATCTGGGAGGCCTGGATATCCAGCGCCGCGGCCAACGCCGACACTGCTTCCCAATCACCCATCTCGTAGCGGCAGACCATCTTGTAGACTGTCAGGTACGGATCGCCCGGCGGCGCGGTTCCCGTTAAGGCAGCCGCGATCGCGGGAGCGCTGTGGACTTTGGCGAGGGCTTCCCCGATGGGGATCTCAGTGAGGGCTTCAAGCAGCGAGAACAAGCCGAGCAGGAACCCTAAATTCGGTGGGGAGACTCGCGCGACGTCCGCAATGCGCTCACAGAAGCGCGCGCGCACCAGGGATAGGGTTACCAGTTCACCGGGCTTGTCTTTCGCCAGCACCGGCAGCGCGGCCAGCACGGCCCAATGGCGGACGCCCTCCTCGCCGAGTACCGTCATGGCATGCTTGATGGTGCGAATCTCAGTAGTATGCGAGAAAAGCGCTGAGTTCACGTAAAGCAGCAGACTATAAGAGAGCCACACGTCGCGCGATATGAAAGTGTGCAATAACTCGAAGTCGGACTCGATGCGCTGAACTTCCGCGAGCAGGCGTAGACAGGTTAATCTTGCGGCCGGTATGCGCCGCCCCACAACGGCCGCCGGACGCGCAAAGAAGTAGCCTTCAAAGTAGTCGTATCCGGCCCCCAGTGCCCACTCGAACTCTGCCTGAGTCTCGACCTTCTCGGCGAGCAGCGCGATTCCGAGGGACCGGTAAGTCCGCAGTAGGTGCTCCTGGTCCTGGCGTGAAGTGGCTCCCACATCCACAATGATGAGCTTAGCCAGGCGGACCAGCGGCTCTCGCCGCGGATGGGGGACAAACTCGCCAAGCGCGCAGGTATAGCCTTGTGCGCAGATCTCCTGGCAGGCAGCCAGCACCTCCGCGTCCGGCTCCACCGAGTCGAGAAGCTCGACCACCAGAATCTCGGGCGGGAGAACGGAGTGCAATCCGCCAAGCAGGAGACTGCGATCGAATTTGAGGAAAGCCTTTCTTCCGCAAACCAGGTTCTCGATTCCTACCGCCAGGAGAGTATTGGCAAGCACCATGACGGCCGCGGTCGGGTCGTCGATGCGGTCCGTGACACTTTGGCAAGACGCGGAGCGATAGAGCAGCCGGTAGGCATAGAGCTGCCGCTGCCGGTCAAAGATGGGTTGGCGCGCAACGAAAACATCCATTTTTTTCAACTAATTTAACAACGCTTGTCACTGCTCCAACACCCTTTGCCGGATCTCCAGGCAACCCTTTCCCGTAGGTAGCACCTTACCCGGATTCAGCCGGCAGTCGGGATCGAACAGCCGCTTGAAAGCTCCCATCGTCTCCAATGTTTCCGGCTTGAACTGGTATGCCATCATTTCGTTCTTCTCCATGCCCACGCCGTGCTCGCCCGTAATCGAGCCGCCCACGCTCAAGCAGTGATTCAGAATCTCGGCGCCGGCCGACCTGGCTTTGTCCAGGTCTCCCGGTTTACGTGCATCGAAGAGGATGATGGGGTGCAGGTTGCCATCCCCGGCATGGAAAATGTTGCTGATGGTCAGGCCGTACTTGCGCCCGACCTCGGCGATCACGCTCAGGGTGGGCGCGATCTGCGTGCGCGGCACGACGCCATCCTGCACGTAATAGAAAGGGCTGACGCGTCCTACTGCGCCAAAGGCGTTCTTGCGGCCTTTCCACAGCAACTCGCGTTCCTCGGCGGTTTTGGCTACCCGAACCTCGCGCGCGCGGCACGACTGGCACACCTCGCGGATCTGGTCCACCTGCTCCTCCACGTTCTCGCGCAGCCCTTCCAACTCAATCAGCAGGACGGCGGCTGCATCCATGGGAAAGCCCGCGTGGGTGGCCTCTTCCACCATGCGCAGCATCACCCCATCCAACATTTCGACGGCTACCGGCACGATGGCGCGCGCGGTAATCTCGGCGACCGTGGCCCCGCAATCCTCCACCCCGCCTGTGTGTACGGCCAGTGAATCGATGTCCAGAAACGCCGAATCGTAAATGGCCAGGATCGTTTTCACCATCTCCGGCTTGCGCATCAGCCGCACCACGATCTTGGTGACCAGCGCCATGGTGCCCTCCGAGCCGGTCAGCAGGCCGGTCAGATCGTAGCCCGGCAGGTCGGTTTCTTTTCCCCCGGTGGTCGCCACCGTGCCGTCCGGCAGCACGAACTCCAGACCCAGGACGTGGTTGGTGGTCACCCCGTAGGCCAGCGTGTGCGGACCGCCGGCGTTCTCAGCCACGTTGCCGCCCATAGTGCAGGCGCGCTGGCTGGAGGGATCGGGCGCATAGAAATAGCCCTGCGATTGCACGGCCAGCGTGATATCCAGGTTCACTACGCCGGGTTCCACCACCGCGCGCTCGTTTTCCAGATCGATTTCCAGGATGCGGTTCATGCGCGCGAAGCCCACCACCACGCCGCCTTCGCGCGGAATCGCGCCGCCGCTCAAGCCGGTCCCCGCGCCGCGGCCTACGATGGGCACGCCGTATTCGCCGGTGATTTTGACTATGGCGACTACGTCTTCGGTCGAGCGCGGGAAGACTACCATCTCGGGCCGGCCCGTCTCCACGCTGCCATCGTATTCATAGAGCGCCAGATCTTCAGGGCTGTCCAGGTAGCCGCGGGCGCCCAGAAGATCGATCAGTTTCTGCTTGGCCTCGGGCGGGAGCATGTCCCAGTATAGCCACCGGATGCCGGCAAAACCCGCCGTCCCTAAAACTGTTTGCGCCCGTAGCACGTACTTGAAATGAGTGTCATGCCGTGGTAGTGTTACTAAATTGATATTCTTGCTACGCCTGGGCGAGGGAGCTTGACGTGATTCTGGAAAGGAGGGGGCCCGCGATCATTGTTGCGCTGGTCCTGCTCGCAGCCCGCCTGGCTGCGGCTGGCGGCAGCATTTCGGGCATTCTCAAGGATCCTAGCGGCGCCGCAATACCTGCCGCCCGTCTCACTCTGACCAACAGCGCGCTCAAAGGCGAAATCAAAACCGTGTCCGACATGCAGGGATTCTACTCGTTTCCCGCCATCCCAGTCGGCCGCTACGAGCTGAAGATTGAAGCGGAGGGATTCAAGACCCAGCAGGAGACTTTGACGATGGACGCCGATGCGGCCATTAGAATCGATGCGGTACTGCAAATTGGACTTGAGACCGAGACCGTAACGGTAGCCGGCACCGGGGAAGCCATCCAAACCCAGGTCGATACCGTGGCGACCCACCTGGGCGAAATCATATCGGACAGCCAGATCGAAGCGATTCCGTTGAACGGCCGCAGCTATACCGATCTGTTGGCGATTCAACCGGGCGTCAGCCCGATCACCACGCTAACGCCGACCTCGGTCATCATGGCCGGTGTCACGGGGACCATCAACCCTTCCGGCGATCTGAATCCCGGAGACGTTTCGATCGACGGCCAGCGTGAATCTTCCAACGGCTTCATGGTGAATGCCATCGACGTGCAGGAGCACATGAACGGTGGGACTTCAGTAATTCCGAATCTCGACTCCATACAGCAGTTTCGCGTGCTGACTAATAACTTCGACACCGAATATGGCAACTACAACGGTGGTTTGGTGAATGTAGTGACGAAGTCCGGCAGCAACGCCTTTCATGGCGACGCCTTCGAATTCCTGCGAAACACCGATCTGGATGCCAGGAACTACTTCGACAACGTCCGCGGCGCCTTCCACCAAAACCAGTATGGCGGCGTTCTAGGAGGGCCGGTCCGGAAGAATCGCGTGTTTTTCTTCCTCGATTATCAGGGAACGGGCACCGTGGAAGGCATCGCCTCCCCGGTGACATCGGTGTTTTCGTTGCAGGATCGCGGCGGCAATCTGAGTGACGTCGCGAGTTCGTTAACAGGCACAGTCAGCGGACCGTACATCGCCAGCCTGCTCACGCAAAAGCTGGGATACGGCGTTTCCGAGGGCGAGCCGTACTATACTCCTGGGTGCGCCAGTCCAGTGTCCTGTGTGTTTCCCAACGCCACCATTCCCACCAGGGCATGGTCGGCGCCGGCGGTGAACCTGCTGCCATATATTCCCTTGCCTGATATCGGCTCGAATCTGTTCGCAACCTCCGCATACCCTGAGACCGTCAGAGACGATAAGGCAGGCAGCCGGATCGACGCAAACACCCGGCTGGGCCAGATTTCCGGCTATTATTTCGTCGATAATTACCGCCTGGATAATCCGTATCCCGGCGGCCAAGGCGGCGCCAGCATACCCGGTTTCGACTCGCTCACCGTAGGCCAGGCGCAGATGATCGCGATCGGCGATACCAAGGTACTGGGAGCTACCGTCGTGAATGAATTCCACGCCGGTTTCCTGCGCAATGTCAACGATATCGGCCAGCCGCGCGGCGGCGCGGGAGTAACCCTTCAGTCGCAGGGCTTTGTGACCGGCGTGGGCACGCCGGGTATCGTGGTGCAAGCGCCGCAATTCGAGGGAGTGGAGAATATTGTTTTCCCTTCGTTTGTCATGGGTGTGCCGATCACCAATGTGGACCAGTGGAACAATACGCTGTATGTCAGCGACGCGATATCGAAGGTGATAGGGACGCACACGCTCAAATTTGGCGGCCAGTTTCACGCCGATCAGGTCAACGAAAATCCAAACGCGACGTTCAACGGAACCTTCAACATCGACGGCACGGAAACCGGTTCGGCCTTCGCCGACTTCTTGTTGGGCTTCCCCAGCAACTTCACTCAGACCACCGGACAGCGCTTCTATCTCCGGAACCAGTACGGCGCAACCTTTGCGGAAGATAGCTGGCGGGCGCGCGCCAACCTGACGCTGAACTTCGGTCTGCGTTGGGATTTGATCATGCCGTGGTGGGAGAAATATAACAACATCCAGACGATTGTTCCTGGCGAGCAATCGGTGCTATATCCCAACGCGATACCCGGCCTGGTGGTGCCGGGCGATCCGGGAATCCCCTCCACACTCTCACCCTCGCAATTCCACAGTTTCGCGCCCCGAGCCGGTCTGGCGTACGCACCCAACTTCCACGATGGATCCTGGAAGACCCTGCTGGGCGGCGAAGGGAAGAGCAGCATCCGCGCCAGTTACGGGATGTTCTATACGGCATTTCCAGGGTTGAGCGCGGGCATCATGTACGGCATCCCGCCGTTCGGGTACAACTATTTGAGTCCCGCGCCGCCGCTGCTCGCCACGCCGTTCATCACCGCCGCGAATGGCCGTGAGAACATCGATCCCTTCCCGCTGGACTTTCCTCCGCACAACGTCTCCGCGCAAAACTTCTTCACCGGGTTCAACTTTGCGGCTGTAACTCCGATCGGCGCCGATCCTTATTTTTATTACCGCAATAGCGTTCCTTACACGGAAAACTACATGTTTTCGTTGCAGCGCCAGATCGGAGAGGGCGCCCTGCTCACTGTCAGCTACGCGGGCAATGAAGGTCATCACCTGCTGGTGTTGGTGCCGACGAACGTAGGTAACCCGGCGCTGTGCCTGAGTCTGAGCCGGCCGAGCGAGGTAGCTCCCGGAAGCGCTACTTGCGGACCATTCGGCGAAGACGCCGCCTATACCGCGGCATCCGGCAAAGTCTACCAGGGAACGCGTGCCGGCCTGGGACCAAACTTCGGATCGACTACCGCCCAAAAATCGGTCGGCAATTCGGACTATAACGCTCTGGAAGTCACCTTCCGCATGGTCACCGGTAAGCGGGCGACTCTCCTGATTGGCTATACCTATTCGAAGTCGATTGATGCAGCATCCAATCTCGGCGAGCAGATTAATCCGTTCAACGCAAACCTTACCCGGGTCGTCTCCTCCTTCGACCTGAGGCATAACTTCGTGGCCACCTACACCTATGCTTTACCCTTCGACCGGTTGTTCGGACGTAGCCGCCTCGCCCAGGGATGGAACCTGTCGGGCACCACGCGCTTCAGCACGGGCTTCCCCGTCACGCTGGCCGACGATTCGGACCGGTCGCTGTTGGGGACGCTGGGCAACGGCGTCAATAATGAGCTGCTGGACACGCCTCAGGTATCGCAGGGTCCGCTCGCTATCGATACGAACCCGCGCAATGGCAGGCCGGAATTCAATAACAGCCTCTTCGCCCCGGAAACTCTGGGACAGTTGGGCAACGCGGCTCGCCGCTTCTTTTACGGCCCCGGTATCGATAATTTCGATATGCGAATCGGCAAGACGGTGCAATTCGCGGAATCCACATCGCTGGATATCCGGGTGGAAGCCTTCAATGTCTTCAATCACGCTCAGTTCTACGGACCTTCGGCGGTGGACGGAGAAATCAACGATCCGGACTTTGGACGGGTGGTGAGCGCGGCCGCGCCGCGGCTCGTTCAAGTGGCGGCCAAGTTCCACTTTTAGCCGCCCCGTGGGGCAGACGATCGTATTGTGTCGTCTGCCTGGCCGCAAGGGGGGCAGACCACAAAAATCGATGGTCTGCCCCACACCGGTTAATATAATGATGGGTACGCCAACGATATGAGACCAGTAGCCGTAATGGGCATCGGGAAGACCCCTTTCGGTGCGTTTCCCGGCCGCGACCTCCGTTCGCTCGCGGTGGAAGCGGGCGAAAAATGCCTCACCAGCGGGCACACCGATCCGTCACAGATTGATGCATTCTTTCTGGGCAACTTCGCCGGTCCCTCGTTCGTAGGCCAGAATCACCTGGCGCCCTATGTTTCCACCGCCCTGGGCATTCAGGGCGTGCCGGCCACGCGCGTGGAAGCGGCCTGCGCGTCGAGCGGATCGGCCCTCTTCCATGCTTACACCGGCGTGGCCAGCGGCGTGTACGACACTGTTCTGGTGATTGGCGTGGAGAAGATGACTTCGCAGCCCACTCCACGAGTGACCGAGATTCTGGCGGGTGCGGGCGATTGCGCCGGCGAGATTAAAGCCGGTTCCACCTTCGCATCGCTGTTTGCCATGATCGCGCGGCGCCACATGCACGAGTTCGGCACCACCCGCGAGCACCTGGCGGCCGTAGCCGTGAAGAACCACGCTAACGGCGCGCTGAATCCCGACGCGCAGATGCGTAAGGTCATCACCATCGAGCAGGCCATGGCCGGCAAGCCCATCGCCGATCCGCTAAACCTCTACGATTGTTCCCTGATCAGCGACGGCGCAGCCGCAGTTTTGATCGCACCCGCCGGGCGCGCCGCGGAGTTCACCGATAAGCCGGTGCGCGTGCTGGGCATCGCGCAGGCGTCCGACTTCGTGGCGCTCGATCAGAAGCCGGATATCACCACGTTCCCCGCGGTGCGCCGCGCCTCCGCGAAAGCTTATCGCATGGCTGGGGTGGGGCCGGCCGACATCCAACTGGCCGAACTGCACGACTGCTTCACCATCGCCGAGATCGTCGCTATCGAAGATCTGGGGTTCGCGCCGCGCGGCCAAGGCGGCCCGTTCACGCTCGCCGGCCACACCGCGCGCACCGGCGACAAACCGATCAACACCAGCGGCGGCCTGAAGTCCAAGGGACATCCTGTGGGCGCGACCGGCGTTGCGCAAATCTGCGACCTGGTGCTGCAGATGCGCTGCGAAGCGGGCGAGCGCCAGGTGCCGCGTCACTCGCTGGGACTGGCGCAGAACTTGGGCGGATCCGGCGCCACCTGCGTGGTGACCATTCTGGGGACCGTATGAGCGACGCAACTGGAACGATCTATACCGAAACCGTGGTCCACTCCGCGACCGAGGCGTTCGCCCCGGACGTACCCTACCAGACGGCCATCGTGGCGCTCGATTCCGGCGGGCGTGTAACCGGGCGGATCTCGGGAGAGCGCGTGCGGATTGACGACCGCGTCGCGCGCGTGGAAATCCGCGATGGTGTGCCGTTCTTTAGGAAGATCGGATGAAGCTCGCCGAGCGCATGCAGCGCATCGCGGTGGAGTCCGCTTTTGAGGTTTTGGTGCGGGCGCGCGCGCTGGAGGCCAAAGGCCGCAGTATCATCCACCTGGAAATCGGCGAGCCGGACTTTCCCACGCCGGCGCACATCGTGGAGGCGGCCCAGCGGGCGCTCGACGAAGGTTGGACGCGCTACGGTCCACCACAGGGCTTTCCGGAATTGCGCGAAGCGGTGGCGGAAGATGTATCGCGGCGGCGCGGCATTCGCGTGGGACCGGAACACGTGTCCATCGTGCCGGGCGCCAAACCCATGATCTTCTTCCCGATGCTGGCGCTGCTGGAGCCGGGAGACGAGGTAATCTATCCGAATCCCGGATTTCCCATCTACGAGTCCATGATCCGGACTCTGGGCGCCACACCCATCCCCATGCCGCTGGTCGAAAGCCGCGGATTTTCGTTCGACCTGAATCTGCTGCGCGACAAACTCAGCAGCCGGACCAAGATGCTGGTGCTGAATTCGCCGCATAATCCCACCGGCGGCATCATCCCGGCCGAGGACATGCGCGCCATTGCGGATATGGTGCGGGAGCGCGATCTGATCGTGCTAGCCGACGAAATCTATTCGCGGATCTACTACGAAGAACCGCCCGTTTCGATCGCCTGCTATCCCGGCATGCTGGAAAAGACCATCATTCTGGATGGGTTCTCGAAAACGTATGCCATGACCGGATGGCGCATGGGATACGGTGTGATGCCCACCTGGCTGGTGGAAGCCGTGAATAAGCTGATGGTGAACTCGTGTTCGTGCGTGGCAAGCTTCACGCAGCGTGCCGGGATCGCGGCGCTACGCGGACCGCAGGATCCGGTGGACGCCATGGTCGCCGAGTTCCGGCGCCGGCGCGACGCCATCTGCCAAGGACTGAACCGGATTCCGGGCTTCCGCTGCGCCCTCCCCGGCGGCGCGTTCTACGCTTATGCCAACGTGAAAGAGACTGGCATTCCATCGAAAGAACTGGCCGGTCTGCTGCTGGAAGAGGCGGGGGTGGCGGGACTGAATGGCGGCGCGTTCGGCGATTACGGGGAAGGCTATATTCGCTTCAGTTATGCCAGTTCGCTGGAGAATCTGATGGAGGCCGTGGCGCGGATCGAGAAAGCCGCGGCGCGCTGGGAAGCGGTACTTGGCCCAAGACCGGCTAAGATGAATGGGGCAGCGTCATGACTAGCAAACACTACGGGAATACCGACTTCAGAGCATTCGTCAAACGCGAGCAAACTGCGGCGGCGGAAGCGGAACGGGTTGACTGGGCAAAAGAGCGCGACGATTGGCTGGGCCATTTGAGAGAACTCTATGACCAAATTGAGTCCTTTCTCGCGGAGTATATTAAGGCGGGCGAGATCGGATGTAATTACCGCGATATTCAGCTAAACGAAGAAAACATTGGATCGTACAGCGCGCCCGAAATGATCCTCAAAATCGGTCGTCAGGAAATTGCCATGACACCGGTCGGCACCTTGCTCATTGGCTCGAAAGGCCGCGTGGACGTCGAGGGCCCAGCGGGGCGGGCTCACCTCCTTCTGGTCAACAGCGAGGCGTCCGGCCCGACGATGAAGGTGCGTATCAGTATCGGTGGCAATCCCGAGCCGCCCGCAGCGGAGGCTGCGCCTAAGGAAATCAAGTGGAAATGGAAAATCGCGACGAGCCCGCCCACTATCCAGTACATCGAGCTAACGCAGGACTCTCTTTTCCAGGTGCTAATGGAAGTTGCGAATGGCTAAACGTGCGAGCTTTTCCGGCCAACACCTTGGGCTTCCGGAGATCGCCGCGCACCATCAAGATGTGGAATCTTCGCTCACGCTCTATTTCAACGCTGGTTCTTCAAGTTACCCGGTCCGCTTTGACGGGTACGCGGCCACTAAAGTGATCCACGAGTTGCGTGAGCGGCTTAAGGAGGTGAACCTAACCTCATCCTTGACGGTTTTGGCCTCGGTCGAAGCAGCGTTTAAAATCGATTACTTGCAACGCTGCTATCTGAAGGGAAAAGACCCAGTATCGCGCGCCTTCCATGACATTTACAAGAACAAACAATGGCATGCCTCACTTGAGGACGAAATATTCGATGTCTGGGTCGACAATTCTTCCGTTCCACGCTCCATCATAGGCGAACTGCGCGGGGCCTTTAAGTTCCGTCACTGGCTGGCGCACGGGCGTTACCTGACACCCAAATTGGGCCGGCGCTACAACTTTGACGACGTTTTCGCACTCGCCGATCTGACCTTGCGCAGCTTTCCATTTTACGAATTTGGTGGGTGACCAGATCGATTCCTGTTTACGCTTCTAAGATGCGCGACAAGCTCAGCAGGCGGATCGCGGCGCGCCGGTGAGGCCGAAGCCAGATCCCCACATGGCCCATAAGAGCATTCATCGTCCGCGAATCGTGAGACAATACCACGTCGAACGCACGTAAGGAGGCGGGAATGCCCGCAATTTCAAGACGAGACTTTTTCACCAAGACCGCGGCGGGCGCCGCGATGGCCCGCGTTCTGCGCGCCGATCCTCTGGGCATGCCAATCGGATGCCAGACCTATCCCGTCCGAAACATGATCGCCAAGGACTTCCCTGGCACCATCAAAGTGCTTGCCGAAGCCGGCTTCCAGACCGTCGAGCTGTGCTCGCCGGTAGGGTACGCGGATTCCGGCTTCGGCGGTCTCGCCAAATACAAACCGGCCGAGCTGCGACGGATTCTGAGTGACAGCGGGGTCGGCTGCGAGAGCTCGCACTTCGACATCGGGGAGCTGCGGAAGGACCTCGCCGGCAGAATCGCCTGGGCCAACGATCTTGGCTTGAAGCAAATGATGGTGCCCAGCCTGGATGGCCCGCAGAAGCCAACCATGGACGACGTGAAGCGCGCGGCCGACGAATACAACAAGATCGGCGAGCAGTCGGCCAAGGCCGGCATCCGGCAGGGTCTGCACAACGAGGGCTTTGAGCTTACCATGGTCGGCGGCAAGCGAACCTACGACATCTTGATAGAACTGCTCGATCCCAAATTTGTCAACTTCCAGTTCCAGGTCTCCACCATCAGCAAAGGCTACGACGCAGCCGAGTATTTTATGAAATATCCGGGCCGCTTCTTCTCCATGCACGTGCAGGATTGGTCTGCGGTAACCAGGAAAACGATGGCTGTGGGCCAGGGAACCCTCGACTGGACGAAGATCTTCACCGCCGCGAAGACCGGCGGGCTCAAGAACTACTTCGTCGAAATGAATCTGGACCTGATGAAGGCCAGCGTTCCATTCCTGCGCCAGCTTCAGGTCCGCTGAGCGGTTTCGCCTGTCGGGCGCTATGTTGGAGAATGTGAGAGGCTTCAGGAGACACTTATGATCGTTCCGCTGACGCCCGTGCGGTGCTTGTACCGGGGCGTCGATTTGTATGGAAAGAAAGTCGGCGTGGTATCGGGCGATAGCCGCATTACCTACGCCCAGTTCGGCGAGCGTTGCGAACGGCTGGCCGCCGGACTGATCGCCGAAGGCGTGCAACCCGGCGACCGCGTGGCGTATTTGAGCTTCAACAATAACGCGCTGCTGGAAGGCTATTATGGCGTGGTGTTGGCGCGCGGCGTGGTGATGCCGCTCAACGTGCGGCTGACGCCGGCGGAACTGATCGCCATACTGAACCACTCCGAAGCCAAAGTGCTGATCTTCGAAAACGATTTTGCGCCGCTGGTGGAGCACATTCGCAAGGCCTGCCCAGCCATCGCGCGGTACGTTGGCGTGGACCAGGGACCGCTGGCGGACTTCACCTATGAAGAGTTGCTGACACGCGGACGGATGGAGCGCCCCGACGTGTTTTCCTTCGATGAGAACGCCATCGCGGAGTTGTTCTACACCAGCGGCAGCACCGGCACACCGAAAGGCGTGATGCTCTCCCACCGCACGCTCTACCTGCATGCCCTGGCCGTGGCCGGCACCTTCAATCACGACGATACGGCAGTGGAGTTGCACACCATCCCCCTGTTTCACGCCAATGGATGGGGCCGGCCGCAGGCTTCCACCATGATGGGGATCAAGCAGGTGATGGTGCGGCGGTTCGAACCCACGCTGGTCTTCCGGCTGATTCAGGAGGAGAAGGCCACGGCCATGTCGCTGGTGCCCACCATGGCGAACGCGCTGCTGAATGCGCCGGATATCGGACAATTCGATCTCTCCACGCTGAAGGAAATTCATGTGGGCGGCGCGGCCGCTTCACCCGAACTGATCGGGCGACTGGAGCAGGCCTTCCACTGCGCGGCCATGGGAGGCTACGGACTCACCGAGACGTGCCCGGTGGCCAGTTCGGCGCGGCGCAAGGGGACCGTGGAATACGCCGATGAAGCCGACCGACTGGGGCATCAGGCCATGGCTGGGTGGCCCATACCGGGCGTGGAGATCCGGGTGGTGGACCTCAACATGAAGGATGTGCCGCGCGACATGCAGACCGTCGGCGAGGTGGTGATTCGCGGCGATGAAGTGATGGACGGCTACTACAAGGACCCGCAGGGGACGGCCGCGGTGATGACCGGCGGCTGGTTTCATAGCGGCGACATGGCGGTGTGGGACGACGAGAATTACATCCACATCGTGGACCGGAAGAAGGATATCATCATCAGCGGCGGAGAGAATATCTCTTCTCTCGAGGTGGAGAAGGCCATTTTCGCGCACCCGGCGGTTCTGGAGTGCGCGGTAGTAGCGGCGCCCGACACCAAATGGGGCGAAATCCCGGCGGCCTTCGTGGTGCTCAAACCCGGACAGGTGCTGACCGCGGAGCAATTGTGCGAGTTCCTGGTCCAACGCATCGCCAAGTTCAAGATTCCGCGCACCTTTGAATTCCTGGAGACACCGCTGCCCAAGACCGGCACCGGCAAGATCGTAAAGCGTGAGTTGCGCGAAATGTTTTGGGCCGGGCGCGCCAAGCGGGTGCAGGGGTGAGGCCGCGCCGCCTACACCGATGGATGGCCGGGCACGCAAGTTGTCGACGCATTGGCGCTGAATCCCGATCGTATGATTAGGCTGTCTCCGGCGTCTATCTCCCTCTTGATTGCCTAGCATGTTAGGCAATCATCTTGCGAAAAGCGCAGATGCCTAATATAATAGGCATTATGCTTGACTTGCCTTCCATAGGCGGCCAGATCGCCGGGCACCGCAAGACGCTCAAACTCAGCCAGGCCGAGCTCTCCCGGATGGCGGGCGTCAGTCGCGCTACGCTTGACGCGCTTGAAAACGGTCGCGCCGGCGAAATGGGGTTTTCAAAGCTGACCAAACTGCTCGCCGCGCTTGGGCTCGAGCTGAAGGTCCAGCCCGCGGGCGCTCACCGCCCTACCCTCGACGAATTGATGCAAGAGAGTCGCGATGATCAAAGTCTGGACCGACGCCGCTGAGGCCGGACTGCTCGACCGTCACGGCGAACGCGGCTGCACGTTCGCCTACCTGCCGGGCGCAGCCGCCGCGCGCGCGGTCTCGGTTACGATGCCGGTGAGACTGGAGTCGTGGAGCGTGCCCTTCGGCTTGCCTCCCATATTCGAGATGAACCTGCCCGAAGGCGTTCTGCGCGAGCGTCTGCGGCTGGCTTTCGCGAAAGCCACCGGGACATTTGACGAATTCGACCTGCTGTCGATCGTCGGCCGCTCGCAGGTGGGCCGCATCCGCTATACCGGCAGCCAGGAGGAACTGCACGCGGACGTGCCGTTTCAGTCGGTCGACGAGATTCTCGAACGCGGGCGCGGCGGCGATTTGTTCCGCTACTTGCTGGACAAGTTCGCGTCCTTCTCCGGCATTAGCGGCGTGCAGCCCAAAATCCTGGTGCGCGACGAAAACGCCTTCGCCGAGATGGAGCATACCGGCCACCGGCTCTCACAGAGCTACAGAGGGGCGACGCACATCGTGAAGCTGTGGGAGACGAACGAATATCCGCAGCTTGCCGCCAACGAGTATTTCTGTCTGACGGTCGCGCGTAAGTGCGGACTCGACGTACCTCCCTATCGTCTGGCCGAGGACGGAATGGCGCTGGTCATTGACCGCTTCGATCTGCGCATGGACGGGACCTACCGGGGTTTCGAGGATTTCTGCGCGCTCAACGCTCGCCGGACCGAGGAGAAATATCGCGGCAGCTACGAGACCCAGGTGCTGAAGCGATTCACTCAGTTCGCGAGCTCCACCCGTGTCAATGAAGATTTGCAGAATCTTCTCACCCTGATTGCGCTGAACTGCGCGCTTCGCAACGGCGACGCGCACCTGAAGAACTTTGGCATTGTCTATGACGATGTTCAGGGCGAAGCACGCCTCGCGCCTGCCTACGACCTGGTGACAACCTCCGTGTATCTCCCCAGGGACAGCCTGGCCCTGACTCTCAACGGCTCGACGCGATGGCCCACGGCAAAGGAACTCAGGAAGTTTGGCGAAACACGGGCGGGGGGCACGCCCGCGAAGATCAGGCAGGTTCTGGAGCGCATCGCAGACGCGATTCAGGAGACCACGCGAGAAGTCCTTGTCTATCAGAAGGAGCATCTGGAGTTTGGCGAGATCGGACAACGGATGCTGCAGGAGTGGGAGAGCGGCGTAAACACCTCGCTGCGCGGCTGAAAGCCGATTGCTTTTCCCCCTCGCCGTCCGCTATCCTGAATCTTTCCTGATAGAGGCGCGGCGGCCATCACTAGCCGGGCGGGAATTTCCGACAGAGCTTCGGACGTCCGGTGAAAGGGGCCGATTGCAGTTCCGCCGAAACCGGCGCGGATGGCTCATGGCCGCGGCGGTTGGGGGGTAAGGCCAACACCTACCC
>Ga0187867_10001864_pt1 | contig 17940 bp, 12 predicted proteins | sample June2016WEW_13_1_FD_132976 | JGI IMG/M metagenome (GOLD analysis project Ga0187867, IMG submission 132976) | Peatland microbial communities from SPRUCE experiment site at the Marcell Experimental Forest, Minnesota, USA - June2016WEW_13_10 | ecosystem: Environmental > Terrestrial > Soil >...
AAAGCGACTTGCTGCCCCTGATCCAGGGTTATCGGGAGCGGTTTGATTTTAAGGCCGTAATTCCAATTTCCGCCCTGCAAGGGGAGGGGACAGGGGACATTCTGGCGGAGGTCCTTGCGCTCTTGCCTGAAGGGCCGCAATATTACCCTGGAGATTACATCACGGATCAGCCTGAACGCTTTTTTGTCGCAGAGCTGATTAGAGAGAAGATTTTTCACCTCGCTCACCAGGAGATTCCGTACGCGGTCGCTGTGATTATAGAAAAATTCAGCGAAATACCCGAAAAGGACCTCATAGAAATAGATGCGACAATCAATGTGGAGCGTGAGTCTCAGAAACCCATCATAATAGGGAAGGGCGGGCAGATGCTCAAGGAGATCGGAAAACAGGCCCGAAAGGAAATAGAGACGCTTCTGGGATGCCACATATACCTGGGTCTTTTTGTGCGCGTTCAGAAAAACTGGAGAAAAGACCCAAAAGCCCTGCTTGAATTCGGATACCCGCAGAGGCGCTGAGCGAATCTTAGATATCTTCAGGTTCAGAAGGGAAAAGCGAGCACAGGAAATTCTCCATCTGGGTTGTAGTGTTGCTCTTCAGAACATATCTGGGCGTTCCCCTCGCTTCGGCTTCTCGAATACTGCCCGGCTGCCGCTTCTCCTGGGATTTCAGGGTGAGAATGAGGTCGGCCCTGTCGATGTCGGAAGCAAGCACCGCCGGTACCCGAAGTTTCTGGATTACACGTTCGAGCCTTATCCGGCTCACTCCATAGGAGAATATCCTGATATTTTTCAGCCTCTGCCGCCTGCGCGCCAGTTTGAGAACGGGTCCGACCGCAAAGGTCGCAGCAACAGCCTTTTGGACTGCCGGTTTGTGCACTTCGATCAATTCAGCCCTGCTGATTTTCACCAGACCGCCTTCCGTCCTGGTTCGGATTTCGGGTGACAGCGGGACCCCCCTCAGAAATCGGTCCACCACCTCGGCCACATTATCGTAGACAGCCAATCTGCCGCGCTCCTGGATTTCGATCATCACGTTGAAAGTTGGAGGCGCTTTGCGCTCGAGCACCGTCTTTTGAGTTCTGCGCCTTCGGGCCTCTACATCTGAGAGGGTAACAGCCTGTATCCCCCCAACCAGGTCCATCAGGGTCGGATTTTGAAGAAGATTTTCCAGAGTCCTGCCATGTGCGGTGGCGATGAGTTGCACGCCTCGTTCGGCAATCGTCCGCGCAGCGGTTGCTTCGGCTTCCGTCCCGATTTCGTCTATTACGATGACCTCCGGCATGTGGTTCTCGACGGCCTCGATCATAACCGCATGCTGCTTGTGTGGTGAAGGCACCTGCATGCGGCGCGCACGGCCGATCCCAGGGTGCGGAATATCTCCGTCTCCGCCGATTTCATTTGAGGTATCGACAATGATTACCCTTTTGCCAAGATCGTCCGCCAAAACGCGCGCCGCCTCCCGCAGAAGGGTCGTCTTTCCCACGCCGGGCGGCCCCACCAGCAGCAGCGATTTGCCTTCTTCAACTACGTCCCGGACGATGTCCACGGTGCCCAAGACCGCCCTTCCAACCCGGCACGTCAGGCCGATGATCGACCCGGTTCTGCTCGTCATGGCGGATATCCTGTGCAGGGTGCGCTCGATTCCCGCCCGGTTGTCTTCGGAGAATTTCCCGATATGGGAAACGACGTAGGATATATCGTCGCGTGTAACCTGCTCGTTCGAAAGATATTCGATCATATTGTCGAACCGGGCTTCCGGGTTTCTTCCAAGGTCGAGTACGATTTCAATAAGAGAAGATAAGTCCTGTCTGGACTCGACCCTTTCGCGAATGTGCGGAGGAAGCACCTCCAGCAGCAATTGGAGATCGTCAGTCGCATTGGCAGCGTGATTCAAGTTATTTTCTCCAAGATCTTCGTTGGGAAATGCGGAAAACCACGGATTTCACGAATATCACGGATTGGGCTTTGAATCTTTTTATCCGTGGTTATCCGTGTAATCCGTGGTTCAAATCTCTAGGGCGCGCCTCTCTCGATAACCAAAACTCCGGAGCCATCCATCATGTCCTTTTTGAGGCTTAGCAGCGCCTGGTTCGCTTCGCGCAACGGGAAAATCCGGACCTCGGGCCTGATGGGGATTTCGGCGGCAATTCGAAGAAGTTCCACGCCGTCGTGGCGAGTATTCGCCGTTACGCTGTGGATGTTTTTTTCATAGAAAAGGTGATTTTCGTAATCCATCTGCGGTACGGCGGACATATAGATGCCGGCAAGGGCCAAAGTACCGCCTTTTTTTAGATGCTCCAGGGCTTTGGGGACCAGCTCCCCGGCCGGTGCAAAAATGATCGCGCTGTCCGTCAGGGCCGGCATGTCTTCGGGTTTTTCACCGACCCATTGTGCACCCAGCCTTGCTGCCAGCTCTCTATGTTTTTTCCCTCGCGTGCACACGTAAACTTTGCAGCCCATATGCAGCGCGACTTGAATTACGATATGGGCCGATGACCCGAACCCGTATATCGCCAGGCTTTCACCACGACGCAGCCCGCTGCGCTTCAGACTGCGGTATCCAATAATGCCTGCGCACAGCAGGGGCGGGGCCTGTTGGTCGGAAAAGACATCCGGGATCGGATAGGCGAATTGCTCATTTACAACAGCAAACTCCGCGTACCCGCCGTGCTCGTGATAGCCGGTAAACCGAGCGCTTTCGCACAGGTTCTCCTGACCGGTCCGGCAGTAAACGCATTCCCCGCACGTATGACGCAGCCATGCTATGCCGATTCTTTGGCCGAGCGCAAATCGCTTTGATCCTGCCCCGAGCTGATCGACTATCCCCACGATCTGATGTCCCGGGATGACGGGATGTCCAAGGAAAGGCAGCTCACATTCGACAACGTGAAGGTCCGTGCGGCAGACGCCGCAGGTTCTTACCCGGACCCTGACTTCTGCCGGGCCGGGGGAAGGATCGGGAAGCTCCATCCACTTAAGAGGGGCTGATTCAACAGGCGCGCATCCTTCAAGCACCATCGCTTTCATGATCTCCCCCTTCTACAGGCAAATTTATTGCCGGTTGATTTGTTTGCGCAAATTCTTCATAATTGCCGAAGCCTAAAGAACGCAAGGGAGTTCAATTGTCCAACCAAGACAATACCAAAAGAACGCGGCCTCACAAAGCGCCATTTCTTATTCGGCTGGCGGCATGGGGGACCGCAGTCTTGCTTTTTTTAGCTCTGTCCGCGATTATCGCGCTGCACCTGCCTGCGATCCAGAAGGAAATCATACTCAGGAGCGTCACGCAGATAGAGGCCGCCACGAACTTCAGGGTGGCAATCGGCTCCTATCAGTGGCGGCCCTTTTCAGGCATATATTTAACCGAGGTAAAGATCGAGTCGGAAGGAAAGCAGATCCTCGACTGCGACAAAGTTCGCCTCAATTACAAGTTATCAATACGGCGGCCTTACATCATTGTTGAAAAAGTCTATCTTGAAAAGCCGTTTCTGCAACTCGAAAGAAGCGCCGACGGCAAATGGCTCGTCCCGGTCCCGCCTGAAGGAAAAGGGCAAAGAAGGGAAGTCCCGACCGGCGGTGAGCCATCTGAGCCATTATGGGCTTCAATTCAACTTCCCAGGATTCACATCGTTGCGGGCACTATTGAAGCCAGGCAGCAGGGAAACACAATTCTTTCCATTAAAGATATTTCCGGCGCCGTTCATCTCAAGGTAGTACCGGGAGCCGAAGGCCCCAAGATTCAGATTAATTTCGAAAATCTTCATGCCCAGGCACAGATCGGCGAATCCGCAGCATGGGGCATTGATGGTTCCGGAGTGCTCGATGGACAGGAGTTACAGGTCGGAAGCATGCTTCTGTCCGGCCCGAATAACTGTCGGGTCCAGGTAGAGGGACAATGGGACATTGGAAACCTCGATAATGGCAAAGCAAATCTGGTCATTTCCAACTTTTCAGCGGATACCATCCCGTTGCTTCAGCCGAACCTCAACGGACTTTCGGTCCTTTCCGGAAGCATTGTCGTAACGCGTTCCGAAGGCAGGTGGTCTTTCGAGTACGGTATGTCAACCGATCTGGGCTCGGTGAAAGGGGTTCTCCAGATCGAAAGAACACCCGATGGATCACACTCTGTCAGGCTTGATTCGCGCTTCACCGATTTGAAGGTCCATTTGTCCTCCAATTTGCCCGATGCCAGGCTGAACGGTCGTATGGAGATCAAAGCGTCAATCGAAGGAGTAAACCTTCTGGATGCTCAATTCACGGCCCATCTCGACCCATGCACGGTCGGCGCCGAGACCGTTCAAGTCTGCGAGCTTGATGGGACATTTGCGCAAAGTGTTCTCAACGTCAGGAGCAGCGCAGTCAAATGCTCCCTTGGTGATTTCAAGTTCATTTTGATCGCCGATCTGCGCGGTCTATCGGATGTCAGTCACAAAGGCGGCATCAAGGCGGAGGTCAGTCTGGAAAATGGAAACCTGGAGAAAATAAATTCCGGGCTCCAGCAAAAAGTCGCGGGCCGGTTCTCCGTCGAAGCCAACTACGGTCCGGGTAATTTTACAAACCCCAGACTCTGGCAGGCAAAAATCGACGCCAGGCTGAACATTCCGGAAACCATCTCTCTCAAAGGCTATGGAACCTATAACAACCAACAGTTCAAAGCCGACTATGATCTCGATTTGGTGGATGCCCAAAGAATCCGCCTGCTGTTTCCTCAATGGCAGGGGAAGGGTAGGGTGGTTTCGCGAGGGGTGTTGAACGGAAAATGGCCTGATTTGTTCTGGGATGGTGAAATTAACTGGCCCCGTTTTCAGTATTCCAATTATCAGGCCGATCAGCTTTCCATTAGAGGAAAGGGAAAACTCGCCGGGCAAGAGGAGCGGCGCGAAATTTCTCTGAAAGCTCAAAATGTGGTTTTCGACGGCAAAAGGATCGCTTCTCTCAACATCGATCTTGAACAGATGAAAGACTCGTGCGCTTTCCAGTTTAAGGGAGATGGAATTCTGAGTCATGTCTCGGCCCGGCTTTCCGGCAAGCTGGACAGAATTTGGGAATTCCCGCTCATGTCCGTATCGACGCAGGGTCAGCTCGACTGGAAGGACCTGAGAGGGACCGTGGATGCGAGGTTCGACATCGAAAAAGATGGAATTAGAATCCATTCGGCATCCTTCCAGCACGGCATTCAGAAAATATTGACTTCCGGGGGAGCTATATCAGAGTCCAGGGTGGAACTTTTGCTTTCCATCGAGTCGATCGACGCTGCAAAGATATCTGAGCTGCTTGATCTGAAGGACCGCATGAGCGGCGCCATTTCCGGACAGATACATGTGAGCGGCAGACCCGGTGAGCCGGAATGCAGGCTCAGCCTTGAAGGGACCAACTGTACCGTCAAAGGCGGACAGCACATCGAGACCCTGGTTTTGCGTGGAAATTATTCGAAGGAAATCCTTGCCGTCCAAGGGACGGCAAAAGCCGCTGCAGTCCGAAATCCAATGCTGATTTCGGCCAGGATTCCCGTCCGGATAAGCCTTAAGCCACCCCAATTTGACGTGAGACTTTCCGAAGAATTCCACTCAGACGTTAAGCTTTCAGGTCTCAACGCAGAAGCGATTCTGCCTTTTTTGGACTTTTTGTCGAAAGCAGGTGGACAACTGGATGGGGACATTCACATTGCGGGAAGTCTTAAGCAACCGGTTGTGAACGGCGCAGGGACATGGAAAGACGGCTCCTTTCAGGATAAAGACTGGCCTCATGCGGCTGAAAGCATTCAGGCCGAGTGGCAGCTTGACTCGAAAAACCTGTACGTCAGGAAGGCCGAGGTCTCCCACCTCGGTGGAACCGTCCAGGTAACCGGCCAGATAGATTACCCGGAATTCAGGACGCTTAATTTCACAGCCGAGGGCAAGGACCTCCAGGTGCGCGATATTTATGGAATAGAGGGAAAAGTATCGGGCCATGCCGAGATAAAGGACAGCCCCCAGGCGGCCGAACTGACCGGGAAACTGCTCTTTTCCCAAGCGCAGATGAGCCTTGGCAAACTGGAAACTAATATCGCGCAGAATATCCAGATCATCGAGCCCAACGCCAGCGGCGATTTGCTTGAACTGAGAGTCTCGAAGCATCCAAGCCAGTTTCACAGCAGACTCACTATGGACGTCTTGCTCGAATTGCCGCAAAGCGGGACCTGGGTGACAGGAAAGGGTCTTAAAGCTGAGATAAACGGCAGTCTCAAGCTGAAAAAGACCCCCGCTGGTCCTGTCTGTCTCGCCGGCGAATTGCAAGCGCTCAGGGGCGCCTATAATTTTCAGGGCAAGGAACTGAAGATAGTCGAAGGCTCACTGGTATTCCCCGGCACGCCTGATGCGGACCCTCGACTCCGCATACTTTGCCGCAAAGACATAAGGGACGTTACGGTTCAGGCGTTGATCTCAGGCCCTGTAGACCACCCGAAGATGGTGCTCAGCAGCATACCTGTTATGAACCAGGTCGATATTCTGTCTTATTTCATGTTCGACCGTCCTGCGGGAGACCTCAGTGTAAGCCAAAGTTCCCAGTTGCAGAGCGGGGCTGCTTCCTGGATTGGTTCCGAAGGTTCCGACATGATAAAAAGCGTTCTGGGCAAAAGCGTTGTTTCCCCGGATGCAATAGGCTACAGGAGCTATACTGGAAAAAACGATCATAGATTCAGCTATGATGAGATCCAGACGGCCATCGGCAAGGAGACAGGCATAGTCGAAATTGGGAAGGACATAACGCCCGACCTCCATGTCGTATACGGAAGGGAAGTGAAGGGAACAGAAGGCAACGAAGTCCAACTTGAGTATAGAGTAAATAGAGGCTTGTCACTCAGAACACAGGTTGGTGCGGAGCAGAGCGGGGCTGACATCTTCTGGAGCCATGATTTCGGTAAATAACGATTAGGACAAAGGAGTTATCCTGTGAAAATGCATGAGATACGCGTCATCGCCAAGAGTTTGGGAGTAAATTCTTTCGGGAAGAGCAAGGCTGAGCTTATAAAGGAGATTCAAAGAAAGCAGGGCAATTTCGATTGCTACGGGAGCACTTCGGACTATTGTGACCAGCTCAACTGCCTTTTTCGCTCATCCTGCCTCTCTGAAAAACATTAAGAAAGGAAGGTCGGCAGCTTGGGAATCTTTGGTAAGCCTGATACCGACAATGCCGTTTTCTTGCAGATCCAGAACAGCAAGAAACCGGAGCAGATAATCAGTGTTATCATGAGCGATCCGGATGCTCATTTTGAGACTCGGGGCCTGAAGGGGCTTTTCGACCTGGACGAGATATGGATAGAACGGAACGAATTTCTCGTGTCAATGGAGGAATACGCAATGTTATTGTCCTTTCTGCTGGAGACCATGTCGGAGGCACAGGACCTTAATCTTCCTTACAGCTACATGGAGGATTTCGAATATAAAGGCCGGCAATATTCGCTCGTCAGGCAGGACAGCTACAGGGTCCTTAAAAAGAAAGGGCAGCTCTGACGAGCTGTAAGGTTCTTATTCCGGCTTTGTTCCCTCAAGCGGAGCGAAGCCTCTGCGAACTGTATTTTCCACTATGTTTCGAGCAATCATGAAGTGCTGAAGATAGTCCGGGCCTCCAGCCTTGGATCCAAGACCTGACATTTTAAACCCGCCGAACGGATGGCGTCCCACAACAGCGCCGGTGCATCCCCTGTTTATATAGAGGTTCCCGGTCCTGAAACTCTCCCGGGCCCTGCGGATATTTGCGGGGCTTCTGGAAAATACCCCACCGGTCAAGGCGTATTGTGTCCCGTTTGCCACACGAAGCGCTTCATCAAAGTCCTTCACTTTTATTACAGCAATCACAGGCCCGAAAATTTCCTCCTGGGCCAGTCTGCTTTCAGGGTCCACGTCAGTGAAAATGGACAGGGGGACGAAATAGCCGTTTTCCAGTTGGATTTTGCGTTCAAACAGCGGGTATCCGGCATTTTTACCGATCTCGATGTATCTCAGCACCTTATCGCGCGCGGCCGATTCTATGAGCGCCCCCATGAAATTCTGCGGGAATTCTACAGGTCCGATGTTGACGCTCTGCGCGGCCGCTTTCAACCGCTCCACAAAGCGGTCATAAATGCCCTCGACAACTACCAGCCGGGAGCATGCGGAGCATTTCTGCCCCTGGTATCCGAAAGCCGACTGAAGCACATAAATGACGGCCTCGTCCAAATCGGCGTCCGAATCGAGGATAATGGCGTTCTTACCACCCATCTCAACGATGACGTTTTTTACGACTGAAGATCCCTTTTGGATTTCGTGCGCTTTCGCCAGAATATGAAGGCCAACGTCCCTGCTGCCCGTAAAAGCGACCATAGCGACGTCGGGATGTCCTGTGAGGGCGTCTCCCATTGTGCCGCCGGGGCCGGGAACAAAATTGAAAACCCCGGCAGGCAACCCCGCCTCTTCCAAAATGCCGTTCAGCATATACCCCGTGACCGGTGACTGGGATGCGGGTTTATAGACTACGGTATTTCCGGTAACTATTGCCGCAGAACTCATCCCGGCAGAAATGGCCAACGGAAAGTTCCATGGAGCGATAACCACCGTCACCCCGCGCGGTTCATACAGCAGAAGGCTCGTTTCACCCAACACGTGTCCCATCGTTATGTGACGGCTGTGCCGGAGCATCTCCCGGCCGTAGTACTCGAGGTAATCGATCGCTTCGCAGACGTCAGCATCCGATTCGTTCCACGATTTGCCAACCTCAAAGACCTGGAGCGCCGCGAGTTCGTAGCGTTTGAGCCGGGCCGAAGCCGCTGCCTTGAAAAGATACTCCGCTCTCTTTTCCGCCGGGGTGTCCCGCCACATCGGGAAGGCGGACTTTGCGGCCTCAATTGCCGATTCAGCTTCTTTGATGCCGGCCGCAGAGATAATTCCCACTGTTTCATCGGCGAGATCGGGGTTCAAAGACGCAAACCGGGATGCGGTTTGAATCTTCTTGCCGCCTACTTGCAGCGGGATCTGTATCGGAAAGCTGTCGCGCGCTCTCTTTAAGGCATCGGCAAATCGAGCGCGATGCTCTGCGCGTGACCAGTCGAAAACGGGTTCGATCCTGTAAGGGCCGATACCGCTTTGTTCGGCAGTTTTTTGCGGCTTTCCGCGAATTTTTTTCAGTCTGTCAGCCGGGTTGCTCAACAGGTCTGCCCTGGGCAATTTCTGTGAAAATGCCTGCATCAGAAAGGATTCGTTGGCCGTGTTTTCGAGCAGCCTTCTGACCAGGTAGGACATCCCCTGCAACATCTCACCCACAGGACAGTATACGCGAACGTTCAGACCGGCTTTGCGAAGAGCGCTGCGAACCGGCTCACCCATTCCGTAGAGCACCTGGAATTCGATATCTTCGCCGGTTGCGCCAACTCCTTTGGCCGTCTCGACAACCGCCGATATCGACCGCAGGTTATGGGAGGCGCACGCGAGCTTTATGTGACCCCTGTTTTCAAGAATGCTCCCGGCCAGGCGCTCGAAATTGGCGTCAGTTTCAGATTTGTCGGTGAACACGGGCGAAGGCCAGTTCTTCTGGCTCGCAACGATGAGTTCCTGGTCCCAATAAGCACCCTTGACCAGGCGGATGGTAAAATGCAAGCCGCGCTGAGCACCCCAGTCAATCATCCGATCGAGGTCTTTTTGGCTTTCACGCAAATAAGCCTGAATGACTATCCCGGTATGCGGGTAGTTGCTGAACTCCGGCTCTTCCATAAGACTGCGATAAAGCCCAAGCGTCAGGTCCTTTATCCCATGGTGTTCCATATCAAGGCATACGAAGGCGCCGGCCTCCATTGCCTTGCGCAGGACCGGACGCAAACGCTCCTTTGATTTTTCGATGGAGTGTCCGAAAGCGCAGGGGTCGATCTGTGAGTACAAGGCGGACGTCTTAATTGACACATTCAACCTGGGAGAACGACCCCAATCGAGGTCGCCCGGGACCCCGCCAAGGGGACGCCATTTACGCTGGGCGGCGTTGAGGAAGTCAAACAATTTAAGATAACGCCCCAGATACACCTGAGCTTCATTTTCTGATACGACGGCTTCGCCCAGAAGGTCTATCGAGAACCCCATGCCTCTTGAGCGCAGTTTTTCAAGCACCGGCAGGCCGTCTTCCGGAGAACTCCCGGCAATGAACTGTCTGGCCACCCTGCCGATGTTTCTTTCGATTCCCCCGGCAATAATCCTGGAAGTCATCCAGGAGGGGGCAACGTATTTGATTCCCCAGTTCACAGCAGAGGAGAAGTTCACGGCAGGATCGGAAAAATATTGCTGTATGTGGCTGATTACTGAATCGGTATCCTTGAGGTAGGGAAATACATCGATAAAGCGAAACATCTGCACTTTAAATGCCTCGTTGTGCATGCACCACTCGAAAAGCTTGCCCACCCAGTATTGCTTGCTGAAGATGGATCCCGATTCTTCCTCCATAAGATCGTAGAGGCGATATCCCGTTTCGCGAATCCTGTTTTCGATATCGGAACTCATGCGTCAACTCCTGCCATCCGTGGGAAATGCGGTGTTTCCGGATTAACGCTACAAATCTCTTTTATGCCTCTCTTTTCGTCCCTCTTTTTTCCACCCGCCTTTTGCGTCCTTCTTCGCGGCTTTTTTAATTAGTTTCCCGGCGCCCGGCGCTTCAAGATGGTGGGCCTGAACGATGAACGAGCCGGAAACCATGACAGGGGAGGGCTGAGCCTTCGGCTTCCGGTCAGGTGCAGCGAGTCTCTCCGCCAAGTCCTGGCGAACTTTTGGAAAGAGGATAAATTCCGCCGGAACGGATTCGACAAGGTATAAATGCAGCCCGGCTGTAAGAAACGATAGGCCGCTCTCACAAGCTTCCCGAGCCAGTATTTCAATCAGGATGGGTGCCTTTTCCTCTCTTCGTGCGATGCGCAACGCAAGTTCGCGTTCGCTACAAACGGTTACAAACCGGCGACGGGGGCTCTTTAGACCAATTTTTTGGGTATAGGCCATATTTTTGGGTTTCAAGCCGAAAAAAAGCCTCGTAGGCACATCAGAGGCACGCGGATAGGGAGGCAGGGCAAACTCGGGACGAAGACGCAACAGGCTTCCGTCAAGCACGAACGGAAGCTCGCTGCCAAGAAGCGTAAGCTCCTGGATGGTGGATTGACGTACAAAACGCAGGGAAACATCTTCCTGCAGGGCCCAGTAGAATTCCTTCCAGGGCATGGTGCCCTGAGGGTCCCAGAACAGTCCGTATTCACCGGGCGAGTGCCTGCTAATATAGTCGAGGGTTTTAGCGAGCGTTCCAGGTTGATGCTTCAGCATGTTTTGGGCTCTGACTTTTTTGAGTTTAAGGTTTTGATTATAAGGTATCCGATGAATAGTTCAATCGAGAACTCGGTATTGGAGTGCCTGGGGATGTGGCGTGGGCCGGTGTTTTAGAAGGTCAAGCACGGGTGACGGGCTGGGGTCCGACATTAGTTTACATAATATATATTATCAGACATACTTAGAAGGATATTCTTTTTGCACTTGACTTGAAGCCGCCCTTCCAGTATTTTGCTAAAGCTTTACGCGGGAATAACTCAGTGGTAGAGTGCAACCTTGCCAAGGTTGAAGTCGCGGGTTCAAATCCCGTTTCCCGCTCCATGGCAAATTCAGGGTGGTTTCGAAACCACCCTTTTTTTGTGTGGACTTCGAACCATTTCTGCCTATATTTTTAAATCATGAATCAAACTGCACGCGTCCAGCAAATTCATGCGAGAAAAAGGCAAACCGGGAAAACCCAGCTTGATGAATTTTATTCTTGCTTCGCCTCCAAGGATTCTGTCCTTATTACGATAGACCCCGACCCGGACGCCATCGGTTCGGCCCTTGCCGTCAAAAGGCTGCTCTGGCATAAAGTGGCATCGACTTTGATAGGAATCATCCGGCCCATAAGAAGATTGAACAACCTCGCAATGGTCAGGTTGCTCCGCCTTCCGTTGTTTCTTTTAAATACGTCCGGTACCCACAAGTCAGACAAGGTAGTGTTAGTCGACAGCCAGCCATCTCACAATGATCTTTTCAATCGTTTTCATTATACGATGGTGATCGACCATCATCCGCAAACCGAAACAGTGAACGCCGCCTTCTGTGATGTGCGCCCGGAGTACGGGTCCACCTCCACGATAATGACGCAATATCTCAGGGCCGCAAAGATCAAACCCTCCCAAGCCCTTGCCACCGCTCTTCTTTATGGAATAAAAACAGACACCCGCAACTTTGAACGCCATACGTTAATCGAAGACATCGAAGCATTCAGATACCTTTTCGAATATGCCGATCACAATATTTTAAGAAAGATTGAGATTTCAGACCTTTCGCTTAGTGACACCAAAATTTTTCATAAGGCTTTCGAAAGAAAACATGTAGTAAAGGACCGGATTTTTATATACCTTGACCAGGTGCCATCTTCCGACATTTTGGTAGAGGTCGCCGAATTCATGCTCAAGATTCGCGGCATCTCCTGGAGCATTGTGTCCGGTATCTATCACGATAACCTCATAATAGTCGTTCGAAACGACGGACATCGAAAGGACGCCGGCAGGCTGGTCAGGCGCGCGTTCGGACCCATGGGATGCGCAGGCGGACATCAGGCGATGGCCCGCGCGGAGATTCCGCTAAACCGCCTGTCTGAGCTCATTGGGACTTTATCATCCACCTCGATCGAACGTTTTGTTCGGCGCAGCCTCTCACCTTTTAGGAAGTATTAGCGTATAACGTGCAATCTTCTGATTTACTTAATAAAACTGTCGATAGTGCAATGATAGGGGGAGATCCGGCTCCGCTCAAGATTGTGGATATCTACACGGATGGCGCTTGCGCACCCAACCCGGGGCCAGGCGGGTGGGCCGCTATTTTACGCTATAAGGGATCTGAGAAGGTGATTTCCGGCTTTGAGAGGCAGACCACCAACAACAGAATGGAAATGAAAGCGGTGATCGAGGCCCTTGGCAGGCTGAAAGAAGCTTGCCGGGTGAGAGTCCATACCGACTCTCAATTTCTACGTAAAGGGATTACCGTCTGGATACATGGATGGAAGCGCAATGGCTGGAGGACCACGGACAGGCAGCCGGTCAAGAACCGTGAACTTTGGGAGGCTATCGACGAGCTTTCACAAAAGCACCGGATTGAATGGGTCTGGGTGCGGGGACACGCAGGCCATCCAGAAAACGAGCGTTGCGACGAGCTTGCCCGCCAGGAGATCATCGAGAATACCCGGTAGTTTCCCACGGATCGGGAGCGCAGCAGGGTGGATGATCACTGACAAAATCACTACTCTAAAGTATTAACAGGTAATACCAATTTATACCGTTTTCCCATGCAGTTCAAGGCAAATCTGCCTAAGATTTCTTTTTCCTATTGCCCAAACGGACATGCTTCCGGGATTAGGGTTCATACACGGGGAGGCTTACTGCCCTTGACGGCCTTCGATAATTTTTTTCAAATCGGGTTTGGAAACTTTTCCCATGGCATTCCTGGGCAACTCCTGAAGTTCAAACGCATCTCTGGGGACCTTGTAGGGAGCGAGCCGCTCCTTGCCCCAGGCCCTTAGTGCGTCGTGATTCAAGCTCACCCCTTCCCGCATCACCAGTGCAGCGACGACCCGCTCACCCCAGACCGGGTCCGGTATTCCCACTACCGCACATTCCTTGATGTGCGGGTGGGTAAGGAGGGTTTCTTCGATTTCCAGCGCCGAGACCTTGTAGCCGCCAGTCTTGATGATGTCCACACTGCTGCGCCCGAGAATGCGATAGAGCCCGTTGTCCTGCACGGCTACGTCGCCGGTTAAGAACCAACCATCCCGGAAAGCTTTTTTGGTTTCCTCGGGTCTTTTCCAGTATTCCAGAAAGACCGTCTTGCCTCGTACGACGATCTCTGCCGGAGTTCCGGGCCCTGCGGGCGACCCTGTTTCATCGGTTAACCTCACTTCCACCCCTGGCAAGGGGGTCCCTACGCATCCGGGAAACCGCTTCCCATGCAGCAAGTTGGAAAGACCCATGCCGATCTCAGTCATCCCGTATCTCTCCAACAGGATATGTCCGGAAATCTCCTTCCACCTCTCCAGGATAGGGACCGGCAAAGCCGCTGAACCGGACACCATGAGCCGCATCCGGCGGCAGCCCTGGGACATGCGTTCCCGTTCGGCAGGAGATGCTTTCTCCCAGGCGTCTATGAGCATTACGTAGATGGTTGGCACTGCCATGAAGAGTGTCAGACCGCCTTTGGCGATGCGGTCCCAGACTTTCCGGGTGTCGAATGCTGGAAAGATCTCGCACACTGCCCCCACCCAGAGGGCGCAGGCGATGACGTTTACAATCCCATGGATATGATGCAGCGGCAAAATTTCCAATATCCGATCCTCCCCGGTCCATCCCCAGGCCTCGACCAGACTAGTAATCTGGGCGGCAATGTTTTCATGGGTGGTTACCACTCCCTTGGGCTTGCCCGTGGTGCCGCTGGTGTAGAGGATCATGGCCCGCTGCGACTGCGCCACCGAGGGTAGAGGACCCGCCGCATGGCGCAGCGCCTCGGTGCTCAATGCGAATCTAATGTTGCGCTTCCCGGCCAGGGGACCGAGCCGATTGACAAAATCCGGATGTGCCAACGCCGCCGTGGGGGTGGTGTCATCAAGCACGTATTCCAATTCCGGCTGCGGGTAAAACAGAGACAACGGGACGGCAATCCCCCCGGCTCGCCAGATACCCCACTGCAAGGCCACGTAATGGAACCCCGGAGGGGCTAAAAAAGCCACCGGCCTTTGTTGCAAATCTATGGAGCCCTCCAGGAGAAAGGACGCGACCTTGCCCGACGCGTCCAGGAGTTGCCGGTAGGTGAAACTGCCTTCCGGCGCGATGATCGCCGTCCGCTCGCCATACTGTTCGGCTCGTGGTGTGAGAAGTATGGACATGGCTGGCCCTCCGGGGAAATTTGTGAAAAACTCTTTTCTTGGCGCCCTGCTTCCCGGCCGTACTGCACGTAATGCACAGAAGGCTCATTAATTAGACCGGCCTGGGCGGCTTCAGGGCCAGGCAACCCAGGGCGGCAGCCAGGGCCACGCCCGCCAGAACATAAAAGCCGCTCACAAAGGTGCCGGTTATATCCACCAGCCGGCCGATGACAGGCGGCAATATCATGACGCCGGCGGCGCCCCAGGTGTTGACAAATCCCATGGCCACGCCGGGAGTGGCCGGACAATTGTCCCGGGCGCCGTTAAAAATGCCGGCAAAGGGCAAACCAGCCATAATGCCGGTAAAGAAAATGGCCAGGGTGGCCATGCCCATGGTAGTGGACAAACCAATCCAGGCAAACCCCAGAGTCAGGCCCGCACAGGCCGATACCAACAGTGATCTGGTAGAAAGAATCTTTTGCTCAAGAATGAGACCGCCCAGGGGCCGTGAGATAATCCCCAGTAACAACACGGCGGAGCCCACCATGCCTGCAGTCTTGGGATCGAGGTGGATGCTTTTGATCAACAACGTGTTTACCCATACCCCGGCGGCAATGATAACCCCAAAGCTGCCGAGTTGCGTCCATGACAGCAGCCAGATATTGGGGTTGGCGAGGACATTGGTCCAGTTGATCCTGGGACTGGTGGTATGGCTGGGAGTGTCGGGAGCAAGGAAATGCCACAACACCGCGAACACCCCCGCCATACCGCCGGTCACGAAGAAAACACCATGCCAGCCCACGGCAGCCAGGAGATGTGGGACACCGTAGATGACGAATCCAGACCCCAGAAGAATGGAACCGCCATAAACTCCCTGGGCCCTCTGGATTTCTTTGCCGGCAAAGAATGTGGGAACATAGCGGGCCCCGGCGATAAAAGCTGAACCTGTGCCTATGCCGATGATGAACTTCAACGCGAGGATTTGATAATAAGAGTCGGAAAGTCCGATGAGACAGTTGCCCACGGTGATGATTACCAGTGACCACAGGGCTACTCTTTTAGCCCCCAGTTTGTCGGCCAGCGCTCCACCGGGTATTTGCAAGGCGCCATGTGTGAGAAAGATGGCGGTGGTCAGAGCTCCCGCCAGTGCCAGGGTGATATTCAGGTCTTTGATCAGGGTCGGCACCAACGGGCCGTGGTTGGTATAGTTAGCGGAAAAAATAAAACCCAGGGCCGTAACAAATCCCAATGCCTTCCATCTCTGAGCCCATAACAGCTCCATATCCATTTTTTTCCCTATTTGAGATAAGAAAAAGCTGATTAATCCCTGAATCTTTAATTAGATTCCAGGCGACTCGCTCAGTATATAACGACAGGCCCTTCCCTTCCCTACCCTTAGGAGCCTGCATGAGTCGACCAGTTCGCTCAGTTCGCGCAAGGCCTGGCGCTCGGAAATCCCGGCAAGTTGTGAGTAATACTTATTGGTAATGAACCCGTGTGTTTTTATGAATACCATTGCCCGCATCTGCCGCACCTTAAGGCCCGAATCGCTTAGACGGTCACCGGCGTGGAGCACGGGCATGGGCAAAATTCCCGTATCAGGAATTTTGCTATCTGCGGTGGCGGTTGCAGTTGCTTCCACGCGGGGCTCTCTTACTTCGGATGGCAGGTCCTTGACCAAAATTTCATGTCTGTCCGAAAGAATAATCGCCCTCTCGATCACGTTTTCCAACTCCCGCACGTTCCCGGGCCAGTGATAATCGAGGATGCGTTCCATAGCGCCCGAAGAGATGGAGATCGACTCCTGATGGTTTTCCTTTGCGTACTTGGCAAGGAAGTGATTTATAAGAAGAGGCAGATCGTCCGTCCGCTCGCGCAGCGAAGGCAAATGGACATGGACCACGTTCAGGCGGTAATAGAGGTCGCTACGGAACTGCCCGTTTGAAGCTTCCTCCTTGAGATTTCGGTTAGAGGCCGCCACTACCCGGACATCGACCTTGAGGGTGTGGCTGCCCCCTACCCTTTCGAACTCCATTTCCTGAAGAACTCGAAGCAGTTTAACCTGGAGCGGAGGAGACATTTCGCTGATTTCGTCCAGAAAGAGAGTCCCTTCATGAGCGAGTTCAAACCTCCCCTTGCGCTGGCTGACCGCGCCGCTGAACGCGCCCTTTTCATGCCCGAAAAGCTCGCTCTCAAGCAATGTTTCAGGCAAGGCCCCGCAATTTACTGAAATGAACGGCTGGCCTTTTCGCGGACTGTTGTAGTGTATTGCCCTGGCGATCAACTCCTTGCCGGTACCCGAGTCACCAGTTATCAGAACGGTAGCCTTGGTTGGCGCCACTTTTTCAATCAAATCGAATATGCGCTGCATCTGCACGCTTTTGCCGATTATATTTCCGAAGTGATACTTACCCTGCAGCTCGCGGGCCATCTGCCGATTCTGCCTGACCAGGCGATAATGACCGATCGCCTTGCCGATGGTGAGTTTTAATTCCTCGTTTTTGAAAGGCTTCAAGATATAGTCGAAAGCGCCCTTTCGCATCGCTTCGACAGCTTTCTCCACGCTACCAAAGGCGGTCATCATAATAACCGGAAGATCGGGCTGGCGCAGTCGAACGCGTTCCATAAACTCCATGCCGTCCATTTCGGGCATTTTCATATCGGTGATCACCACGTCGAGGTCGTTTTCCTCGAGGCACTCAAGGCCGCGCCGGGCGCCTTCGGCGGTGATCACCTGATAGTCTTCTTCTGAAAGCAGCGCCTCCAAAACGAGCAGGTAATTCCTTTCGTCATCGACGATGAGAATTGTATTCATTCTATTCCGCAGCTTCCTCTTCGGCCTCAGATTCCGGTTGCTCAAGCGGGAGTCGTATGATGAGGGTGGCGCCTAGCCCTTTCCCGCTTACCACTTCAATTTCGCCGCTGTGGTTATCGATAATGGTCTGAACGATGGCGAGCCCCAGCCCCGATCCTTTTTCGCGCGTGGTGAAAAAGGGATTGAAAATCTTTTTCATTGTCTCTTTGGGAATGC
>Ga0187867_10001867_pt1 | contig 17913 bp, 11 predicted proteins | sample June2016WEW_13_1_FD_132976 | JGI IMG/M metagenome (GOLD analysis project Ga0187867, IMG submission 132976) | Peatland microbial communities from SPRUCE experiment site at the Marcell Experimental Forest, Minnesota, USA - June2016WEW_13_10 | ecosystem: Environmental > Terrestrial > Soil >...
CAGGCCGTACTTTGCCGACATTTCAGCCGCGCTTCCTGACGGCGCTGATGGCCTTCAGGTAGACAGCGTTATTCGGAATGACCGGGCCGAAGCCGTTGATAAAATCGGAATCGCCGCCGCGGAAACCGGTGGTGCCCTTGAGGCGCACGCTGGCGATGGTCTGGCCCAAGCGCGGGTTTGTCCATTCGTACGCAAAGAAGGTCACAGCCTTATCGCCGGCGCCACCCAGCGCGACGGGGTCGGCGGCGTAGCAGTAGTCCCTGGCCGAGGTTCGTGCAGCCCAGTTCCACTCCTGAATATTCACGCCGTAGCGGATGGGAATGGTGGTGACGAATCCATCGGCGTAGACCACCTCATACCAACCGAGCAGGTCGGCGGTGTCCTCCTGGTCGTAGATGAGCCGGTAGGATTCCTTGTTGGTCGCCGGCCGCGCAGCGGCGTGGAGGAAGATCAGGCTGGTGGCGTCGAGGCCGATGGCGATGTCACCGGACTCTTTCGGCAGTCCGGTTTTGCCTATGCCATCAGTGCCTACGACGACGACCGACTTGTTTACGCTGCCGGAGAGATCGAACGGAATATTGCCGAGCGAGACAGTACCGTTGTTCATCGCGGTCAGATCCACGCCGAGGGTCTTTTCCGTCAAACCGGCGTTGAAGCTGTTCGCGATGGAGACAGGTTCGATAGTGTGCTCGGTCCGGCTGGGCGGCTGCTGGCCACGGAAACGGATGCGAATGTCCGGCGCCATTTGCTGGACAAGAGTGGCCCGCCCATCGATAGCGTCGCCGTGCCACAGGGCTTGGGCACTGCTCAGCAGGTCTGCCAGCAGGTCCTTGCCGAAGCCGGCTTCGTTGGTCGCAAACCACGCCGAGGGCGCGCCGCCGAGAATCGAATTGCGGCGTATCCGCGCGGCGAAATTCTCCATTCCCGTTGTGAAGTTGCCGTAGACTTCTTCAAATCCCATTCCTTCGAGTTGCGCCTCGAAGCCCTCGGCTTGTTTCGCGTTCCATTCCGGGGGCGAGGCGGACCAGAACCAGTTAAAGATCAGGATGTCTTTCGGGATCAGCCGCGCGACCTGTTCGCGCGTCATACCGCCGGGGGCGTTGTAGGCGAAACCATCCGGCGCCTTCTTCTTCTGAAGCCCCACGCCGCGCACGCCTTCCAGCAGCATGTCGCCCCAGATGGCCATCCTGACGCCCTTTCGGGCGAGGTAGTCGTGGATCTTGCGCACGTCCTCTCCGTAGCGTTCGCGAATGTCCTTATCTCGGCAGAGGGGACAAAGGCCGACAGGTTGGAACAGCTCATCGTGCCCGGCATGCACCATGCGCGGCTTCAACAGGTCGATGTACTCGTCGTACACATCGAACAGCAGCTTGTAGCTCTCGGGATTCGAAGGGCAGTAAGTGTCGGGCCAGAGTTCGCCCGGCATCTCGGACAGTTCGGGGTGCGCCGATAGCAAGTAGTAGCTGTGCGTGAAGGACGGCAGTTCCGGAACGAACTCGATGTGGAACTGCCGGACATAGCGGGCCAGATCGGCGACTTCGTCTTTCTCCAGAAAGCCGCCATCGGCGGTGTCCTGGTGCGAGGAGTTGATTTCGATGTCGTGCGGCGCGCCGGGCGGATAGTTGCGGCGCCAATAGTTGGTTTCGTGGGAGAAGCGGACCCACGCGTTGTTGAGTTCGGGGTGCCGCTCGAACCGCATGGAGGCGTTCATTTCCACGATCAGCGTATTGTATTTGTAGAGCGCCAGGCTGTCGCGAACGAAGCGCTTGAAGAAGGGGATGTTGCCGCGCCCCGGCAGGTAGAGCTTGAAGCCGCGGAAGGGTTTTACGGGCCAGTCGCGGATGTCGTAACCGGCGAAGTGCAGAGCCCCGGCGCGCTCCACGGCCAACTGGCGCAGCGACTGCAGCCCGTAGAATGCGCCGCGGTCATCGCTGCCCGCCACAACGACGATCTCCGGGCTCGTACGAAGGATGTATCCCTCAGGCCCCGGGTTGCTGGCATCCACTTTCAGGGCATGGCCGGCGCAATACTCGGCGACCAAGGGGCTGGAGAAGGCTCCCATGACGATCAGCTTCCTGGCAGGATCAAGATGCTCCAGTCGCTCGATCTTCAGTCGCAAGTCGAAACGGTCGCCAAGTTCTTCAACCAGCATCCGCGCGAGGAATAAGTCCTGCTGCGAGGGAACGGCCGGGACGGCGATGACGCTGGTTTGATCCAAAACGAAGTCGCCCGCCACAGCAGACGATTCGCGTGGCGCCGGGAAGACGGGCGGCGACGCGGCGGCCGATGCCGGTGCGGCCAAGCCCGCCGCTGCAATGACGGCGCCAAGGCAGAGCACTGTTGAACGGTTCTTCACATCAGCTCCTTTTGCACAGTGGTGCCCGTCAAATTCCTTTGCGCCAGTCCGGGTCGGACTGCTTTTTCACATCGACGCGCAAAGCGCCGTCCGGTTCCAGTGGCTGCTCACAAGCCCACCGCACGGGGCGGCGTATTCCGCCCTTGATCTCGATCTCTGCGACCAGATCCACCGGGTGGCCTTCCAGTTCTCTGGGCAGCGGGAAGGCCGCTTGCCGTAGCTTGCCTGCGTACGGATGGCCGGCGTCGAGCGCGCCTCCGGCGACCTCCTTGCCATCGGGCGTCTTCACATGCACCCGTAGGACGCCCGGCACTCCCGCCACTCCGTCGTTGGCGAAGGCCACCACCAATTCGTTCGCCCCAACCCGTTTGCGCTGCCAGATCCAGGACGGCCTCACGCGATATCCCATGCGCTGGCCGAGCCTCGTAAAGCCGCGCGGAAAGCGCTCGTGATAGCGGGCCAGATTGTCGGCCTCCGTCCACAGAGACCAGTAATTGCCGCCCACGTCGAGAACGTGCAGCATGTAAACCTCGAGCATGTTCACGCCCGCGCGATCCGGCGGCAGATATCCGGGCGCCGCGCTGTCGTACTTGCGGAAATAGCCATCTTCCAAAATCGCCGCCAACCATGCCGGCCGGTTGGCGAATGACTCGATCTGTTCGGGTTCCTCCACCAGTATGCTGTCGGTGCGCAGCCAGGCTCCGGCGCGCACGCACATATCGACTACTTCGCGGTTCCCCACATTGCTGATATCCGGCTGCGTATTCACGGCCAGTTGCGCGCGGCGGAAGGAATCGAGCTGGAGCTGGGTCATGGACACCATGGTCCGTTCAGCGGTGGGATAGTCCGGAAACGGATTGGGCAACCCTCCGGTATGCGATTCGCCCCAGAAGCCGTACTGCATCAGATCGATCCACTCGATGAGGGGGTTGTCGTCGAACTTCGCAGCCAGCAGTTCGACCAGATCGCGAAAAGCTTTTTGAAACTCCGGATGGTCGTAGCGCGGTTCCCGGAACTTGAACGCGCCATACTCTTGGAGGCCGCCGATTTCGACGACCGGGACTTTGTCGCGCACAAAGTCGGGCATGGCGAGGTACTGCGGTTGGCCGACGGTGTTCGACAGCATCACACGGAACGCAACCCGGCGACCGTGCCGCTTGGCGGCGTCCAGAGTGAGATCCCATACCGGAGAGAGGTCCAGTCGTCCCGGGCGTTTTTGCACATCGCGCCAGTCGCAGCGGATGTAGAGAACGTCGACGAACGGGAGGCTCGCCATTTTTTCCACATGCCGATCAAGCGCCTCTCGCCCTGCGCGGACCGCCAGAGACGCTCCGCCCTCTTCCCACGTGTAGCCGACCAAGCCGAGGCCGAAGTTCGGCACTGCACGCTCGGAAGCCGTGGTCGCCGCGATCGTAAACCACCCCTCGTCCTGCTCGATGCCGAAGGGTCCCTGGTTGAGGCGGCCGGCGACTCGCGGCCCCGGTCCGAAATCGTAGCCGCCCCACAGATGCGTCGGCACATCGGCTCGCAACTCGCGACCCGCCGACGCAACGGCAGCGGCTTTCAACAGATCACGTCGTCGCATACGCAAGTACTTTACCGTAGCAGAGTCTCAAGTACACCAACGCGCAATCTGACCGGCTGGCGCGCGGCCTCGGCGATTTCATGGATCTTTGGGATCCCGCCGTGCACCGCCAACTACATCCGGAGAGCACCCGGGTGGCCCTGCGCAAGTTAATCGCGGACCAGGCACCGGGCCGCCAACGGCGTCGCGTCGGTGTTCCTCAACTCCGCGCCGGCGGGCAAAGGCGAGGGACGATAGCGTAGTTTGTTTCCGCTGTCTGCGCACTGCCGCTGCGCGCGGCGGCCGCATGCCGAAGGCGTTGAAGTAGAAGGATGCGACATTCACTTGGTTTGCAGTTGTCTGGTGTTCGCGCTCCGGGTGGCGCTCCTGCCATCCCCTGCCGCATCGCAGAGGCCGCTGCCCCAGGTGCGGCTGAGGGGCAACTACTTCCTGCGCAACGATCGGCCATTCGTCCCCGCGGGTGTGCATTGCGTGTCCGCCAAGGCCGCCATGCAGTGGCCCATGGAATGGGACGCGACGAGTGTGGAGGCCGATTTCCGGAAGATGCGCGACCAGCCTCAATCGTCCATCGACGTGCGCACGCGCTCGGCCACCTCGGCCGCATCGCGTCCTATGGCTGCTGGCATCGCGGCGCGTGGATCGTGCGGCTCAGCGGGCCGAAGCTCAAGCAGTAAACGCCACCCGCCGCCCTTCAAACCACGGAGATGGTGCCCACCGCGCTGCGCGCATCCCCATCCGCACACCGGCGGTCGCGGCGCCGGAACGGGCGGCCCATATCAGCATGCGCGAAGCGCGTTATGGCCCCCCGGCCCCACCGACCTCGGCCATCCGCGAAGTCATCGCCCGGCGCACCTGCGCTACGGACGTGCAGGATGCGCGCCGGCGTACCGGTGAAGTGGCCGCGCGCGGCGTCCCCGGAGCGGTGTGCCGGAACGTGCCGGCGGCGTCGAGTGTCTTGTGTGTCCGTGCGTCCATAACCACGTTTTACACAACGATTACCAGCTAATCGAACTGATGGCGGCGATCACGGCTCGTACGTTCGCGCCAACGTCTAACCCATCAGTGCCAGCATTATGATATGGACTCGTAGGAGCGAGCGCCAGACCACCGATCAACTTATTGCTGATGCTTGCGCAGCCAACTCCCTGGCCGCCACAGGTGAAATCACTGAATCCCACCATCGCCCAATCCAGCGGCCAGCATGTGGAATATACCTTGCTCGCGGTCCGACACGATGGCGCACTCAGAGATTTCATACCCGGAGGATAAGCAGGTGAACCGCCGGAATAGCCGAAGTAGTCCCCGACGTTGACCACTCCGCCGATTGTCACCGGCACTCCGTTCTTCGGCCAGTCAGCCATCGTCTGCCCGGCGTTGTCGCTGTTTGCAAACGGCTGGCCGTATTGAAAAGAATTCGTCCAAGTAAAACCAATATTGGTGTGCGGAGGCGCATCGGCAAAGATCATCGAAAATGGATTTGTATTCGTGGTGTTCAGAAATGTGTTGTGGTCGAACGTCTGATATTTGGTGTTTTGGACCGAGCCAACATAACCATTTGCGCCCCACGTCGGCCCAGAGATGTCGATGGCTACGTTATTACGGATAAGCCCACGCGACGTGTTTGTGTTCTGGGGTCCGTAGCCAGACCAACCGAATGGAGACCCAACTGACGGCCCATGCTCGAACAGGTTGTTTGTGACGGTGATGTCGTTACACACCTGAGCGGGGTTGCTGCTGATGCCGCAATTCCAAAGGAAAAACCCGGCTTGTCCCTCCGCAAAAGTTGTATCAAACCAGTTCGAGTCGAGAAGTATCCGCTGCCCCTGCTTAATCTCAAACCCGTTCTTTACGTCCCAGCATCCCCACGGGATAGACGGAATGCAACCCTCGTAATAAGGTACATTGGCTTGCGTGCCAGCACTGGTCGTGAGCGTCAATGTGGTCGCGGCGCTGGGTTTTGTGACGATGTAGTTCGCGCCGTTGATGACGACGTAAATGCCACCATTGCCCCACGCTGGATTGAACTGGCTACCGGAAATTAGGTTCACGGCAGTTCCGTTGGTTGAGACCACGCCAGAATACCTAACGGGGTTATTCCGCCAGTTCAACTGCTTCTTGATGTGGTTGAGCCGAATAGTCGCATCCGCCGGGGCTGGACAGGTCGGCTGCCCCCAAGGCCACAGGTATCCGGGAAAAGCAACCGTATAAGCCACCGCGCTAGATTTCATACCCGCGCTTGTGGTGAGCGTCAGGCCCGTGGGGGAGTTGACGGCCTGAATCGTATACTGAACGGAATTGATTGTCATGGGAGCACCCACCCATGAGTTCGCGGTTGTGCTTGTCGTAAATTGGGTTCCCGATGCCCATGTAACGTTATTGCCAGAAGTTGTCACGGTTCCGGAGTAAGTATTCCAGTTACCACACTGGGCTGAGAAGAACACATTCTCCCCGCTGGCCTCCAGGTAGTTCGCCGCAATCAGGATCGGGCCTGTATTATTGTTCGTGCTGACCGCATTGGTGTCCTGCCCCGTGTTAATGATTCCCCAGATGTTAGAATACATCAACGTCGCATAGGTTGCATTCAGATCGAGGCCCGCCTGCACAAACGCGCAATCGCCAGCCGTGGGTGAGCACGGGGCGGGATGAATAAGCACGCGATCAAAGGTGACGTAGGACGGCACTGCATAGGCGACTGGCGTGTAGCCTCCCATACCTACAATGGGATATACGTTGGTGGCGCTAGGCCCCAGCGTGAACTCGATCCCAGCGAAGTAGATACCCGACACGCCGTCTGAAATGCTTAAGGTGGTGCAACCGTTTGCGTCGCACTCAAGTGTTGGGACGCTAGCGGGCGTGGCTGACTGCGAGATCCCCTGGTACTGCGGCAAATTGGCGATATTGGAACTCACCACCAGCACTGGATTCGTGGGGCAGTATTGCGGCAGCACGCCCTGGTCCGTCCAGGTAATACGCCCGTCTATCGTGGTGCCGCCAGAATCGTTCCATGCCGGCACGGTAGATCCAGACGTGCCGCCAACGGTAACTAATTGCAGATGGTACGCTGGGTCCACAAACTGTTGCCCAGTCTTGAAGGCGGTGCTTGTCTGCCACCCGAAGGGGAGCGGGTTAGTCGGCCCGTAAACGAAAGTCCCCACGTAATGAACATTGGCCGGAACGATGATTTGCTCCCCGCACACCGCGGCCGAGAGTTTGGCTTGCAGATCAGATGCGGATCCGGATGCCACAGTTACAGTGCTCGTGGTGACGGGATATGGCGGTTGGTAACACTTCTGCGGCAATAGCGGCAGAGAGACACCGGGGACTCCGGCAAGCGCGGGCAGGCCGGTTGGCGCAGCAGAGCAGAGACCTGGTGCAGTATTCGGGGGGGTAGGTATTGGACAGCCTGGACACAACGATTTCGGGGGGCCTTGCGATCCTTGTGCTCCTGGTGGGCCTAGGGGTCCGAAACCGTAGCGCCTACTGGTCCGCCAGCTCCCCATCGGTTCTATCGGGCCAACAGACCCAGCGGGGTCTTGTGGGCCTGGCGGCACTATCGCACGAAGTGTGCAATCGCCTGCGGTCGGGCACACCAGGTTGACGCTCGGATCAAGCTGGGCCCTGATATATGAGGACGTACCGACCGGCCACGCAGGTATGCCGGATTGCGGCTGCCCCACAGCGGCGGTGACGAGCAGTAGGCTAACGAATAACGGGCGTACTATCCTCGGCTTCGATATCTCTAGCATTAGGCCGTCAAGCACCAGGCCCCACCGATCGCGTGTGAGCCACACTGAAAGACCTCGATCATTTTTCATCGCAATTCTCCATCTCGACTCGCGGAGCACGGCGTTTCTTGCAGGTGCGGGAGATCCCACGAAAGGCAATGGGAAGGCGTTTAGGGTCAATGATTGTCAAATGGTTCTCGAAGAGATCGCGGACAGGAATCATGCTGTCTCCCATCTTCTCCCAACGCATGGCACACTTCAACTACGGAGCCTACGACGTGAGCAGGACTTAAACTCTGAATGCAGCACTTTCATTGAGGTAATTGCGTGTACCGGAGCGTAGATCTGATATCTCATCTCCATTATCATTGCCCGTGCGTGCCGGAAGCACAGATCTTCGGTTAACTGATGGCCCTTCATGGAAGATGATTCCCCGGCGTGTAGCCGATTGCCCACGTCGTCGTGATCAACGCCGCGGTACGAGGAATGGCCGCGCGGCTGGCGCCCGACTAAAACCGGCGATCTGTCCGCCGCGCCGGCGTCGGGCGACGGCAACGCCGAAGACCGTTGCCACATGCTCATCGCCCGCCGCAAACCGCACCACAGGTGGACGCTGTGCGTTGGCATCCCGGCGAAGTTGCCGCCCAGCGAAGCTCCCGGATGCGGCGCCGGCACGGGCAGCGGGCATCAGGCATCAGGATGCGCGAAGCGCGTTATGGCACCTGAGCCCACCGCCGCGTTCACTGGGTCATTAACGTCGGCCGCCGCCTCTGCCGCCGCCGAAGCCCCCCGAAAATGTATGCGGCATGCCGCCTTCGACCCGGGAGCCGAGACTGCGGTACTCATTCGACCGGGATTCGCCCAGCGAACGCGACTGGCGTTGCTCGTCGAGCCCTCTCTCGGGCTGGGACTTCGACCAGCTGCCGTCGTTGCCCTGACGGTACCAACTGTTTCCGCGATGCTCCCAAACCTGGCCGTCGCTGCCGGCGTAAATGTCGTGCGTTTGTCCACCCCGCGCAAGGCCCGCGCCGCCTTCCGGCCTGGCCGCCCGTGACACGACGGAATTACCTTGCCAGCGATTGTACACATTGGTGTTGTAGTGAAACCGCTCCGCGTCGCCGGGGTGCCATTGCGGATTCCAGTGGCCGCTGTAAATGCGATTTGCGTACCACTGATTGTGATACCACCAGTAGCCGCCAGACGGCCGCCAGAACCATCCGCCGCCCCAGTAGCCGAAGCCGAAACCGAAACCCCACGTCCAGGGCCAGCCGAACCAGTAGTCCCCAACCCATGGCGAATAATACCAGCCTGTGCCGAATACCACGGCGCCGTCCCACACGTATGCGCCCAAGTAGCCCGGCGTGTAGCCGTAATAGACTAAGTCCGGATCCGAGCCGTAGACATAGACATAGCGGTCATGGAACAGCGGACTGCTCGGCGGAATTTGGTAAATCTCCGCCGGAATGGTGTCGGCCACCACCCAAGGACCCACCGGCGCATCGCCCACGAACCATACGCCGTTGTGGCAACCGTAATAGCTCGCACCCACGTGGATCACGTCGCTGGAGGTGTTCACGGCGTACTCCATCGACGTGCCCTCGATGACCCGGAACTGCGGCGAACCGTCGTAGTGGACCTCGAACTTGGCCTCGGTGCGCCGCACTGCGGCGGTTTGCGGGATCTGATTGGCAATCACCGCCTCGCGGGCTTGCTCGGTCCCGGGAACGGATGCCAGCACGGCGCCCTTCGGACTGTCGGGAGGAATCTTCGCGAAATCCTGCGGAAGCTGGCTTCCCGGTACCCAAGTCCAGGGACCCTGGAACGACTTGGCTCGAAACCACCGGCCCGACAGAAGCACGTAGTAACCCTGCGTGGACACGTCCAGAAACATGTTGTTATCCGTGTTGGTGACGTAGAGCAACTTCGTTCTCGGAATGGGAGACATAGCGGGCGCGCCGCGGGTGACCAGCAATTCCGCCGGCGTGGTGCTGACGAAGACCGCCGGAGGCGCACCCGTCATTGGCGGCGGGCCGGGATCCTTGGAGTGGTCGTGAGGGTCTTTCTGCTCGGTCTCTTCGATCTGCGCTTTGGCCTGATCCAAGCCGGGCGGCGGATTCGGCGCGGCTGTCCAAGGCCCGTCCAGTGTGGATGCCGTCATCCAAATGCTATTTCCATCGAGATAGTAGCGGGAGGCGGCGGCGTCGTAGAGCAGCGTCGCCGGCGTGTTGATGACGCGTTGGAAGGATGTGCCTGGTAGGGCGCGCAGGACCGGCTGCCCGTCGACCATGATCAACGCCGCAGGCGTGGCGCTGTACAAGATCTTAGGCGGGTCGTTCTTCACCGGCACCGATTCGTTCTCGCCTTCAGCCTGGGTCATGGCCATGTCGGCCAGCAAGCGGTCGAGGGTGACCGTGCGCGGCCAATCCCGCAGGTTGCCGCGGATGGCGTGCTCCAGCTCGGATTCCTGCGATTTCGCCGCGGGGAAACTGACGGAGGACACCTTGAAATTTTCCAGCATGACGATGCGGCTCTCTTTGTCGACATCGGTGCGGGCGGTCAGGGAAACGATGCCGTACATGGGCGTCGATCCGCCGGACCGGGTGACGGTGACGGCGGCGCGGGCTTCCAGACGGTCCTGCTTCCATTGATCGACCTGGGGCTGGTAGATGGTGACGTGCATGCCGTCGGCGTCCATTTCGCGGGGCCAGCGAAGGCCCTCGTCGGGGGGTGTCTGAGCCACCACGCACGTAACGGCGGCGGCCAGGAAGCAGAAAAGCGCCGCAAATCTTGAGGTTCGAGTCCGATTCGAGGGTTTCATCATGAGGGAATCGCTTTCTTGAGACCTTAATGAATTTATTGATGCGTGAACCACGAAATAAGTCTCACCCTTGACGAGGCTTTCGCCTGCGACCGCAAGAGCAACGGCGGTCCCCTCGGGAACCTCTCGGGCGCCAGAGACCTGGTGCCACTTGACACGTTTGCGAAGACGCCGTGGGTTTCGGGCGTCCGGAAGCGGTCACCGGAGGCGCAACTGCGCGACGGGCGCGCAGGCACACTGCTGCCTCGGCGTCCCGGTGAAGTGGCCGCGCGCCCCGTTGCTGGATTCACGACGCATCTCAAACTGGCGCCATCCGTCGGCCGGCGCCGCGCAAATCACGCATGCAGCGCCTACCGCCTGGCGCACATACCCGTCCGCACGCCGCCGGTCGCGGTGACGGGCAACGGTCGGCCGGCGCCCGAACGGGCCCCGCGCAACGCCGCGGGCGCGCAGGCGTGCGGGCTGCGCGTCGGCGTCCCGGTGAAGTGACCGGCCGCCGACGTTCCTGGATGCTGGCGCCCTTCCGCGCGTCGCCCATCCCCATCCGCGCGCGGGCGGTCGCGGCGGCGGACCACGCGCGTGACATTGGGTGCGCTCCTTCCGGGCAGGCACGCCGGAAAACCACGCGTGCGTACGCACAGTTTCCCCAAAAGGGGGGATTGGCGTAATTTTCGGGGGGGGCAAATAGTGTAAATACCATGAGTTGGCCCACCTAGTCGCCATCCACTGAGCCTGGTGGGGCAGGCGCTTTCGCCTGCCTTGCAAGACTGCAAAGCGATAGACTGGAGGGAGGTTCAATGAAGTAGTGAAGACCGGCAGTCCGGGTTTCATTCCACAAGGTAGCTGATCATGCAAGAGGAACAAATACGTGAAGCTCTGAATAAGCACTGGCACGCTTCGGCAGCCGGCGATGCAAACGGGGAACACAATATTTACGATGAAGATGCCATTTGTGACTATCCTCAGTCAGGCGAACGAATCCTCGGGCGAAGCAATTTGCAGGCCTTGCGGAGTCACCATCCAGGCAAGCCGGCGGGTTTCAACGTCAAGCGAATTCTCGGAAAAGGTGACCTCTGGATCACGGAATACACGATCACCTACCAGGGGCGGCCAGCGTACACAGTGAGCATTATGGAGTTCCGCAACGGTAAGGTCGTGCACGAGACACAGTATTTCGCCGATCCCTTCGAGGCGCCAGCCTGGCGGAGCCAATGGGTTCAACGGATCGATTGACGCCGCATTGAGGCGGGATTGAAGGTCCTCGACAACGCTGATTCGGACAACAGAGCCGGAGCGACGGATAGCGCTACGCTAAAATCCTCCTCATATGCGTCCAGTTTAGCTTCTGTTTCGTAGAAGTTAAGGTCCTCGAAACGGCGTGCGCCGATTGCGGGCGGGCGCGGATGCGCGAGCAATGGCAGCGCGCCCGCTGCCCGATCGAACACAGCGAGCTGCACGCGGTGCTGGCGGCGGCCGGGCCAAGACAAGGACGAGGAGCGTTTGCACGCCGGGGGAATGGCACGTGTCGCGTCTCCGTGCCAGATCCGTAGCCGATGGACAGCATTCGGCATCTGCCACGCGGCCAACGCCGTTCATCCGATTGTTAGCTATTCACCGACTACCAAAAAGATCATTGAGTCTGGCCGTGCGGCGGTGCTAGAGTTCGTAACAGATCGGTTTTCCCAGTGTCACAAAGAAAAACGACCATAGACTTCACTTACTAGGAGATAACCATGTTGAACGTTATGAAGCGGCTTTGGCAAGACGAGCAAGGCCAGGATTTGATCGAGTACACCTTATTGATGGCTTTCGTGGCGCTGGCGTCCGCCGCGCTATTCATCAACGCCGGGACGAGCGTCAGCAAAATCTGGCAAACGGCGAACAACCAATTGAGCACCGCTGCGGCCAGTGCTTCAAGCTAAAGCGTAGCGAGTGCAAACAGGGGCGCAGGTCCGGTCTTGGCCACCGGACGTGCGTGCCAAGTTAACGCGAAGCTACGGCGAACGCGGCCCACGTAGCAAACAAGCCGATAACCGCGCCGATCAGAATAGGGTAGCCCCACCGCCTGCCAGTGCCCCACGGTTGGGCATTCTGGCGAGTGCGTCGGTTTCCGTCCAGCATTTTGAGCGCCGCGCTCCTTGGAGCGCTTCCGCAATGGCGCACGTCAAGGCCCAGAGCCGTGTCAGGCGGTATTCAGAGCGCCGTGCCGATGGTCGCGGCTGCCGGACCAAGGGCGGCGGGCGCCGGATTCGGCTTCGACACGTATTATGTGCGAAGTGGCCGCCCGCCGACGCGGCCGGATCACCCGCACGAAAGTGGTGCGCCACCCAAAACTCGGCCCATTCGGGATGTGTGACAGCAGCTAGCGATATTAGTATTAGTAATTAACAGGCCTGCTGAGACCTTGCAGAGAAGCCAGGGATCGCTGCCATCACCACCTCGGGGGCGCGGCAAGATGATTTCTCATGCTGGCCGACCAGTGGCCAGTGGTCGCGATAGTGGGCGCCGCCGCCGTGGGGTGCTATTTCGGAGGGATGCTGGCGCGTTCGGGTGTCCGCGTGACACTGATCGGTCGCGCACGGCACACGGAAACGAATCGCGGGCCGTAGCGGCGGTCTATGACCGCCGGATTTCAGAATCAACAGCTTCAGCGGTCACAGGCTGCCGCTACGGCCGGACTTGTTCACACCTCGTGAGACGTAGGTTGAGCCTAAAATGCGCAGGAGATCTATCCGCTACCCCAGACTGGTTCTTGAACTTTAGGCTGCGCTCCCTGTCCGTGGCACGTCCAGCGTACGGGGTGGGTGCAGCCGACCGTCATTTCACGGCACCAGGGAGAACAGGCCTCCGTCTCGTGAGGTCGTGCCGTAGAGCACGCCGCCATACAGGACCATCGGCGTACTCGGATTGCCTCCCACCATGGATGAGAACTGATACAGGTTGTGCTTGGTCCAGGGTTTTCCGGCAGCTTTGGGTGGCGACAGGGAGAATATCGTGCCCCACCCGTAGCCGGTAGTAGTATCGAGGGTCGTGCCATAAAGCACTCCCTGCGAGCTCATCACCACGCCCGAGAGCGGTTCGGTGCCTCCGGGCCCGGAATTGAAGTTGTAGATTGTTGTTTCCGTCCAGGCGGCGCCGGGCGAGGCAGGCGGCGTCAGGGAGAAGACCGTGCCGCCATCTTGATTGCCACCCTCCCAGGTAGTGCCGTATAGCGTTCCGTCGGGCCCGACAGTGAGAGAGCCGGTGGCGGCGCCGACGGAGGTATTCAGGTCTGCTTCCGTCCAGGAGCCTCCGGTGGTGGTGGGCGGTGTCAGTGAGAACACTGTGCCGGAAAAGGTGTCGCCATAACCATACAGGATGGGGAGGCCATGGCAAGCTTTGGGTGCGCTACCGATGGTCAAGCCCTGAAACGTTCCCGGTAGGATATAGTAATTGGCCGCGTAGATCACCGAATGGGTCCAGGACCCCGCTGGCTGGGAGGGCTGGTCGAGCATGAAAACCGTACTATTGGTGCTGTTATAGGCACCTGCGGTGACGCCGAAGAGAGTTCCATTGGCAGCCCTGGCCAGAGCGATGGGGTAGCTGGAATCGGCCGCACCGATGAAATTGTAAAGCACAGCTTCGGTCCAGACTCCACCTGGCGATCCGGGCGGCGTCAATGAGTATATCGTCCCCAGATTGGCGCTTCCGGCGGCGTTAGTGACTCCATAGAGCACAGGCTGACCGCTGGCCGTACTGGGGCCAACCACCAATTGGCCGAGTTGGGCGCTGAAGGCGCCGCCGGCGAACTGATAAAGTACCGTCTGTATCCAGGAGCCGCCCGGCGATGCCGGTGGTGTGTAAGATATGACTTCATTCGCGAGACTGTCGGCGACGTAAACGATGCCGTTCGAGTCGATGGCCACGAAGCCTTGGCTGGAGCCGATGAGGTTGAAAACAGGCGGGGTGGCTTGTGCCATGAGCGCCGCCGCCAACAGAGCGAGAACCCCCGCCGCCGTCTTCTTGTTAATCAGTTTGGTTGTCATAACGCTGTCTCTTTGAGTGTATGTGACGCCTTCACGGAGACCATGCTCGCCGAGATGCCGACTGCGAGCAGGGCGATCCTCTGGAATTGCGATCTTTTCGTAGTCATAGTGCTATTCTCCTTTTGTCCGTATCGCCGCTGGACCTTCCTGCATTCGGGCGGCGGTCCGGACGAACCGAAATCCATCCACCTGGTAATGCGTAGAACCGTGGAAGGATTTTCGGAAAATCCGCGGTGGATGCGTTTTATCAGCATGAGAGAGTCTATTACGTGTTCGCAAAATCGGAACACAAGTGTTCGCAAAATCCGAGCACGGCGGCGCAGAGACGTACGCCTGTGTGCCGGACTCGGTGCCACGGGTTGTCTATGACCGCGCGGTCGCCAGCCGGGAAGGTCTCCAAAGTGCGCCACTTGCTCGGCTGGGAGCCGCGCGTGCCGCTGGAAGAGGGATTGCGGTTCACACTCGACTACTCTCGCCCAACGTAAGCTGGTGAGCCCGCTTTCGGTGACCGCCGGAGGTGGGGGTGCGCCGTCACTCCGTCAACGCGAACACCGTTCCGGCGCCGTAAGCTCCGCCCAGGCTGGTCGTGCCATAGAGCACTCCGCCGCTGCCCATCAACAAACCTGTCGGACCAGAGCCATCGCTGCCGGTGAACGTGTGCAGCAGGATCTGGGTCCAGGCGCCGCCGGAAGTCGCTGGCGCCTGCAGGGCGTAGGCGGTTCCCATCAGAGAGGCCCCGCCGAATTGCGTGGTCCCAAAGAGCGTGCCATCTTCAGCTAATGTCAGGGGTCCCGGCCAAACGTTGCGAGTAGACACCAGCGGGAATTCCTGCAGCACCGCCTCGGTCCAAGCGCCGCCCGAAGATGCCGGGGGCGTCAGCGAGAAGATCGTGCCGCCATTGGAGCTTCCGCCATACCCCGTGCTGCCGTAGAGCACGCCATCGCCGCCAATTACAACACCCATGTATGGGTTCACGCCGTCGCTGGGATATCCGCCAAAGCTGTAAAGCGAAGCGTACGACCACGAGCCGCCCGGAGTGGCCGGTGGCGACAAGGCGAAGACCGCGCCATCGCCATTGCCGGCTCCATAATCGCCACCCTGGGAGGTTGTGCCGTAGAGCACCAGGCCCTTACCAAGCACCACGTGCGTCTGGGTAGTGAAGTAGCCAGTGATTCCACCAGAGATCGCGTAGAGTGTTTTCTCTCCCCAGTGGCCGCCTGGGGACGCGGGGGGCTGGAGAGCGAATATCGTACCGCAGCATCCACCGTAGAGCACCCCGCCGGGGCTGATCACCAGGTCATCCGGTTCTCCACTTGAGGCGATGAGGCCACCGCCATACTCCGCCTTTGTCCATGGGCCCCCCGGCGATGCCGGCGGAGTCAACGAGAACACCGTGCCGGTTTCGTATTCCCCGCCGCGGGAGGTTGTTCCGTAGAGCACTCCGCCGCTGCCGATCACTACAGGCGACTTGGGATTGAATCCATCTCTGAGGCCTTCAAAGCTATACAGCACCGTCTCGGTCCACGCGCCACCCGGCGACGCCGGCGGAGTGAGTGAAAATACCGTGCCGTAACCTTTCTCGCCGCCCCAGAGGGTAGTGCCGTAGAGCACACCGGCTTCGCCCATCACCAAAGGCGCGTTAGGATTCCCGCCGTCGGTCCCGCCGGTGAAGTTGTAGATCGTAGTCAAGCTGGGCGGCGGATTCTGCGCCGCGCTGTATGCAGCGCAAAATAGCAAGGCTGTGAAAAGTCGTCGAATCGCCATGTCGCTCTCCATTACTCCTTCAATGCGAAGACCGTGCCAGAACCATAAGCCCCGCCTGAATCGGTTGTGCCATAGAATACTCCGCCACTGCTCATCGTCAAACCCGTCGGGATAGCCCCGTCTGCGCCAGTGAACGTGTGCAGCACGATCTCCGTCCAGGCGCCGCCTGGAGTGGTAGGCGGTTTCAGAGCGTATACGGTACCCGAGTTCGTAGGGCCGCCCTCGCCTGTTGCGCCATAGAGCGTGCCATCTTCGCCTAGCGTCAGGGGTCCTGGGTTAGGTCCTCCGTAATAACCATACGGTACCGAGTGAGGCTGATACGGGAAACTCAGGAGCACGGTGGAAGCCCAGGCTCCACCCGGGGATGCCGGCGGCGTCAGCAAGAAGACCATGCCCCCGTTCGAACTTCCGCCATATTGGCTCGAGCCATAGAGGGCCCCGCCGCCGCCAATCATCACACCCGTCTCCCCGACCGTGCCGGAGATCACGGTCTCGACCCACAAATGTCCAGGCGTTACCGGCGGGACCAGCGCGAATACGCCTGCTGCCGGCCCTGCTTCCGCGAACGCGGTGCCGTAGAGTACCCGGCCGCTGCCGACCGCCAAGTCGCCGCTGGGCTGCCAGGTGTCGTCGGCGTTACCGGGGCTGTAGATTACCGACTCTGTCCAGGGGGCGCCCGGCGATGCGGGCGGCGTCACTTCAAACACGGTTCCATTGAGTCCCGGGCCAAACCGGGTTGTGCCGTACATCACCCCTTCCGGGCCCAGCGTCAGACCAGACGTCGGATATTCCCCGTCATTGGGCGTAGCTCCGAAGTTATGGATCAGAGCCTCGGTCCAGTGGCCGCCAGGTGACACCGGCGGCGTCAAGGAGAATACCGTGCCATATCCCAAAGTTCCGCCGTTCGATGTTGTGCCGTAGAGCACTCCGCCGGTGCCGATCACCAAACGTGAATTGGGATTGATCGCATCGACGCCAAGTTGGAAGCTGTAGAGCACATTCTCAGTCCAGGCCCCGCCCGGCGATACCGGCGGATTCAGCGAGAACACCGTGCCGAAGCCGTGAGCACCGCCACCCCAGGTGGTTCCATAGAGCACGCCGCCCTCGCCGATTACTAAGGGCGCTTCGGGATGTTCCCCGTCGCCGGCACCGGCGAAGTTGTAAATCGTGGTCAAGCTGGGCGGCGGATTCTGTGCTGCGCCATAAGCGCTGCATATTAGCAGCGCCGTCGAGAATCGTCGAATCGCCATATTCCCTCCGTTACTCCATAGGTGCGAACGATCTACAGTATCCGTTAAGCCCCGCCCTCCGGCGCGGCCGGCGATGCGGAGGCAAGAACATCACTCCATCAGGGGGAAAGCATCGTTACGCCGTACAGCGCGCCTGCTCGGCCCAACGCCAGACCGGGGCGTTAAGCACTTCCTTTTAATACCACATCGAACCAGTTTGGGTCATACGGACGGCTCGGGTAGGGTACCGCACAGTACGCGCGAAAACGTACGAATCGGGCCGGGGCATTCGCGCTATGAGAGGCCTTTAGCAATGGCCGCTACAAATCACCATGCACCAGGAGGAAACGCCATGAAACAGTTTATCGCTAAGTTTGAATCCCAGATCCAGGGTACGCTTTCCGGTTTTGA
>Ga0187867_10001868_pt1 | contig 17910 bp, 10 predicted proteins | sample June2016WEW_13_1_FD_132976 | JGI IMG/M metagenome (GOLD analysis project Ga0187867, IMG submission 132976) | Peatland microbial communities from SPRUCE experiment site at the Marcell Experimental Forest, Minnesota, USA - June2016WEW_13_10 | ecosystem: Environmental > Terrestrial > Soil >...
CAAATGGCTTTTCTGATCTTCGGCCAGAACCACAGGGCGAGCAACACGCATGAGATAGTACCTCCTATCTCAGTTACGCGCCCGCGCCGATTAGGTTCGTTTAATTGTGGAGAGGTACACTAGGCCGTTCCACGCTCCGCCGTTGTAGCCGGAAGAGATGTACGCGGCGATGGACGTGATGGGATCGGGTCCATTGCCGTAGTTGATGAAGAGTTGGGTGTTGGTGATATCTAGCTGGCCGCTGCCAATGATGTTGAGAGAATTGACGCTGCTGGCCGTGCCGCCCTTGAGCGTGAGCAGGCCGGTGGGGTTGATGGTGATGGAGGACTGCTGCAAGCCCGAAGCCGTGACGCTGGCGGCCTCGCCGACATTGAGTGTACCCGTCCCGGTCACGGCCCCGAGGTTGGCGGTGCTCCCGGTGACGGTAATGGTGGCAAAATTGACGGTGTTCCCGGCAGAGACGGTTCCGCCGGTGACAGAGAGCGAGCCGGAATCAACTTCTAGCAATCCGGCAACGGTCATTTGGCCGCCGCTGACGGAGAGCGTGCCGGAGCCACCGACATAAACGCTGCCGGTGACCGTCAAGCTGCCGGTGCCGCTGAGGGAATAGATACTGGTGGTGCCGATATAAAGCGTGCCCGCCGTGTTCATGCCGCCGGATTGGATGAACGTGCCGGCGCCGGAATCATCACTGATGATTTCTGCCGAACTGGTTATCGCTCCGCCGCTGAGGTCGTAGATGCCGGAGGATCCAGGGCCATCGCCGACCTCCAAGGTGCCATTGTTGTTGTTGTTGCTCCCGCCGCTCTGAATGAACGTGCCGGTGCCGCCGCCGCCAATATACTCGTTCCCGCAGGCCAATGTGCCAGTGCCGCCGAGGGAATAAACGCCGGTGGAGCCGAAGGTATAGCCCACGTCCAGTGAGCCGCTGATTGTGTTGGTCCCGCCGGTTTGGTTGAACGTGCCGCTGCCGGGCCCGCCGATACCCTCACCCCGCGCGTACAACGCTCCAGCGCTCAATGTATAGCTGCCGCTGGAAGCCGGCGCGACGCCCAAATTCAGCACCCCCGCATAGTTGCTCCCGCCGCTCTGAATGAACGTGCCGGTGCCGCCGCTGCCATAATATAAATGGCAGCCAATATATTCGTAACTGCTGGTCAATACGGCGGTGCCGCTGAGGGAGTAAACGCCGGTGGAGCCGTAGGTATAGCCCAAATACAGTGAGCCGGTGGTGTTGGTCCAGCCGGTTTGGTTGAAGGTGCCGCTGCCGAGCACACCGATGTATTCAGCGGACGATTCGAGCGTTCCGGCGCTCAAGGCATAGCTGCCGGTGGAACCCGGTTCGACGCCCAAATAGAGACCCGAGTTGCGGCCGACGTTATTGGTTCCGCCGGTCTGGATGAAGGTGCCAGACCCGCTGTTGCCTACGGTCTCGTTCTTGCCGGTTGTGAGATTTCCGGCGCTGAGGATATAAACGCCCCGGCCGCCGGCTTGATCGCCGATACTCAGGCTGTTGCCATTGCTATCCGAATCGCTGAACAACGCTGTTCCCCCGCTCTGCGTGAAACTGCCCGTGCCGCTGTAGCCGATGTATCCAGCTCCGGCGAAGTATCCGCCTCCGTTGACCGAGAGTGAGCCGGTGCCGCTGAGCGTATAGGTGCCCGTACCGCTGTAGCCCACGAAGAGACTGGCCGCAACTGCGTTTGTGCCGCCGGTCTGATTGAACGTGCCGTTGCCACTAACACCGACACGCTCGTAGAAAGACAACAGGGCAGCACCAGTCCCCAGTGTGTAGGCGCCCGCTGACCCCGAGTAGTAACCTAGATCGAGGTAATCGCTGACCGTATTGGTGCCCCCGGTCTGGATGAAGGTGCCAGACCCGTTGTTGCCCACCGTCTCATTGGCCGCGGCGTTGAGATTTCCGCTGCTGAGATTGTAGACGCCCTGGCTACCGGTTTGGTCGCCGACGCTCAGGCTGTTGCCGTTGCTGTCCGATCCGCTGAACGATGCTGTTCCCCCGCTCTGCGTGAAAGTGCCGGTGCCGCTATAGCCGACGTATCCGGTTCCACCGACGCTGAGTGAGCCGATGCCGCTGAGCACGCAACCGCTGCCAAAATCGACGTTAAGATTGTCTGCGGCTCCGCTACCATAAGAAATCTGCGCCGTGCCGCCATTATCGATGTACGCATTATCCGAGCTACCGGGCACCTGATTCAACCCGTTGTTTTGATCGAGCCAGTTGCTGACGCTAAACCAGTCGCCAACGCCACCCTGCCAAGAAATATCGTCCGCCGAGACAATATGGGCGGCTGCCAAGATGGCGCTCACAGGCAAGACGGCGCGGAGACAGCGCATTAATCGACGGGACTTTCGTTGGCCTGATTTGCACCTCGGGGTTTCACGCCCCAAGTCGGATTTGCCACGACCCACCTCGCCAATATCCACCCGCACCCTTGAATCGCTCATCGCATCCCTCCTCGTCCAAACAGGCCAGAATCCGGAACTTCGGGGAATTGACTGGGCTATCATGTTCCAACAACCGCTCGATTTTGCAATCAGGGAATTGCCTATTTTTCTGGAAATGACGTGGCAAATTGCCGCTGTGGGGGGTCACTGCGCTCGCATGGCGTAAAATTCCAACGGATCCGTTAGCTTGGGTTGTTTTGGATCACGAAACAGGCTGGCCGCCGGCGTCGTTATTCGATCCTCAAAACCTCTCCGACCGCTGGGCCGCAATCCGCCGCCCAGGGTGTCCAGGCTCACCTTGCGGGATCGCGGACGCTTTCCTAAACTCACCGCCATCATCCGTCGAAAGGATCGCGCACCCTTGGAACCCGCGAAAACTCGATCGCTCGAAGAGATCAAGCAGCAACTCAAACAACTCTTCGTGGAAAATTTCTCCTTGGAACAGCTCAGGCCTGAAGACATCAAGGACGACAGGGTCCTCTTCGGCGACGGCGGCGTGGGATTGGATTCCCTGGACGGCGTTGAAGTCGTCGTTCTCCTTCGCCGGCAGTACGGACTTGACGTCAAGGCGATGCAGAATCGGGACATCTTCCAATCCATCAATACGCTTGCCCCGTTCGTGCTGGCCCATGCCACCAAATAGCGATGCTCCTTGAGTAGATTCAAGGGGCGTGCTGCGTGGCCCGGCTCCACCTATGCCGGTTTAGAGAAGTTCGCCTGTAGGTGCCGTCGGCCTGTTCCTTTTCGATCACCTTCACGTACAAATTGGCCATGCGCATTTCGACGCTGGAGTCCGCGTAGAACGTATCCCAGGCGTACTGGCACATTTCGTTGAGCTTATCGACGCTCATCTTCGCCGGCCTGAACACCGCCTCATCGCAGGTGTAGCGGGACCAGTCGCTGTGGAGGATTCGTCCCTGAGATTCCAGTTTCGTCCGGATCGGTGTCTCAGGAAACGGGGTCATGACCGTGAACTCGGCCAGGTCCAGGTCCAAATCCAGAAGGAAATCGACCAGCCGCCGGATCGCGTCCTCGTCATGTTCGTCGGTGCCCAGAAGGATCGTGCCTTCCACGCCGATGCCACGGTCTTTCATCCGCTTGATGCGCTGTGCGATCACGTCAGAGGTGTTGATGACGGCCTGGTAGACGTACCAGCAACCCGCGGCGGCGGCGAGATCGAGGATCTCGGGATTGTCTTTGATCGGATGTGAAATCCATTTCTTCTTCAGCGGGGCCAGCGCCCTAAACAGGTCCTTCTGCCACTGGTCGTGCTGGGCAAAAGAATTATCCACGAAAAACAGCCGGTTGTTGTCGATCCCCGCCACCTCTTCGACCACCTGATCGAGGGGCCGCGGCCGAAAGCTGCGTCCGCCCAGGAACGGGGCACAGCACGGGAAGCAGTTGAACCGGCATCCGCGCGACGTGTGCACCAGATCGACCATCTGCACCCCGCGGTAGTTGTAGCGCTCGCGTGCCAGGATGTCCCGCCGCGCCGGCCCGATCAGCCGCATGTCTGGGTACTCATGTTGAAAATCGTAGACGCCCTTAAGCTCTCCCCGTTCGAAGTCGCGCAATACCGCCTCCATGCGTCCCTCGGTTTCGCCGAGGAAAACGCTGTCGGCGTGCAGTTTCGTCTCCTGAACGTGCAGCGACGTCCCAATCCCGCCGAAAATAACCTTCTTGCCCATCGCCCGGAAGCGATCCGCGATCGCATAGCCACGCGGCATCTGGCAGGTCAGCATGCACGAGATGCAAACCAGATCGCAGGCATCGGAATAATCGACTTCCTGAACGTTCTCATCAAAGAACTCGATCTGAACGTATGGCGGCAGCGTCGCCGCAAAGACCACCGGGCCATGCGGCGGAAGGTGGAATTCGGGCTGGTTCCGAAGCTTGGGCCAACGCGGATATATCAACCGTATCTTCATATCGGTCGCGTTCTACGGACCACCCATCAACGTCGTAAAGCTTTGGCAGTCCAGCGTAAGGCGAGCGGCCCCATCCGAAACGTCAACCGGCTGCATCTCCTTCATCGCGCGCCAAGCATCCGTCACGTACGCCCGCAGCCGCGTCACATTCGCCGGCAACCCGGAAATATTCGCCACCCTCGTCGCGCCATTGTTCACCAGATGCAATGTATACGTCTGACGCCCCCCATCCAAGTACGCGCAAATAGCCACGTGGGGCTTGTCGCAGCTGATGCCCACGGCCGCCGATCCCGCCGGCGTCATATCCAGTTGCTTTAAATTCCAAAACCGCTGCGTCGGTTCGAGCGGCGCGCCATTCACGCCGCCGCTCAGCAACGAATAATCCTTCGTCAACTGCCACTGCAAAATTGAAACCGGCTGTGAAATCCTGCAAATGGTCACGTATTGGCTGATCTCATCCAGCCCATACCAGGGCTCCAGGAATATCGCCGGATAAGCGTAGGAATCTGAATCCGTCCCGCCCTCGGCCACGAGCAGAGGCACATTCAACTTCGCCGCCGCCGCACGCCACCTGGCATATTGCGCCTCCGTCCCCCCGCGCCACGAATGAAACGACACGGCCCCGACGTATTTCACCGCTTCGGGATCGTTCATCGCGGCATTGATGAAATCCACGGGCGGCGGATCGCCCGTGTCTCCCAGGAGCATCTTCGTCGCCAGCCCGCGCGACGCGAAACACGCGCCCAACCGTTTGATCGCGTCGGCATGATCCTCGGGAGTCTGAAGAACGGCGATCCCGATATTCGGCTCATTGAACGAAAACAGTTTCGGCTCCGCGCCGTAATGTCCCTTCAGATATTCCAGATACGACCCGATCGACTTGCAAACTTCGTCCCATTTCTTCGGATTGATCTTGCGGCCGCCAAACGGCCGGCCGCCGGATCGAGGCAGCAGCGCCCAATCCGGCGCCAACCAGTCGCTGACGATCATCGGAATATTCCGCTGCGACAGGGTCCGCGCCATTTCCATCGCCGCGCCGACGTCTTCATTCAGCTTCCCCGCGTCGGCGATTTTGACCGGATCGTCGTTTTCGTTCGGCTGCCAGAGATTGAAAGGCATCGCGACTCGCCCCCAGGCAACCCGCAAATGATCCAGATTATATTTGACGTGCGCCGGATCGGCCGGACTCTGGAGCCGGAAGTTGCCTCCGATCCCATCAAACACGCCGCCGGTTTGAGAAGGATCGACCTTGACGTTCACCGCCGACTTGTCCACGTCCCCCGAGGCTTTGATCGTAAACGCCGCATGAATCGCCTGCCCCGCCTTCAGATTCCCGGCGGTGAGCGGAAAATAAACGTCGTAATCCGCGTTCGGCTGTCTCCGATCGTCCCGCACGACGATCGGCATCGGCGAATCAAAGCTCACCTCAAGTTGCCGATGCGGCGAAGTCACTCGCAGCCCGCCGGCCGAACCGTCGAGATACCGGTTTATCCCCGACGGCTGCGTCGCCGCCAGCGAAGCAGATTCGGACGACGGCGCACCCACCAATTGAGCGTACCCGCTGGAATAATCCGCGCTGGGAAGATGAATGAAGAAATAAATCCCCTCCATCGCCACGTCCGTGGTGGCGCCGGCCTGCACATCCACCTTGACAATCCCCTGCCCGGCATCTTCAAAAGTCAATCGACAGGTCAACGGGCTGGGAGTCCCCCGAAAGCCGCCTCCCCCACCCGGCCTAAAATCCGTGGTCCGAAGCCCGCCGCTGCAAATCTGTTTATCCCCATCCCGCGAAAACTGCGCATTGCCCAATCGTTCACCCCGCGCTTGAACGATCGACGTTGATCCAGCTCTGACGGCGCGGATGCCGGTCGTGAACGCCATCAATTCGCCTTCAATCCGAATCCCGCGCAATCCGCCCGATGGGACGCATTCCGCCTGACCAAAGCTCTTGCTGCAAAACGGAAGTAAAATCAACGTGGCCAGCATGGAGAGAAGGATGGGCCTCATATATGCTTACTCGGGATTATCGCGGTGGGGACGGTGTTTGCCACCATCCGCCGCCCGGATCCCGGCGAGCGGAGCTGCCGCACCGGGCTCTTGCCTTGGATGATAATCGAAATTTTCGCTTCGACAGGGGTACTTCATGTATATTAATAGCATGAATCCAACCCTTTGGCGGTTTTCCGGACTGGTTGCGGCGATATGGGTGTTGGGGGCCGCGGGGTCCGTCTTGGGAGCGGGGACATTTCCAATGATCGAGGCGAGTTTTGAATTGCCGCAGGTTCACGCCAATCCGTTCGATTTTACGCAGAACGACGTGGTCGTGAAGATCATTCAGCCGGATGGAAGCGGCGTGACGGTTCCCGCGTTTTTCGACGGCGGGCAGACTTGGCGCGTGCGGCACACGCCCAGCATGACTGGGGCGTACCGCATCGGCGCGGTGACGCTCAACGGGCAGGACGCGGAGCCGCTGAATCTTCAGCCGAGGGAGTTTTCGGTGGATGGAACTTCACGGCCGGGCTTTGTTCGTTTGGATCCGAGCGATAACAAGCGATTTATTCTGGACGACGGCTCGGCATACTATCCGGTGGGATACAACCTGGGCTGGCGCACCGACGGGGCGCCGCCGCTGGTTGACTCGATCGCGCGCATGGGGAAGGCGGGGGTCAACTGGACGCGCATCTGGATGTGTGCCTGGGACGGGAAGAATCTCGATTGGCCCCGGGAAGGCGCTGGGCCGATTCAGTTGGGTAACCTTAGCCTGCCAACGGCGAAGCTGTGGGATCAGATCGTGGGCGCGGCCGATGCGGCCGATATCCATTTTCATCTCGTGCTTCAACATCATGGTCAATACAGCAGCAAGGCGGACCCGAACTGGCAGATCAATCCCTGGAGCAAAGCGAACGGCGGCTGGCTCGAAAAACCCGAACAATTTTTTACGGACCCGAAGGCGATCGCTCTGACCAAAGCCAAGTTCCGCTACATCGTCGCGCGCTGGGGTTATTCGCCGGCCATCATGGCATGGGAGCTGTTCAACGAGGTGGAATTCACGGATGCGTACACCAACGGTAAGGTTGACGACATTGCCGCGTGGCACACTGCAATGGCCAAATTCATCCGCGAACAGGATCCGTATCGCCATCTGATCGTGACCAGTTCAAAAGTGACGGAGCCAAAGCTCTGGGGCGCCGTGGATTATTACGAAGCGCACGTTTATCCGCCGGACGTTCTTGCGGCGATGGCGGTGTTGGACGACGATCGGTTGGACCGGGCCTATTTCTACGGCGAACTGGGCTCGCTGGAAGACCCCAATGCCAAGAACGGGGACACGCTGCATCGGGTGCTCTGGGGCAGCGTCATGAGCGGATCGAGCGCGGCCGCGGAGTATTGGTCTTGGGACGTGGTCGAAGCGAACAACCTTCAGTTCCACTACACCGCGGCGCAAAAGTTCATTGAACAATCGGGATTGTTGAAGCAAACAGACATGAAACCGATCGACGTGGTTGCGGAAACCGACAGCCGGGGGCCGTTGCAATTCGGGCCGGGAACCAGTTGGGCGCCGGCGAAACTGACCCAGTTCACGATCAAACCCAGCGGCACGGTCCAGGGCCTTGGCGGGATGTCGGCGTATCTTCAGGGCAACGGCAAGAACAAATCGATGTGCCCATATATTCTGTTCCACGTGAACTATCTGACGGCGGGAAGTTTCGCGGTTGAAGTGGACCAGACCACGCCGGATGGCGCGCGGGTGGAAATAAAACTGGATGGCGAGCCGGCGGCGACAATGAATTTCGGGCCGTTTCCTTTACCGCCAGGGCTCGGCGGGCGTCCGGGACCGAGGCCCAATCCCCATCCCGACGCGACGCTGGAATTACCGATTTCTCAGGGCGAGCATACGATTCGCCTGGAAAACACCGGAGCGGATTGGGCTCACATCAGCAAATTCGTTCTAACGCCCTATGCTCCGCGTTTGGGCGTTCTTGCCAAGGGGGGGAAGAACCTGGTCGTGTTGTGGGTTTACAATCGAGCGCCGGCGGAGGCACAGACGGTGGTGGGGAAAGTGAGCGTGCCGGGGCTGGCGTTGGGGGAATATGACGTGGCTTGGGTGGATACGCGCACGGGAAACATCATCAGCTCGTACCGGGCGGGACCGAAGGAGGATGGGACGTTGGAATTGGAAACACCGGCGATTGCGAATGACGTGGCGGCGTGGGTTAGCCGGGAGAACTAAGGTATGCTGGATCGTATGGTTCGTCTGGCAATGCTGCTCGTTTTGGCACTCGCGATGAGCGCTCACGCGGAGGAAAGAGATTTGGGTCCGTTTAATTCCTGGGTGCAATTCAAATCCTTCAGTTATCGCGGGACGGATTCCGCGGCGGATTTGTTGAAGGATCCCCAAAAACAGTATCTGAATCCGATCCTGGCGGGCTTTTATCCCGATCCCAGCATTTGCCGGGTCGGCGACGACTATTTCCTGGTCAATTCATCCTTCTGGTATTTCCCGGGCGTTCCGATTTTTCATAGCAAGGACCTCGTCAATTGGACGCAGATCGGCTTTGTCCTGAATCGGGCAGAGGATTTTTCCAGAATGGGGGAGGCCGACGTGTCGCGCGGCGTCTATGCTGCGACGATTCGGTACCACGACGGGACGTTTTATGTCGTCACGACCCTGGTGCAGGGCGGCGGGAATTTCTTTGTGACGGCGACGAATCCGTCCGGGCCATGGTCTGAGCCGCATTGGCTTGGGTCGGTGGAGGGAATCGATCCTTCATTTTTTTTCGACGATGACGGCCGGGCGTATGTCCTCAATTGTGCGTCTGCGCCGGATAACGCCCCGTTGTACGATGGGCATCGAACCATCCGCATGCAGGAATTCGACGTCAAGGCGGGCGGGACGACCGGTTCGACGAAGATCCTGGTCAACGGAGGGACGGACATCGCCCAGCATCCGGTTTGGATCGAAGGCCCGCATCTGTTCAAACGGAACGGGCTTTATTATCTGATCGCGGCGGAGGGCGGGACGGGTCCGCGGCATTCCGAAGTGGTTTTTCGGTCCGATTCCATTTGGGGGCCGTACCTGCCGTTCAAAGGCAATCCGATTTTGACGCAGCGCGATTTGCCGCAGGATCGCCCCGCTCCGGTCACGAATGCCGGTCACGCGGACCTGGTCGAAACTCCGGATGGGGATTGGTGGGCGGTGTTCCTGGGTTCCCGGCCATACGAACAGAATTGGTTCAACACGGGACGCGAGACGTTCATGTTGCCGGTGAACTGGGAGAAAGACTGGCCGATAGTGCTCAAGGAAGGTCAGACGCTGCCGAGGGTTGTCGATCGTCCAAGCCTTCCCCCCCAGCCGCGGGCCGAGGCGCCGATGAATGGCACGTTCCAGTGGACGGACACTTTCGCTGGGGATCGGCTGAACCCGCGTTGGAACTTTTTGCGGGCGCCGGCGGAACAGTGGTATTCGCTGTCGGATATTCCCGGCTCGCTGCTGATCGCCGCACGGCCGGTTGAGTTGAGTTCGTTCGGCAACCCGTCGTTCATCGCCTGCCGGCAGCAGCATGCGGATTTCGCGGCCTCGACCGTTATGTCCATCAACTCGAAGACGGCGTCGTGTGACGCCGGGTTGGCCGCGTTTCAGAATGAAACGCATTACTTTTTCCTCGGCGTCAGGATTCGCCAGGGAAATGCCAAGGAAGTGTTTCTCGAACGGGCGAACGACGCGCAGATGGCGGCATCCGCGCCGATTCCGGACCCAACGGACCAGGTGGAACTGAAGATCGAGGCCGGCGGCCGGCCGTATTCATTCTCCTATCGGGTCGGCCACGGCGAATTCAAACTCTTGGCGGGTAATGTTGACGGAAGCTTTCTCAGCACGGACGTGGCTGGAGGATTTCAGGGCGTTACGCTTGGAATGTTTGCAAGGAAACGGGAATAGATGCCGCAACAAAGCGGCCGACGACATAGTGATCTGGCCGCGGAACGTTTCGGCAGATCGCGCCGGGGTGAATGCCTGTGAACAGCAAAGACGCGCTGAATTTGGCGAGACGGCGCCATCGCGCCGGCAAGTTGGACGAGGCGGAGAAAATCTATCGCCAGGTCCTGCAAAAGCAGCCAAATCATTCGGAAGCGCTCCATTTGCTTGGGGCGCTGGTTGGCCAACGCGGCGATACCGAAGCGGCAATCGATTTGATCCGCCGATCGATCGGCTTCAAGCGCGACGATGCCGAAGCCCACAGAAATCTTGGCGTACTGTTGGCGAAACAGGGCCGGTTCGAGGAGGCTTGCGCTTCGTTTTCACAGGCGGCCCAGTTGCAACCGAACGACCCGCAGATCCACCACGACCTCGCAAAGGTTCTAACGATCCAGAATAAATGGGATGACGCGATTGCCGCGTACCGACGCATCGTCCAGTTGAAGCCGGATTTTGCCGAAGCCCACAGCGAGATCGGGAACATTCTGGTGAAACAGGGCCGATTTGACGAGGCGATCGCCGCTTATTCAAGAGCGATCCGGCTCAATCCGGATTTCGCGATGGCCCATTTCGGCCTTGGCCATGCCTACCGCGCGGCCGGCCGGCTTGAGGAAGCCGTGGCGGCCTACGGCAACGCGGCGCGGGCAAAGCCCGATCTCCTGGCGGCGCACGTGAGCATGTCCGCGATTCTGTCCGAGCTAGGTCGGTTCGATGAAGCGTTGGCTTGCCATGCCCGCGCGGCGCAGATCAAGCCCGATGCCGCAATCACGCACGAGGCCCTCGGCTGGATCATGTTGCGCAAGAACGAGGGAGCGGCGGCGGTCGATCATTTCCGCAGCGCCGTCGCCGTCGATCCCAATCTGATTTCAGCCTGGAATTCCCTCGGCCTGGCGTTGCAGTACCAGGGCCAGTTCGAAGAAGCCGCCGGCTGCTTCAGGCGCATGCTGGCCATTCGCCCGGACATTGCCATCGCTCATAAGCACCTGGTCAACACCGGCAGGCAGTCCAGCCAGGCCGAGATCGAACCGCTGATGAACCTGCTGATTCAGCCCAATTTGTCGGCCGAGCATCGCATAGCCGCGGGGTTTGCGGTGGCGACGGCGTTGGATGATGCCGAACGCTTCGACGAGGCGTTCATCCATTTTGCCCGGGCCAACTTACTCGTGAAACAACGGCGGGCGTCGGTTGGCGAAGTTTATGATCCCCGCGCATTTCACTGTTTCGTCGATCAATTGATCGACCTGTTCACGCCGGAGTTCTTTGAGAAACGGCGGGGATGGGGCGATCCTTCAGAGCTTCCGGTATTCGTCGTGGGAATGCCGCGTTCCGGCACGACTCTTGTGCAGCAGATCGCCGGCAGCCATCCCCAGGTCCACGGAGCGGGCGAACTGAAAGGCATTTCCCAACTTTCCGACGGCCTGGGAGCCACCGACGCCGCGGCCGCGGCGCAGGCATGGACCCGCAATTGGTCGCAAGAAGCGGCGAGGCAACACCTTCATCGCCTGCGGGAGCTGAACGCCACCGCATTGAGGATCATCGACAAAATGCCCAGCAATCTGCATCGTCTCGGCCTGATCTGCCTTCTCTTTCCCCGGGCACGGGTCATTTTTTGCCGGCGCGACCCGCGCGACACCTGCCTGTCCTGCTATTTTCAGTCATTCTCCGCCGGAAACATTTTCTCGTACGATCTGGCTGATTGCGGCCACTACCACGTGGAAAACGACCGGCTGGCGGCTGACTGGCTGCGGGTCCTGCCGCTGGCGATGCTGGAGGTCCGATACGAGGACGTGGTTGCGGATTTGGAAAACCAGAGCCGCCGCCTCATCGATTTTCTTGGGCTGCCCTGGGACCCGGCTTGCCTCGAATTTTACCGCACGAAAACCACGGTGCTGACGTCGAGCGTCTGGCAGGTCCGCCAGCCGCTCTACCAGCGTTCAGTCAGCCGCTGGCGTCATTACCAACGGCACCTCGGCCCATTGTTCAAAGCGCTTGGCGATTGATCTCCCGGCAAATGTGCGGGATGCGAAAAAAAAAGATGCCACGAGACTGACGTCTCGTGGCACCGTACATCGCCGGTTTCACAACCTCGACGAAACTGACATTGTTCAGCAACTCCTCGCTCGACGCCGCCGCAGCATCAGAGCTGGGATGCTGGCGCCAAGCAGACCCAGTGACGCCGGTTCGGGCACGGACAGATACGTCACCGACAGGTCATCGATGTAGATGGCTTCGTTGCCTTGGATATTACGGCTGCTGGGATTGCCGTCATCGTAATCCTGCAAGGTGATCGCGCGCGTTTGAGCGTCGGAAAGGGGGATATTAATGAGTTCCCAGGTTCCGGCATCGTTGGTGCTCGGTCCGCCGTAGCTCGGATTTCCCAACTCTTCCGCGAAGGGCGTCGCGTTGTCGTTGTAACTGGCATCGCGAGTGAAGACCTGGAAATATCCGTTTCCTCCGAATGAATCTTCAGCCGAACCGGGAGCGACCATCAGGGCAAAGGAAATGTCCGTGACCTGGTAGCCGGGGGTCGGGAAGAGGTCCATCGTAAAGGCGGCGGATTCGGAGCCGAAAGTGGGTCCGTTGAACGCCCAGGAAAGCAAGACAGAGCCGCCGCCGTTGCCCGTGTGATCTTCCGCCGCTGACCAGTTAACCGAGTGGTGATTTGTGGGCGTGTACCCACCGTAGTCAAATCGGGCGGAAATGGGCGGCGGATTGTAATTGGCGATTGTTTGGAAGGAACTGGAAGTATCAAACGTGTTGACGTACGTGGTGGTTTGAGCGCCCGCCATCGAGGCCGCTACGAGCGACGCTCCGATAGGCGCCAACGCCATCCACATAGCGCGATGGACATTAATCTTCCGCATAAGCAACTCTCCTCCGAAACGTCATATTGCGTTTCGATATTGGAAACCGCGTCACCCGAGCAGAGGAGGGAACGCCCGTCCTCAGAAGTGCGCTTAGGTGTCGCCATCTCAAACAAACCCACCTCATTCGTGTATATAAAGTCATTCAACTTACGCGAGTCGCCGCAGTTGTGTTTTCCGGTCACCTCCTTCAAAAGGTCAATTGCGCGTTGCCACTTGGCGATACTCTTGGCTCGACTCGCGCGCGATTAACTTGACGGGAAGTTCTTCATGCCGGCCGCGATCGCGAATTTGACCAAGCGACCTGCCCAATACCACTTCCGCGGCGCGCTGGCCGATTTCGTAGGCCGGCTGTCGCACCGTCGTGAGGGGCGGATACATTTCGCAGGCAAAGTCGTCGTCGGAGAAGCCGACCACGGACAGATCGCCCGGAATCTTCAAATTGAATTCCTTGGCAGCCCTGTAAACTGCCTTGGCATAAAGATCGCTGGCCGCGAAGACCGCGGTGGGGCGATTCGGCAGCGACAGCAGCTCCCGTGCGGGGCCCATTGCAAGATTCGGTTCATTTTCCTCCGCTTCACGCGTCACGCAGCTTGCTCCGGACATGCGCGAAAGCGACGATTCGAAAGCCTCCCGCCGCGCCACGGCCCACGTACGGTAGGATGGACCGGCCAGATGACCAATCCGCCGATGGCCCAGTGCATAAAGATGCTCCGCCACCATCCGGCCACCCATGGCCTCGTCGCTTCCGACATAATCGGCATTGAATTCCGGCGGAAGCTGATGATCGATTGTCACCATCGGAAGATTGCGGGATGAAAACTCGTGGATGTGTTCGACGAACAATTGAGCGAACGATGGCCAAAGGATCACGCCGTCCACGCGGCGATCAACCAAGCGGTGAATCTGGTCCAGTTCGTCCCCGCTCTTTTGGGCTGGGCCGTTTCGCCGCCGCGGTGACGAGCCTGTGTGAACGGGCCATAGCGTGATGGGCACGTGATCGGCGGCGGTCAACACGTCATGAATGCCGTACAGGACTTCGGACCAGAAGTAATCGAACGGCGGCATCATGACGCCAATCATTCTTGTCTTTCCCGTCTGAATGCCTTGCACCAAAAGATTCGGCCGATACTTCAGCCGCTCGGCCGCCTGCAAAACGCGCTGACTGGTCTGATCGGAGTTCCCTCTGCGCCCGGATAAGACAAGTGATACCGTGGATTGCGACACGCCGGCTTGCTCGGCAATGCGCTTCTGACTGACTTGGAACCGTAGCTTGTTCATCTTGACCCTATGTAATATATATGAACAAGCCAAACAGTCAATGTTATTCTGGCATGATTCTAACCGATTGCCGCCAGCCTGCAAAAGGATTGAACAACAATGTTAAACGAAAATCAGCCTGATCCGGCAACGCGATTCAAATATGATATAAGATGTTTATATTCAGTTGGTTACAAGACAATTAACAGGAAGAGCCTTTGGGTTTAAGTCATCGGATCGATGGTTGTCCGTTTGTCTCCATGGCGATTTTTTCCATTCCGGCTTGACGTTGCAGAGGATGCTATTGCCGCAATTTATTCCCAGGCGTACCGAGGCCTACCGCGATGGGCGGTTCAAATCCGCCAAATTGCAAAAAAGCTGTTGAAATGGGTCGCTGTTTGCGATCGCCAGCGGGTACCACCGGCGCCCCGGCCCCAAGGCGGCGCGAATCGAGGCTTGAAGGTCATGTAATATATATGAATATGATGAATTTCTTTGTCTTTTGGCTATTTGCGGGGTATAAAAAGGCCAGTTCATTGTTGCCGCGGCGCGATGGGGGATTGGGCTTCGTTGTCGGGGCGGCTGGACTTGGCGTTGGGAGTACCTCGCGCAGTGCCGCGGAGACACTGAACTTACCAGCGGGCGAAGAGGCGGATGGATGCGGTTTAATTGCAGCACTTTCGGCGTCGAGCATTAAGCGCGACGGTTGAAAGCGTGGCCGTCTGGCTACAGCCGACAAATCGCGGACGAGGAGAATATGTTGCGGAAATCGTCCAGGAAGCGTGGCCGCGGAGCAGGGCTTCGTCAATCGATATGCTCAATTGAATTCCTGGAAGTCCGAACGCTTTTGTCGACGGCCACTATAAACGCCGACTCCTCGGTCCGGATCGTGCCCTCCGATTTGTTGGGCGTGAATACCGCGCCCTGGGACGGACTCCTGAACTCCTCGACAACACTTTCATTGTCTCAGGCCGCCGGCATTGATGCCGTTCGTATCGGCGGGGGATCCACGGCGGACACATGGCACTTTAATTCCACGTCCAACAGCGAGTCCATCGGCGAGATGGCCGACTATGTCGCCAATCTCAATGCCACTGGAATTGTCACGGTTGACTATGGCGAGGGAAGCCCGCAGGAAGGGGTGGCGCTCTGGGCCTATCTGGACGGTTCGCCGACGGATACTTACTCGATCGGGAGCGGAGAGCAATACAACACCAGTACAAGAAAATGGGCGTCAGTGAGTTGGGGGACAGTCGGCCAGTGGGCCAGCCTGCGCGCGGGCACGACGGTTGCCAGCAACAGCCTGGGCGCTAACCACGCCGCATCCTTCAACATTCAGGATTTTGAGATTGGCAACGAGATTTACGGCAGTTGGGAAACCGACGAACATGGGATCTCCAGCGATACTTTGCCAATGCCCACCGGCGACACCCGCAAGACGCACGATCCAACAACCCTTGTTTCTTTCGCAACACAGTTCCAAACGGAAATCAATGCGATTCTCAACGATGGGATGGAGGCAGGCGCCAAACCAATATCCATCGGCATCGACAGTCAAGCCGTGGACACCAGCTTCAACAACTGGATCGTCAACATCCTCAAGCAATCGGCCAGCCAGGGGCTGACCCTCGGTTTCATCGCCGATCACTGGTACACCAACGACTCATCCGGGGACGAATCCGATTCCGGCCTCCTGGCGGTTTCCAACTCTGCCGCGGGCGCTCCGATTTCGGGTCTAAGTTCCTATACGAACTCGTCGAATCCGTACAACTGGGCAACCCGCGCCGACGATTATGATGCGCTGTTCAACGAATATCTCCCTGGCAAAAACGTACAGCTCATAGCCGATGAAGTTAATTCCATCTCCTCCGATCCCGGCAAACAAATGACGAGCCTGGTCAACGGACTTTTCGTCGCTGATGCGCTGGGCAGCGTTCTGGAAACCACCGGAACCGACGGTCTGGGCGGCTACGATGGCTTCTGGCTCTGGGATCTGCATAACGGTGCCCTTACCGGTTACGATAACTCAGCCAGCCTCTACGGCTGGAGGAACTACGGTGACTACGGCATCCTCGGCTCTGGCGGCGGCAGCGGCACAACGGGCGAGGAAACAAACGAGTTGTCCCCAGACTATTTAGCCATTGAACTGGCCTCGAAGATCATCCTTCCGGGCGGCACCGTCGTCGCCTCGAGCGAGGATAATGAAACCAGCGTCGATACTTATGCCGTCCTCGAAGCCAACGGCGACCTTGAGCTGCTCATCGTCAACAAGACCCCCGATTCCAATTCCGGAACGCCGCCGAATAATCTCCCCGATTCAACCCTGACAGAGCAGTTCAATCTCTCGGGCTTTACGCCGAGTGGTCAGGCCACGATCTGGGAATACGGTGTCGCTGAGGATGACGCCCAGGCCAGTTCGTCGAACAATACAGCGTCGCTCACCAATTTTAATACAACCCTTTCCATCAGCAGCGACAGTTTCAGCTATGCCGTGCCCGATTACACGATGATGGTGATTAGTCTCACGCCGCAGCCCATGCCGGTTGTGACCCAGCCGGCGGCGGCGAATCCCAGCCCGGTGACCGGGACGACCACGACGCTCACCGCGCTTGGATCGGAGAACGGCAGCGGGTCGGGCCTGAGCTACACCTGGTCGGCGACCTTGGTACCCGCCGGCGTGCTCAATCCGACTTACAGCGTCAACGGCAACAACTCCGCCTCGACAACCACTGCGACATTCTTCGGCGCAGGGAACTACACGTTCCTGGTCACGATTTCCGATTCCAGCAACAATTCCACTACCAGCAGCGTGAACGTCACCGTTCAGCAGACCGCCGCCAATATCGTCGTCTCGCCGTCGTCCTCGCCGGTGGTTCCGGTCGGACTTACCCAACAGTTCTCGGCCACGGCCACCGATCAATTCGGCAACTCCATCAGCTCGCCGAGTTTTAGTTGGGGGATCAGCGGCAGCGGCAATTCGGTCGATGGCACGGGCAACGCCACGCTCGGCTCGACGCCGGGCACCTTTACCGTCACCGCCAGCAGCGGCAGCGCTCAGGGAACGGCCAACGTCATCGCGGAGAACTTCGCCGTGCCGGCGGGTTCCACGCTGGACATCAACCTCGGCACCGCCGGGCCGGTGGCCGTCACCGCCAGCGGCGGCAACGTCACCGCCAGCCAGAACGGCGTGCAGATCACCCTCTCCGGATTCATCGGCGTGACCGTCACCGATACCTCATCGAACGACGTGCTGAACTTCAACGGTCCATTGGCGTTACCCTTCACCTTCGTGAACTGCGGCACTTCGACCGTGAACGTCAACAGCGGCACGTTGACGTTCGCCGCCGTCATGGGTGGCAGCATCGATCTGGGCACGCTATTCGTGGCCAACGGCGCCGCGGCGATCATCACCGCCGCG
>Ga0187867_10001871_pt1 | contig 17893 bp, 18 predicted proteins | sample June2016WEW_13_1_FD_132976 | JGI IMG/M metagenome (GOLD analysis project Ga0187867, IMG submission 132976) | Peatland microbial communities from SPRUCE experiment site at the Marcell Experimental Forest, Minnesota, USA - June2016WEW_13_10 | ecosystem: Environmental > Terrestrial > Soil >...
AGCCTCCTGCTTGTGCACCGAACGGGCGATCGTCGGCTCGCGGTAGAGAAGCGCCGCGCAGTCGAAGGGGGCGAAGAGCCACTTGTGCGGGTCGACGATGAACGAGTCGGCGTGCTCGATGCCCGCGTACTTGTCCCGGACGCTCGGGGCGAAAAGCCCCGCCCCGCCGTAGGCGCCGTCCACGTGGAACCAAGCTCCGAGCTCGTCGGCAACCACGGCCAGGCCGGCCAGGTCGTCGACTATGCCCGCGTTCGTCGTACCCGAGGTGGCGATGACCACGGCGATCGAAGACGGGTCGCCGTCGGCCTCGATAGCCGCCCTGAGGGCGGCACCGGTGACCCGATGGTCGTCCGTGCGCACCGTGAGCGGGTCCATCTCCAAGATCCGCAGCGTGTTGGAGATGGACGAATGGGCGTCCGCGCCGACAGCGGCTCTCCAACGGCGCCCGGCGCCTGCGGCGCCGGCCTTGCGCTTGGCCACCTCTCGGGCGACGACCAGGGCCGAGAGGTTGGCGGCCGAACCGCCCGAGACAAAGACCCCGCCTGCGGACTCGGGGAGACCAGCGCGGTCTGCGATCAGGCGCAACACCTGGTTCTCGGCATGGATGACGCCAGCGGCCTCCATCCAAGAGATGCCCTGAATCGACGCGCACGAGATGAGCATGTCGAACAAAAGAGACGCCTTTGTGGGCGCGGCGGGGATGAAACCGAGAAAACGCGGACTGTCCGCGGAGATCACGGCCGGCGCCATGACCGATGCGTAGACACCCAGCACCTGATCCGAATTGTGCGGCTCGTCACCCAGCAGATCCTTCATCGCTGCATCGAGCTCGGCGGGATCTTGCGAGCCCCGGTCGAGCGGGACCGGATTGAGCCGCAGCCGGTTCTCCGCGTAGGCCAGAACGGACCTGATCATCTGCTCGGTGACTTCATCAACGCTGTGCACGCTTTGAACCTATCGCCGACGCAGCTGTGTCTTCGAGCCGGCGGACCTGGTCCGGAGCGCGAAGAAAACTGGCGGTCGCCCGTAGGCGAGCGCCGGGTCTGGACCCAGCATCCGCGCCGCCTCGGGGAACAGGTTCTGGTGCGGCGATAGCAGTGCTTCGACGACTCAGAACTGCCCCTTCCATCGAGCACGGCCTGAGGTCCAGGGTCGCTGTCGTTCAGAAAGAGGACTTACCGCCAGTCTCGTCAGATGACGGCTCCGAAGAAGACCGGTCCGAACTAGCCGGCGAGCAGCTTAAAGCCGTGGTCCCACGAGCCCCGTAGGCCGCCGATCTTTACCCAGGTGATGCAGATCGCCTCAAGCTCGCGGGAACCCTCGATGCCCCCGATGTCGATCACGTCGGACCAGCCGAAGTCGGCGAGCACATCACCGACTGTGCGCTTGGCGCCGCCGTCATCCCCGGCGATCAGCATCGTCGGCTGGCCCTCGCTGAAGTTCGGGTCGACAAAGTAGGAGTTGCCGATCGTGTTGAATGCCTTCACCACCTTGGCGTCGGGCAGCGCTCGCTGGACGCACTCGCCGAGGGAGTCCTCGCCCGTGATCGAGAGCTTGGGCGGGAAGCCCGCCGAGAAGTCGAGCGGGTTCATGGCGTCTATGACGACTTTGCCATTGAAGTTCTCCGGACCAGCGTCGACGATGGCTTCCTCGGCAGCGTTGCCGAGAAGCGCCAGGACGAGCAACTCGCCGTGGGCGGCAACTTGGGCGAAGCTTCCCGCTTCGATTCCGACGCCTTCGGCGGACAGCCATTCGCGTAGCTCCAGCTTGGACGGGTCGCGCGATCCGATCATCACGATGTGGCCGCGACTTGAGAACCCAGCTGCCAGCCGTCGCCCGACTTCGCCGCTTCCTAGCACGCCAACCCGCCTTTTTGTAAGTCGGTTGTCTGTCATCGGTCACTTCCTCTCGTCGGGTTGCGTAGCTGTGAACGGCAATCTAACGAGCGGTGCTTGCCGTGCGTTCACCCGAACGCAGGACGGAGGACGTCCAAATTTCCCGACCGAAGCGGTCCGTCACCCTCGATCGGCTCGCTGAGAGCGCGACCAGCGCCTTTCGGCCATTTCTAAAAGCCCACCACACGGGACCGGCCCGGAGCCCAACACGAGGACCTTATTCGTGTCACCTATCTGGCGATGGCGACCGCTAGGTAGGCGATGGTGATGGCCAAAGCGGCTAACGCTGGTGACATTTCTTTAGCGTCGTCCTTCGCCTTCCGGTGGTAGCGCAGCGCGCCGAGGAGCAAAACAAACATTCCAATCGCCCCAACAAGGCCGACAGCAAGCCATCGCAGCCCGATCACAACGCCTGCGGCGGCAACGATCTCGGCCAATGCGATCGATTGGTACTTGCGCCAAGGGATCTCGAAGCGCGTGGCTGACTGCCGCATTTTCGTGCTGCCCAAGAGCTTGCCAGCGGCCGGCAGGACGCAGGCCACCGCCAGGACTATCGAGATGGTAAGAAACATGGAAACCTCCTAAAGACCAGTGGCGAACCGAAATAGAGGGAGTTAAGACCCACTTGCAACGAGGCGAAGCACATCGAAGGTCTCGGTGGCGACTGAAGCGCCCAAGACGTTCGTGACGCTGTTTCTGAATCTGGCCGTAGCTTCTTCTGAGGCGTCGAGGTCACCGTCCCATATCGAAAGGCCGACAACCTCTTTGCGGATGTGATCGGTGTGAAGCACGACAAGACCGACGAAGCTGGGAAGATCTCGATACTCGGGCACGATCTGCTCATCGAGCACCTTCACTACTTCCGCGAGACGATCAGGCTGTATGTAAAAGGTCAACGACCGGGCTTTCATGTGCGTCCCTAGGCGTTGACCGCGACAAGGAGAGTCTGGCGGCTTATGCCGGCGGCGGCATAAGCCTCCTCCTCGTCCAGCGTCTCGCGGTCCAACAACGTGCGCGCCAGGCGATCAAGGCGATCCCGGCTTGATCGCAGGGTCGTGACGGCTTGGCCGTAACACTCCTCGATGATCCGACGTGCTTCGGCATCGATGAGGTCCTTGGTAGCGGGGGCGACGCCGTCGAAGCCGAAAGGCGACTCCTGACCGGGCGGGGGCAGCACAGAAACGGGCCCTATGGCTGGTGACATTCCCCAGCGACCCGCCATCTGCCGGGCGATGTTGCTGGCGTGCTCGAGATCGTTCTCGGCGCCGGTGGTGACATCGCCGTAGACGACCTCTTCCGCTGCGCGCCCACCCAAAGCACCGGTGATCCGGCCCCGCAGGTATTCAGCCGAATATCCGTACCGATCTGTCTCCGGTGCCTGGAAGGTGACACCGAGGGCCTGACCCCTCGGGATGATCGAGATCTTGCGTACCGGATCGGCACCGGCGGTCAGCATGCCAAGGAGGGCATGCCCGGATTCATGGTAGGCCGTGCGCTCTCTCTCCTCCCGGGACAGCACTATCCCGCGGACCGTGCCGAGAACGACCTTTTCTAGAGAGTCGGTGAGATCGGCCATAACCACCCGCTCGTGGCCGCGGCGAACTGCGAGCAGGGCAGCTTCGTTGACGAGGTTTTGCAGGTCGGCACCGACCATGCCTGGTGTGGATGCCGCCAAAGCGTCCAAGTCGACGTTGGCATCCAGAGGAACACCTCTGGTGTGCACCCGCAGGATCTGGGCCCGCCCGCGCTGATCCGGCGCAGAAACCGTCACCCGTCGGTCGAAGCGGCCTGGTCGAAGCAGCGCTGGGTCGAGGACCTCCGGCCGGTTTGTCGCCGCCAGCACGACTACGCCTTCGTTGCCGGTAAAGCCGTCCATCTCAGTCAGTATCTGGTTGAGGGTCTGTTCCCTCTCGTCATAACCACCGACCGATGCCGTACCGCCTCGGGCCCGCCCGATTGCGTCCAGTTCGTCGATGAAGATGATCGACGGGGCCACCTGCTTTGCCTTGTCGAAAAGATCGCGCACCCGGCTCGCTCCGACACCGACGATCATTTCGACGAACTCCGATGCCGAGACGGAAAAGAAGGGAACCTGCGCCTCGCCGGCAACCGCCCGGGCGAGCAGCGTTTTGCCCGTGCCGGGAGCACCGGACAGCAGCACGCCACGGGGAATCTGCGCCCCCATCCGCCCGTAACGAGCGGGGTTGCGCAAGAAGTCCACTATCTCCTTCACCTCGTTCTCGACTTCCTCGATCCCCGCGACGTCGGCGAAGGTGGTCCGCTTGGCGGACGACGGGTCGTACTGTCGGGCCTGTGACCGTCCCAAACTGCCCATACCCAGGGATCGGCCGCTCTTTTTCATCGATGCGAGCAAGCCCGCGAGGAGCAACGCGGGACCGAACCAGAGCAGGAGTTCCTCCCACAGCGGGGTACCCGTGCTCGGCGGATTCGCAGTAACCGCGGTTCCTGTGGCTTGCAGTTCCTGAAGGAGGTTGTCGGTGGCAAACGCGGGTCGTTCGGTCACGAACGTCTGGACCTTTTGAGCATCTTTGACCCGGGCCGGATAGCTGACCTCGTGCCTGAAGGTGCCGACGATGGTGTCACCTGTCGAGGTGACAGATGCGACGTTGCCGGATCTCACCTGCGTCACGAAGAAGGTGTAGGAGATCGTCGTTTGAGATGTCGTGGCCGCCAGGATCAGGGACGACAGGACCCAGTTGACGATCAGTAGCCCCAGCATCATCAACCAAAACCGTGACCAGCCACTACGTCCACCCGTTTGATCCTGGTCTTTTGGCTTGAGGCCCTCGACCCGCCAAGGCGGAGGGGCTGACCCACTTTGGCGACGCCGGTTGGACCTACCGGCCCAGGTATTGCCGGAAGAGGTGTCTTCCGCCGGGGTTGGATCGGCGGGTGCGGGCTGGCTGGTGAGTACCGACTTTTCTTCGGTGGAAGCTTCGTTCTGACTGTTCTGCGCCGTCACAGATCTCTCCTTGTCTTCGTCATCCCTGTGAAGTATAATCAGTTCTGTTATCAAACATCAAGTCTGATCCGTTTGGATGAGACAGGAGCGAGAAGAAGGGCGGTCATGTTCAAATCAGTAGGCAATTCCCTGATCGTGCGCGGCATCCTTGCTTGCGTCGTTGGGATCGTGGCGCTCGCCTGGCCTGGCGTCACAGTCCTAGCCCTGGTCATACTGTTCGCCGTCTACGCGTTCATCGCGGCGGTTCTGCAAACTGTCCGGGCGTTCAGCAGTGCGAAGGCTGGTCCAGTTTTCGGCCATCTCCTGCTGGCGCTGGTGAACCTTGCGGCAGGTGTTGTCGCCCTTGCGTGGCCCCTGCCGACAACGTTCGTGCTGGTGCTAATCGTTGGCGCTTGGGCAGTAGTCGCTGGTTGCGTCGAGGTCGTGTCCGGTTTCGGAGCCGGGCAGGCCGCAGGCCAGCGGGCGATGTTCATCCTCACCGGATTGGCGTCGATTGCCCTTGGGGTGGTGTTGTTTGCCCGCCCCGGCATGGGTGCCGTCGCCCTGGCGTTGCTGTTTGGGCTGTTCAACCTGGTCTGCGGAGCGTGGATGTTGGCAGAGGGCATCGAGTTGCGCCAATCCCGGCATGACCTGCACTCGATCCTGAGGCACGGCGAGGCGGCCTGAACCGATGGCAGCGCTAGGGGCCATTTGCTCCCTAACACCGGGAGCAAATGGCCGGCATCGGACCGAGGTGGACTGGGCACGTCCCGCGTTTGCCGTCGAAGTGAATCGGCGTAGTAGGCGATGAAGCGGCCGCCGGTTCCACTTCACCTTCCTGCGGGATCCTCAGAGTCCTCGCACGCCAGCACACCGAGCCGGCCGGTCTTGCTAATCAACCCAAACTCCGGGGGTGGCAGATCTCTGCGGGCAGCGGTCGCCGACCGGGCGCGTGAGCGGGGCGTCGAAGTCGTCGTGCTGTCAAACGACCAGAGCCTGGGGGAGACAGCCCGTGCGGCAGCGGCGGGCGGCGCTGACGTGCTGGGCGTGGCTGGTGGCGACGGATCGCTGGCCGCGGTGGCCTCGGTGGCGATAGAGCACGGGCTCCCCTTTGTCTGTGTGCCGGCCGGAACACGGAATCATTTCGCTCTCGACGTCGGGGTGGACCGGCGCGACGTGATCGGTGCTCTAGACGCTTTCTACGAAGGTGTCGAGCGCCTGGTCGACGCGGCCGAGGTGAACGGGCGTACCTTTCTCAACAACACCTCGCTGGGGATCTACGGTGACGCGGTCCGCAGGTCGGCCTATCGTGACGCCAAGCTACGGACACTCCTCGAAACTGCCGACGAGGTGTTGGCTCCCGGTGCCGAGGTACCCGGGCTCCGGCTGGTTGACGACCTGGGGCGAGAGCACCGTCATCTTGCCCTTGTCCTCGTTTCGAACAATCCGTACGCATTGAATTCCCCTCCTGTTCACGGCACACGTCCAGGTCTTGACACGGGGCGCCTCGGGATAGTCATCGTCGGCGTGCCCGGCGAAAGCCCGCGTCTTGCGGCAAGGGCGTGGACCGGGACTCAAGTGGAGGTCAACGCTGACGCGCTCGTGCACGCCGGCGTGGACGGCGAGGCGGTCACCCTGAGTCCACCACTACGTTTCACCATCCGTCCGCGGGTCCTTCGTGTCCTCATCTCGCCCAGCCACCCGGGCGCCTCCATATTGACGTCGGAGGGTCCACGAGCAACTTGGCAAGATGGCCGGGCGCGCTGAGCTCGATCGAGGCCTTGTTCGGGGCCTTGTTCGGGTCGCGGACGTCTCGAGCACACCGTTGGACGCTGGCGTCTTGGTCGGGCGGAACAAAGTGGCGTTCTGCCTGTCACAGCGGCTGGTGCGGCGGGAACCATGCCGGACCGGCCGACGCGTCGGAAGTTTGGCGTTCAAAGATCTTCGGAAAGCCAAGTGCAGGCTACAGTCAATCTTGTAGCCCTACATCAGAAGTGATGTGCTAAGGGACTCGAGTCGTCCTACGGCTCGACGGCGGGGGAGTGTTGCAACAGGACGCGAAGTTGTGAAGTTCCCGAACAAAGACGAGGAGAATGAGGATGACGGTAGTGCCAGCAACCGAGGCGGCGAGTGCCAATCGACTGGACCGACGTAAAGCCCGTACGCGGCAAGCTCTCATTGACGCTGCAGTGCGACTAATCGCCGACGGCCGCAGTGAGCGCGCAAGCATCCAAGAGATCACCGAGGCCGCGGATATCGGCTTCGGGTCCTTCTACAACCACTTTGACAGCAAGGAGCAGTTATTCCAGACCGCGTCCGAAGAGGTGCTCGAACAATGGGGGCAGATGATCGACCGAGCTTGCGTGGGTGTCAACGACCCGGCGAAGCTGTTTTCCATAGCCTTGCGGATCTCCGGCCGACTCGCCTGGACGCACCCCGAGATAGGCCGTTTTCTCGTCGGTGGCGGCCTGGAACTTCTGGACTCCGATCGCGGCTTGGGAGCCCGCGCCCGGCGTGATGTTGAAGCCGGTCAGACGGCGGGCGAGTTCACTATTTCTGACGTTGAAATGGCTGTCAGCGCCGTGGCTGGTGGGCTAATCGGGCTCTTGCGGCGCTGTGAGCGCGATCCCGAAGCAGTGGATGTGAGCTCTGTAGACGAACTCGCCGAAGCCAGCCTCCGGCTACTCGGGGTGCGGCCCGCCGTCGCCAAACGCCTGGCTAACCTTCCCCTTCCGCCTTCCACGGCGTGGCAGCCATAGCAACTGCCCTTAGTTTTGCCGCGCGGGTTGCTACTGCGCCGAGAAAGCCCCCTGTCCTCGACCTGTTCAAGCTCCAAGCGGCGCCGTTTTCATCTGGCGCGATCTTGACGTGCTCAGCACGAGAGGGATACCTTGACTCAAGAGTAGTTGAGCACACAACTATTGGAGAGGATCGAGTTGTTGAAGCTGAAGATAATCATCGCGAGCACACGACCCACCCGCTCGGCCGATCGGGTCGCGCCATGGGTTGTCCGCAGCGCCACCGAACACGGCGCCTTCGATGTCGAAGTTCTCGATCTTCGCGACTGGCCGCTGCCGATCTTTCAGGAACACCTGGGCACGATCGGCGACTTCAGCGACCCGACCTACTCAGTGCCCATCGTGCGCGACTGGAATCGGAAGCTCAAGGAAACTGATGCCCTGTTGGTCGTCACTGCCGAGTACCTGCACTCGATCCCGGGGGTACTGAAGAACGCCTTTGACAACGTGTTCGTGAGCTTCGCTTTGCGCAACAAACCGATCGCAGCTGTTGGCTACAGCGTCGGTGTTGCTGCGGGTGTCCGTGCGGTAGAGCACCTGTTTGCCATCGCGATAGAGGCGGAAATGGTGCCCGTGCGGGACACAGTGTTGATCGCCAAGCTGGAGTCCGCCTTCGGCGTTGAAGGTGTTCCGACGGATTTCGCCACTCGAACGGCAATGGCAATCATGCTCGACGATCTCGCCTGGTGGGCAGAGCTGCTCCGGTACGGGCGGACGAAAGGAGAACTGTTACCCGCCGCGTTCAGGCTCAGGGAGGCAATGGCGAAGGTCCAGCAAGCGACGCGCGAAAGTGCCGAAAGCTCCTCGGTCGATGAGCGCGTTGCGACGGCGGTCGAGAAGAGCCACGGATAGACGAGCAACGCGGCAGATCCGGCGCGGCATCGATGGACATTTCGCTGCGTGGCCACGGACGCGGGTGAAGTCTTCGAATCTGGCGGGTTACGAGGATGATAGAGCGGGCCCGGGGTGAGGTGACACCGAACCGGCGCTCGACGAGACGCAGGCCGAAGACGAAGGAGCCAGGGCCGGCGAGGTGTTGAGTTTCGTCCAGGAAGGGTGTGGCCCTCCGTAAATGACGTACCAGGCCCCGTCTTCCGCCGGACAACTCGGCCCGAGATGTCGACCAGGTCGTCCCACTCGTTTCTGTCTTCATGTCGGTCTCCTCAGCTGACACGTCAAGTGGGGTCACCGCGACCTGCAAAGCGTGTGCCGCGTGCTGATCGACAAGAACAGGTGACCCTCGTTTCAGGCTCAGATGGATTGCGGACTGGGGCCGAAATCACTGTTAATCAGTGCCTTCACCGCGACCGGGGGAAAGCGTGCCGGGATACAAATGGCGTCGACAAACGGTGGCCCCACTCACCACCTGTGGTCGAGGGTGGCAGCAACGAACGAGGTTCTGGCTTGCCGGAGTGCTCCTTTTCATTGCCGCTTGAGGTTTTAGCGTTCGTCCCCGCCGGGGCGTGGGCGTGCGAGTGGTCCACCACTGGTCGCGGCCGCCGGCCTCATCGGCTCAGGCCTGTTCATCACCGATGCGTGTGCCAGGTTAGGAGAGCGTCGCGTATGAGCAGGCGCCTGAGCCTCCAGAACGAGGTCCGGGGCTCTCGAAGGTCTCGGATGGCCGGGATGAATCCGATGTAGACGACCACGACGCCAACGAGATAGATACCTACGCCGACGGCCAGGATCGTGAGTCCAGAACCGGCTGACCACACGCTAGTGACGAGACCGCCGACGGTGACGAACAAGCCGAGCCCTGCGAGCCGTAGCCCCCGAACTGCCAGTCTCCAATGCGGGCTCTCGCGCCGGCGAGTCGCGTCGTCCTCGCGATGGCGGCCGCTGCTCGGCCCGAGAACCATGCATCAATCGTAATCTTGCGGCAAAGAGAAGACCGATGGTGCTTGGCCAACCCACATGACGCAGCCATTGAGGTCTGTCTTGGCCTCAGCTACCCAAGGATGGATTTCTTTGGTTCGAACAGTGACCTCAAGTAATCCTCCATCTTGTCGAAGCTGTCTTCCATGCCATCGAATTTGGTCATGTGGTCGCGGCCTGCCTTGTCGCGGAACGCCAGTTTGTTGATCATCTTCGTCACTCCGTCGGTCTCGTTTAGATCTACCGTCTCGACGGCCTCGGCATCGGGCCAGCCCTCGAACAGCCACGTATCGACGATGCGGGTAGGCGGCTCGACCTCCAAGTAGGTCCCGCGAAACGAGCATTCGGTTCCGTCTTCCGTCACGAAGGCCATGTGGTAGTTCCCTCCGACGCGCAAGTCGGTCGAGCACACCGTCATCCTGTGCTCAAATGGGGCGAACCATTTGCGGACATGCTCCTGCTTCGTCAATACGTCGAAGACGAGTTCGATTGGAGCTTCGAAGTCTCGGGTGAGGAGAATTTCAAGTTCACTCGGAAACTCGATGCTGGCCGTTTTGCGGCGATTAGGCGTCGCTGCCCCCTCCTTGTAGTTGTAGCTCTTTGAGGTATGCGTCCATTCGACCCATTCGGTCGTTCCACGCCTGCTCGTACTTGACCAGCCACTCGCGCAACGGCCGAAGGTGCTCAGCTTCCAGGCGGTACAGCCGACGACGCCCCTCCGCCCGGCAGCTGACGAGTCCTACCTCACTGAGCACCCGTAGGTGTTTTGAAACCTGGGGCTGGGACATCGCGAGGTCGTTCACAATCGTCCCGACGGCCTTTTCGCCCTTGATCAACACGTCCAGGACTTCGCGACGGTGCAGATCACCTAGGGCGTTGAAGACATCCGAAGTCGTGGAAGCGCGGGCCACTTCCCCAATATATTCCGTTATCGACATGTGTCAACCATTTTGGGATGGCCGAAGCAACTTGTTGCCCGTGGCAACGCTCCGCTGGTTCAGACCTCCGCCAACCCGATCGAGCATCGAGGCGAAGGATCGACTCCCCTCGTGGACCGTGCAACGGCATTCAAGCGGCCCGCACCCGGCGGCATTGCTGTTGCGGACTGAGTAAGCGCTCGCCGTCACCTCCGAGGTAACTACGCATATGAGGGATCTCGTCGGTCGGACCGACAACACCTACGACGCCCTCAAGTGGGCCTGCAATTCGCTCAGCGAGCGTTTTCGAGCAATCCGGCTATGGTCGAAGGTCCAAGGACCTCGGCTTCCACCGCCGCGACGTCGGAGCCACACGGTCTGTCCTCGCCCAGCGAGGACACGTAAGAACGAACGGTGCGTTGCAGCACGAGCGCACCCCTGCCGACCCGCTCGGGTGCGGCAAGATCCAGACCTTGCGCGGCGACGAGCGCCTCGATGGCAATGACGCGCCGGAAGGCATCGAGCATCATCGCGTCACGCCGCGCGGCGAGCGCCGCGTTCGTGGCGTCGTCCTCGACGTCGCTCTCTTCTCCCTGGGCGTTGCTCGCCACCGGAGCTGCTAGGTGACGCAGCTCAGCCACGAGGGCGTGAACCGTCTTCAGCAGCGGAGCGAACCCCGAACTCGCCGGTCCACGCGACGAGAGGTTGTCAGGAAGGCCGGACAGGGCGCCTGACAACAAGCGCGCGCTGCGGCTTGCGGCGAGGCTTGCCGTCTGGCAGATGGCCGCGGCGACGGTATCGAGTGCCAGCGCCAGCCCGGCGGTGTGGAAGTTGCCCGTCGAAATGATCGCTTCGTCCTGCGCGACGACCAGTGGATTGTCCCCGGCGCCGTTCAGCTCGGCGTCGAGCGGCGCCCGAAGGAAATCCAACGCCGCGAAGAAGGCTCCGTGTACCTGGGAGACGCACCGGAAACTGATCGGGTCCTGCAGCCGGCGGGCGTGGCCTGGGTCGTGCAGGAGCCCACCCTCGAGATAGCCGAGGAGGCGCTCAGCCGAGCGTGCCTGGCCCGGGGCGGGACGAGCCTTTTGAGCTCGCTCGTCCAATGGCGTCATGTTCGCTCGGAAGGCCTCGAAGCTCAGCGCGGCGCTCAGGTGGGTCGCTTCGAGGAGCTGGCTCGCATCGTTGTAGACAAGCGCCGCCACGCCGGCGGCCACGGCGTTTGAGCTGCAGAGCGCGAGCCCGTCCTTTGGACCCAGGCGCACCGGCTCGAGCCCGACACGGGCGAGCGCCTCGGCGCCGCTTAGGACCTCGTTGTCGACCTCGGCCAAGCCCTCGCCGAAAACGACCAGTCCGATGTGGGCGAGCAGGCAGAGGTCCGAGATACCGGTCGAGCCGATTTCGGGCACTTCCGGGTGCACGCCCCGATTCAGCATCTCGACGAGCAGCTGGGCGACGGACGGCTGAACGCCACTTCCGCCATGGGCCATTTGGTTACACCGTGTGAGGACGCTGGCACGTACCACCTCGCGTGAAAGGGGCGGACCGACCCCGTTGGCGCGGCCCCGCACCGTTCGCTCGCTGAATGCGGCACGCTCCTCTTTCGGCAACGAGTAGGTGACTCGGGGGCCGAGGCCGGTGGTGAGCCCGTAGGCCGCCTCTCCCCCAGCCACAGCCTCTTCGACGACAGTCCGATCGCGGGCGAGCCTCTCTACGGCGTCCTCCGAGAAGACGACGCTCGTGCCGTGGCGCGCGACGGCCGTCACCTCCACGGGCGTGAGTGCCCGACCGGAAAGCACGATCTGACCATTGCGTTCCATGGCGCCTCCCCGGCCGCTCAGGCGAAACGAAGCCGCTGGCCGAGTCCTTGTTCGGCCGCTCGCTCCAAGAACAAATTGCCAAGGGCGATATCCGAAAGCGAAAGGCCCCGGTGCCAGAACAGGATCGTTTCGTCCGGTCTCTCGCGCCCGGGCTTCCGACCGACGACGATTTCACAGAGCTCCCCGTAGAGCGTCTCTCGGGTGAGCTTGCCGGTGTCCACGTGAGCCTTCAGCGCGCCGAACCTCCCGGTCGCCGACTGCCCCCAATCGTCGACGACGATCTTGTCCATGATGTCGGTGAGCGAGAGCTCGACCGCGCTCATCGTCCCGTACGGGATGACGAGGGCCCCCTGTTTGATCCATTCCGTCCGGAGCAACGGTTCGGGCCGTCGAAGCCGCGAGGCCTCGATCACGACGTCCGCGTCACGAACGCAGGTTTCCCAGTCCGCAGTGACCATAACCGCAAGGCCCAGCTCGTCCTGGACGCGACGGGCAAGTGCCTCCCGGCTCTCGGGGCGTCGCGAGTGCAAGCGGATCTCCTCGAAGTCGAACAGCCCGCCGAGCAGGCGAAGGTTCCAGTAGGCGGTCCCCCTGGCCCCGATGTGCGCGAGCACCCGTGCGTCTGGCCGAGCGAGGTAGCGAGCGCCGATCGCAGTCATTGCGCCAGTGCGCATCGCGGTGATGGCGGTCGCGTCGACTATGGCCGTTGGTACCCCCGTTGCCGAATCGAAGAGGTTCAACACCGCGACCTCCGAAGGTAGACCAAGCAGATGATTGTCCACGAAGTCTCCGACGATCTTCACCCCGGCGAGACCCAAAGGGCCGATCGACCCTCGCAGGATGTTGAAGTGCCCGTCGACCGACGGGTTCGGCTCAAGATGCACACGGGGCTCGATCACCGCCTCACCGAGGCCCTGAGCGCGAAGGCCCATCTCGATCGCGCCAAGAATGTCCTCGTCGGAAACATCCAGGCGATCAACGTCTTCTCCGTTCAAGAAGATGAGATGGAGGGCGCTCGCGCTCACCCGACCGTTCTCCCGAAGGAGTGACTGGCGGCTTGAACAACGAGAATGCGCAGAACGGTACTCGGCAACGCCCGACCGTGGTTGTTCGTCCCGACTGTCCTCACATCCATTCGGCACCACGCCTCGAGGGAGTAAGCCGCCAGTCGGAGACTAGTTGAAGTCGGTCCTCCGACGTCGGCTGAAGATCGATCCGACCCGCGATCACCAGCGCGTGGGTGAGAGCCGAATTGGCACTAGTCAGCTCCTCCAAGATCCATTATCATGACTGCTTCACGAGCCTGAAGGGAGGTGCCCGATGAACGAATTCATCATGTTTATAAAGACGGGCGCCCTCAAGCTCGCTGCCTGCTGAGCCCCTCAGCAGCGCCACTTTGATCTAGCCGTCTCGCCACTCCACGCGTGCGAACGCGCTCCCACCACTCCCGTGCCGTCGCGCGTGCCTCGACATGAACGTTGGACATTCGCATTCCGCTTCCATGAAAGGAACACATCGTGAATCCAGCTCTGCTTCAACTGGCGCGTCAGCGCCAAGAAGAGCTCCGCCGCAAGGTTGAGTTCCAACAACGACACGGTCCACCACAGAGGGCGAAGGAGGTCACCTCGCGACCGAGTCGCGTACGCGCAAGGGTGGGCTTTCTCCTCGTCGGAGTCGGCAACCGACTCCTCATCGGATCCGGCACTGCTCGGTAGACGGTCTCGAAATGCCCAGCAATCTCCCAGGCGAACCTGCGTGACCAGACTCCGCAATGCCACCGCGAAGGTGGTCGTCCGCGATCAGGACTGCTTCAGGTTCGACTCGTGGCAGGTCTTCGAGCATATCGAGGAGCCACAGGGCCAGCCCGCTGCTGACGAGTGCCGTCGTCGGATCCAAGGGTTCCGGGCCAACTGGGAGAAGGCTTGTCCCGGGCGGTTTCGTGTCTCGTGGAGGACTTCGAATCGCTCCCGGTGCACCTCAGGTTCCTGGCCGAGCACTGGCGTCGCGTCCGCCACACGAATTTGATATTGGTTAACCGGCCAATGGAGGCTCAGCTCGCAGAAGCGGCTTGATGGTCCACCGATCGGGAGTCGCTCGGGTGCATCCTGAGCCCGAGCACGATCCTGGAGGTGTGACATGACGGTGCGGCCGGTGTGCTTGGATGCTGGTCACGCCGGTGGAGCTCAGCGAGGTGCCGGAGTTTCATCGGCAACTGGTCGGTCAGCGACCATGAGATCCTCTCTCCTGGAGGCGGCCACGGCCCTCAGCGACGATGCGGCGTGTCTCCAGTACCTCGTATCGACGTTCGGAGACGCCGACGTCTGCGTCTTCGAAATCTGGCGCGATGAAGCAGCCCATAATGAATCGCTGCTCCGCGAAGATGTCCGAGCGATCGTCGACGTTGCGCGGCTGCTGATCGCCAGTGTGGGTTCGCAGGTACGCCTTGAGGTCTCTGGCGGCAAGGGCCCGTAACCCGCGTCTCTAGCCGGCAACGATCTGGAGCGCAGCTCGCGTCGCGTCACTCAGCTAGGAGTCGATTCTGGGAGTGAATGGTCTCGCCTCTGGCCAGCATGTCAACGAATTGCTCGATACGCCGGGCGCGGGTGTCCGCTCGCTTTGCGCTGGCGATTCGGTACAGGACGGAGTATCGGTTGGAGCTTGTGAGCTGCTCAAAAACCGCCCGTGCCCGAGGATTGGCATTCAAGGCCTTGGCGAGGTCTTCGGGAGCTTCGATCGCGGCCTGCCCGGCATAAGCGGCTTCCCATCGCCCATCACCCTTGACGGCGGACACCTCATACTCCATGTAGGCGGACAAGCAACTCCACGCTGACGGACAGCAGAACTCCATGTCGGCGGACAGCAAAAGTCCGCACATCCACCAGTACGGCCCTCCAGGGGGGTGTTCTCGATGGCGTCCCTAATGCCGTCGATCACCCCCACTGGAGAGCCGATGACCAAGTCTGGCAGGCACATCATGGAGATCCTGGAAGCTTTCGACCTCACCCACTGCGCCCATGCCGCAGCCAAGCTGACCGGGGCCGACCCGAAGACGGTGGCGCGTTACGTGGCCATCCGCGAGGCCGGCGGGAACCCGTTCGAGCCAGCGCCCAGGTCGAAGATCATCGACCCGTACCTCGAGAAGATCGAGGAGCTGGTGGAGCGATCGCACGGCAAGGTGCGCGCCGACGTCGTGCACGCGAACCACATCGTTCCCATGGGCTTTACGGGCGACGAGCGCACCACCCGCCGTGCGGTCGCCAAGGCCAAGGAGGCTTACGACCTCGGTCACCGCCGCACCTACAGGCCCTGGGTGCCCGAGCCGGGGATGTGGGCGCAGTACGACTGGGCCAAGGGCCCTGAGGTCTGCGGGCGTCCCAGTTGTCTGTTCTGTGCTTGGGTGGCCTGGAGCCGGTTCCGGGTGGTGATCCCTACCTGGGACCGCACCCTTGCCACCACCGTGGCCTGCATCGACGCCATGCTCCGCCGCTTCGGGGCGGCACCGACTTACCTTCTCACCGACAACGAGCGGGTCGTGACGATCGACCGGGTGGCCGGGATCGCCGTGCGCCATCCCGTCATGGTGGCGGCAGGCCGCCACTACGGCCTCGTGATCGAGACCTGCGTGCCCTATGACCCCGAGACCAAGGGCGGCTCGGAGTCGAGCGTCAAGATCGCCAAAGCCGATCTCGTGCCGACCGAGGCCAACCTGCTCGACGACTACGCGAGCTTCGGCGCCCTCGTGAACGCCTGCGACAGCTTCTGTGAGGTGGTGAACGCCCGCCCGCATTCAGAGACCCGCCGAGCTCCGGCAGAGATGCTGGCCGAGGAGCGGACCCGCATGCACCCCCTTCCCCGCGAGGCATTCACGGCCGCCCTCGGAGAGACCCGGGTCGTGAGGGACGACCGCACCATCAGGTTCGGTGCCGTGCCCTACTCGCTGCCGAAGGCCTGGATCGGCCAGGAGGTCTGGTGCAGGGTGCAGGGTGACGAGCTGGTGGTGGTCGGCAGGGGCTCTTCCGGTCTCGAGGAGATCCACCGCCACGAGCTGTCGACGCCGGGGAACCCCCGCATCCTCGACGAGCACTACCCGGAGTACCCGCCCGGGAACGGGCCGAAGATCCGCCCCTTACGCCCGAAAGACGATGCTGAACGGGCCTTCCTGGCGCTCGGCGACGGGGCCGAGCGATGGCTACGGGAGGCGTGCGGGACCGGCGTCTCGCGCATCAGATCCAAGATGACAAAGGCCGTCGAGCTGGCCGCCCTCGTGGGCACGACGCCGGTGGACCGGGCTCTCGGCATGGCGGCTCTCGCCGGGCGCTTCGAAGATGGTGACCTGGCCTCTGTCGTCGAGCACCTGGGCCGGAGCGATGCGGTCGAAGACCTTGTGTACGCCGACGAGGCTTACTCGGCCCAGCCGGGCACCTCCTCGTGGGAGGGCTTCGGGCGATGATGCACCCTCCTACGTACATCGAAGGGCCACTGCGTCCTCACGAGGTGAGCGAGCTGGCCGAGCTCATCGATGACCTCGACGCCTTCGTGACGACCCTCGATCAGCTGCCCGAGGATCTCAGCATCCGGATCAGGTGGTGGGTCTTCCGGCTCGAGAGCACGCGACCTCGGCCATGAAGCTCCCGGAGCCGCCACCGCTCGGAGACGAGCTCACCCAGCTGCTGAGACGTATGCGCCTGCCCTACATGCGGGCGGCTGCCCCCGAGGTGATCGCCACGGCCAAGTCTCAGCGTTGGGACCCCGCCGAGATGCTGCGTGTCCTCCTCGCCGAGGAGGTCGCCGGCCGAGACCGCGCCACCCGCGCCCAGCGGCGGCGGGCGGCGGGACTTCCCGCCGGGAAGACCTTCGCCAGCTGGATCGAGGCCAAGTCCTCCATCCCCGTCCCCACCCAGAGCGCTCTTCGCACCCTCGAGTGGGTCGGCCGGGCGGAGAACCTGGCGATTTGCGGCCCGTCGGGCAGCGGCAAGTCGCACTTTTGTGAGGCAATCGCCCATGCCGTCATCGACGCCGGCATGCGAGTGAGCTGGTTCAGCCTCGAGTCGCTGACGGCCACCTTGGCGCGAGCCAAGATCGACGCCTCGATCACTCGTGTCGTCGCCCGCATCTGCCGGGCCGACCTGGTCGTGGTTGACGACATCGGGATGCTGCCCGCGGGAGCCGACGCCGCCGAGGCCTTCTACCGGGTGGTGGACGCCGCCTACGAGCGGCGCAGCCTCGCCGTCACCTCGAACATCCATCCCTCCGGCTTCGACACGATCATGCCGAAGTCGATCGCCACAGCCGCCGTCGACCGCTTACTGCACCACGCCCATCTCGTCGCCACCGAGGGTCCTTCGGTGCGCCTCGAAGAAGCTCTCGCCGGCATCGGCGTCGTCTCCCTCACGCCCGGCGCGTCATGAGCGCGTCAGAGCCGTCAGGTAACAAATGAAAGCCATCATGAGTCGCCGGAAGTGGAGAAGTCCTGTCCGTCCACTTGGAGAACTGCTGTCCGCCGGGATGGAGAAGCCCTGTCCGCCTACGAGGAGTTCCTGCTGTCCCTTGACACTCTCGATATCGGACCAGTCGATGGCGAGCGAGCTCGAGAGCACCTTGGCCCATTGCGGCACGCTTGACTCCAACA
>Ga0187867_10001872_pt1 | contig 17891 bp, 16 predicted proteins | sample June2016WEW_13_1_FD_132976 | JGI IMG/M metagenome (GOLD analysis project Ga0187867, IMG submission 132976) | Peatland microbial communities from SPRUCE experiment site at the Marcell Experimental Forest, Minnesota, USA - June2016WEW_13_10 | ecosystem: Environmental > Terrestrial > Soil >...
AGGTGCTGCTCGATACACGGTGGAACTCGTCGTTTGTCTTTGCAACCAGGGCGCTGCCGGTCTGCACTTTCTTGACCGTCGATTCGATCAGTGTCGCGGTATCTTTTGCAGCGCCTGCGGTGCGCTTGGCCAGATTTCTGACCTCCTCGGCCACAACGGCGAAGCCTGCTCCGGCCTCACCGGCTCGAGCGGCTTCCACGGCCGCGTTGAGGGCCAGCAGATTCGTCTGGAAGGCAACCTCATCTATGGTCTTTATAATCTTCTGGGTCTGCTCACTCGCCACGGAAATTTCTCTCATCGAAGTCGTAAGGGCCTCCATCGACATGTTTGCCTGTTCGATGGTTCCCTTCGATTCCACCATGAGGCGGTTTGCCTGATCGGCATTATGGGCGTTCTGCCTGGTCATCGAAGACATCTCTTCAAGAGACGAAGAGGTCTGTTCGACGGCCGCGGCCTGCCTCGACGAGCCTTCGGCCAGTTCCTGGCTGGCATTGGAGACTTCGCCGGAAGCGGTGCCCACCAGTTCGGCAACTTCGGTCAAACCCCTGATTGCATTGTTGATCGGCTTGGTGATAGACCTGACGAGCAAAACGGATAATCCCCAGAAGAACAGCAGCGCGGAGAAAATGATTCCCGATATTATCCTGAGGGCCGTGGCCTTCAGGGCGGCCATGGAATTATCGACCTCAACAAACAGGGTACCCGCTGTTGCCAGAATGCTTGCACCATTTTCATTGAGCTTAAGAAGTTTTTCGGCCTCTTTTTGATAAAGGCTTTGAGAATGCTCGATGTAGCCCTGGAACTTGCCCAGAGATTCTCTGACACTGGCGGCGGCTTTCACCCAGGAATCATTTTTGAGCGCGGAGGCGAATTGCTCCAGAGCAGTCAGATACGCCAGCACATTTCCTTTGGCAAGAGCTTTGTATTGCACGATGAATTTCTGGTCCCCGCTGATAAGATATTGCAGTTGCAGATTCTGAAGCTGAAGGAACGTGTCCTTACAATCCTTCACCACGTTGAGCATGCCGAATTCACGGGCATTGAGGGTCTCCCCCTCCATCTGGAGCTCTGCCTGCCGCTGTTCGATGTCGGTCTGTATGCCCCGCAAAAGCTCGTCTGAAACGCGCAGAGGCTTGACCATCTCCTCCTTCAAGTTGCTTTGCTGCCCGTGGACCTCATCGATCTCGTAGAACAGCTTACGGTAGCTCTCGAACTCGCCCTCCATTGCGAGGATAAGTTTGTTCCCATGTTCACTTACCCTTGCCGCCTTGAGCTTTTCTATCCCTTCACTTACTTCCGCCGCCCTCGCACCAAACTCGCTCTTCAACTCTGCTGTGAAAAACTGAAGATAGGTTTTTTCGGCCCCCCGGGTGACAAGCATCTTCTCCACGGTCTTACCGACGTTTTCCTTCATCAGATTGGCTTGTTCGATGTGCGAATAGTAATAAAACCCTACTCCCAGAGCAGCTAGAACCAGGAAGGAGGTCAAGGCAACAAAGCCGAACAGTTTCTTGTTAAGGCTGATACTTGCAGATCTTATCTTCACCGCCCACCCCTGGCTTGGGATTCAAACCGCGCTATTTCTCCAGTATTTTCTGGACATCTTCCGGGCTCATGTCGTACACGCCGCAGCCGACAATGAGGTTCTCCCCGTCCACCTTGGCCATCTTGACATAGGAGACCTTGAGGACCGGCGTCTTTTCCCCCGGCTTGGGCCACATATAATCCACCCAGCCCGCGCCCTTCGTCTTGGCGACTTCGTTCATGACGGTGAAGAAGAGTTTCCCGTTGGAATCCTTGAGATCTATGAGATTCTTGCCTTCCATTTTATACATGATCGGATGCATGCGCATCATGGCCGCTTCGTCGTGTACCCAGATGTATGTGCCCGCAAAGATGAATTTGCTGTCTTTTCCCTTGAACTTGGGTAAGGCCTCCTTACCCTCCTTTTCCAGAAGCGCGGCAGCTTCGTTCACCTTGTCTACTATCATCTGGGACGTGGGCTTCACCGACGCGCTCGCCATACAGGCCTCCGCGGATTCCTTCGCAAGCTCTTCGGGCGACTGCTGCGCAAGCACCGGAACCACACCGAGAACTACAAACATGCACAGAAACACGATTGTTGCGTTGACAACTGGTTTCATGAATTCCTCCCTATTTTTTCAAACTTCACCGCATTGAATCAGATAATGATTCTCACCGGCCCGCCCCAACGGCCTCACTGGAACACAACCCTTATCCAATAGATCGGTAGCTTAGATTCGGCAAATATGGACCATCCCCAGATGCTCCATAGCGCCTGTCTGTAAATTCGGCAATTACTTGGAAATCTAAAGAAATTTTTAAGACCCACAGAAGGTATTGAGGTTTTTGCGAAACGCTACACTACAGTGAGTATTCCTAAGTCATGAGAATCCTGTTGATCTCGTTGCACATTTGCACTAAGCGTTCAGATTTTGGTCTGGCATATGGGGCCGGGCTCACCTGTCTCGGTGCCGCCTTCAAGGTCATTATGGAGCCCGTTGCAGCTACACAATATGAACACCCTCCTCGACACCGGTTGAAATCATAGTTAATCATTGCTTGGAACATCACCGGTTGTTAGTTTTGAATAACTAAAAACTAATAACTAATAACTAATAACTCCCAAAGGGATCTGGGATGAGAAAGAAAGATTCGATATGGCTGGCTCTGTTCGGTTTAGCCGCCCTGCTCACACTGGCCGTCAAATACCTGCCGTTTCTTCCTGGTGATGTAGGTTGCACCCGCTTGGTGCAATCATTGCTGCCGGAATCCAAACAATGGGCCAAATGGTTGTCCTCGACGGCCGAAATGCCTTCTGTCCTGATATTGATAAGCATTACGTTCCTTATTTCCCTGGCGGTCGCAGGATGGCGGGCAGCTTCGCTATCTGTGGTCAGCTTCATGGGATTGCGGTTGCTCGGGAAAGCACTGGGACTGATTATCGCCCAACCCCGTCCATCTCCCGAATTAGTTCACGTCGCAGGATCGCTATCCGGGTCGGCCTTTCCATCCTTCTTTGCTCTAAATTATATATCGACGGTTGGATTCCTGGCTGTTCTGGCATCAGTCAAGACATCGGGAAAGCTTCGCTGGGCCATATTGCTTGTCTGTTCTTTGCTCCTTATCATCGGATGGATTGCCAGGGTCGCTCTTGCGGCTCACTGGCCAAGCGATGTGGCGATATCTTATCTCATAGGGCTTTTGTGGGTGACCTTGCTCATCCGTTTTGCTTGAGGCAATGCAGAGTTCTGAGTTTTTAACTTTTGAATTCTTAATTACTCAAAACTAACAACTAAAAACCAACAACTAAAAACTCTTCAATCCTCACCGCTCAAGAAACACGACTGCCGGGACATTAGCTTGCCCGGGCCCTCGCTTACTTCCTGCAGGGCATTGCAGATGGAGACTTCCAGGGGGGTAAGGCGAAGCGCAATGATTTCCCTGATCCGGTTCTCCCGGCAGATCACTTCGTTTTTCAAGCCTTCCAGAAGCGGGCGTGCCACCCCGGCGGGGACAGGAGTAAACATGCCGATCCATATCGAAGACAGGACAGGGGCGAGAAAGGGGATCGAAACGGTTGCCCGCTTCAATCCGCGAACCCTGGCGTAAGTGGTCATCATATAGCGGTACGTGATAATATCCGGTCCTCCTATGTCAAATTCCGCATCTTCCGTTTCAGGCTTATCCACGCACCCCGCCAGGTAGGCGATGGCATCGTTTATGTCTATGGGCTGACACCGTGTGTCTACCCATCGGGGGGCGAAAATGACCGGCAGCCGTTCGACCATATGCCTGAGCATTTCGAACGGAGCGCCTCCGGCTCCTATGATATTGGCTGCCCGCAGGATGGTAGTCTTAAAGTTGCCCGATCCCAGAATTTCGGCAACTTCCTGCCTGCTCGCGAGATGTTTTGAAAGGTTATCCGCAATTTCACCGAGCCCTCCAAGATAGACGACTCTTCGAACTCCCGCGCGCTCGGCAGCCCGCACGAAATTAGTTGCGGCCTTCCTGTCGCGTTCAGCGAACCTGGCTGTTTGGACGAAGCTGCGCCCGCCCATGGAATGAACAAGGTAATAGGCGATATCGATCCCTTCGAAAGCCGGATCGAGACTCCGCGGCGCAAGCAGGTCCGCTTCAACTATCTCGTCACAGGCGTAGCCCTGACAAATCTTTCTGAATCTGTCCGCCGACCGGACCATGCATCTTGGCGTAAATCCACGCTCTCTCAGAGCGTGGAGGAGTCGGCCCCCTACAAAGCCTGTAGCGCCGGAAAGAAGGATCTTGGGCATTCTGACTGCATCCCCGGTCTCGCTTTGAATTCTCCCGCCGGGAGGACCCCCGCTGAGTATTTTACCATTGGTTCAAGATGGGGAAACCGGAGGCCAGTGTCAACCCGGCTCCGGAGGGCTTGAGTAAAATCGCAAAACGCTCCGCGCACTGTGGCTATTTATTTGAACCTGAGACAATATTACTTTAATTTATCGCCGGATGACAATTTTTGCGAATTTATAAAGGAGGATGTAATGAAAGTGGAAGCGGTGCAAACTTCGAAGGCTCCGGCCGCTATAGGGCCTTATTCTCAGGCGATCCGAGCTAATGGTTTTGTTTTCGTGAGCGGACAGATCCCGATAGATCCGGAAACAGGTGAAATCGTAAGCGGAGGCTTCTCAGACCAGGCCCGGCAGTCACTTGAGAACCTGAAGCAGATTCTTATCGCCTCTGGGGCCGGCCTCGAAAAAGTTGTTGCCGTGGACGTCTTTATAACCGATATGTCCCAGTTCACGGTTTTCAACAAGATATATGAAGGATATTTTTCCGGCCACAAGCCCGCGAGGGCCGTTGTTGAAGTAAAGGGACTGCCCAGGGGCGTGATGGTCGAGGTGAAGTGCGTGGCGGTTGCATGAGGAGTTTTTGGTTTTGAGTTCTTAGTTTTGAGTAGCGACTAAAAACCCATAACTAATAACTCAAAACTCTTTCATAGGCAGGGGCTTGGTTACGAAAAGCTGGACGCGAATAGATATAACGTGCGGGGCTGAAACAGCCGATATCCTGGCAGTGGAATTTGCCGAAGTTTTCGGGGTAAGCGTGGAATTCATTTCCGGGGGCATCCGAATCTATCTGGATTCGGCCCGCTTTGCCGAGCAGGAGGAACGGCTCAGGCAGATCGTCCGATCAACCTCGGCCAGGTCGCAGGAAGCCCGGATCGAACTCGCCCTGTCCCTTATAGCCGACGAAGACTGGTCGCAGACCTGGAAGGCGCATTTCAAGCCGTTGCAGGTAGGGAGGCGGTTTCTCGTATCACCCACATGGGAAGCCGTACCTGCCGATCCGGATCGTCTGGTAATTAGAATTGATCCGGGGCGAGCGTTCGGAACAGGCCACCATGAGACCACTCGCCTCTGTCTCGAATGGCTCGAAGATTGCCTGGAGTTGGATTTCAACGCGGTCCGGGATTCCGGCCGCCTCCCTGTGTCTAAAAGTGGGACTTCAGGCGCTGCCGAAGGTTTGAGTTACAATCCTTGTCGGCGGTCCCACCGTCTGCTCGATGTCGGGACCGGGTCCGGGATACTCGCAATCGGCGCTGCCCTGCTCGGTTTCCGAAAAGTCGTAGGGATCGACAACGATCCCGAAGCTATCGAGGTGGCCGAAGAAAATATTGTACTCAACGGGCTTTCGGGCAAAATCAAGGTCTTTCGCGCTATCCCGGAAGAGGTAAAGGGCTCCTTCGACGTCGTGATTTCAAACATTCACTCCATGCCTCTGATAAGGATGTCTGAAACGATTGCGTCCAAATTGAGCGATGATGGCCGGCTGGCGCTGAGTGGAATTCTTGTGGAACAGGCCGACGAGGTTTGCGCCGAATATGAACAACGGGGCCTCAGGCTTACCGGTACTAAAACAACCGGAGAGTGGGTGCTTCTTGCCTTTATGAAGTAAAAGGGAGCGTGCATGAAACAAACGGAATTCAGCGGTGAATGGATCACCCTGGATGCGCACAAAAACATTCGTGTCCCGTCGAAGCCAAACATTGGCTTTATCGAGGGCGACGGAACGGGGCCTGACATCTGGGCTGCGGCAAGGCCGGTGTTTGAGGCCGCAGTTCTAAGAGCATATTCCGGGGAAAGAAAGATTCACTGGTTCGAACTTCTTGCAGGTGAAAGGGCCGCTAAAGAAACAGGCGCTCCGTTGCCCCGGGAGACCATCGAACTGATCAGGAAAAGCATAGTCGCCATTAAGGGCCCTCTCACTACTCCGGTCGGGGCCGGCTTTCGAAGCCTCAACGTAGCTCTCAGGCAGCTCCTGGATCTCTATGCCTGCATTCGTCCGGTGAGATATATTCCGGGTCTGCCCTCGCCGGTTCGCCACCCCGAAAAAGTCAACATGACCATCTTCAGGGAGAATACGGAGGACGTCTATGCCGGAATCGAATGGGCATCCGGGTCTGAGGAGGCAAAGAAGCTGACGCGGTTTCTTCTGGAAAACCTTAAGGTTTCACTCCCCGAAAGCTCCGGAATCGGGATAAAGCCGATCAGTCCCGCAGGGACCAAGAGGCTCGTGCGGCGCGCCGTCTTATACGCAATCGAACGGGGCTGTCCTTCCGTGACTATTGTCCATAAGGGAAATATCATGAAGTTCACCGAAGGCGCTTTCCGTACATGGGCCTATGAAGTGGCGCAAGAAGAATTCGGCGACCGGACTGTCACCGAAGCCGATATACAGCTCAAGTTCGGTGGAAAGACCCCCAACGGCGCCGTGGTCATAAAAGAGCGCATCACGGATTCAATGTTCCAGCAGGTGCTGCTGAGGCCCGAGGAATACAGCGTAATCGCAACTACCAACCTGAACGGAGATTATCTCTCAGACGCCCTTGCGGCACAGGTCGGGGGGTTGGGAATGGCCCCCGGCGCAAATATCGGGGACGAGGCGGCGGTCTTCGAGGCTACGCACGGTACAGCCCCCAGGTATGCCGGCCTGGACAAGGTGAACCCCGGCTCGTTGATCCTTTCAGGTGTTATGATGTTTGAGCACATGGGATGGAACGAAGCGGCGGACCTTATAAGACAAGCCATCAAGCGGACAATCGAGGACAAAATCGTGACTTATGATCTTGCCAGGCAGATGAGGGGCGCAAAAGAGGTCAAATGTTCCGAGTTCGGACAGGCGTTGATTGAACACATGGGTTAGCCCATTAAATCCACCACATAATGGATTCAATGGAGAGGCTTAAAAACGAGGAGGGCGTGACTATCGTAATGCATTCTCATGACCATAATCTTTCAGCCATTTACGCAGATCGCGGGCATCAACCTCGATAGAGCCGAAAAATCCCCGAACCTGGAAATCCAGACTCGGGGATACCGTATTTTATCCTCTTCTCAAGTCCTGGAAGCCAAGCATAAACTTGGGGGCACCTTATCGACAGGATCTGGTTATCCTATCGGATGAAAGGTTCAATTTTGCCAAAATATGCGCAATTCGATATCGCATGTTTTCCGAAGAAAGACGAACTCACTTTCCCTGGCGGAATGTTCTGCCCCCTGTTTGATGTTTTGACTATCACACAGGTTTACACACGGAATAAATCTTCCATAAGCGGCTGATAACCTCAATTTTCGCTATACGGAAAAAAATCGAAATCCTCAGGGGGTTCCTGCCAGAACACGACGTTCCCACTTCTGGGGTCGTACCGGCACAAAATCTTGCGGCTCAGGTCAAAGCCGGCGTCCACCATTTCTTCCCTGCAATAATCCTGGAAAGCCTGTAGCGTCCAGCCTCTATGCGGATGAGGCGGTGAATTATCGAAGAAGAAACTCTTGTGAGTGCGAAAAATAGGGTACACCATTTTTAATCTCCACATTTTCCAGCAGCCATACGGCACTTGAGCTTGAGGGTATCATAATTGGTTCAACGTTAACTGTTTCGTTCCTACCAAGAGTCCAAGGCGCGCGCGAACTTCGCAGACATGGCGAAGCAACGAATATGCCAAAATATGGCATATTCACCGTATCTATGCGTTTTAATTGGATAAAATATTCATCAGCTTGGAATGGAGCTCATATTCTTTCTCCATTTTCGTGTCAAAGTCAGAATTGTGACGGAACATGTAACTTTTTTGCGCTTACTTTCACGATACCACTGAATACCGGCAGATCATGAAGCTAGAGAGGATTTAGTGTAAGCAGAGCGTCGGCTCCGCATCGACTCCTTCACGATGCACCAGGCGATTACCCATTCGAATGGCCCTCTTGCTGTTGATCGCAAATCCTGGACGAGTTGAGACGAGGGAGTCAAAAAATAAGTGAGCTGTACGCCGGCAATGTCCCACTGGATGTCTGAATCCCGCTCCTTCAAGACACGCATTGCCTTCCCCGGGGTACTATGCCCCATCGATCCCGCTTCGCGGCCGATTACCGGGGGGCTGCACAGAGGCTGATTAACTGAAATGTGATTGAGTCATCGTCTGTTTAAGATGCTTGTGAGACTGGTCTGGCTAATCCGGAAGATTTACTGGCGGCTTGGTGTGGACTACGAGGGGATACTTTCGTTATGGTTTCCCATGGCCTGAACCTTGCGGCCATGGACGCAGATCGACTATTGCTGCGGAACCGGGGAACCATTGCCGGCATCGGGCGCCCCGGCAAAATGCTCAATCTTCAGACATTGGAAGAGACTTATGGGGTGGTCGGCCTTTACACCTCATAAACCGGCAGCGATCCTTTCGCCAAGATCCATGCACTGCTGCAGTTCCTCCTCCCCGGGCACGTATACGACCTCCAGCCCAGGTTCTATAATCTCGATCCCCATGGCCTTCATCTCTGCTTCTACGACCTTGATCGCCTCACCGCTCCAACCGTATGAACCAAAGGCCACACCCTTCTTCTTAAGCGGATGAAGCCCTTTCAAATAAGATAGGAGATGTGCAACCGACGGGAAAACTCCTTCGTTGAGGGTCGGAGAACCTATGACCAGCACCTTCGCTGTTAAAATCTCTTTTACTATGTCACTATAGTGATTCTTTCTCAGGTGGATCAGCTTGTTCTCCAGGCCCGCTCGGCTCATGCCCTGCGCGATGGCTCTGGCCATGGCCTCAGTGCTGCCCCACATGGAGTCGTAGATTATCAGAGCCCGGTCCTGAACTATGCCTGTGCTCCAATCCGTATAGGCCTGAATGATTTTGCCCAAATGTGAACGCCAAATGATTCCGTGGCTCGGAGCGATCATATCGATTTGCAGGCCCATCTTCTCTACCTTTTTCAGCAGTGGCGGGATGAGAGGTGCGAGCGGCATAAGGATGTTGGCGAAGTATTTGGCGGCCTCTTCCATGACGATTTCCAGATGGTCGATCTCATCATCGAAACGCTGATAGCTGGCGTAATGCTGACCAAACCCGTCGTTGGGCAGAAGGACTCTATCTTCTTTAACGTAGGTGAACATGCTATCCGGCCAGTGCAGCATGTATGCCTCGAGAAATTGCAGTGTTTTGCCCCCGAGCGAGATTTCATTGCCCGTTCTCACTTTGAGGCTCGGCCAGTCCTTTCTGTAATGGCGAGTCAATCCCTTGACGCCATTGTCCGTAGCGACGATTTGTGCTCGAGGTGTTCGTTCCATGAGCAGCGGCAAAGCCCCTGAATGATCCATCTCCACGTGATTGACAACCAGATAGTCGATTTCTGCAGGATCGATCAAGGATTCGATCTTGGAAATCATCTCCGGAAAGAACTCCGCCTTGACGGTGTCCACCAAAGCGGTTTTGTCACCCCGGATCAGATAAGCGTTGTAAGTCGTACCGCGGGAAGTGGAATAGCCATGAAACTCTCTGACATTCCAATCAATCGCCCCGACCCAGTGCACACCATCCTTCAATTCTATGGACCCTGACATGTTGGACCTCCTCAATGATCGGTCAGTTGTTCTAAATCATGAACCAGGTTCCAGAAATCTATCGCTGGATTTCTACCCGCGCGTGAAGGATTTCCAATTGGGGATCGTCCAGCTAATCTACTTCTTCCAATAGAGGATAAGCTTGCATTCGACAACACCTGGGCAGTGCTGAGAATGATATGGAATTCTCCTTAGGAACGATCATTCCATACTTTCAGAAATAGCTTTCTTTGCACTTTCCCAGGCCCTGTAGAGGATGTCCAAGGTTCCCTTTCGCACCTCAGTACGAAGGCCTAGTAAATCATTGAATTCCTCTATGTTCTGCCTCATCGTTTCTTCTACGGAAACAGGAGTTGGGATCAGAAGCGACCGCTTGTAGCTGCTGAAAACGCGTTTGGCCATTTGCGGATCTAATTTCCCGAATTCTTTTTCAAAAAGGCGTCTCCAGTGCTTGGTCCACCCTGGAATCATGAAAAAGGTCCCGGCTTCCTTGCATTGTTCTCCGTAGTAATATTCCCGCCCGCCAATGATAAGTCCGACACAGTCGTCTACCGGGTGATCCTCGTCCATGGGGATGAATATGGGAACACCTATATCGGCGAACAATTCTTCCGGTTTTTCCAATGCATTCCCGCATAGGCCATATCCCAGAACAATGCCGTCCACGTAGTGCGCCATCTCCTTGACCGCTTTTCCCAACCCCTCCTGCAGCAACCGTCTCCTGTTATGGAGAGCCAATTCCAGAACGCGCGCCAAAACCTCCAAACGACCGGTGAAAGCCGGGCTGAATCCTCTCAGCACGGGAATCGTGCGCGGTTCAAAACGTCCCATGGACTCCAAGGCATCGATGAATCCAAAAGAGGTGGCGTCTTCTACTACGGTTACGCCGGCGATATCCGGATCTCTTGACAGCAAGTAAGCAAATTCAAGCTCCAGGATCTCGCAGGTAATTACGCCGACTACCGGCATATGAGAACCTTTCGATCAGTACCGGCTTCCCTACGGTTGTTTACCGTGTATTCGGGATGAAGCCCTTACCGGACTTCCTCAAATTCTTTCGCATCGACACCGCAATAGGGACATTTCTTTGGCGGCTCGTTCATGACCGTGTTACCGCAGACCGGGCAGACGTAATAAACCGCCTCCGCGTTTGCATTAGGGTCTTCCAGCGCCTTTTTGAACATTTTAGCGTGAATCATTTCGATGGACATCGCATATTCCAGGCTATACCTGGCTTCCGTCTGGTTTTCAGCGACCGCATCCTTAATCATGGCGGGATACATCTTCTTGAACTCGTAAGTTTCACCTTCCAGGGCCGTCTTCAAATTAGCAGCGGTCTCAGCAACTACCCCGAGTGCCCTGAAATGAGATAACGCGTGATACATCTCTGCTTTGGCAGCGGCCCTGAAGAGTTTTGCCGCACCCCCATAGCCTTCCTTTTCCGCCCTCTCTGCGAATGCCAAATACCGGATGCAGGCTTGCGATTCACCTGCGAATGAAAGCTCCAGATTTTCTGTTGTCTTGCCCATTAACGGTCTCCTTGCTTGGTCGAGACACAGCTTCACCCCTCCCAGGCAGGGTCACGGACCCTTAGCGCCCAAGGCGGATCTCGGGTAACCGAGTTCTGAACATGCAGGCTCATTCCAACAGGATCAGGCTGTAGCAGTTGTGTTCTTTCATGATATCTTTTGCTATTTCAAATTGTTTGCCGATATTCTGAAGTGTTTTGAAAACGTCAATGGAAAAGGATTCAACGGAAGGGCGCCTGTCCATAGGAAATTTGCAGTCATGCGGATACGTGCACTCCCTGCAAAGTGCGCAACTTTCAGATACCAGAGCAAAAGCCTTGTAATACCCGGCCAAAAAGAGCTGCCTTTCCAGGGCAACGGTGCCTTTCCAAATCTGGACCTGCTTGCGTCTTTTTCGATAGTTATCCTTGTGGAATTCCGAGCTTGTAATGCGCCCACAGAGCAGCAGGGCCTTTTTGTATTCATCCAAAAGGGATCTCACCTGGTCAGGCGTTGGCGTCTCGGGTGGGCAACACCAACTTTTTCCAAACTTCTTGCAGCCATATTTACACTTCATCTGCACCCAATTTGCCACGCAGATGTCCTTTACATTTACTGGTAAAATTTCATCGATGCCGTGTTTCTTACCCAGTGGCTGGATCGTCCAAAGAATTTCTCTTTCTTTTTGACAATCTTCCAAAGAGAGCACTTTCTCTTCGTTTTTGGAGCTGCACTGTATCATTTGCTTCATTGGCTTATTTCTGGTCCCCACTCTTGACACCCCTTCGCGGAGAGGTCTGAAATCTCGTGTGCCGGCCATATGCATCAGATTGTGCAACTCGAACGCTGTTTGGAGTTACATCCCACCAGGGCGGATCGCGGGGGGGCAAAAGAATCATCGGTGAATTCCCGAAGGTTAACAACCTCTTCGAAGGGACGCGGCACCAGGTTAGGATTGCCCCTTCCCCAGCCTTCCCGCTCGACGGCAGGAGGGCTGGGGGGAGGTCGCTAAGATTTCAGTCCTGACTTTGAGATACGATGACCTCTTTAGACTCGTGCATTCGTCGCCGTATGAATGCCGCCAAATATGACTCCGAGTTGCTACGAGTCCCTAGTCCACAGCGCAGCACACTAAGCCGGCGGCTACTTTTGAAACAGCACCTCAGGGGGAACAACTCCCTCGAGGTGGGGAAATTTGTCCTTCATATGAGGGATCTGCATCGACTCCATGAAGTGTTCCTGGAAGTCTTTTTCAACCGTAAGTTCAATGTATTCAACGTTGCGAGCCACCCAGTTGGCCTCAGCCCGTTTCTCTCTGTTCAAAAGGGCCGCTCGCGCTCCATCCCCTGCAGCATTGCCCACAGATTCAATCTTGTCCAGCGAGCAATCGGGGAAAAGCCCCATGATCAAAGCCTTTTGGCGATCCACGTGAGTCCCGAAGGCGCCGGCGATCTTTACTTTATCCACCTTCGTAATACCCATCCGGCGCATCATAAGCTTGCAACCGCAGTAAAGGGCGCCTTTGCCCAGTTGGATCTGGCGAACGTCTTTTTGGGATATGATAATGTCTTTCCCGATAGAAGACTCATCTTTCCATGCGATGACAAACTCCGGTTGTTTGTTGTCGGGATTGATCCTGTAACGATTGGATTTCTGCACCTTGTTGAACCTGCCGCTCTTGAGAACGATCCCGGCGGTGTAGAGTTCGGCCAGTACATCCAGAATTCCGGAACCACAAATCCCTTTTGTTTTCATCTCTTCGGGTTTCGAGAAACTCTTCCACGCATCACGTCCGATGACCTTGTAGTCGACTTCATGGGTCTCGGGGTCAATCTTGATCCTCTCGATGGCGCCCGGGGCCGCCCGCATGCCAAATGCCATTTGTGCTCCCTCCAGCGCAGGTCCAGTCGCGCAGGACGAAGAGATGAGTTTTTCTTTGTTGCCCAGGACCAGTTCGCCGTTGGTGCCGATGTCGATTATGAGCTGAACTTCCTCTGACTTATAGGGCGCTTCACAAATGAGCACCCCCACGTTATCGGCCCCTACAAAACCCGCTTCATTGGGCAGGACATGGATATAAGCCGAATTGCACATCTTGATTCCGATGTCTCTCGCCTTGATATCCAGGCTCTTGTGGATTACGGGTGGAAAAGGGGCCAGTCCCACAAATTGAGGATCGAGTTTCAGAAAAATATGGTGCATGGCCGTATTACCCACAATGGTCATGTCGATCACATCACTGGGATCTAGGCGGAGGTAATGCTTTTCTTCCTTGGCTTTGAGAATCAGTACGTCGCCCTCTTCCACCATTTCTGCTTCTCCCGCGGCTTCCCCGGGCTCTGCAGCTACAGCTTCCCCAGCTTCACCATCTCCTTTCTTTTTCTTTGGCTTGGGGGGATGAGTGGCCTCACAGGCCTTAACGACCAAACCATTGAGTCCTTCAATCATGTCGTCACTCATCTTTTCCAGGCCGCCTGGATTCATCATGTGGTAGGTGATGCGGCTCATCACGTCTTCACCGAACTTGCACTGAGGATTCATCATGGAGACCGTTTCCACCACTTGCATGGTGCGCAGATTGCAAAAGTAGGCGGCTACAGTAGTGGTGCCGATGTCAATGGCAAGTCCATAATAATCCTCAACCTTCCCCGGCAGGAACCTTATGATTTCCTTGTCCATCCAAACGGACACTGTCACTTTCCACTTGCTCCCCGGCTCTCTTAGTCGCGTGGGGAGCGTTTTTAGGGCAAAGTAATCAACGTTTAAGTCCTTGAGCCCATACTCGCACTCGAGTTGTCCGAGAATCCGTTCAAAATCGCCCGTAGGCTCCTCGAAAGTAGGTGGCACCACTTCCACGTAGTAGTGTTTTACTGCAGGGTTCCAATCGATATGGATGTCCCTGGCCGCCTTGCTCACCACCTGTTTGCCGGCCCTTGATTCCTCGGGCACGAAAACGAGCACGTCACCCTGAGCTTTTGCGCAACACCCCAGCCGGTAGCCCTCATCGCGCTGAGTTTGATTGATAAATTTTTCCTCTTCTTCCTGCCATTCGCTTACATTCGTTTTACTGGAGTGAATACCATACTTTTCAAAAACCCCCTCTTCGATGCGCACCTTGCATTTGCCACAGACCTTTTTCTCACCGCACAAGGCCTCAATATCCACGCCCAGTTGGCGAGAGGCCTCGATAAGTGTTTCCCCTTTAGCAACCTCGCCTCGCCTTCCTGAAGGCTGAAAAATGATCTTGGCTTTGTTGTCCTGCTCCATGCAGCAAACTCCTTCCCTGTCAGAAATGACCTTCATGAAGACCTTTCGTCCACACGCAGTTGCCGACAGTGTTGAGGTTATTTTTTGTGCATTTCTCGCAAGCGGCTGATCATCTTGATCGCTTCCTGGACCGCGTTGCCTGCCGATTCGGCATAGCCGTCAGCGCCGAACAGATCAGCGACGTCCTTGGTTACCGGCGCGCCACCAAGCATGATGGCAACATTGGGGTTTTTCTCCTTGATCATGTCGATAACTTTTCTCATGCCCATCATGGTTGTGGTCATCATGGCCGACATTGCCACGATTTCGGAGTCGGTACGGAGTTGCTCCGATACGAAATTCTCGAGAGGAACGTCCCGCCCCAGATCGTGGACCGTGAACCCGCCTACATCGAACATCAGTTTGATAATATTTTTCCCGATGTCGTGGACGTCACCCTGAACGGTGCCGATGACCACCTGGCCTTTCTTTTTCATGCCATCCGCCTTGATATGAGGACGCAAAATGTTCATGCCCGCATACAGCGCATCAGCGCACATGAGAAGTTCGGGCACGAAGTACTCCTGCTTGTCATAGAGGTCACCCACGATCTCCATTCCGGCGGCCAATCCGTTCATGATGGCGTCAAATGCGTCGACACCTTCGTCCAGTGCAACTTGTGACCATTCCTTTGCAACATCTTCATCGTATTCCACTACTGCATCGCTGAGTTTCTTGAGGATTTCTTCTCTTCGCGCGTCATCCATTTTCTTTTCTCCTTCTCATCGAACCGGCCCTGTCTCTTAACCTGCGGGCCAATTGCAAAATATGCCATTATTCCATGCCAAACCGATGTCCTGTTAAATCCTGCCCACCGCAGGTGAAGGCTGCTTGCCGTACTTGCGGATCGTTGCCACATATGCTTCCAAGCTTTCTTTCTTGGCGTCGGGCCAGATATCGCATCCCGGCCAGACCGCGTCAGCTCCTTTGTCGATACACGTCTTGATCACCCCTTCAACCTGAGAGGTTTCCATCTGGACCAGAGTGGAATACGCTTCGAAATCACCAAAGATCAGCACGTCGTTACCCACTTTTTTGCGGGATTCCACCATGTCGTTCTTGTGGTCCACGCTGAGTGCATCCGCGCCGCATTCGTTCATCATCTCGATGATCAGGTTGGTAGAGCCGCAGATATGGTTGACGGTAGGGGATTTGAGCGCGGCAAAGATCTTCACCAGATTGGGCTGAATGAGGTCCTTCCACATGCGCGGTGAAAGAAGGTCTGTACCGGTGCCCATGTCCCGAATACTGACGTAGTCAGCGCCCAGTGCCTGATAATGCTGCGCCGCTTTAATCACTACGTCGGTCATTTTATCGAGGAATGCCAAAACCCTTTCCCTGTCCTTCTTCACGCCTTTGAGCAGAAGATCCAGTTCGATCACCTGTCCCGCCATAGTGAAGGGGCCCAGGACCCAGGCGCCAATGGCGTATTTCCCATCCTGTTTGGCCTTCAAAATGCGGAAAGCTTCATCCACCATCGGCATGCGTCCCCTTTTCAGGAAGTCATCGGGGATGGTCACTTCCTCCAGCTTTTCCCACTTGTAAGGCACGGTGGGATACAGGATGTCCTCAGATTTGTCATAGAGACTGACTCCTCGGCCCAAGGCTTCTGGGATGGTGCACATGTCGTAGGGGATGATGACGGCGTCAAAACCGAACATTTCCGCCGTGATGCGTGCGGAGTCCGCCAGATACTCGGCGGAGGTGTGCACCTGGGGAAAACGGATGCCCATCTTCTTGATCGCCTGGATCGTGACCATTCCCTGACCGCTGAAGACGGGCATGGTGTCGATGGGTTCCTTTTTGAAAAGCTTCTCTATTCTTTCTTTAGGTGTCATGTGCCTGATCCTTTCGAACTGTTTTTCCCTGTTGGTTCGTCATTAGTAACTCGTCAGGAGTTATGAGGCTCCTGATTCAACGCCCGATTGCGTTTTGTCGTCCAATTGCATCTGTATCTGCGGCGGCTGAAGGGCAGCCGTAGGACAGATGGCTATACACTCGCCGCACGACTCACATTTATTGCCAGGCGTCGAGGGCACGGCAGACAGGTTGAGCCTGGTTCTGTAACCGCGAAAGGCAAAATCGATGAACGATTGCTTGTTTTTCTCACCACATACCCAGACACATTTTCCGCAAAGGATGCAACGGTTAGGGTCATAGGTGATAAATGGGTTCGTTGTGTCCAGAGGCTCCCACTCGGTTGGAAGCCCTCTAAATTCTGCGGGTCTTTTGAGCTTGACCTTGACTTTGCTGGCAACCTTTTGGAGCTCGCAATTTTTGTTTTTCCAGCAAACACGGCAATCAAGGTGGTGATAGGCGAGGAGCAACTTGAAAGCGGTCTGTCGAACCTTGCTTACTTCCGGCGTCTGCGTGTGAATTACCAGGCCGTCCCTGACTGGCTGCGTGCAGGCGGTCACCAATCCTCGTCCTTCAACGTCCACGTAGCAGAGGCGACACCCCCCGAAGGGCAGTTCGGCCTCAGGTATGTAACACAGATTGGGAATATAGATCCCGGCATCCAATGCAGCCTTCAGGACCCTTGTCCCTGGCTTTGACTGTACTTTTGTTCCATCGATCGTCAGTTCAATTAGGTCCATTGCGACTCTTCCTCTATCCTTAGGCGGGCAGCTTAGGGATCGGTGAAAGTTTAACCACGGCGTTGTATTCGGCCGGGCAAACCTCCAGGCAGTTGCCACACTTGACACACTTTTCCATGTTCACGACCTTGAAGCGCTTGGCATGCTCGGTTATGGCCTCCGAGGGGCATACGACCACGCAATGCTCGCAACCTCGGGAGCATTTTTCGGGAATGATGTAATACGAGATCAGGTCCCGGCACAGGAGCGCCGGGCAGCGTTTCTCCAGGATATGGGCCTCGTATTCGTCACGGAAATAGCGGATCGTGGTGAGCACCGGGTTGGGCGCCGATTTCCCAAGCCCGCAGAGCGATCCATTGATAATATCTTGAGACAGGTTGGCAAGCAGGTCGATGTCTTCGGGCTTACCCCGCCCGGCCACTATGTCTTCCAGGATGCTCAGCATCTGCTTTGTTCCAAGGCGGCAGGGAACGCATTTGCCGCAGGATTCCTGCTGAGTGAATTCAAGGAAGAAACGTGCGGTATCGACCATGCAGTTGTCATGGTCCATGACAATCATACCGCCGGAACCCAT
>Ga0187867_10001873_pt1 | contig 17891 bp, 17 predicted proteins | sample June2016WEW_13_1_FD_132976 | JGI IMG/M metagenome (GOLD analysis project Ga0187867, IMG submission 132976) | Peatland microbial communities from SPRUCE experiment site at the Marcell Experimental Forest, Minnesota, USA - June2016WEW_13_10 | ecosystem: Environmental > Terrestrial > Soil >...
CCGAGACGGAAACGGTCTGGCGCGGGCTGATGTCGACGTATTGGACGTCCCGGCTGGGGACGGTGGCCAGATCGCCCTGCACGCGAGCCAGGACCAGCCCCTTGCGAAGCTGGCCGTCTTTTTCGACGACGTCCGGGGGAGCGAGGATGGCCTTCATCTCCTCATCGGCGCGGAGATACTTGTGCTGGCCGTTGACTTTTCCGTCCTCCACCACGCGGTAGGGCGTGATGAGGAAGCCGTACTCGTCGATGTCGCTGTAAATGGAGAGGGACGCGATGAGCCCGATGTTGGTCCCTTCGGGGGTTTCGATGGGGCAGATTCTGCCGTAGTGGGAAATATGGACGTCGCGCACTTCGAATCCGGCGCGTTTGCGGTTCAGCCCGCCCGGCCCCAGCGCGGACAGACGCCGCTCGTGCGTCAACTGGCTGAGCGGATTGGTCTGGTCCACGACCTGGGAAAGTTCGCCGCGGCCGAAGAAGAAATCGATCGAGCTGCTGATGCTCTTGGAGTTGACGATCTCGGCGATGCGGCCCAGCTCGTTGGGGTCTTTGAGGCTCATGCGCTCCTGCACGGTGCGTTTGAGCTTGAGGAAGCCCTTGCGCAGTTCCTCGCCGGCCAATTCGTCGATGGTGCGCAGCCGGCGGTTGCCGAGATGGTCGATGTCGTCGACGTATCCCTCGCCGCTGCGGAGCTTGAACATGTATTTGAGGGAGTTGACCAGGTCCTCGCTACGGAGGGTCATGACGGTCTCCGGGACGTTCTGGTCGAACTTTCGATTGATGCGGAATCGGCCGACGCGGCCGAGCCGATAGCGGTTTTCGTCGAAGAATTTTTCTTCGAAGAGGGTCTGGGCCTTGTCGATCTGCGGAGGATTGCCGGGCCGTAGCCGCGCGTAAATCCGCAGAAGGGCGTCGTTGTGGCTTTCGGCGGGATCGTCGGCCAGGGTGTTGAGGATCAGGGGGTCGGCGACTTTGGTGACCACGGCGACGGTTTTCAGAGCGCTGGCCTGAATCTTGTTGATCGCCTCGCCGATCTGCGCGCCGGGCTTGACGAGTTCTTCGCCGCTTTCGGAATCGATGATCGGAGCGGCGGAGTAAAAGGCGGGCTGGAGTTGCCCGACCTTGACGTTCTCAATGGTGTAAAACTCCTTGATGATCGATTCGCTGGTGCTGTACTTGGCGTCGAGGGCGCGGAGGAAGGTGGTGGCGGGGATTTTGCTGCTCTGGTCGATCCGAACGGCCAGGGCGTCCTTCTTGGTGACGGAACATTCGATCCAGCTTCCGCGTTCGGGAATGACCCGGCAACCGTGCAGGGGGCGGTCGCCTTCCTGCACCTCGACGAGAAAATCGACGCCAGGTGAACGGTGAAGCTGATTGACGATCACGCGCTCGGCGCCGTTGATGATGAACTCACCGCCACCGATCATGATGGGGATTTCACCCAGATAGATCGAATCCTCGACGACCTCGTCCTTGTCCTTGCGGACGAATCGGACCTGGATGCGGAAGGGCATTCCGTAGGTCAGACGGAGGGCGCGGCATTCATCGGTGGTGTAGCGCGGCTCGGAGAGGTCGTAGCTGAGGTACTCCAGACGCAGGTTCCCATCGTAGCTCTCGATGGGAAACACTTCGCGCAGCAAGGCCTCCAGCCCTTCATTTTTTCGATGCTTGGGATCCGCATCTTTCTGAAGGAACCTCTTGTACGACTCAATCTGAACGTCAATTAAATTCGGAATCGGCAGCGTGTCACCACGCTTGCTGAAATCGCGCGGCTCATACGATCGCATCAGGATTTCCTTTTGCCTAAATTCCCAGGCAGGTCTTGGATTTCGTTAACCCGATAAAATTAGCCGCCTTACATATAGTTAAGCGGCTTTTTAGTCCGGTGCGCTAATTGCTCCTCTTGCGTCCGGGGATTGCTATAAGTATCAGGGACAACAACGACTAAGCGTCACTCGTCAAGCGCAAAAGATAACGCCCACGACCCCTCCGTCTCGTCCGAAACGGAAGATTCGTGGCCTTTACACCGAGATTTTTATGTCCCTAGCTCCAAAAGCGACAATTGATCTTATAGCCTGCTCGCAACGCCATGTCAATAAAAATGGCCCGCGCAATGGTGCGTCGCGAGTCTGGTCGGCAACGATAAGCTAATATCGCGTCATTGTCAGGCCAGCCATCCAATTAACCAGCCAAGACGCCGTTCAGGTGGCCGCGCGGAGGAGGCGGTGGCATGTCTGCGACGGTTCGTGCAGCTTGCGCCGGATCAACTCAAGGCGGATGCGTAGAACAACTTGGGCGTGGGGCTGACGGCCAATAGGCGCTTCGACGAGGCGATCGACGCGAATCGCCGATGCCTGGCGGTCAATCCGCGCCATGAGGCGGCGTGGAATAACCTGGGCAACGCTCTAAAAAGAATCTGCCGGCTGGATGAGGCGGCCGACGCCCACGGCGCTGGCGGGGAACCGCTCATGAACATTGCTCCATAATTGTGGTTCCGCTGAAGAAGCCGCTCGGGAACGATGGCAAAATATTTCTTGACTTACTCAACACGGCCATTTAAGTATGATGAGTCTGTTGATCTGATAACCCTGTCATTTGCGCGGAGGAATTCATGTTGAAGCGAGTCTTTTTAGGCGTCGTTTCCGTCCTGGCGTTATCCGCCGTTTCGGTCCATGCCGATCCGAAGGACGACATCAAATCCGCTGTGCAAAAATTGGCGGATAGCCCCAATTATAGTTGGTCCACGACGATCCAGGGCGGCTTCGGACGAGGGCCGCAGGAAGGCAAAACCGAGAAAGGCGGGTACACCTCGCTGACGATACAGATGCGGGACAATTCGTTCGATGCGATCATAAAGGGGGACAAGGCCGCGATCAAGACGGATTCGGGCTGGAAATCAGCGGCGGAAATACTTGCCGAACCGGTTGATGCCGGCGGCCCACCACCTCCGGAATTTCGCGCGGCCATGGTCGCGCAAAACTCCAAAACTCCCGCCGGCCAGGCGCAGGATAATCTCGACAGCCTTCAAAACATTCAGAAAACGGACGATGGCTACACGGCCGATCTGACGGCGGATGCGGCCAAAACACTGCTGCAGTTCGGCCCGCGCCGACCAAGGCCGACAACATCTCCCGACGGTGACACTGGGACTCCGCCGCCGCAATTCGAGGTCAGCGACGCCAAGGGTACGCTCAAGCTGGCGGTCAAGGATGGCAACCTGACGCAGATCGAGTTCCATCTGACGGGGACGGTCAGCTTCAATGGGAACGATCGGGACGTGGACCGCACGGTCACGACGGACATCAAGGACGTCGGCACGACGAAGGTCGAAGTGCCGGACGAGGCGAAGGCAAAGCTTTCATCGTAAAGAAACGTTCGAATCGGCCGCTTGGGGTTCTGGCTGGGCGGGCTCTTCGGCAGGCTGGGCGTCGGCCCAGGCTTCCTCGGCCAGACGTTTCATCACCAGGCATTGCTCCCAGCGATCGGAAATTTCGCGGCCGGACAAATCGATGAGGCTGTAGGGAGCCGGACCAAGCTCGCAGCCGAACGGCAACACGTCGCCGGCGCGGGCTTTTTTCAGCCAGGTTGAGAATCCCAGGGTCCAGAGCTTTTTGAACTGCCAGGCCGGTTCGCCGGCGCCGGCGCCCACGTCGTTCTGAATCTGTTCACCCGAACTGATGCGACCGTGCCAATTGCCACATCGCCGGGCGATCTGCTGGAAATGGTCCCAGATGTCGTCGCTCCAGGCTCCGCCGAGTTCGCCGGCGACGATGTAATGGCTGAAATCGCCGGTGAAGCGAACTTTCTTGAATCGATTGACGACCTTGACCGTCCGGCGCAGGTCCTGAGTGACCGTTCCCCGATGCGTTTCGATGAACAGGGGCAAGCCGGCATCGTTGACCAGGTCGTACATTTCCTTCAGGAGATCCGCGATCTCGGGCGAGGCCTTGAGAGATCCGGGCACCTGGACCGTGAGGTAATCGGCGCGCATGCGATGCGCCAATTCGATGAAGGGAAGAAGATCGTCCGCCTCGCTTGCCGTGGTCGAAAAGCCGATCCCCAGGTTGCGATCGCGCAGCATGGCGGCCAGATCATCCGCCTCCTGCGGGGTTTGGCAGGAGGCCTCGAAGCCGGTGAACCCCGCGGCCGCGATCTTGTCCAGCCGCTCGGCGGTGGACCATTCGACGCCGCCGCGCGGCAACTGACTCAGCGCCCACGCGCTTTGCTGCAACCGAAGCCGGGGAGGATTGGAAGTGCCGTCGTTAACCTGATTCCGAAATCCCATGATGTCACTCCGCGATGATCTTATTCCGCCTGACCCTTGGAAAAATCGTATATCCAGCCCTGAATCGCCGGATTCCATTCCAGCAATTCCTCGGGCTTGAAAAATAATCCCAATTCGCGCTGCGCACTTTCGACGGAATCGGAGCCGTGAACCAGGTTGAAAGTATTGCTGAGGCCAAAATCCCCGCGGATCGTGCCCGGCTCGGCCTTGGAGCCAAACGTCGCCCCCATCATCTTGCGCGAAATGGCGATCACGTCCCTGCCGGCCAGGGCGATCACGAGCACCGGGGAACTGGTCATGAACTTCACCAGGCCGTCGTAAAACGGCTTGCCCTTGTGCGGGGCATAATGCGACTCGGCCAGGGACTGGTTGATCCTCATGAATTTCATGCCGACGATTTGCATGCCCTTCTTTTCAAATCGCTCGATGATTTCCCCGCAAAGCCCGCGATGCACCGCATCGGGCTTTAGGATGATAAGCGTGCGTTCCATGCGGGCTGTTATATCCGACCGAACAGGAACCGCAAAGCCAACCGCTAGATGAACGCCCCCGGATCGACGCAGAAAGCCTTGCCCAGGTTGCGTGCGTGATCCGCGGTGATCGGCCGGTCGCCGGACATGATCAGCGACATTGCGGGCGCGGAGATGCCGAGCTTTGCGGCCAGAGCAGACTGACTCATTTCATGCTCTTCCATCAACGCCCGCAGAACCTCCAGGCCGGTGGCCTGGGCGTCATAATTCGGATCATTCCGGCGCTCGTAGGAGTCAACCAAATCGCTCAGCACGTCCAGGTAATCCGTCTGGCCCGCGTCCGCATCCTCGTTGCCGAAAAGGCGATCGAGAATCCCGGTCGCCGCGGCAAGCTCCGCCTTCGTGCGGATTCGGCGCAGGGGAAATTCCTGGATCAACTCAAGATATCGATCCGTCGGCTGCCTGAGCGCTTTGTTCCTTGTTCTCCTCATAATTGTCTCTTCCAATGTTCGCCGTCGTATCCCGCGTGAGTCATGAACCGCAGTACGTAAACCTTGGCGGTGTTGTAGTGTATGGCGACGATCAAACGGTACTTGTTGCCGCCGATGTTGAACACGGTAACGGTGCGGCCACTAGCCACCTTAACGCCGTCGGCCTTGGGATAAGTGGCTCGAACGTCCATCAAGCCCTGCCAGTTCGCCTTGCGAGTCACCTTCAACCAAGCGTTCAACGACGACTTCGCGTCCGGAAAGCTCTGGCCGAAGCCGTGAATCCTGCTCGGCTTGATGACCCTCATTCCGACTTTACTATAAGTAAACTTCTGGGGAAAAACAAGCGGCGCCCTACCGCTGAATCTTCACGGCCCTGCCGCATCGCCTGGGGATAACCAAAAGGGGAATACGTCATGATAATCGTGAAGACCCGGCTTTGCTCGGATCCAGGCCCCTGTATAGCTCGGAACAAAATCTTCCTCTAGCCAGAACGTGCCCCGGAAGGATGCAAACGCGAGCCACTTTTGGCCGCCTGGCGAAGGAGCAAATGCATAGGACACCCCGCCGGGGCGGCTGGCGACGATCACGACGGCCGCACAAAGCGACAGGCAACCGATTGACGATAGCGCAAGCACGCGGCGTCGCATGATGGGATCCACTCGCTAAAGATTCGCCGAATCCAGCGAATTCTTATCGATGTTGATCCCGCATTCAATTTTGTCGTTGCCGGCCCAACGGCCGGAACGCGGGTCCTCGCCTTCGCCGACGGGGCGCGTGCAGCTCAGCGGGTTGCAGCCGATCGATGCGTATCCCTTTTCCCATAGCGGATGGCGGGGAAGATCGTACTTCTTCAGATAGGCGTGAATTTCGCGACTCGTCCAATTGAGCAGCGGGGAAATCGCGTGGCAATTGAAACGCCCCGACCATTCGATGAATTGGCGGTCGGAGCGGGTGTGGGCCTGGTCGCGGCGAATGCCGCGAAGCCACGCCTTGGGGGCAAGCTCTTTCATCGCGCGCTCGAAGGGTTCGTTCTTGTTCGCCGCGCAGCAGGCGTCCACGTTCTTCCGCCAAGCGGGATTCTCCTCGCCGGCCTGGCGCAGATAGGTCATCGGATCGTTCCGGGTTCGATAAATCCAGACGTTCAGATTCAGCCGCAAACGCAACTGCTCCATGAACGCGTGGGTTTCGGGAAACAGATAGCCGGTGTTCACCCAGATGATGCGCATGCCCGGCTTGACGCGATAAACCATATCGAGCAGGACGGCCGAATCGGCGCCGAACGAGGACGACATGACCATGTCGTCGCCGAACTGCGCCGCCGACCATTCGATGATGCGCGATGGATCGCTGGACTGGAACATCTGGTTCAAGGTGGGCAGATCGAGTTGTTGGGCGACGAGGCTCATACGGATTTGGCGGCGGCAATTCCCGCATGTTTCTTGTCACGCAATGCGGCGATCAACCGGTCGAACCATTCGCGCGGCACGCGCCGCCCGTTGGCGATGCCCAAATGAATGTCCGCCTTGTTGGTTCCGTGAAAATCGCTGCCGCCGGTTTTCAGCAATCCGAAACGATCGGCCAAAGCGGCGTACTTTTGCACCATCCCGGCATCGTGATCGGTGTGGATGACTTCGACGCCGGCCAGGCCGAGATCGAGCAAATCTTTCACGATCCGCTCGAGTTGGGCGTCGTTTTGATAGCGAAGTTGAATCGGATGCGCCAGCACCGGCAGGCCGCCCGAATCGAGAATCATCGCGACAGCCCGGGAGGGCGTGAGGCGTTCCTTGTCGAAATACGCCAGTCCGCCGGGGGCGAGATACTTGTCGAACGCCTGCTTGATGGAGCTGACGTATCCCTTGCGGGCCAGGATGGCGGCGATGTGCGGCCGGCCGACGACCTTCCCGCCCGCCTCCCGCTCCACTTCCTGCATAGTGATGGCAACGCCGAGTTTTTGCAGTTGATCGACGATTTTCGGATTTCGGCTGTCGCGGCCGGCCAGAAGCGCCTTGGTGAGATCGCGCAGAGCCGGGCTTTGCGGATCGACGCCGTAGCCGAGCAGGTGCATCGTTCCCGGATGGGGATATTCCGCGCTGATTTCGATGCCGGGCAGGAAATCCAGGCCGAGCCGCTTGGCCTCGGCCGCGGCCTCGGCGACGCCGGCGATGGTGTCATGGTCGGTCAGCGCCAAAGCCGAGAGGCCCCGATCGACGGCCAGGCGCACGACTTGCGCCGGCGGCAACGTGCCGTCGGAGGCCGTGGAATGGCAATGAAGATCGACGAATGAGGATGGCATAAAACTCAGGCGCGCAGATAGCCGTGTTGCTCCAAGTATTCAAGGATCAGCTTGGCCGCGTCCTCCGGCTTATGCTTTTCGGTTTCGATCAGAATCTCCGGCTTTTCCGGCGCTTCATAAGGATCGTCGATGCCGGTGAAATTCTTGAGTTGTCCGGCACGGGCCTTCTTGTATAGGCCCTTGGGATCGCGCTTCTCGGCCTCGGCCAGGGAAACGTGAACGTAGACCTCGATAAACTCGCCCGGCTTCAAGCTCGACCGCACCAGATCACGGTCCTTTTTGTACGGGCTGATGAAGCTGGTGATGGCGATCACCCCGGCATCGGTGAAGAGTTTTGCGACTTCGCCGATCCGGCGGATGTTCTCGGCGCGGTCCTCGGCCGAGAAGCCGAGGTTCTTGTTCAGCCCCATGCGAACGTTGTCGCCGTCCAGGCGATAGGCGTGCTTCTTTTTGTGGAGCAGCATCTGCTCGAGGATGCACGCGATGGTGCTTTTGCCGGAGGCGGACAAGCCGGTCATCCAGACGGTGACGCCCTTCTGGTTGAGAAGCTGTTGCCGCTCGGCCCGGCTGACGGAACCTTCGTGCCAGGTGATGTTGGTCGCTCTTTGTTCTGACATGGTTATGAGTTGCGAGTTACGGGTTGCGAGTTGCGAGTTAAGACCAAGTGCGGTGTTGGTTTTAACTCGCAACTCGTAACCCGCAACTCGCGACTTCCCTACTCCTCTTCAAACAACGGCGTACTTAAATACCGTTCGCCGAAACTGCACATGATGGTGACGATCATTTTCCCCTTGTTTTCGGGGCGTGCGGCGACCTTGGCGGCGGCGGCGACGTTGCCGCCGGAACTGATGCCGCCGAATATCCCCTCTTCCTTGGCCAGTCGCCTTGCCCAGGCGAAAGCTTCCTCATCGGTGATCTGAACCACCTCGTCGATGACGTTGGTGTGCAGATTATTCGGGACAAAACCCGCGCCGATGCCCTGGATTTTGTGCCGGCCGGGTTTGACGGGCTGGTGCTGCAGGGTTTGGGTGATGACGGGGCTGGCGACCGGCTCGACGGCGATGGCCTTGAAGCCGGGCTTGCGAGACTTGATCACCTCCGCCACTCCCGTGATGGTGCCGCCGGTTCCCACGCCCGAAACCAGGATGTCCACCTTCCCGCCGGTGTCCTGCCAGATTTCCTCGGCGGTGGTCTTGCGGTGAATCTCGGGGTTGGCCTCGTTGTTGAACTGCTGGGGCATGAAGCTGTTTTTGTGTTCCTTGAGGATGGCTTCGGCGCGATTGATGGCGCCGCGCATGCCTTCCTCGGCGGAAGTCAGTTCCACCTGGGCGCCCAGGGCCTTGAGGAGTCGGCGTCGTTCGATGCTCATGCTCTGGGGCATGGTGAGGATGAGCTTGTAGCCGCGCGCGGCACAGACGAACGCCAGGGCGATGCCGGTGTTGCCGCTGGTCGGTTCGACGATGACGGTCTCCTTGTTGATCTTGCCGGCGCGTTCGCCGGCTTCGATCATCGCCAGACCGATCCGGTCCTTCACGCTGGACAACGGATTGAAGAATTCGCATTTGACCAGCACGGTGGCGTGGTCCTTGGGAATGATGCGGTTAAGGCGCACCAGCGGCGTTCCGCCGATGGTTTCCGTGATGTCGTTGAAAATGCGTCCCTGGGGTTTGAGGGCCATGGGTTATCTCCTGTTTTCCAAGTTGCGAGTTGCGGGTTGCCAGTTGCGAGCAAAGGTCATGGTTTGTCCACCTTCAATGAGCGAAGCAAGCCGGATAATAGGCGGCTCACTTCCTCCGCACGAGTCAATATCGGGCTTGTTTTCTCTGATCGAGCATATCCGAGCCGCTCCGCGATCAACATTTGCGTCTCCAATTCCTGCAGAGATCCTCTGGCCGTTCTCAAATACGAGGCGAATTGTTTCCGCAATCTCCGGCCCTGACCTTCGGCAATATTGGAGGGGATTGATACCGCCGCGCGACGCAACTGGTCCGTCAACCCAAACCGCTCACGATTCGGGAAATCTCGCGTCACCTGATATACCTCAATTACAAGATCCATAGCCTTGCGCCAAACTATAAGCTCCCTGTAGTAACTAGCCATGTGGCTTCCCGTCTTCCACTCGCAACACGCAACTCGCAACTCGCAACTATTATCGCACTTCTTTCCCTTCCACAAGCTGCCGGATAATCCGCTCCGGTCGGAATTGTTCAGTCGATTCGTCCAATTGCCAGCTCGTCAGATCGACCGGCTGGCGGTTGGCGATCGCAACGATGACGTAACTGTAAAACGGCCAGGCGTGCTGGCGATCGGTCTCGCTGGGCCGCGCTGGGTGGTTTGGATGGCTGTGATAAAACCCCAGCACGGCCAGGCCGGCCTCGGCGGCGACCTTCTCCAATCGCATCAGCTCGCGCGGATCGAGCGAGAACCGATGATATTGCTCGTCGGCGGCGAACGAGTTGCTCAGCGGCGCCAGCCGGGCCACCACCCGGCGAACTCCCGAAGCGTCGGCGAGGTCGCGTCCGAGCATCGCCCCGCAGCATTCCTTGGGATACGCGGCCGCGCCCTCGCTCTCGATTTGCCCGATCTGCTCGGGGGTTAGAACCAGGCTCATGGCCAATTCTCCGCTTCGGGACTGGCCTCCTGCCAGAAACTTTCCGAAAGATATCTTGCCGCCGAATCGCAGAAAATCGTGACCACGACGCCTTCCTTCAGATTCCGGGCCACCTGCATTGCCGCGTGAAGATTCGCCCCGGATGAAACGCCCACCAGCAAGCCCTCCTCGCGCGCCAGGCGAAGCACCATCTTCTGCGCATGCTCGGTATCGACTTCGATCCGGTCATCGGCGAGCGATTCATCGTAAATCCCCGGGACCAGCGCGGTGGCCATGTGTTTCAGTCCTTCCAATCCATGGAGCGGAGCATCCGGCTGCATGCTGATGCACTGGACGGCGGGGTTAAGCTCCTTGAGGCGGCGAGTGACTCCGACGAACGTGCCGCTGGTGCCCAGGCCGGTGACGAAATGCGTGATCCGTCCTTCGGTTTGCCGCCAGATTTCCATGGCCGTGGTGTCGTAATGGGCGCGCCAGTTGGCCTGGTTGTTGTACTGATCCGGATAGAAATATTTGTCGGGATCGGCATCGACGAGCTTGCGAACGTGCCGCTGCGCTCCATCCGTGCTTTCGTGCGGATCGGTCAGGATCAACTCGGCGCCGTAGGCGCGCAGGCATCGCTTGCGTTCGAGGCTGGCGTTCTTGGGCAGCGCCAGCGTCACCTTATATCCGCGCTCGGCGGCGATCATCGCGTAGGCGATGCCGGTGTTGCCACTTGTGGCGTCGATGATGGTCTTTCCCCTGGTGAGAAGCCCGCGGCGTTCGCCGTCGAGAATCATGTTCAACGCGGCGCGGTCCTTGACGCTTCCGCCCGGGTTGTACCACTCCGCCTTGGCCAACAATTCCACCCCGGGCAAGTCGGCGCCGATCCGCTTGAAGCGCACCATCGGCGTGTTGCCGATCAACTCCAATACCGATCGGGTGTGCCTTCCCTTATGAACCGCCGTGAGAGCCATACTATTCCTACTGATATTAGAGGTAAACGGGGTGTAGTCAATCGTCGTTGATAACTCTAACTTCCAACGAACCTTGCATAAAGTGATGTCGCTCGCATCGGCTCTGTGGTTCCGTGGACGACGAGCCGGCCGTCGGGGAAAAGGGTCAGTTCGATGCCGGGCGGATCGTTCAGCTTGCAGCGAACAAACCACGGCGAGCGAACAACCGTTCCAATTTTCTGCCAGCGCTGCCCCGCCGCCGCCAAGTCAATCGGCCTGCTCGAAGCGGCGGGAAGGACCTGGACGGCCTGGCGTCCGCAGAGGGTTGTAGTGAAATCGGCGCCGCTCGTCGAGAGAAAGGAGAAATTTCTCTGCCGGCAACAGGGACAATCGGAAGCGGCGATGGCCGTGGATGGCAGGGAGCGAAATTCGCCCGTCCAGGGGTTCAGGGCGATCAAGGGTCGCGATTCGCCGATTGGCGGTGGACCCTCGACCAGGAAACGGATCGCGGCGGCCGCCTGCAAGGCCCCCACCGCCGCCGCCGCCGGGCCGAGTACGCCGGCCGTGTCGCAGGTCGGCAATTCGTTTGCGTTCGGAGGGTTGGGAAAAACGCAACGCAGGCAAGCCGTCCGCTCGGGCCAGATTCCCCAGACCCTGCCTTCCACGCCCACGCAGCCGCCGTAAACCCACGGAATGCTGTTCTTCACCGACAGATCGTTAATCAGGTAGCGCGTCGAGACGTTGTCCGTGCCGTCGAGAATGAGATCGACGTCCGCCAGGGATTCAATATTGGTCGCGTTGGCATCGGCGACGATCGGGTCGATCCGAACCTGGCTATTGATCTGGGCCAATCGGCGGGCGGCGGCGATGGATTTGGGCAATTCCTCCGCGGCATCACGCTCGTCGAACAAAACCTGACGCTGGAGATTGCTCAGTTCCACCAGATCGCGATCGACGATGCGCAGGAACCCGAGGCCGGCCCGCGTCAGCAGCTCGGCCGCCACCGATCCCAACGCGCCGCATCCCACCAGCAGGGCGCGCGACCGGCCCAGGCGCTGCTGGCCCGGCGGACCAATCTGCGGGAGAACTTGCTGGCGGTCATATCGGCCCATGACAAATGCCCGTTGCCTCGATTATAGTGGCTGGCTGAAAAGGAGCGACATGCCCGTAGACACGCAGCAGATCCTTCAAGCGGCCGAGAAAGTGGGCCAATTGCTCAAGGAGCACCCGACGGTGGAGAAATTCAAATTGGCCCAGAAGGCCGTGGCCGAGGACCCCGATGCCAGCCGATTGCTCGCGGAATTCGAGCGGCAGTTGGAAGCCCTCGGCCGGCAGGAACAGCAGGGCCACCCCGCCACCGATGCCCAGCGGATGCAATTGGAAGGCCTCCAATCCAAGATCGTCTCGCATATCAAGATCAAGAACCTGAACCTGGCGCAGATGGAGTTCGTCGATCTGCTGCGAAAGATCAGCCAGACGTATCAGCGTCCGCTGTCGGATGCGGTGGCCGGCGCGGCCGGGCATAAGCCGCCGGGAGCTTGACACATGAGCACCATTAATCCAGTTCCCGCTCCCGTGCCGGGCGAAGGCCCGCATGCCGAGCCGGACGACCGCGAGGAAATCTATTTCGAAGGCTCTCCGCCGGTGCGGGCATTGGCCGGAAAAATGTGCCTCTACGTGCTGATCGGCCTGGCGCTGCTGGCGATCGCCGCCCTGCTGATCCATAAACACATCGGACCCTGGTGGGTGTTGGTGGCGTTGATCGTCGCGGCACTGGTCATGCCGCTGGTTCCCTGGGTCCTCACCAAGTGCGTCCGCTATCGCATCAGCAACTATCGCATCGACTTTGAACGCGGCCTGCTGACGAAAAACATCGACACGATGGAATTGTGGCACGTCGAGGATTTGCATTTTCACCAGTCGTTGCTCAATCAAATCTTGAACGTCGGCACGATCACGGTGTTATCGCGTGACGAGACGATGCCGCACCTGGAGCTTCACGGCATCCCCAATCCGCGTCCGCTCTACGAGATGCTGAAGCAGCGCGTGATCGCGGTGAAACGCCAACGCGGGGTGATCAAGATGGACCCGGGATGAGAAGAGATTGCCAATTGCCAAATGCCGATAGCTGTTTGAATTGTATTGAGGCGGGGGATGTTACAGCTTTGGCGTTTCTGGTAGGTGTTCGCCAACTCGCGCTTTTCGCTGTAACTACCTTTCCGACTTATACTTATTGTCGATGCAAAAAGGAATATACCCTCATTTTGCGATGGTGGCAATCCGATGCTCTTAGGCTTCCGTGGGCTTTCTTTCGGGAGAGATGTCCAATTTGCCGGCCGCATGGACATGGAACCAGCGTATGCAAACGGGTGATTTGGCCACCGATCAACAACTCATCGAAGCCTTCCTGCGGCACCGGTCGCATGAAGCGTTCGCGGCCTTAGTGGAGCGGCACGGTCGATGGCTGTTCGCTGCGGCACTACGTCAACTGGGGGATCACCAGCTTGCCGAAGATGCCACGCAGACCGTTTTCGTCCTGCTCTTCCAGAAGGCGCCGGCAATGCATTCGCACGAAAAACTCTCCGGTTGGTTGTTCAAGACGCTTGGATACACAATCAAAAACATCCGCAAGGCCAGGCAACGTCGCCGCAAGCGCGAGCAGCAAGCCGCCGGGGGCTGCATCGTCGAACAAGCGGCCTGTTCCCGGCACTCAGACGACCTTCTGGATCACCTTGATGCGGCCGTTGCCGAACTGGGCGAGACCGACCGCGGCGCAATTCTCATGCGGTTTCATCAGGCTCTGTCTTTCCAGCAGATTTCGTGGAGCCTTGGAATCAGCGAGGATGCCGCCCGCAAACGCGTGGCGCGGGCGGTGGCTGGCCTTCGCCGCCGACTGGGCGCGGATTTGACCGAAGCATCGGTAGCTGCCGTCACCGCTTTCGGGACCGATCGTTTCCCCGCCACCCTTACGGAATCGATCACCCGTGCCGCCCCGAACGCCAAACCCGCAGCCCTTTCCGCCAAATTGCTTATGGCCGGGAACCTGAAAATTGCCATCGCGATAATTCTACTGGGCGCGGTTGCGACGGGATGGCTCATCATCCGCCCGTTTGCCGCAGGGTGGGCGGCTGGCCCAACGACGATCGCGATATCACCAGCGGCCAATGCCGCGCCGGCCACCGAGCCGTCGGCTTCTTATTTCCCGCTATATTTCGCGAACTCCGATTTCTCCGATCGTTTCGGTGCACGTCAATATTCCGGCGGAGTTGACGCCAGCGCCAAACGGCTCGCCGATTCACAATCCCCAAGCCATCTGAAGTCGCTGGTTCCCAGCACCGCCAGCGCCGCGCGTTCTCTGAAGATTCCGTCCGATGCTCTGCGCGGCCGGCACGTCCGGCTCAGCGCATGGATCAAAACCGCCGACGTGCAGAACTGGGTGGGCATGCAGTTCGTGGTCCTAGGCCCCGGTGGCCGGATTTTCGCCCGCGACGACATGGGAGATCGCCCCATCAGCGGTAGCACGGATTGGACGCAATACCAGTCTGTCGAAGATGTCCCTCAGGACGCCAACGGGATCGTCATTGCCGTCATCCTCTATGGCGCTGGCGAGGTTTGGGCCGATGATTTTCAGATCGATATCGCCGGCCCCGATGCGCCAACCAACGACGATTCCGCTTGGAAGATGTACAGCCCGGTCTCGCCGTTCTATTCGTGCAATCCCGATTCGTCGATGCCGCACGAGGGACGGCCCGCCATCTGTCTTTCTTCGCTCAATCCTCCGCCCCAATCCTACGCGGTTTACAACCGTAACGACCGGTTTCCGGAAAAATATCGCGGCCATCACATCCGCGTGAGCGTCTGGCTCAAATCCGATTCTCTTGACGGTAGCGCCGGTCCGTGGGTGCTGGTACGCGGGCCCGGCGACCGCGATCTCCGTCACGACGACCAGTTCCGCAACCGCCCCGTCAAAGGAACCACCGACTGGAAGGAATATTCCACCACCGCCTACATCCCCTCTACCGCGGACGACATCATTTACGGCGTAGCTATGAACGGCACCGGCAAATTATGGATCGACGACGTCCGTTTGAAGTTGGCCGATCAAGAGGCGCCGTAAACGCTCCGCCATCCGCATTCAGTTAGGGGCGCTTATCCCCTCTTCGCCGCAAAACGCGGCACGCGCCGCGTGGTATCATTGGCGTGGATGACCGCGCCAGACTTGAATCCGTCGTCACTTCCTTCGGCCGTGGTCACTGGGCTGTACGTTCATATTCCCTTTTGCTTCCACAAATGCCATTACTGCGATTTCTATTCGATCACGCGGCAAACGCCGCAGCGCATGGGGGGATTCGTCGATCTTGTGCTTCGGGAGGCGGATGTGTGGACGCATTCGGGGCCGACGCTTCGGCCGCGGACTGTGTTCTTTGGCGGGGGGACGCCGACGCTTTTGCCGGTGGGTGAGATGCATCGGCTCATCGTCGGATTGAAAGAGCGGTTTGACTTTTCGGGGTGCGGGGAATGGACGGTGGAAGCTAATCCGGCCACCGTTTCTCCGGAATATTGCCGGATGCTTCTTGATGCGGGGGTGGATCGGATCAGCATGGGGGCGCAGAGTTTTGATCCGGCGGAGCTGTCGATCCTTGAACGGCATCATCAGCCGGACGACGTGCCACGCAGTCTGGAGATCGTCAGGTCGGCCGGGATTCGGCGGGTGAACCTTGACCTCATTTATGCCATACCCGGGCAAACGCTTGAGGGGTGGATGCAATCGCTGGAGCGGGCCATCGCGCTGGGCACCGATCATCTGTCGTGTTACGGGCTGACGTATGAGCCGAATACTCCGCTGGCGGTTCGGCGGAGATTGGGATTGGTGAAGTCGATCGATCCCGAACTGGAAATCGAAATGCTGCGCGCCACTCGCCGGCGGCTGGCGGAAGCGGGATTGCGATCTTACGAGATCAGCAACTATTCGCGGGCTGGGCAGGAATGCCGGCATAATCTGCTCTATTGGCAAGGCGGGGACTATGTCGGCCTGGGGCCTTCGGCGGCGTCGCACGTGCAGGGGTGGAGATGGCGCAATCGGCCGCATCTGGGCGAATGGGAAAAGAGCCTCGACATGGGGCAATTGCCGGCGATCGAAATCGAAACGCTGACGCCCCGCCAACGTGCCGGGGAACTGGCGATGCTGATGTTAAGACTGTCAAATGGGATCATTCATGCCGAGTTTGCCGCCCGCGTGGGCCATGATGCGCCGGCGCTCTTTGCCGAAGTAATCGACCGGCTGGCGCCGCTGGGGTTGCTGGACGTTTCGGAAACGTCGATTCGTTTATCGGAACGGGGTCTGGCGGTGGCGGATTCGGTCGCGGCCGAATTTCTCGCCGCGGCTTCCGTGTGATTCCGCACGTTACTCACGTCACCTGGGCCGTCGATACCAACCGGGCAGACCATGTTTGGATTCGTGCAGAGCATCTTCGCGCCTCCGGCGTATCCGATCGGCGTCGATTTCGGAACCGATGCCCTTCGCATGGCCCAGGTGCAGATCGACGACGGGGACTTCAGGCTTCTGGCGGCCGCCGTCGCCGAGATCCCGCCCAACGTGCGCGGCGATCCGGAGGCCCGGCTGGGATTCTTCGCCGAACACGCCCGGCACCTTCTGAACACCGGGAAATTCCGCGGCCGACGCGCGGTTCTCGGCCTGCCCCCTTCCGTCGTCCATACCCAACGGCTCGCCCTGTCGCCGATGGACGAGAAATTGATCCCCGAAGCAATCAACGCTTGCGCGAAACAAAAACAAGAACGAGAACAAAAGGTAAAACAAGAACAAAAAGTAAAACTAGAACTGAAACTTCCGTTCGATCCGGCGCGGGCGTTGTTGCGGCACGCCGTCGTCGGCCAAACGCGCGACGCCGACGATCCGCGATTGCACGTCATCGTGATGGCGGCCGACACGCAATGGATCAACCAATTCATCGCGGCGGCGCGGCAGGCCCGGCTCGACGTGGTGGCGATGAACATGCAGCCGCTGGCGCTGCTGGATTGCTTCGCCAACGTGTATCGCCGCACGGCCGAACAGCAGTCCGTGCGAATGTACGTGGACATCGGCAGCAGCGGAACCCGCGCGTTCATCGGGCAGGGGACGCATCTGCTGTTCGCGCGCAACCTGGCCGTCGGTGGGGATCATCTGACGCGCGCGGTCGCCGACAGCCTGGCGATCAGCTTCCAGGACGCTCGCACGTTACGCATCAAACTTTGCGCCGGGGCCGGGGCTGGGGCCAATAGTGGGCGGGTTGAAATGGTCTGCCGGCAGGCGCTGGAGGAGCTGATTCAAGACCTGGACGGATGCCGCCGGGAACACGAACTGGCGTTCCCCGATCTGGCGATAAGTCGCCTGATATTCATCGGCGGCGAAGCCCGGCACGAAGGTCTGTGCCAACATATCGCGGAAAAGTTGAAATTGCCGGGACAAACCGGGGATTGCCTGTGCCGGATGGTTCGCAACAGCCGGATCGGCATCGAATCGGCGATCGACCGCCGCCATCCCCAGCCCGCGTGGTCCGCGGCCATCGGACTCAGCATGGGACCCGGTTCCGCAGATTGAGCGCGGATAACAAACCACAGAGAGCACAGAGAACACAGAGGACACAGAGATGAATGAGTGCAAATTCAATCTTCCTCTGTGTCCTCTGTGCTGCAATCCATCAAAATCTTCGCACGCTGCGCAAATTTTCAGCCCGGATTATTACCGCCCGCATCGCTGGAGATCCTGGAGTTGGCTCCCAAAAGAAAAAGTTCGCGCGGAGGCGCGGAGGC
>Ga0187867_10001877_pt1 | contig 17884 bp, 12 predicted proteins | sample June2016WEW_13_1_FD_132976 | JGI IMG/M metagenome (GOLD analysis project Ga0187867, IMG submission 132976) | Peatland microbial communities from SPRUCE experiment site at the Marcell Experimental Forest, Minnesota, USA - June2016WEW_13_10 | ecosystem: Environmental > Terrestrial > Soil >...
CAAGTGAGCGGTGGCGACTCCTACCACGGCACGCTGCAAGTTCAGCATGTAAGGGATACGTGCGCGGGAGAAGATCGGCGTCAAGATGACCTCGAGCACGATCATCAGGATCACAGAGACTGTCCTTTGCCCTAGCAGGGAGGCAAGTCCGAGGCCCACGATCAACCCGATCAGCGCTTCGAGCTCGAGCCACAACCCGGACTTGATCATGAGGGAGTCGGACGGGGACAGGAACTGAGAGGTGTAGCCGGAGTAGTTCTGCCGAGCGATCAAGATGGCTACGGCCCTGACCTCTGCCTGGGTCGGCTTCGCCCCGGTCGACCCTGGACCAGACACCACCGGACCCGACGAGCCTGGACCGTTGTTGCAGGTCGCGCTGTTCAGCACGGAGGCGATCTCCGAGGCGTTGGGAGTCGAAGGCGAGAGCGCGATGCCGAAGTTGCAGATGACCTCGTCCGGATGCCCGGCGGCCCAGTTCTCGAGTCCGAGGCGGGAAAGCCCGGCAGGCACGTTCGTACCGTTGTAACTGATCTTCGTCGGCGCCGCGAAGCAACAGACCGCGCAGACGATGGTGAATCCGACCGCGACCAACGGCACGACGATGGCCAACCCGGCGGGTATCCGGGCCAGATAGAGCGCTAGTCGGGAGCGGCCCGTCACAACCAGGTGGCGGAACATCCCCTCGGAGAGATCTACCGATCCCGCCGAGCAGCCCAAGGTGGCGGCAACGATGAAGCCGAAGACGTACATCACACCGGCGACGAGTCCGGTGTAGATCGAGTAGCCACCGGCGGGTCCGTAGGACTTCGGGTCGAAGGCGTGAGCCAGCAACCGGACGACAAGAAACAAACTAGGGATACCGATGTTCACCACGATAAGGGCGATCATGAGCCCGCGCCGTTTGCGCAGCTCCATGAACCTGGTGGCGATCATGGCTCCGTTGGGAATCGGCGATCCCCGGTGATCCCCCAAGGAGCCCGAGGGCGCCACCGCTGGAGCCGGAGAGGTCATCGCCGGCACAGTCGCCATTACGTCGCCCCAAGTCGGCTCGTGACCTGCAAGAACCACGCTTCGAGCGACGCCTGGATCTCCTGGAGGCGATACACCGAGATCCCTTCTGTGACGAGGATGCGGTTGATCTCGGCCACGACCTCGCGCGGCGTGCCTCCCGGCAGGCTGATGCCAAGGCCAAGCGTGCCGACCTCGATATGGGCCGGAATACCGCTGGCATCGATGAGGGCGCGGGCCCGATCTGGTTCAGAGCATTCGACCTGAAGCGCCAGCGATGCTCCAGCTAGTAGCTCGGATATAGCGCCCTGGCGGATTATCTTCCCCCGGTCGACTATGGCCACCGCATCGCAGGTCCGTTCGACCTCGTCAAGCAGATGGGAGGACAACACGACGGTGCGGCCCTCGGCCACCAGAGACAGGATCATGTCGCGCATCTCGGCCATTCCGGCCGGGTCGAGGCCGTTCATGGGCTCGTCCAGGATCAGCAGCTGCGGGTCCCCGATCAAACAGGCGGCGACTCCGAGTCGCTGGCGCATGCCCATCGAGTACTTCGAAACCTTGTCATCGGCACGATGGGTGAGGCCAACGCGTCCAAGCGCCGGCCCGATGCGGTCACGTGCCTCCCGTTCGCGTGCGGCGGCGAGGATCTGGAGGTTCTGCCTTCCGGTCAGGTGGCCGTGGAATCTTGGCTCGTCGACGATGGCCCCAACCCGTGCGAGGGCCACATCGCGATGCCTTGGAACGGCGTATCCGAGCAGGGACATCGTGCCGGCATCGGCGTGGGTCAGCCCCAGCAGCACGCGGATCAGCGTGGTCTTGCCCGCCCCGTTCGGTCCGAGGTAGCCGAAGGCACATCCACGGGGCACGAGGAGCTCGACACCATCGACCGCGACGTTCGCCCCGAAGCGCTTTGTCAGCCCATGGGTCTCAACAGCCCATTGGCTTTGCGCGGCCTGCCTGTGGGAGACGTCGGGCAGCGCGACGGCGTTCATCCGGTAACCCTGCCACTAACAGCCCCCGTCACTGTGGGCACAGCCTGCACGGTCCTTTTGGCCACGAGCGACTCCCTTCCCAGCTAGCTTGACAGACTCGAGGTCCGGACAAACCCTCGAGCACAGAAAGCGAAACCTCTCCGGCACCTCATGGCAAAAAGCGGGCCGACCACTGCAGACATGGCCCTCCTCCTTACCTGTTCCGTCTCGACCAGCAGGCAAGTCTGACACGGGTGCTGCGGGATGTAAGGGCGCCTCCGAAAGCCGTCCCAGAACAGGGGTTCAACCGCGCGGCGGCCTGAACAACGGGGCCGGCGCGTCTGCGCAGAGATAATCAAGCAGCCGGCTCCCCGGAACTTCTAATGCCCCGACCATGACGACCATAGGCGAAGAACAACACCCCCGACGCTAGACAGCCGCCACGCAAGCCCCGACGACGATGCATCCTTAAGACCTGAATGTAGCCAGAACTGTTCGACGTTCCAGTAGGTGAGGTCCTGGTCGGTTGGCGAGAGTCAATGTGTGATCGGGGTCTCCGCCATCTGTGGCAGCCTGCTGCAGATCTTGACCGACAGAAGAACCATCGCTTCAGGTCGCGGAACCAGAAATGGGCCGTCCTCGACAGGTGCAGGTTCAAACCCGCCGAACCGGGGCCGCGCTTGGCAAGGTCACTCAGATGTCCAGGTTCGCAATCCGAGGTCGGGGTCGGGTGTCGGGCTCGGGAACATACCGCCCCGAAACTAAGCGATAGCACCAGGCGGGCCCCTCGGTGACGATCCGACGCAAAGCGTCGAGAAGGCGGTCGACGTCGCCGATGTTGCTGCTGACACCGAGGCTCGCCCGTACTGCACCTCCACTCGACCGATCTTTGGCAGTCAACTGGTCAACGAGAGGATGGGCACAGAAGGATCCGTCGCGGACGCCGATACCGTATTCGGCGCTGAGTATCGCGGCCAGCTTGCCGTGAGTGAAGCCGTCTAAGTTGAACGAGACCACACCGACATGGTCATGTCCGGGCGGCCACATCGAGTACACAGTCGAGGCGAGGCCATGTAGTCCCTCGAGGAGCCGTTCGAGCAAACCTGCCTCGTGCCGGGCGACGTTGTCCATGCCGACACCGGCCAGAGAGTTGCAGGCGGCGGCCAGGGCGGCGATGCCGACGAGGTTGGGTGTACCGGCTTCGTGACGGGCAGGGCCAGTCAACCAGGTCACGTTGTCGACGCTGACGTGACGCACGGCACCGCCACCGCACAGATATGGCTGCGCGGCATCCAACCAGTCAGGGCGGCCCACGAGGGCGCCCGCCCCGAAAGGCGCGTAGAGCTTGTGACCTGAAATTGCAAGGTAGTCGGCGCCGAGCGCGGCGAGGTTTATGGCTCGGTGCGGGGCGAGCTGGGCAGCATCAACGATCACCTGTGCACCGTGGGCATGCGCCAAGCGAACCAGCTCTGCCAGCGGCCAGATCTCGCCTGTCACGTTGCTGGCGCCGGTGACCGCCAACAGGAGCGGTCCCTTACGTGCAGCTCGCATGGCGGATGCGGTCACCTCCAATGTTTCCTCGGCAGTGGAAGGAACCGTAAGAACGGCAGCTTGGTGCCGGCGCCAGGGCAGCAGATTGGCGTGGTGTTCGGAGGCGTAGGTGATAACCGATGTTCCCGAGGGCAGGGCGGACGAAAGCAGATTGATCGCGTCAGTGGTGTTCCGGGTGAACATCACTGACATTTCAGCTGGGGCGCCCAGGAACTCCGAGACGGTCCGCCGGGCTGACTCCAACACCGAGGTGGTCACCTGGGAGAGGAAACCTGCCCCCCGGTGCACGCTGCTGTACCAGGGAAGGAGCTCGCCGACCGTAGCCCAGACCGATTCAAGGCAGGGGGCGCTGGCCGCTGTGTCGAAATTGACATAGGGGACGGTGTCGCCGCCCACGGTTGGGACCATCTGATCGGCTCCGACAACCGGGAGGAGCGCGTCGTGGGACGGATCCAGAACCGAGCTGGTAAGTGCTTGAGTCGAAGCCATAGTCACCTCGATGTCCGGGGGACCCACGAAGGAGACGGAGTCCACGCTTGTCCGACGCTTTTGCGACGGACCTGGTCCTCACCCGGGGCACCCCACCGTGGTGGAGGGTTGCCGGACAGCTAGCCGGGGCTATGCGCTGTCGCTCATGACCTGGCTGAGAAGTTATCGTCCGGTCGCCAGTCCCGTCAATCGCCCCGTCGGAATTGACGTGGCGGACAAGGTCGCGGCACTCGTGGTCAGGCGCCCTCGGTCGCCGATGACTGCCGCCGCCTTGGCGACTCGACGGTCAACCTCACCGCATAGCGCCGCCGAGGAGAAACGAGTTCCTCGTTGTGACGCCGCCACGGCTCAAGACCGGTGTGCCGCGCTCGGTGATCGTGCGTTGTCGGCCGAACCGGCGCCCCAGGGTCGATTCGGCGCGCTCGGCTCGGCGAGGAGCCGTGGCGAATGGTTGAACCCTATTCGGACCTGAGGAGGTTGGCCGGGCGAAGCCTGGCAGCAACGATGGCCGGACCCACCGCCAACAAGTTGGCGACTACAAGGGTCCCGACCCCAACGGCCAGGATCCACTCGGTCGAAACCTGGATCTCGGGGAACACTCCGAGATTCTCGGCGAACAGCTGCCACACCGCCCGGCCTACAGCTATGCCGACGGGAACTCCCACCACGATTCCGACTGCGGCGATCGTCGTCGTCTGCCACGTGACCGCAAGAGCCACCTGCTGTCGGACGAAGCCGATCGCCTTCAGCAAGCCTGTCTCCCGACGACGCCGGGAGACACTGGCTACAAGGAGGTGGACCAGCGTCGCGACACCGAAGAGAACCAGGGCGACACCGAATAGGAGGGGGAAGTTGACAGCTTCCCCGAAGTTGACCAAATCGGTAGGCGGCACCGGGAGATTCAGCTGTGACGAGTAGATCCGTTCGAGTCGAGCGAGGTAGGCCTCGGCGCCGGGCGTATCCGCGGCGCGCACAAGCACGCTTCCGTCCGTGGTTTGCAACAAACGCGAATAGCAGTCCGTTTGCGCCCTCCCGGTCGGGCACGCGCTGCCGAGGACGCCTTGTAGGCTGAACACCGCACCTGCGCCCAAGCGACCCGTCCCGAAGTCCGGCGGGAAGACAGCAGAACCGACCACCCGAAAACTGGCTTTGCGAGTGCTCCCCGTCGGGGTCGGAAGGGTCACTGTGACCAATGACCCGATATGGGCACCCACCTCGCGAAGTGTGCTGACCCCGAGCGCCACCTCATCAGCCGCCGCGGGGTCCCTGCCGCTGATCGCCGTCACGAGGACCGGACCACGGATGCTGCTGCCCACCAGAGCGTTGACGACCGTACCGTTGATGCTGACGTCGCCGGAAAAGCCCACCGTGATGCCAGAGATGGCGCGACCCCGTTCGATATTGGACAGCATGGCGCGGTTCAGCCCCACGCTGGATTCGGCACTGAACCAGGCATTAAAAGGCTGACCGTAGAGCGCCGGTGTGGCTGTCAGGTGCGTAAGACTGGAGCTGAACACCGCCGTGGCGCTCAGTGCCGTTACCGCCAGCACAGCGCCGAGCAAGGCCGGCCCGACCGGCACCGAGTTGCGACCCCTGCCTCTCTCCAGGGCATGGCGAACGCCGATCACCACAGTGGGAGGAACACCGGCGCCGCTCAGCTGCGACACGAGCCGAGAAGAAAGGGCGGTCGTCGACGTCGGTCTCGGGCGCGATATACGAGCCGTCCTTGACGAGGGCCAAACGCCTAGCGCAAGCACGGCAACGGTCGCGGCAAGACCCCCGAGAAGCAGCACCTGTGCATCGAAACTGAAACCGCTGCTGGGATCGACCAGCCGGGCCTCGCCCACCGGGCTGAGGGGCGACAGCAAGAATGCGAGCAGGACGCTTCCGACCGCACCGACGAGCGCGACAACGATGGCTCGGGCAAGTCCCACGAACAACAGTTGGCGCGGTGTTGCCCCGAGCGCACGCAGAGCCCCGTATGAGTCGGCCTCGATTATGGCTTGCCGGCTCAGCGCCTGGCCGATGGCTATGAGGGCGATCAAGGCCAACAAGATCGCAAGAGCCAACCAGCCCACCGCCTGAGGGCGAATCGACGAACTCACGGTGCTGGCAAAGCTGTCCTCGTCGGTAACCCCGAGCGCACCCAAAGCGCGTGCCTGGGCCTCGAACTGCGGAAGGCCGGCGGATCCGTGGCGCAGCGTGACCAGGTACCAGTAGTACGGGACCGACCTGTTGCGCAAGCTTTCCGCCAGTGCCTGGGTGCCGTACAGGTCATAGGAAGTCGGGCCCGTCCCGGGGAGCTCGAACTCGATGACGGATATTCCCACAACCCTCAAAGCAAGCGTCTGACCCGAGGGTTCGACGTTGTCATTGGCGAACACCGCAGCGCGCTGAGAAGGCGCGAACAGACGCATCCGGAAGACGGTGCCCAGATGTACTCCGTAATCCCTCTGCAAGGTGTAAGAGGCCAGTACCTCGTCGGGGCGAGTTGGCATGCGGCCCGACACGACCTTGAGGTAACGAGTCAGCTGGGTTGGAGACAAATCCGTCAGAGCGAAGTTCTCGTTCGTACTGAGCGAACGCGCGCAAGCACAAACCGGTGGCCCTGTCGCCGGGCTGGCAAGCGTTGCAACCGATGCCACCTCCGGTAACTTCGCCAGCTGGGTGAGCTTGCTGGAGTCGTACAAGAACGCATCGAAACCGTGCGCTGCGACGAATCGGGGCAATGCCGTCGCAGTGCGGTCGCCGGCGTCGGCGGCGGCGAGCACTAGGCCGCCGCCCAGGCTCACGAGCAGGCACAATGCGAGCCAAGAGCGCCAGCGATGGCGCGCCGTCGCGCGGGTTACGAGGCCTACAAGTCCCATCGTGCCCCCACCCGATTCAGTCTCCCATCCCAGATCTCCGGTTCAAGGGGGCCAGCTAGCAGCTCGCCGGTCGTGCCAGTACCCCTGGCCTGCTCCAACGGTCCGGGGTCGCAATCGGGTGACGACCATTGTCAACCAAGCGGGCCGCCGTCGGAGTTCGTAACCCAGTGAGCAAAAGCTTGGTCACCCCGATGCCAAGATCGACGCGGGGCCAAATCCCGACCGCCTGGCAGCTCGCGCTCTGGTGCACCTTCGATGACGTGGCGTCATCTCCGGTCTGCGGCGACATCCCGGTTTAAGGTTGCTAACAAGGCCGGACCTTAAGCGAGAAAGCCGCCCGCAAATCCGGTCAGTCGTCGCTCACGCACAGGCAGAAGGGGTGACCGGCGGGGTCGGCGTGCACGACAAAGGTGCAGTTGTCTTCCTGCACAGGCTCACCTAGAACGCTGGCGCCCAGCTCGACAGCACGGGCAGAGGATTGCACCAGCTCATCGACGGTGAGGTCCCAGTGCAGCTGCTGGGGTGTACCAGCAGGCCACTGCGGGGGCCGGTAGGCATCGACGCGCTGAAACGCCAGCTTTATGCCCACTTCGTCAAGATGCACCTCGGACCATGCCGGGTCCGTTGTCACGACGCGACCGTCGAGGAGTTGGCCGTAGAAACCGGCCAGAGCGACCGGGTCGGGACAGTCGAGGACAACCGAGCGGAGACGGATACGGGCCACACGCCCAGGTTACCGGCCTACATGCCTGCGGCGTCTTGTCGTCGCGAATAGGAACCGACGGCTCGGCCGTCGCGGGTCGAGCCCGACGTCTGACACAACCGAGCAGGAGGCGTCCCGAAGTTCGACTTAGGTAGGAGGCCATGCTCGGTCTCACGCAGAACGAGGACGCCTCTGTGGCCGCCGGTGTGCAACGGGCCCTCGGGAGCGTCCCAAGGAGGGAACGACACCTGCGGTCTAAGACCTGCCAGCGCGACCGGCTCTCACCCTCTAACCCGGCTCTTCGGTGGGGGCTTACCCCCGAGGACCCAAGGACAACGCTACGCCGGACTTGGCCGGCGGAAAAGGGCCTTGTGCAAAGTCCTAAGGCAGTGTCCCGACGTCAGCCTCAGGACACCGCTTTAGCGAACTCGCCCGCCCGGTAGGCCTTCATGTACTCCCTGCATGTGTCATCGACGCCGGTGAGGACGTCGATGGCAAGCTGGAACGGGCGCGCGGAGCGATCGGCGGCGAGAGCCATCTCGAGGTTCACCGCGGTCGGATCGACGATGCCGCTGTCAGCTCCCGCCTCGACGGCCAGCACCAAGAAGGCGTCGTTCAAGAGCCGTCTGCTCGGGAGCCCGAAGCTGACGTTGCTCATACCACCTGTGATGTGGATCTCGTAGCCATAGCGCCGTCGAATCTCGGCGATGGCCTCGAGACAGTGCCGGCCGGACTCGCAGTCGACGGCGATCGGGAACACGAGGGGGTCGACGAAGATCTGCTCAGGTTTGATACCCGTCGCAAGGGAGGCCTCGATGATCCGGCTGGCGTTGGCTACTCGCCCCTCGGCGTCGTTGGGCACGCCCGATTCGCCCGCGGCGGTCACCACCACAGGACTTTGCAGCTCCGCCGCCAGCCCCAACGCCTCGATCCGCTCGAGTGACGCCGAGTTGAGCATGGGCGGCCCGACGCGGTCGCCGGCCAGTGCGAGGGCCGTGTTCAACCCGGTCCGGATGATCTCGAGGTTGGACGAGTCGATGGAGAGCGGTAGCGCGACCTGCGGTGCGAGATGGCTGACGAGAAAGCGCATCGCTTCTACCTGCTCCTCCAGCTTTCTGGAGAACTCGTCGAGGTTCACGTCCAGAAAGTGGGCTCCCGCTTCGACCTGGCGTCGGGTGAGCATGTCCAGGTAGGAGAGGGCTGTCGACTGGTCCGGCTCCTGCCCGGTCATCGCCACCTGCACGGCGACCTTCACGTGCTTGATACGGCCTTCCAGGTACGGCTGCGTGCCCTTCTCTTCTTCGGGGATGCGCAGATGGCGCTTTGCACCGTGCTCGTCGACGAAAGCGATGCCCTCCTCACCCTCATCGTTTGCGTTGAATCGCTCGTTCTTCTTGAGCAGGACACGCGTGGCATGGATGTTCTCCCCGATGACTACAAAATCTCGCTCGGCCCTGCTCACTTCAAGTTCTCCTCTCCGGCCCGAAGGCGGGCTATGTGGTCTCTTCCGAGAAAAGTGTTCGCCCAGGCGCTCGTGCCACGAAGAACGTTGTCGGCGAACACGACCGGACGTTGCAGCATCGCGTCCTCTTCTCCATAGGGCTTGAGCCTTTCGTAGGCGCGTGCCCAGATGCACTCTTTCTCGGCGACCTCACAAAGACCCTCGCGTGTTCCGCCGCAGGGGCCGTTGCGCTGGTTCTTCGCGCACTGGGACTCGGGGCACAGATAAGCGATCTCGGCCAGCGAGCAGTCGCCGCAGTCCTGGCAGTCGAACAGCGGCTTCTTCGCTGTGTGCTCGGCCAGGTGAAGCGCGTTACGCACTGCAAGCGGGCGTCGCTCGACGGCGGCGTAGAACCTGCGGGCGAGGCCGAACAGCGGCGCGTCGGGGTCGAAAACGACCGAATGGGCGAGACGGCTCGTGCGGTAGCCGACCGGAACCGTAGCGCGGGCGTGCCGTCGAGCGGCCCCGCTGCGAGAGGCCACAAAGGTGCGGTTGACCTCATTCGAGCACAGGCCCGTGCCCGGGTCGCGTTCGAAGTAATAGAACTCGTCCGGACAGTCGAACTGGATGTCTCGCGCGAACTCCTTCCAGTCCGAAGGCGCGAACTTCTCGGCTCTGTCTAGGATCTCCTCGCAGTCCGACGGCTCAAGCTTTCCGCCCAGGTAAGCGCCGCGGAACCCGAGCCCCCGGGCGATCGCCACCTGCTTGGAAGCCATCTCCAAGAAGAATGAGCGTCCCTTGTCCGATGATGCCGCCTGTCGTTCGCAGAGGTCCACCAGCTCGTCTGTCACGACGACGCCCGGGATGCGCCCGGCGTTGAAGGCGCGGGCGGCTCCGCGTGAAAGGACGTAGACGTTCGAGATCACCGGTACGCCCAGCCCACCCAGCGCGAGCCACCGCAGGAGCTCGTCGTCCTTTCGGGCGTTGTAGCCAACCTGGTTGATGATGAACCGGGCCCCACTGTCGATCTTCCTTTGCAGCTTCAAGTACTGCGGTACGACCTCGCGCTCGTAACGCTTGTGGTTGGTCACAACGGCGCCGAGGAAGAAGTTTGTGGGCGCCATCGGCCGCTTCGTCCGCTCGTCGAAGAGCCCCCGGTTCATCTCCGAGTACATGGAGAGGAGCCCAACCGAGTCGATGTCGAAGCTAGGCCGGGCCATCCCCGCATAGCCGGGGCTCGGGTAGTCGCCCGAGAGGGCGAGGATGTTGTCGAAGCCCTCCGAGGCGAGGTTCCAACCCCGGCTCTGCAGAGAATTACGGTTGCAGTCCTTGCAGGCAAGGTGAATGATCACCTCTTGGCCGTGCGACATGAGGTCGGTGCCGAGCGTGTCGGCAGCGAGCATGGCGTTGCCCGCCGGATTGTCGGTGATGGAGAGGACGTCGATGCGTGGGCTCTCGGCGAGCACGCGGGCACGGGCAAGGACGCGCTGGCCTTCTTGGTCGCTGAGCAGACCGCGGCTTGTGACGAGCTCGACAGCGGTTATGAACCGGTCGCTTTCTTCGAGCAGATGGCGAAGGCTCGGATGCCCGAGGCTTGACGTCGTGTCACCGGAGGGGGACAACACAGTCGTCACCCGCCCCCGTCGCGCTGCTGCGCCTTCGTGTGCGCTTCATGTGGAGCGACGACGGCTGCACGAATCTCTTCCAACTGCCCCATTATCATGACCTCGCTGTAACCAGGTATGGACAAGGATCGACGAACAAGAGTCGTCTTGCGAGCACGGACGCCTCGAGACTGGAACACACTGGGCTCCTACTGGTCGAAGACACGATGTCTTCGAAAAGCAACGCCAGTTTCGCTGTCGGCAGGCCGCGACACCAGAGCCTTTTGACCCTTTGAGCATGTCCTTGAGTTCGTCCAAGGTCTTACCGCGATGAGTTCCTGTCGCGCCGAGGATCACGACATCATCGAAATCGACCATTCCGGAAACCTCCTCTGAGCTAAGTCTGAGCTAAGTGCGGACGCGCCCCTCACCGAAACGGGCCGAACCACCGTTGCGGGGACGAGCCAACCCTCGGCGAGCAGCCCCTACCTCTTCTTCGTGTCGTAGGTCATGTAGACGACGTGAGTCTGCAGGTACTCCTCCAGCCCGTGCTTGCCGTCCGCTCCACCGATGCCGGACTTGCGCCAACCTGCATGGAAGCCCTGCATCGCCTCGAAGTTCTCCCGGTTCACGTAGGTCTCACCAAAGCGGATCTCGTTGCAGGCCCGCATCACGACGTCCACATCGTGGGTGTAGATCGAAGAGGTCAAACCGTACTCGCAGTCGTTGGCGAGCTCGATCGCCTCGTCCAGATCGCTGAAAGTGGCGATCGGGAGCACGGGGCCGAACACTTCCTTCTGCATGATGTCGGTCTTCTGTCCACAGTTGGTCAGCACCGTAGGCGGGTAGTACCAGCCCGTGCGGCCCTCGTAGCGCTTTCCGCCGGTCGTCAGCTGGCTGCCGTCTGCAATCGCCCTCTGCACGGCGGCATCGACGTTCTCGAGCTGAGTCTCACTTACGAGGGGCCCCATCTCGACATCTGCGTCGAAGGGGTCGGCCACCACGGTCTTCTCCATGGCGATGGTCATGCGGTCGATGAACTCCGCTGCGATCGACTCGTGCACATAGACCCGCTCGGCGCAGTTGCACACCTGACCGGTGTTGATGATGCGCGAGGCCCGGATCGCTGTCACGGCCAGCTCCAAGTCTGCGTCCTTCATGACGATGGCCGGCGCTTTGCCGCCGAGCTCCAGGGAGACCTTCGTCACGTTGTCCGCGGCGGCGTGCATGATCGCTACGCCACCTTCGACGCTGCCCGTCAGGCTCACCATGCCGACAGCCGGGTGTTTCGCGAGCGCATTGCCGACGACCGAACCGGGCCCCGTGACGAGGTTGAAGACTCCTTTGGGCAACGAGGTCTCGGCAACGATCTGGGCGAAGGTACACGCATTGACCGGAGTTTCGCTGCTGGGCTTGATGACGATCGTGTTGCCTGTGACAAGGGCAGGGGCCATCTTCCGCACGATCAGGAAGAAGGGAAAGTTCCACGGAAGGACGCCGGCGACAACGCCGATCGGCATCTTGAACAAAAGGATGTTCTCGCCGGGACGGTCGCTTTGGATGATCTCGCCTTCGTAGCGGCGGGCGAACTCGGCCATGTAATCGATGTAATCAGCCGAAAAGTCGACCTCCACCTGGGCGAGCGAGAGAATCTTGCCCTGCTCTTCGGCAATTATGTCGGCCAGGTTCTTGCGGTTCTGGCGGATTCCCTGGGCGATCTCGCGCAGGTGGCCGGCCCGGTTGATGGCGGGCAATTCGCGCCACTCGCGTTGGGACCTTTCGGCTGCCAAGACGGCGGCGTCGGCATCTGCTTCAGTCCCGCTCGGAACTTCGGCGATGACCTCGGCCGTGGAAGGGTTCACCACCGCGATTTGCTTGCTGGCGCCTACAAATTCGCCATCGATGAACATCTGATAGTTGCGCACCTGGGCTCCTTTCATGTCGCCTCACTTCGTCTGGCATGCCCCCGCCACCAGGCTTTCGCCCTCAACTAAACAGCTTGACTCCAACCGCTTGCCCGCGCCACCTCCACCATCTCGGACTGGACGTCTTCGGGAACGAAGTCCGGTTCCCCGGCCTTGAGCGCAAGAGCCAGGTAGTAAACCCGCGCCGCCTGTTCGGCTGCGATGCAGCGATCGAGTGCGACCTCGATATCGGCACCGACGCAAAAGATCCCGTGGTTCTTCCAGACGACCCCAAAGTGGTCACCCATCGCGTCAAGAGAGGCGGCAGCGAACCCGCTCGTTCCGCTCCGCAGCGACGGCCCGGGCGCGAGCCCGCGACCGCCGAACAGGTACACGAAGTTGCCGAGGATGTTGGGGACGGACAGGTTCATCGCGTACAGGACATTGATGTAGGTCGGCTCGACGTGGACGCAGGCTCCGACCTCGTGGTAGCGGCGATAAGCGAGGGCGTGCACGTCAGCTTCTGACGATGGGTCGTACTCCCCATGCAACCTGGCGCCAGCGAGATCGCAAGTCACCAGGTCCTCGGGCGTGATCCGGGCGTAGGGAACGCCGTGCGGGGTGATGATGAAACAGTCACTCCCCGGAATCCGGACGCTGAAGTTTCCCTGTGCGTTCATCACCAAACCGAGAGCATCTGCCCGCCTCGTGGCTGCCACAATCTGCCGGCTTATCTCTATCTCTGACACCGTCACTTGGTTGTCTCCTGTCTAGATGTTGCGTCCTGGGTCTGCCGAGAGCCGCCTTTAGCGGACGATGACTGCGCCGCCCGCGACGGCCTAGTCCTTACAAGATCAGGGACCCCCATCCCGAGGCCGTACCCCCTTGGCGCTGGGCCAGCACACTCTCGTGGTATCCCGAACGTGCATAGGCGGCGATGGGGTCCGCTTCGATGCCCATCTCTTCGCGTAAGCCTGCCAAGAGCGGGCGGACATCGGTGTTGAAGGCGTCGATGAGCACGCCGTTCGCCGCGAGCACGTCGCCCTCCGTCTGGGCGGCGCTCAGCGCTACCCGGTCGACCAACAGGGCCTTCGCCGTGGCCTCCTGCACGTTCATGACAGAGCGGATCTCGGCCAAAACCTTGTCCTCGATGTTGTGGCACTGGTCGAGCATGAACGCCACGCCCGAGCCCTGGCGATGGGCGCCGACGGCAACGATCTCGGAGAGAATGCGGAAAAGCTGGTAAGGATCGGCCGCCCCGACGAGAAGGTCGTCGTCGGCATAAAAGCGGCTGTTGAAGTGGAAACCACCAAGTCGGCCGAGGCGCAAGAGCGAGGCGACGATGAACTCGATATTGGTACCCGGGGCGTGGTGGCCGGTGTCCACGAGCACGTTGGCCTTCGGCCCGAGCGCGAGGCAGTGGGAGAGCGACGTCCCCCAGTCCGGCACGTCCATCGTGTAGAAGCTCGGCTCGAACAGCTTGTACTCCAGCAGCATCCCGACCTCATCGGGAAGAGCGTCATAGGTCTCGCGCAGTGCCGCGCCGAGGCGATCCTGCCGGGCCCGGATGTCGTCTTGGCCGGGGTAGTTCGTGCCGTCGGCGAACCACAGACTGACAGCGGGCGAGCCGACCGCGGCTGCGATCTCCACGCACTCCAAAAGATGGTCGGTCGCCTTCCTGCGCACCTTGGGGTCGGGGTTGCAGACGCTGCCGAGACGGTACTCGTTGTCTTGGAAGACGTTGGGGTTGATCGCGCCGATGCTCATCTCGAGGGACTCCGCGTGCTTTGCCAGGGTGGCGTAGTCGTCCACCCGGTCCCAGGGAATGTGGAGCGCCACCGACGGCGCGACGCCGGTGAGACGGTTGACAAAGGCGGCATCCTCGATCTTCTCGTACGGGTTCCGGGCGGCGGCCGGGTTAGCGAACACCTTGAACCGGGTGCCTGTGTTGCCGTAGGCCCAGGAGGGTGTCTCGATCCATTGTTGGCGAAGGTCCTGCTTCACTGCGTTGATTTCGGGCACGTCATACTCCTCTGCTCTCGTTCCTCAGTCCGTCGATCAAGCCAAATGGAAGATCTCGGGAATAGGAATCATTTGTTCGTCGGGGTTCCCGGCGCCCTCGAAGAACTCGGTCATCTCGGCCTGCCACCTGTCATTCACCGAATGTTCGGCCATGGCGCTGCGCGCACTTTCGAAGTCGTCGCACTCGAGGTAGCCCGTCAGCAAGCCGTCGTCACTCAAAAACAGCGAGTAGTTCGCCCAGCCGGTCTCCCGGAGAGCGAGGAGCATCTCGGGCCAGACCGCACGGTGGCGTTGCTTGTACTCCTCCACCCGATCAGCCCGCACCTGGAGACGAAAACAGATCCTTTGCATGATGCGACAGACTCCTAGTCTCTGTTGCCACGGGGCCGTGCCCCGAAATGAGGGTTCGGCACGCAAGCGCCGAAAAATGAACCGGTTGATGCCCGCCTTGTCGAACACGAGCGGCTTGCCGAAAACGACGGTTTGGTCATCGCCGTCCGCCCACTTGTCGAATGCCGACGGCAAAGCTCAGGCCTATCCGGCCCGCGATGGCAGGAGAGGCTCAGCGCCCAATTACCCAGCGAGGTAGCCGAGGCCGGGCGACCACCAGTACACCGATAGCTCACCGTGCCGTCAGCGAGGTGCTCGTTCATCTCAGGGGGACACCCTCACGACGCTCGCAGCGATGACGAACCCAATTACGACCAGCCCCTCTGCTAAGTCCTCGTATCCAATGGGCAGTTTCGAAATCTCCATGACCGTGACCAACAAGGTGAGAAAAAGGCCACCGGCCATCGTCCCAGCCACGCTCCATCGCCCACCACTGATCAACGTGCCACCTATCACAACCGCTCCAAGTGGGCCAAGAAGGTATGGATCGCCCATGGAGAAGAACGCGCCGCCGTCAAAGCCGTCTAGCAGAACGCCGGCCACACCGCCCATCAGCGCACTCAATGCGAAGCTGAGGAGCACCATGCGAGTCACCGGTATGCCGGCCAGCCGCGCAGCGCGCCGTCCTTGCCCCATGGCGGCCAGATAGTAGCCAAAGCGACTTCGAGCCAACACAACAAACATCAAAAGACAAAACCCAATAGCAATGATCGTCACGGGCGATATTCCATGAAACTGGGCAAGAGCGAAACTTCTAAAGCCGCGGGCCGGCAGACCTTCCGACGTCCCGGATAACTCCAGAATTATGCTGTACGCTATGTAGCCCGTCGCAAGTGTGGCGATCACCGGCGGAACCTTTAACGCCCCTATTATCATGCCGTTACAGAGCCCGACCACGATAGCGGCCCCGATTCCAGCCAAAATTGCGACGAACAACTTCCCATTGCTGCCGGACATCACGACACCAGATACGAAAGCACTCAGCGTGACGACGTAGGGCAACGACAGATCGAAAGAGCCGTCACCACTGGTGACCACGACCATCTGCCCGAGACCCACCAGCACCAGGAAGCTCGCCAAAGTCATGTTGATGAGCAGGAGTCCCGTCGAAATATGATGGGACAACAGACTCGCTATCAACCAGAGAATCAGCGATCCCGCGGCCGCCCAGGACCACTGGTTGGTCGCCAGCCATACCCCGGGCCGCCTCACGAGTCGCCGCCTCCTCTTTTGAGAACGCGTCGCAGTCCGAAGACGGCAACTAAGCAGAGACCGAGTACCGCCGACTGATAGTTCGTGCTGACATTCAGGAAACTCAGCAGCGACGACATGAACGCGAGCGCCAGGCCACCGAGAACGGCCCCGGTCGGTGACGCAACTCCACCAGAGAACTCTGCTCCACCTATCACGGCAGCCGCAATGCTCGAAAGCGTATATGTCGCAGATGCATTGGCGTCGGAGCCGAAGCTGACCGCCGTGACCGCAAGACCTCCGAGTACCACGCAGATCCCCGCAAGTGAATAAAGGCCCATCCTTGCGCGAAGACGTGAGCGGCCCACCTGAGTCAAGGCGCTAGGCCTATTGCCGAACGCACGCATGACAACGCCGTAGCCAGTACGGCTAATGATCCAGTACGCCACCCCCGTTGCTGCTATCACGATGTACACCGGTTCGGGGACCACCGGCAGTACAAGGCCGTAGATTCGTGAAAGCCAGTTTGGTGCTGTCCCACCTGGCTCGGGTTGCATTATCAGGGCAATGCCCAGCCAGACAAAAGAAGCGCCCAAGGTGACGATGACAGCGGGCACGTGAAAGGTTTCGACCAACCAGCCGATCGCAGCGTAAGCGGCTATCAGTCCGACTAACGCCGCTACGCCCTCCGCTAAATGGGACACGAGGAGGGTAGCGGCCACTACGTTGGCCAGCCCCATAGCTGACCCTAGTCCCAGGTCGATATCGCCGGCCAGGATGATAAAGCATTGGGCAAGTGCTGCGAATACAGCAGGGATTGCTGCGGTCAACAGGAGCTCGATACCAAAGGCACTCATGGTGTCTGGTTCCGTGATCGCGATCAAGACGACCACGACGGCACAGAATAAGAACGCCGGGAGTGCCGACACCTCAAACAGCGCCTGGCCTCTTCGAGCGCCGTTAGCAGGCTCGCCAAACCTTCTAGGCGTTTGCGACTCCTCAGTCGTAAGCACGGACGCCCACAGCTAGATCTCCCTTGCTTCCATCAGAAGCTTCTCCTCTGGAAATGACCAGTGAACTATGTTGTCGGTGGAGATGCTGTCGCCAATGAGCTCCTTGCTGATGGTGCCGCCGCGCATCACATAGACACGATCGCAGCATTGAAATTCCGCATCTTCGGTGCTGTACCACATGACAGAGGACTCTGAGCCCCGCAATCCGTCCAAGAGCGAATAGAACTCCGACTTTGTCCCCGCATCCACGCCTCGCATCGGGTCATCGAAGAGGAGAAGGTCGGCCTCAGCCGCTAAGCCTCTCGCGAGCAGCACCCTCTGCTGGTTACCACCACTCAAGCTGGCGATGGAAGATCCGCTCTTTAGTTTCAACTGCGTCATCCAACGCTGAGCGAGGTCGTCCGCCTTGCTGCGGATGACCAGTCCGCGAGGGCTAAGGCGACTCAGTGCGGTCACGATGATGTTGCGGGAGATACCCCACAGGTAGAACAACCCCTCCGCCTGGCGATCTCCGGTCACGTACGCGATGGTGCCCCGAGAGCTCAAGGCGCGTCTCGTCGTACGAGAGGGCCTGAAGATCTCATGGAGCAAGGCACGCTGGCCGGCCCCCGCTAGACCGGCTAGACCGACAATTTCACCTCGGTGAACAACGAGATCGATGTCGTTCAGCCGCGGCGTCTTCATGTGTTCACACTTCAGAACCGGCTGACGATCCACTTGGTCGGAC
>Ga0187867_10001878_pt1 | contig 17882 bp, 12 predicted proteins | sample June2016WEW_13_1_FD_132976 | JGI IMG/M metagenome (GOLD analysis project Ga0187867, IMG submission 132976) | Peatland microbial communities from SPRUCE experiment site at the Marcell Experimental Forest, Minnesota, USA - June2016WEW_13_10 | ecosystem: Environmental > Terrestrial > Soil >...
CGCGAATATCGGCGGGATGGCCGACCTTATCGGCCAGGTCTACGTCGTCGCCGATCAGGACACCAATTCGTTGCTCGTGGCAACGGCCACGAAATACGAGGCCCAGGTCAAGCAGGTGATTGCCCAACTCGATAGCCGCGTGCCCCAGGTGCTGATCAAAGTCCTCATCGCGGAGGTGACGCACGATAACGAGTTGGATTTCGGAACCGATTTTTCCATCCTGGACACAAATCGTAATTACGCCGGCAAGGAACAGTTATTCACGAGCACGCTGGGCGCCGCGGCCGCGGCCGCTTCCGTCTCAAACCCCGGCGGGTTCGTCACGACTCTGCTGGAAGGCAACATCAGCGTCAAGCTCCAGGCCCTGGCACAGCAGAACAAGCTGGACGTTCTCTCCCGGCCGTATATCCTCACCAGCGATAACCAGGAGGCCGACATCACCGTCGGCAGCGAGGTGCCGTTCATCACCAACACGACCGTCGATTCCAACGGCGGCGTGCATAACAACGCCCAATACCAGGACATCGGCATCATCCTCACCGTCACGCCGCACATCAATCCGGAGGGCTTGGTGACGATGCTGGTCTCGCCGCAGATTTCGTCGCTGACGGCGCAGACGGTGACGATCCAGCAGGGCGTTTCGCTGCCGGTGTTCGACGTCCGGTCCGCGGACAGCTATCTCACCGTTCATGACGGGCAGACGGTTGTCATCGGCGGAATGATGCAGGACCAGAAGACCGAGAGCGTCAACAAGATCCCGCTGCTGGGAGACATCCCGCTGCTGGGCAAGCTGCTGTTCTCATACAACACGACGGCGAAGACCAAGACCGAGCTGCTGATTTTCCTCACCCCGCACGTGGCGGCGGAGCCGGACACGCTCAAGCCGATGGGCGAGGATGAAATGAGAGGGATGAAGCTGGTGCCGGGCGCGGTGCAGCCGGGAGTGTTCCAGGAGCAGATGCGGGGCATGCAGCGCGGCAATGCCTCCACGCAGCCGACTCCGGGTTATGTCCCGCCCGCTCCGCCCTCCAAGCCGGATTTCTTGGAGCCGCCCGACCCGGGCAAGGATTGAAATGGAGATTCGCTGATGTCCGTTCGATTGCTTGGCAATGTCCTGGCGGTTGTGATGGCCGGGTTGCCGTTGGCCGGTTGCCAGCCGGCGACTCCCGCGCCAAACCCGGCTGCTCAGACGACGTTCGATTTCAGCCAGGGAAACGGAGGCAACGCTTCGGCGGGCGCGCCATCGTCGCCGGATGAAATCGTTTCGACCGATCCCACCGCCGCGCGGCTTCAGGACGTGGGGGGATACGTGCTGCTGTATTACCGGGACCACGGGCAGATGCCCGCGACGCTCGACGAACTGCGAAATATGCCCGGAGGCCAGGACCTTCAATTCACCTCCGCATCAACCGGCGAGCCATTCGTCTATCAGCAGGCCGGAATGTGGTCCCCGCAGCGCGGCGACAAGTGCATCATCCTGTACGACCCGGCCCTGAAGCACGGAGCGCGGTGGTGTTTGTTCATGACCTTGCCGAAAGCGGGCGCGGCTCTGTCCGTCGACGTGGCGGCGATTCCGGAGCCGATCTTTCTCAATTACCGGGCGGCGCAATAGAGCCGGCTGGAACCCTGCCGGCGGAAGTCGGCAGGCCGGTCCAATATTTCCGGATTTTTTCCCCCATTTCATCGTCCGACGCCGCCGAATTGACGACAGCGCCCGGCGATTCCGCGACAAGACCCAAGGCGGCGCGCGTTGGGCCGAAAAATGAAAGGGCGTTTCCACCTGTTTAACCTGGCGCGAAGTTTGCTAAATTCGCGGGTTTTCCGGAGAAAAAGACGAGATTCCCTTTGACGGGCCGGCATCAATATTGGTATTGCATGCCCGAAAATTCAAGTCTGGACGGAGAAACAAAAATGATGCAATTCGGGAAATTGGCAATGAGCGCGGTGTTCGCGGCGATCGGAATCTCGTCTTTGCCGACGCTTTCCGTGACCCAAACCACGTTTCTATACAACGGTTCCGGCACGCAGACGCCGCAGTCGCAGGGATGGCTCGCGTTCTCCGACAACGCGGTGTTGGGGGATGGCACGCCCGCCGTCAGTTCAAGCGGCGGCACGACGACGCTGGACACGACCACCGGTAATATTCCTTCCAGTTCTTCAAATATCGAGGCCGGATATTCAAATTACACCGCGCTCGGATCCATGGTGAACCCGGCATTCCCATCGCTCAACCCCGCCACCGGATTTTCCGTCGGGTTGGACGTGCAGATCAATTCTGAATCCCATTCGAGCAATGACCGCGCCGGGTTCGACGTGATTGTCCTGGGCAGCGACAAGAAGGGTGTTGAACTGGGGTTCTGGGGCAATGACGTGTGGGCCCAGCAATACAGTTCCGGTTCAGGTTTTACCCACGACCCGAGTGAGGATGCCGACACCCAGGGCGGCGCCTCGTTCGCCAGTACATTCACGACCGAGGGCGCGTCCAGCCATTATCAGTTGTCAATCATCGGCACGAATTATTCTCTAACCGACAAGGGCACGACGATCCTCACCGGCCAGACACACGACTACACCGCTTACGGGTCGGCCCCCTACACACTGGCGAATTACATCTTCGTTGGCGACGACACCACCGAAGGCGAAGCCAGCGAAACATTTTCAACTTTGTCAGTGACGGTTCCAGAGCCCGCGACGGCCACCGGCCTGGTCGCTCTCTGCCTCTTCGCCCTAGCCCGCCGCCGAAGGCGATAGGGGATGTTGGTGCCGCTGGGCTGCGCTTAAATCGATGCCGCCGCCGCGCACCAGTTCCGCCACATTTGGCGGTAAGCGGCTTCGATGTCGCGGGCAAAGCGAGGAGCGTCCATCAGCCCGGAAGCCCGCAACCGCTCGCGCAAGGCGCCACGCAACTGGGCCAATCGCGGCAAATCCCTGGCCAGGTCCGTGGCGATCTGAACGTACTGGTCCGGTTTCTGGGCAATCAGTTCCGGTAAGCCGACGCTGCTCAGCAGGCTCACCCCCACGCGCGAAACATGCGCGGATCCCGCAAGCGTCACGACCGGTACGCCCATCCACAAGGCTTCACAGGTGGTCGTGGTGCCATGATAGGGGAAGGTATCGAGGGCGATATCCATCTGGTTGTAGGCTTCGAGGTGAGAAACGAAATCCCGCTGATGGCCGCGAAAGTCCAGCCGCTGGGCCTGTACCCCGCGTGACGCGAAGAATTGGATTGTTTGCCGCTGGAGGCTTGGCTCGGCTAGTCCGCGGGATTTGACGATCAGGCGGGATGAAGGGGTCGCAATCAGAATGGCGGCCCACAAGTCCATGATGGCGGGCGACGCCTTGGCGAAATTGTTGAAAGTCCCGAAGCGGATCGGCCCGCCCGCCTCCGCCGACAACGGCCCCACCGGGGGGGCGTCATCCGGCTGGCCGTAACACCAGTTGCACACCGGCAACCGCCACAATTTTTCGGCGTGCAGCGACTCGGTCGTGCCCGGCGGGTCGGCGAGAAAATCGGTCAGACGGTAATTCATCTCGGACAAGCCCGTGGTCGCGGGATAGCCGAGGTAACTGACCTGCACCGGAGCCGGCCGGCGCGCAAAGGCCGGCAGGCGATTGCCTCCGGTGTGGCCGGATAGGTCGACCAGGACGTCGATTTTGTCCTGGCGGACCATGTCGGCCAGGCGATCGTCGCCGCATCCGACGACATTTTTCCACGCATCGGCACAGGCGCGAAGTCGATCGGTCATGGCGTCGCAACGCGAAACGTCGCAGTAGCAGAAGATCTCGAAAGCGGCATGATCGTGGTGGCGGAACAGAGGCAGGAGAAACCAACTCACGGAATGGAGGCGAAAATCCGCGGAGACGTAGCCGATGCGCAGCCGGCGGCCGGGATCGCGGTCGTTGGCGTGTGGCCGAATGAATTTCCTGAGCGGTTCGGCGTGCCGCTGGTTCCAGCGGCGGTGTTCCTCAAAGATCATCGCGGCGTCATAGCCGGGGTGATAGAGAAGAGCGGCGACCAGATTGCTGTGCGCCGCGGGATAATCAGGCTTGAGCCGAATGGCCTGCCGATAAGAGGCGATAGCTTCATCAAGCTGCCCCATCTCCGCCAAGGCGATGGCGAGATTATTGTATGCTTCGGGGTAATCGGGCCTGATCCGAATCGCCTGCCGACAGGAAGCGACCGACTCGTCAAGTCGCTCTGTGTCCCTCAACGTGGCGCCGAGATTGTTGTGCGCTTCGGCAAGATCGGGCTTGAACCGAATGGCCTGCCGAAAGGAGGCAATTGCCTCATCAAGTTGCCCCACGGCCTTCAAGGCAATGCCGAGATTGTTGTGCGCTTCGACAAGATTGGGCTTGAACCGAACGGCCTGCCGACAAGAGGCAACGGCCTGATCAAGTTGTCCCATGTTCCTTAAGGCAATACTGAGATTGTTGTGTGCCTCGGCGTAATCAGGCTTGAGTTGAATGGCTTGCCGATAGGAAGCGACCGCTTCGTCAAGCTGCGCGTTGCCTTCCAAGGCGATGCCTAGATTGTAGTGCGCCTCGGCGTAATCGGGCTTGAACCGAATGGCCTGCCGAGAGGAAGCGATCGCCTCGTCAAGCCGGCCCATGCGCGTCAAGGCGTTTGCGAGATTGTGGTGGGCCAAGGCGTAACCGGGTTCGAGTTGAATGGCCCGCCTGTAGGAAGCAACGGCCTCGTCAAGTTGATCCTTCCCGGTTAAGACGTTTGCGAGATTGTTGTGCGCAAGGGCGCAATCGGGCTTGAGCTGAATGGCCCGCCGGATCAATTCGACGGCCGCGTCCAAGCGGTTCCCCTGTGCCGCCAGCACCCCCAACAGGTTTAATGCATCCGCATGATTGGGCTGCTGGGTTAGGACCTGGCGGCAATTTCTCTCCGCCTCCGCCATGCGGCCGGCCTGGTGGTGCCGCAATGCCAGATCGAAGGTCTGTTGGATCGAGTGCTGGGCCATGAGCGCGGCAATCTTATACAGCGATTCGCCCGCCCGGACGAGGCGGCGATTCCGGAGCCGATCTTTCTCAATTACCGGGCGGCGCAATAGAGCCGGTGCCATTCGGTGTGCGATACTCCAGCGGCATCTTCTTTGGTAGCACACGGGAACGATTTCCGCACACCCAGACCGGTATGCGGCCACTCAAGACGGCCGCAATCACATAGCCGGTCGGCAGTATCATCATTCCCACAAACGCATCCGGGCCGCCGCCAAACATCCATCCGTTTGCGAACATGTTGACGATGGTTCCCAGCCCAGCGGCGAACAGGACCACGATGATCCGCCGCATCCACTTCGTCTTCCACCGATAAACGCGCGGAATCGCCAGGCCCCCAGCCAGAGCGATCATCCCGCCCACGTCCTCAATAATCGCAGACCACGCCACGTCCGAAAGTCCCAGCAGCCCGTTCATCTGCTGGTACGCCCATGGCCGAATCGTGCTTCTCGGCAGGGATTTGGCCATAACCGCCGGATCATTCAACGGCACCGAATTGGTGCCCGGTCCCTTGACGGCGGCATTAAACTCCGCCGCCGAGTTGAAGAGCTGCAGATTTCCGCTCTTGGCGTCCAGTACAAAAAAATCCGCGCCCGTCGTCCCGATAATCGCCGTCTGACCCGGCAGTACCGCAAGCCGTTCCACGTTCGGCACAAAGTAAGACGTTGGCCTTACGTCGCCCGACCCTTCCGGTTCCCAACTCGGGGCTTGACCCGGATTCAAAAGGAAAATCTGATATGGACCGATCTGCTTCTCAATTTGTGGATTCGACCGAGACCCCTGATCCCACCGCTGTACGAAATACCCGCCGGTCAGCGGAACCACGAATCGATATTCCGCCAGATCGTCCGTGATAACGAGATCGACAATCGACGAGATCGGCAGGAGAAGCATCGCCGCAATGACGATCCAATGCCCCCTCGTCAACTTCGGCGGCGGATCGCAGGCTTTGCGCGCCCCGTGCCGCGCAGGCTCATAATCGAGTATCGGCTTATGGTCACTCGAAACCATCGGGCCTAATCCTGCAGCACCGATTTACTCTCAGCTCGCGGGCCATGCCGCCGAAGTCTTAGAGTTTACGCCGCCGCCAGGCCTTCCAGGCTCGTCACGTGACGCAATGCGATCAAAGTCCAGCTATTCTTGCCCAGTGCGATGAATAGACGCGTTTCCATCGGCACGACCAAACGTGGGTTGGTGACGTCGAAGTGCTTGCCGTCAGCCGTATTGATCCGAAACGGATCAAATGGTTCCTGGTTCAGACGTTCTTCCAATTCCTTCTTGGTCATGCGTCATCTCGCCAGCCCGCCGGGCAGGAATCCTTCGAGTTTGCGGGCTCGCACGGGATGCTGGAGCTTGCGGATGGCCTTGGCCTCGACCTGCCTGACGCGCTCGCGCGTGACTTTGAAGATGCGTCCCACCTCTTCGAGCGTGTAGGTGTATCCGTCGCCGATGCCGTAGCGCAGCTTGATGATTTCGCGCTCGCGATAGGTGAGGGTCTTGAGGACCTGCTCGATTTTGTCCTTGAGCATTTCCTGGGTGGCGGACTCGACGGGATTGTCGGCCTTTTCGTCCTCGATGAAGTCGCCGAAATAGCTGTCTTCGCTCTCGCCGACCGGGCGGTCCAGGGAAATGGGATGGCGGCTGATCTTGAGGACGCGGCGCGTTTCGGCGACGGTCATCTTGGCGCGGCGGGCGATCTCCTCGATGGTCGGCTCGCGTCCCAGCTCCTGCATCAGCGCCTTGCTGATGTTGCGGAGCTTGCTCATCGTCTCGATCATGTGCACGGGAATCCGGATGGTGCGGGCGTGATCCGCGATGGCGCGGGTGATGGCCTGGCGAATCCACCAGGTAGCGTAGGTGCTGAACTTGAATCCGCGGCGATATTCGTATTTGTCCACCGCGCGCATCAGGCCGGTGTTTCCTTCCTGGATGATATCCAGGAACGAGAGGCCGCGATTGCGGTATTTCTTGGCGATGGAGACGACCAGGCGCAGGTTGCCGCCGGAAAGTTTGCGCTTGGCATCCTCATACTTGTTGTAAATTTTGCGGACGGCCACGACGCGGCGGTGAAGGTTCTGGGCGTCCTCCAACACCAGGTCTTCCAGCCCGCTGAGTTCTTCCTGGCAGACTTCCAGGTCTTCGCCGGGGTCTTTGACTTTCTTCAACTCCTCGATCCGCTGCTCCAACTCGACCATCTTGGTGCTGATGGACGAGAGCTTTTTCATCAGCGGGGTCACTTTGCTCGTGCGCAGGGCGAGTTCTTCCAGCAACTTGACGCTGCGGCGGCGGCGGCGGCGAACGGCCAGGCGAAGCTCCTCCTGCTCTTTTTTGGTCTTGACGTCGCCAAGGTCTTCCCAGTTCTGGCGATTGCGCAAAAGCATTTGCCGCACCGACGCCAGATTCATCGGAATGCGCTGTCCGATCGTCCCCTTGTCGGCCATTCCTTCATCGGTGCTGATCTTCATGGTGCGGTCGAACGGCAGGTCGCCGTCGTCCACCTGCTGAAGGATTTCCACGGCGGACTGAAGGCAGTAATCGCTTTCCAGGACCTTGGAGCGGAAAATCTTGCGGGTGATTTCGATCTTTTTGGCCAGGGCGATTTCCTGCTCGCGCGTGAGGAGCGGGATTTCCCCCATCTGGGTGAGATACATCCGCACCGGATCGTCGATCCGCTTGGTCGAAGCCTCCGCAAGCTCCGCTTCCAGGTTCAGATCCAGCGCTTCGTCATCGTCGTCGTCCTCGGCGTTATCTTCCTCGGGGGTCTGCGGGGGTTTTGCCGTCTTGTCGGTCCTGGCCAGCTTTCCGACCTTGGCGCCGATTTTTTCGAGCTTCTCGATTTTTACCCGCACGACGGCTTTGGCCTGATGTTCGGGCGCATCGCTTTCGTCGATGAGCTTGATGCCCATCTCGTCGATCATCATCAAAAGGGAATCGAGCTTATCCGGGGAGACAACTTCGTCCGGCAGGCGCTCGTTGAGTTCCTCATAGGTGAGATATCCGCGCGAGGTGCCCAAATCCAAAAGCGCCTGGACGCGAAGGTCAACTTCTTCCTGCGATCCGGACCCGATCAGAGGTGATTCAATCCTAGCCATGTCCCAACGACCACTTTCCAGCGTAAGGCAAAGCCTCCGCTACGGAAGGCGCATGCCCACCGCAATCGACCAGCCGCACGCATCGCTGCCGATCTTTTGATAATGCCACCGGGCCGGGCCAACGAGTTCAGGGGCATTCCTGATCGTTGCAACGCGAACCCAGGCGCATTGCCAATATTCAGTTTTTCAAACCGCACCAATGCGGCCGTTCCATGGCCTGCTTAACCATCCGCTCATGATCCCTTAAGAGTAACACGCTTTAGGTCGGGATGACGAGCTTTTTCCTGCAATTTACGCAAGGTTTCAATGTCCGCGGAGCGATCGCCTTGCGTTTGGGGCGACTGCTCGGCCGCTGAGGGCGAATCTTTCAACGGCGGTGGACGCCGCAGTTCAACCACAAGTTTCCGCTTTTCATCGCACTCCCGCTCCCTGATTATATGGAGCAGGGAGTCGGCGAGGTATTTTTCTTGTTCCATCGAACCAGAAACTTCGTCCACCCATCTCACCGCGACGCCCTTGAGGTCCACGTCCGATAAAACGGACAGGAACTCGTTGAACACCGGCTCTCCCTCATCCTGGAGATGCCGCCAGAACAGCTCGGCGATGCGGCGAAGCGTATCATCCGTAAAGTCGCTTGGCGTAAGCTCTTGCTGAATTCGATGCCAGCGGCCCGGCTCTGCAAGCAAGAGTCCGAGAATAAAACCCTCTGCCTGCTGGCGAGCGGTCAGCCTCTTGGCTGGAGCATTGATTTTCGGCTCGCCGGCGTCGTCAACTTGAACCGTAATGGCCGGCCGGCCCTTGCCCGGCCTTATCCGGAACCGGCGGTTCAACTCCTCCATGGGAGTCTCGGTCAATCGGCTCACTCGCGCCAGGGCGGCGCCCCAACGGATCGGATCAACGGTCGCCGAACCCCGTGCCGCCGCCAAGGTTTCCAGATATTTCTGAACCGCCTGTTGCCGGGACGTTATCTCATCCTCCGTTTTCAAATCCCGCACCAGTTGTTTCCATTTGAACGTCAGCGCATCGGTCGCCTGGGCCAGGCATTCGTTGAACTTGTCCGCAGCGAAGGCTTCGCCTTGCGCCCCATGCGCCAGGAGGAACTCATCCGGGTCCACGCCCTGCGGCAGCGAGGCGATGGCGATCTCGACCGGTTGGCTCAGGAACAACTCCAAAGCCCGGTTGGCCGCGTTGTCGCCGGCGCTATCCGCGTCGAAAAGCAGCACGATTCGATCCGCGAATCGCCGCAGCATGGCCACGTGATGCTCCGTCAGCGCCGTGCCCAGCACCGAGACCACGTTGGCGACCCCGAACTGATGGGCCATCACAACGTCGGTATATCCTTCGACGACGGCGACGGTCCGCGTCTCGACGATCTTGGCCCGCGCCAAATCCAAACCGAAAACGCATCGGCTCTTGGAAAACAGCGGCGTTTCCGGGCTGTTGAGGTACTTGGCCGGATCATCGGACCCCGGCATCACGCGCCCGCCGAAGGCGATCACCCGGCCGCTTTCATCCCGGATGGGAAACATCAGCCGGTTGCGGAACGTGTCGTAATACCCGTCCCCGCCTTCGCGCGGCTTGACCAGCCCGGCCAGCGCCAACTGCGGCGGCGTGAATTTCTTCATCGCCGCGCTCTTGAGCAGCGCGTCCCAGGCGTCGGCGGCAAACCCGATGCGAAACCGCTGGATCGACTCCGCATTGAACCCGCGCTCGGCTAAATATTCTCGCGCAGATTCACCTTGTTCTGGATGGGAAAGCAACTTTTCAAAGAACATCGCGGCGGCCGACTGTGCTTCCAGCAGAATCTGCCGCTCGCTGACCGATTCCTTCGTCTGCTTGAACGCCGGCAATTCGATGCCTGCCGATTCAGCCAGCGTCCGCAACGCCTCCTTGAATTCCACGCGGTCGCGGAGCATCACGAAGTCGATGACGCTTCCGCCTTTTTCACATCCAAAGCAGTAAAACCGCTGCTTGGAAGGACTTACCGAAAAGGATGGCGTCTTTTCCTGATGAAATGGGCAAAGCCCAACAAAATCTCGTCCTCGCCGCTTCAGCCGAACCGTCTGCCCGATGAGAGCAACGATATCCGTGGCCTGTAAAATACGACTCTTGGCATCGTCAAAAGTGGTATACGCTTCGGCGCGCATTTCACGGTCACCCTGAAGCGAAGCAAGTCAGAATCCGCTCCGCTTAAAACCCCTAAACCCTTCGCGCAACTAGCGTAAGAAGACGCCGCCTGAAGGCGCTCCCATTGAATATAGCACCGGTTCGGCAGAGGGTCAAATAATCTTCGCCACTTCGTTGCCACGTCCGGTAAATATGGGCCGCGGAGTAATAATCGCTATCTTTTCGCCAAATGCCCGCCGCGCGCCGCAGGGCTATGTGGAACTCGCTTGCATGCTATAGTAGGCCATTGCGGAAACCGACATGACGCGCTTTACGCTCGAAATCGAAACCGACGGCAGCAACGACATCATCAATTTGAATGTCCCGCTCAAATCCCGCCTGAAGGATCTGAAAGGCGAAGGGGTGCTGCACCTGTTCATCGTTGGCAGCACGGCCGCGCTGACCACATTGGAATATGAATCCGGCCTGGTGAAGCACGACGTGGCGGAGGTGATGCAACGGCTGGTCCCGGATGATGCCCACTACCTGCACGAAGCCACCTGGAACGACGACAATGGCCACAGCCACGTGCGCGCTGCCCTGGTCGGGCCGAGCGTGACGGTTCCGTTTGCCGATGGCCGGCTGCTGACCGGCGAATATCAGCAGCTCGTCCTGATGGAATTCGACACCCGCCCCCGCCGGCGAACCGTCATCTGCACGGCGCTGCCGTGAGATTCAATGTCATCGCCGCCCGCGCGATCGATGCAGGTCCGGCTCCCTGTGCGCTTTGCCGGTGGTTTGCAACAGGCGAATGGCCTTGGCCTGGTCGCCGGTCTTGAACACGCCGGTCGTTCGCCCGCCGGGCGCTCCGCTGGTGCAATAGGCGTAATTGATGTTGATGTGGTTCTGCCCCAGGACCGATGCAACGTCGGCCAGCGCGCCGGTCTGATTAGGCAGATCGACGCACAACACTTCCGTCTCGGTCATCGGCAGATTCAGATTCGACAGGACGGCGGCGGTGGCCTTGGAATTTTCCGCCACCAGGCGCAGGACTCCGTGTTCCTGCGAATCCACCAGCGTCATGGCGACGATGTTGATCTTCTCATCCGCCAGCGCCCGCGTCACCTGCGCCAGGACTCCGGGTTTGTTCACCAGAAAAACGCTGAACTGCACGGACGTGCGAATGTTGGCCATCGTGTTCCTTCTCCACTAACAGATCATACGATTCTATCCCTCAACGAAGGCCGGCACAAAAGAATTCGGCGCCCAAATGGATTGTCATCAAACAAGCCTCGAAATATGCTGCTGATGTCAGCAAATTGTCGGAACATGAGTCAGAGTTCTACATCATCATCTCGGGCAAGAGGTCAGTCGGGTCGGATTGAGACGCGATACGAGCGATGTCCCCTTTGCCAAAGTCTCGATATACGTCTCAGAGACGAGAAGGTGACCGTCACAACTTCCAACGGCCGGCGGGTGGCGCTCAACCTTCGTCAATGGAAATGCGGGAATTGCGGTGAATCCTTCCTGACTTCGGATTCCCGGCGGCAGTTGGATAAGGCATTACGTTTGACCCCTGTCGCGCCGTGAATACACCGATCTCTGCGACGAGGGGTCTGCCAGAGTGTTAAATCATTCCCGCCAATGAATTGACCGCTTCTTTTTGCGTCGGCATGACTTTCAGCACGCGGTCGAGGCGGGTGATGCGGAGCAGTTCCGTCAGCTTGCCCTTCACGCCGCAAAGCAGCAGCTTGCTTTGGGGCAACGCCGAAAGCCGGCGATTGAGGCCAATCACGATCCCGATCGCCTGGCTGGAGAGAAACTCGACCCTTGAAAAGTCCAATACGAGCACGCGCTTGTCCTGCTCGTCCACCAGCTTGAAAAGCTGCTCTTGAATCGATTCCAATTGGGCCGGCTCCATCAGCGACGGGACGCGGAACTCGATTACCGTGGCTTTGTCGATTTGCGTGACCAGGTATTCGGAGGCCATGGGCGGAGTTTGCATGACGGCCCAACAAAATGCAACAAAAATTGAACCGACCAAGAATTGAACCGCCAAGACACCGAGACGCCAAGATTAGGAACGAATGTCGCATTCCCCACCTTGGCGTCTCGGGGTCTTGGCGGTTCAAATTCAATTCTTCGAACGGCGGCCAAGCCATGATCGCAGCTAGAATCCTTGCAGAGAGGTATTCCATGAAATCCATCAATCCCGCAAACGCACAAGTGATTGCCGAGTATGCCGAGCATACCGCGGTGCAAATTGAGCAAAGGCTGCAATCGGCCGAGAAGGCCTTCGGGCAATGGCGGTCGGTGTCCATCCAAGATCGCGGCTCGCTGCTGAAGGAAGCCGGGGCGGGGTTTCGGCGAAAGCGCGATGAGTTGTCGCGGCTGATGGCCATGGAAATGGGCAAGCCGATCGCGGCGGGGGAAGCCGAAGTGGAAAAGTGCGCCGGGGCCTGCGATTTCTTCGCCGAAAATGCGGCGTCGTTCCTGGCCCAGCGCCAAATCCAATCGGATGCGTCGCGGAGCTACGTCCGGTTCGATCCGCTGGGGCCGGTGCTGGCGATCATGCCGTGGAATTTCCCGATCTGGCAGGTCATCCGCTTCGCGGCGCCGGCGCTGATGGCCGGGAACGTCGCGCTGCTCAAACACGCTCCCAACGTGCCGGGATGCGCGCTGGCCATCGAGCGGACTTTCACCGATGCCAAATTTCCGCCGGGAGTGTTTTCGACCTTGTTGATCGAAGACAACCTGGCGGCGGAAAAGTTGATCGGTCATCCCGCGATCCGCGCGGTGACGCTGACCGGCAGCGAACGCGCCGGCAGGGCGGTGTCGGCGGCGGCGGGACGGGCGCTCAAAAAAACCGTCATGGAATTGGGCGGGTCCGATCCGTTCATCGTCTTGGCCGACGCTGACGTCCCATCCGTCGCCGCCCGTGCGGCGGAGGCGCGCTGCATCAACAGCGGCCAAAGCTGCATCGCCGCCAAGCGGTTCATCGTCGAGCGCGCCATCGCCGACGAGTTTGAAGCGGCGATGATCGCCGCGATGGCCGCGATGAAGGTGGGGGACCCGCTCGATCGCGCGACGCAGGTTGGACCGCTGGCCCGCCTGGATCTGTTGGAAACGTTGGACCGCCAGGTTCGGCGCAGCGTCGAGCAAGGCGCCAGGCTGCGGCTCGGCGGCAGGCGGCGAGCCGGCAAGGGGTTCTTTTATGAGCCGACCGTTCTGGCCGACGTTCGTGCGGGAATGGCGGCATTTGACGAGGAGACGTTCGGCCCGGTGGCGGCGGTGGTGCGCGCCAACGATGCCGCCGACGCGGTGCGGCTGGCCAATTGCTCTCGCTATGGCCTGGGCGCCAGCATCTGGACCCGGGACATCGACCGCGCCCAGATTCTCGCGGGCGACATGGAATCCGGCGCCGTTTTCGTCAACGGTATCGTCAAATCCGACGCGCGTCTGCCCTTCGGCGGCGTCAAGAACAGCGGCTGGGGACGCGAATTGTCCCAATTCGGCATTTACGAGTTCGTGAATATCAAGACAATATGGGTGAAATAGGCCAGTGGAAATCCCCAAGGGACGTACCTTAGAATCTTCCCCCCGGCTTTATCAAGGCAAAGGAAGGATGATGCTTCGTCGAATTTCTGTTTTGCTGATCGCCGCCGCGGCGATGGGGTTGGCGGTGGAAAGCGGGTGCAACCGCGCCAGCGCGGGAGGCGGGTTCACCATGCCGCCGCCGGTCGTGACAACCGCTCCGGTGGTAACCCAGGACGTGCCGGCCTATCTCGACGAGATCGGCAAGACAACCGCGACGGAGGTCGTCAACATCGTTCCGCAGGTTTCGGGCAAGATCGTCGGGAGAGATTTTGAGGACGGCACCGATCTGCACACGGGCCAGGAGCTGTTTGCGATCGATCCGCGACCGTACCAGGCGGCGCTGGATCAGGCCCAGGCGTTGTTGGAGCAAAACCAGGCGCAGCTCGTCAATGCCAAGGCCAATTTCACGCGCATCGCCAGCGAATTGCCGAGCAAGGCCGTATCGCAACAGGACTACGACAATGGCAAGAGCGCGGTGGACGTGGCGGATGCCAACGTGAAGGCGGCGCAGGCGGCGATAGAGACGGCGAGCTTGAATCTGGAGTACTGCACGATCAAGTCGCCGATCGACGGCCGGGCGGGCCAGCGGCTGGTGGACGCGGGAAACATCGTCAACGCCAATTCGACCAGCCTGCTGAGCATTCAGAAGCTCGTGCCGATTTATGTCGATTTCACCGTCGCGGAAAACGACCTCGGCCAGGTCAGGGAAAATCTGGCGAAGGGCCCGCTGAAGGTACTGGTGGAGTCGCCGGACGATCCGGGGCGGAACATCGAGGGCGAGGTGACGTTCCTGGACAACTCCGTTCAGGACGGCACGGGCACGATCCGGCTTCGCGCCACGGTCCCCAACAAGAATCGCCAACTTTGGCCGGGGCAGTTTGTCCACGTGCGGCTGGTCTTGTACACCATGCGCGATGCCAAGTTGATTCCCGCCAATGCGGTGCAGGTGGGGCAGGCGGGGTCGTACGTGTTCGTGATTCATGCCGATAATACGGCGGAGCAGCGAAACGTAACGACCGGGCAGCGCCAGGGCGACGAGATCGTGGCGCTGGACGGCTTGAAAGAGGGGGAAACCATCGTGCACACCGGACAACTCATGGTGATTTCGGGCGGGCCGGTGACCGTGCTGGCCTCGGCACCGCAGGCGGCGCAGGGAGCGGCGAAATGAATTTGTCGGAGCCGTTCATTCGCCGCCCGGCGATGACCACGTTGTTGACGGTGACGTGCATCCTATTTGGGGTGATGGCGTATCGCGCGCTGCCGGTGAACGATCTTCCGGCGGTGGATTACCCGGTGATCACGGCGCAGGTGAGTTATCCGGGGGCAAGCCCCGAGACGATGGCCGCCAACGTCGCCACGCCGCTGGAAAAGCAGTTCATGCAGATTTCCGGGTTGCAGTTGGTGACCAGTTCAAGCGGTCAGGGGCACACCAGTTTCACGCTGCAATTCGACCTGAGCAAGAGCCTGGACGCGGCGGCGACGGACGTTCAGGCGGCGATTACGCAGGCGGCGGGAAGCCTGCCGATCGATTTACCCTCGCCGCCGACCTTTTCCAAGACCAATCCCAACGACCAGGCGATCATGTACCTGGTGATGGTGAGCGACACGGTCACCGCGGGCGAGTTGTACAACTACGCCAGCACGGAGGTGGCCCAGCGCATCACCATCCTGCCCGGCGTTTCACGAGTCGATACCTACGGCACGAAATCGGCGGTGCGGATCAAGGCCAACCCGTCGGCCCTGGCCATTCGAGGATTGACGATCAACGACCTGGCGGCGGCGATCCAGACCGGCACCACCTCCGTCGGCGCGGGGCAGTTCGACAGCGAGCATCGCACGTTTCTGTTGCAGCCCCAGGGCCAGCTAACCGACGCGGCGCAGTATTCCAATTTGATCATCGCCAACGTCAACGGTTCGCCGGTTCACCTGCGCGACGTTGCCAAGGCGGAAGATACCATCCAGGACGAGCGGGTTGCGTTGCATTTCTGGAACCGCACGTGGTCGGTGCCGTCGGCAACGGTGGTCCTGGCCGTTTTTCGCCAGGCGGGAACCAACGCCGTCGCCGTCGCCCAGTCCGTCCGCGATCTCATGCCCCCAATTCAGCGGCAATTGCCGGCGTCCATCAACTTGTACCTGGTCTATGACCGGTCCCAATCCATCGTTCGTTCCGCCAACGACGTGCAAAAGACCCTGCTCACCGCCTTCGTGCTGGTGGTGCTGGTGATTTACGCATTTCTCGGCCGGGCCAACGACACGCTGATTCCCATCGTCGCCCTGCCGCTATCGCTGCTGCTGACCTTGATCGTCATGCAAATTCTGGGGTACAGCTTGGACAACCTGTCGCTGATGGCGCTGACGCTGGCGGTCGGGTTCCTGGTGGATGACGCGATCGTTTTCCTGGAGAACACCGTCAGCCGGATGGAGCACGGCGAAGGCGCCCTGGAGGCGTCGATTCACAGCGCCAAGCAGATCAGCTTCACGATCCTGGCGATGACGATTTCGCTGGCGGCGGTGTTCGTGCCGCTGGTATTCATGCCGGGATTGGTGGGGCGGATTTTCCGCGAGTTCGCGATCACCATCATCGTGGTGATTTTCGCGTCGGGGATCGTGTCGCTGACGCTGACGCCGATGATGTGCTCGCGCATGTTGGCCCGCCGGGGCAAAACGCTTCGCCGCACCCGCATGGAGCGCATCGGCACGAAGGTCATCGACCGCGTGCTGTTCGTTTACGGGAAATCACTGTGGTGGTTCCTGCGCTACCGGTGGATTTCGCTGGCGATCTGGCTGGTCACGCTGGCCGGGACGCTGTGGCTGTTCTACGAGGTGCCCAAGAGCTTCCTGCCGATCGGCGACAGCGGATTCATCCGCGGCGTCATGATCGGCCAGGAGGGGGCGTCCTACCAACAGATGCGCGTCTACCAAGACCAGGCCGACAAGATCATGCGGGCCAATCCGGCGGTGGAGACGACGTTCACGATGACGGGCAATTCGCAGTTTTTGCCGTCGAACCAGGGATTCATGCTGGCGTTCCTGGGGGATGCCGGCACGCGGCCGCCCATCGTGGCGGTCACCGGACAGTTGATGGCGAAAATGTTCCAGATCGTCAACGCGCTGGTGATCCTACAGCCTTCGCCGGTGTTGCAGATCAGCACCGGCGCCACCCAGAGCAACCAGGGCAAATATGCCTACGCCATATCGGGCATCAATATCGACCAGGTTTACACGGCGGCCAACAAGCTGGCGGCGTCGATGCATTCGCGCCGCGATCTTTTCGCGACCGTTTCCTCGGATTTGTTCACGCACACGCCGAACCTTCAGATCAACATGATGCGCGACGCGGCGTCCAGCTACGGCGTCTCGGCCGCCGCGATCGAAAACGCCATCCGACAGGCGTATTCGCAGAATTACGTCTATCTCATCAAGAAGCCGGAGGACCAGTTTCAGGTCATCCTCGAAGCCGAGGACAAGGACCGGGCCATTCCGTCGGATCTCTCGCGGTTGTACGTCCGGTCGGATGACGGACGGCGGTTGATACCCTTGCCGGCGGTCGCCAGTTGGCAGGAAGCCATCGGCCCGCAGAACGTCAACCACATCAACCAGTTCACGTCGGCGACGATCTACTTCAATCTGAACCCCGGGGTTCCCGTGGGCAACGCGACGCAGTTCATCGAGGACGCCGCGGCCAACGTGGTCCCGCCCGGCGTGCGCGGCGACCTCCAGGGCGAGGCCAAGGATTTCACCGAAACCATCCGCGTTCTCAGCTTCCTCATTCTGCTGGCGGTCTTCGTCATGTACGTCATCCTCGGCATCCTCTACGAAAGCTACGTGCACCCCATTACCGTGCTCTCCTCGCTGCCCGTGGCCCTGGTCGGCGGCTTGCTCACGCTGTACATCTTCGGCGCCGATGCCTCGCTCTACGCCTTCATCGGCCTGTTCCTGCTGATGGGGATCGTCAAGAAGAACGGCATCATGCTGATCGACTTCGCGTTGCAGCGGATGGCCCAGGGCCAGAAGAGCGTCGATGCCATTCACGACGCCAGCATGAACCGTTTCCGCCCGATCATCATGACCACGCTGGCC
>Ga0187867_10001881_pt1 | contig 17862 bp, 23 predicted proteins | sample June2016WEW_13_1_FD_132976 | JGI IMG/M metagenome (GOLD analysis project Ga0187867, IMG submission 132976) | Peatland microbial communities from SPRUCE experiment site at the Marcell Experimental Forest, Minnesota, USA - June2016WEW_13_10 | ecosystem: Environmental > Terrestrial > Soil >...
CCTCGTCCCACTCGCGGCGGTCCTGGTCGCGGTCTCCGTGGCATACACCTACGCGGTCCTGACCGTGGTCCTGAACGCGGCCGGCGATTCGATCAGGAAGCGCGAGGACCTCTAGATTGGTCCCTGGCCGGGCGTCCCGCCGCGTTCATCGGTAGCGGGCCTCGAAGACGCCGTCGGCCTTCATCTCGACGCTCTTCAGGACGGGGATGCGCGCCCGCTCCTCCTGCCCCGTCATGACAGGGAACCCGTAGTACCGGTTCGTGTGCCTCAGCTCCCTGCCGTCGCCCCGCATCTTCTTCACGAAGGCAAGGTGGTCCGAGACCCTCCTCTCGCTGAACGAGTCAGAGGCCGAGATGGCGCCCACCATCCTCTGCTCGATGTGGCCCTTGAAGCGGGGGTCGAGCTCTATCCCGACGCTGTCCCGCCCGGCGGCCGCGGCGGCGACCATGGTTGTCCCCGTCCCCAGGAAGGGGTCCAGCACGAGGTCGTTCTGGACCGAGAACATCGAGATCAGCCTGTAGGCAAGCTCGAAGGGATACGACGCGCTCCTGTCCCGCGCGCCCTTCACCCTGAGGGGCTGCCTGTCCCCCTGAAGGCCCTCCCAGATGTCGCTGAACCAGGCGTTCCGCTCCTCCCAGAAGAACGCGCTCCTCTGCCGCGCCAGCCGACGGGCGAGGGAACCCGAGGGCCGCTTCCCCCCCTTCCGCAGGATGAGGATGTACTCGTGCTCCTGGGTCACATATGCCGCTCCGGGGAGCATACCGGAGCCCATGAACTTCGTGGGTTTGTTGGACTCCTTCCGCCAGAGAATCTCGGGAAGGACCTCGAACCCCAGGCCGAGGCATGCCATCAGGACCCTGGTGTGGTTCGGAAAGACCCTGAACGAGCCCCCTATCGTCCTCGTCGCGTCGCCTATGTTGATGCAGGCGATCCCACCTGAGCGGAGTAACCGGTGGACCTCTTTCCAGACCGGGTCCAGTTCCCTGTGCATCAGCTCGAAGGCCGCATCGCCATCGCCCTCCCGGAGGCGCTCGCCGATGGGTGCACTCTGATGCGAGAACGTCTCGTCCCACATCTCGATCATCGGATACGGCGGCGAGGTGACCACTAGGTCGACCGTGGACGGGGGCATCTCGGCCAGTCTGTGCCCGGCGTCTCCGAAGAGGACCGCGTGGGACGTCTTCAACCCGGAGGGCGGCCCACCAGCGGCCTATTAACCGAGCACCCGCGAGGCACTGCGAAGACTCACATCGCGTGATTACTCACGGTGAGCCGGGTTTTTAACCCGAACCCGCTCAGCCCTCCCATTCAGCATGACCAAGATAATCGAGGCTGTGGGCCTGACAAAGGTCTACAAGGGAAAGGTGAAGGCGGTCGACCACATCTCGTTCTCGGTCGAGGAGGGCGAGATCTTCGGGTTCCTCGGCCCCAACGGGGCTGGGAAGACTACAACGATCAAGATGCTCAACACGCTAGCCTCGATCACCGAGGGAAGGGCCAGCGTCGCCGGCCACGACGTGAGCAAGGAGCCGGGGGCCATCAGGGACAGCATCGGCGTAGTGCCTCAGGAGCTCACCGCCGACGACGAGCTGAAGGGGGTCGAGAACCTGATGCTCACGGCGAGGCTTCATCACGTGAGCGGGAATGACGCGCGCAAGCGGACGCAGGAGCTGCTCAAGCTGGTCGACCTCGAGCAGGCGGCAGACAGGAAGGTGAGGACCTACTCGGGCGGGATGAGGAGGCGGTTGCAGCTCGCGATGGGCCTCGTGCACATGCCTAAGGTCCTCTTCCTTGACGAGCCCACCCTCGGCCTCGACATCCAGACGAGAAAGAAGATGTGGGACTACATCGGCAAGCTCAACCGAGAACGCGGACTCACCGTCTTCATGACCACGCACTACCTTGAGGAGGCCGACTCCCTCTGCAACAGGATCGCCATCATCGACAAGGGAGAGATCAAGATCTCGGGCTCGCCGGCAACGCTCAAGGAGAAAGTGGGGGGCGACATCCTCACCCTGGAGCTCAGCGAGAACGCCGGCGACCTGACAGAGTTCTTCAGGGGGATACCCGACGTGTCCGACGTCACCAAGACGGACCAGACCTACAGGATCAAGCTTCCGAAGACAGAGAGGGCCCTGCCGGTGATCGTCGAGGGCGTCATCAAGAAGAACGTGCAGATCAAGGAGATATCCTTCACGAAGCCGACGCTCGACCAGGTCTTCCTCGAGGTGACGGGCAAGTCGATGCGCGACGAGGACGCATCGGAGAGCGACTCGTTTCTCCAGAACGTCATGATGGAGAGAGCGAGGTAGAGAGGAATGATCGACGAGACCATAGCGCTCTCCGCCAGGGCCCTCAAGAAGTGGGTGAGAAACCCCGCCGCTGTGCTGCCCGGGCTCTTCACCTCGATATTCTACCTGGTGCTCTTCGGCAACTCCTTCAACCCGACGAACCTCTTCACGGCCGGACTCTCCGGGACTCTCCCAGCGTCGGTGATAGCACAGATCAAGCAGTCCATCCTCCAGAACGCCTTCGGGGGCGCCCCGACCTACATCACCTACCTTACGGCCGGAGTGATCTGCCTCATACTGGTCTTCAACATGGCGTTCGGGGGTATCGACCTCGTCCTCGACAGGCAGCTGGGCTACCTGAACACGCTACTGACCTCCCCGATACCGAGGGCGGCGATCTACTTCTCGGGGGTGATGCAGAACCTAGTCAAGGTCATGGCCCTGGCCCTGCTGACCTTCCTCATAGCCCTCGTCATCCCCGACGGCCTCGTCCTGCCGAGCGGGTTCGGACCCTTTAACTTCATCGGGATTTTCGCCGCGTTCGCGCTCCTCGGATTCGGGCTGTCCTGCGTCTTCACCGCCCTCGCCCTCTCCGTCAGGTCCATCGACTCGCTGGTCGCCATCGTCAACTTCCTCACGCTCCCGCTGATCTTCATGTCCAACGCCCTCTTCCCCTCCACGTCCTTCCCAGATTGGCTCAAGGCGATAGCATCGGTGAACCCCATCTCCACGACGAACGAGGCGGCGAGACTGTTGATCGTGAACGGGACGCTCTCGAGCAGCCAGCTCTCCACCTTCGCCGGCGACATGCTCTACCTCATCTTCGTCGCCGCTGCGCTCACGGTCCTCGGCTATCTCGCTGCACGGAGGGCGCTGAAGGCCGAATGATGACGCCGTCCGAGCCCCGCGCCCGCAATCAGGGCTTTTTCAGGCCCTGAACCTTGCCGCGCTGAAGCCGCCGTCGACGAGGAGCGTCGCGCCGGTGATGAAGGACGCGTCGTCGGAGGCCAGGAACGCCGCGGCCCCGGCCACGTCCTCGGGAGTGCCAGCCCGACGGGCGAGGGTGCTGGCGACCATCCATTCGACGTTCTTGGTGTCCTTGTCCACCTCTCTCATCATGGCCGTCCCGGCGATGTAGCCGGGTGCGACCGCGTTCACGTTTATCGTCGGGCCTAACTCCACGGCGAGCGAACGAGTCAGCTGCAGCACGCCGCCCTTCGAGGCGCCGTAGGCCGCCCGACCGAGCTGCCCGATGAGCCCGCTCATCGACCCCACGTTGACGATCTTGCCGCCGCCCCTCGCCAGCATCTGGGGTGCGACGGCCTTGGTAAGATAGAACATCCCGGTCAGGTTTATCGAGATGGTCTTGTTCCACTCCTCGTCCGTCATCTCGAGGACCTTCCTGACGTACCTGATCCCGGCGTTGTTTACGAGGACGTCGATCGGCCCGAGCTTCGAGGCGACCTCGTCGACGGCTTTCTTCACCTCCTCAGACTTTGAGACGTCGGCCCGGACCGCATGCGCGACGCCACCCGCAGACGCTATCAATCCCACAGTCTCGCGGGCAGTCTCAAGATCCACGTCGAGCACGCCGACCCGGGCCCCCTCCCTTGCGAAGCGGAGCGCGATGGCGCGCCCGATGCCATAACCTGCCCCTGTAACAAGAACGGTCTTTCCGTCGAATCTGCGGATGTCCATTCGCATCCATTGGGCGACCGCGGGTACTTAAACGCGGAAAGGGGCTTCCAAGGCTTATAACGCAAACTCGGCTCCTCCCGCAGAATCATGGCACCGATCCTAAGGCGAAACAAGCTCAGAGAGCTGCTCAGGCAGGGGAAGCCGACGCTTGGAACCCACATCCACAGCTCGTGGCCCGGGATCATGGAGGTGATTGGGAACTCGGAGATGATGGACTACGTCGAGTTCAGCAGCGTCTACGCGCCGTTCGACCTCTACGCTCTCGAGAACCTAGCCCGAGCGTCCGAGCTCTACGACATGTCGACGATGATCAAGATCGACCCGGTCCCGAACTACTTCCTTGCGCAGAGGGCGATAGGGGCCGGGTTCCAGAACGTGATTTTCGCCGACTTCAGGACCACCGAGGAGGTCCAGGGCGCCCTCAAGGCGGTCAGGCCGGAGCCGGAGGGAATGAACGGCTGCTGGATGCACAGGATTGAAGGATACTCCATCGAGAACGGGAGCAAGAAGTTCGTCCAGTACGCGAAGGACGTGGTCATAGCCGTCATGATAGAGAAGAAGCCCCTCTACGACAAGCTCGAGGACGTCCTCAACATGACGGACGTCGACATGATACAGTTCGGTCCGTGCGACTACGCAATGTCGATCGGATTGGCCGGCGAGTTCTCCAACCCCAAGGTGCGCGAGGCGGAGGAGCACACGATCAAGCTCTCGGTGAAGTACGACAAGCATCCGCGAGCCGAGCTGGGCTCCAACTACACGTCAGGACAGGCTGGATTCGAGAAGACCCTCAAGCGGTACTCGGACCTCGGCGTCGTGGACTACTGCATCGGCTTCGACGTCTCGATATTGCTCGACTGGATGAGGGCGTACGGGAGCCTTACCAGGAAGATGCTGAAGATGGACTGACGACCGCTAGGAATCCCGGGGGCCAACCAGCGGACGCGGACCGGCGAGGCCCGTCGAGCACAAGCCCATATTAGCACAAATCTGTCTGCGAGGAGCGTGGAAGACAGGCTGCTCACGCGGGATGGGAAGCTGCTCATGTCCTACCTCCTCATCAACTCCATCCCCGTCGGCTACATGAACGTCGTACCACTGGTCTACCTCGCAGAAATCGGCTACAACCCCTCCATCATAGGGTTCATCTACGCCGCGAGCGCGCTCGCCAACACCGCAGGCCTGATACCGTTCGGGTATCTCGCCGACCGCTACGGGAGGAAATGGTTCGTCGTCATCGGGAGCCTGATACCGTTCTTCTCCTTCGCGATATTCGGACTGACGCTGAACCCGGCCTGGCTGATCTTCGCGGGCGCCCTTGGAGGGATTGGCTTCGCAGGAGGTTTCGCCTTCGCCATCGTCAACCCGGCGTTCATCCCTCTGGTCGCGAACTCCACCTCGGCCAGGAAGAGGACGACCTTCTTCGGGATTACCCAGGGAGTCTGGACGCTGGCCCTCAGCATAGGGGCGGTACTGAGCGTCCTCCCGAGCACGATCGAGTACATCTTCCATCAGGGTTCGATGGCCGCCCACTCCGAGTCCTACTTTCTGATGGCCGGGATGATGGTGGTCTCGATAGTGCCACTCCTGCTCTACGAGGAGACGAGGGTCCCAGGGAAGGACACTGGCATCATCCCTGACATGCTGCCCTACGTGGCCAAGAGGCGCTTGGATTGGGTGCGAATCAGACTTCCCGTGACGTCGTGGGGGCGGATAATGAGATTCTCAGTCGTCTTCGCGCTGACCGGCATCGGGCTTGGGGTCCTCGTCCAGCTGCTGCCCACGTGGTTCGCGCTCAGGTTCGGAGTCTCCGAGGACGAGGTCGGCCTGTGGATCGGGCTGGCGAACGCCGCCTCCATAATCGCAATACCTCTGATACCCCGCCTGGTGAGAAGGAGGGGAGTCCTGGTCTCGAGCGCAATCTCCGGGATAAGCGCCACCGTCTTCTTGGCGGTAATGCCCTTCGCAGGTACCTTCGAGGGAGCAGCCGGCCTCTTCGTGGTGCGAAGCGTGCTCGAGGCTATGGGCTGGGCGATGCTGCTCTCCTACACGATGGGCGTCGTGGAAGAGGGAGAGAGGGCGACCACAACGGCAATCGCCTTCACGGCGTGGGGCGTGGGTGCGACGGTGGGGACTTTCGTCGGTGGCGAACTCCTTGGGGCCGGGCTCCTCTACCTGCCGTTCGTGATAGGAGTCGTTGCCTACGTGGCCGCCTCGGCATCGCTCCCTGTGCTCTTCAGCAAGTCCAAGCCTCCAGAGGAGGTCTGACATGGACTGGAGAGAGTCCGGAGCTCCCCGGAAACCAAGCCACGGATAAATAGAACAGAGAGAAGGGGAAATGAGCGTGGCTGAGAGAAAGAAGATTGTGGCTACGGACATGGATGTCCCAGACGATCTCGCGAAGAAGGTGGATGGCGCAGGCAGGGGCCGGTACGCCCTCATGCAACTCGACAGGCTGAACGACCACGAGAAGGAGGAGGTCGAGGTCCTCGTCCTGCAGAGCAGCCCGAGGGTGACGAGGGGGCTCTTCGAGGCTCTGCCGAACCTGAAGGTGCTCCAGTCGATGTCCGCCGGGGTCGATTTCATTGATTTCTCCGCCGTACCTGCTCACATCGTCGTCTGCTCGAACGGGGGCGCGTTCGGGGAACCGATAGCCGAGCACGTCTTCGCGATGATCCTCTACTTCGGGAGGAACCTGGTCCGCAACCACGGACTCGTGCGGGGCGGCACACTTGACCATCCGGCGGACGGGATGTTCCTCAGAGGTAAGACGATCGGGATGATCGGGACAGGAGGGATAGGCCAGTCTGTTGCCCGGGCGGCCAAAGGCTTCAACATGAGGACCATGGGCATAAACACCTCGGGGCGGCCCGTCGAGAACTTCGATGCGGTCTGGGGGATGGACCACCTCGACGACCTCCTGAAGCAGTCAGATGTCGTCGTGATTGCGCTCCCCCTGAACGTCAAGACAAGGCATCTTATCACAGCCCAGCGGCTGGGCCTCATGAAGGAGGACTGCATCCTCGTCAACGTCGCCCGCGGCGGCATCATCGCACAGGATGCCCTGTACGCCCATCTGAAGGCGCACCCCCGGTTCAGGGCCGGCATCGACGTGTGGTGGAGGTACCCAAAGAAGGGCGAGAGCTTCTCCCTCGACTTCCCCTTCTTCGACCTCCCGAACTTCCTAGCCTCGCCCCACAACGCAGACGCCGTGCCAGAGGCCTTGGGGCTGGGGCAGGAACACGCGTTCGAGAACGTGATTCGGTATCTCGACGGAGAACCGCTCGGACGAGTAATCGACAAGACCGACTACCCATGACCTCCGTCCCGCCTCGGGCCACTAGGCCGCCAGAGCGCCGGTGAGCCGCGATGGAAGAAGAGATGAGGAAGCTGCTGGACCTCTTCAGGAAGGAGGGAGTCGAGCACCAGCTCTACGAGCACGAGGCGGTCTACACCTCCGAGGAGGCCTCGCGGGTCCGCGGGGTCGAGCTCAAATCCGGGGTGAAGGCCCTCGTCCTAAAGTCGGATGACGGACGCTACCTGCTAGCCGACCTCGCCGCCGACCGCAAGGCCGACATCAAGAAGCTGCAGGAGATCTCGGGGATGAAGAAGCTGCACTTCGCAACCAGGGATGAGGTGCTCTCTACCACGCGGTGCGAACCGGGCTCCGTCCACCCGTTCGGAGACCTCTTCGGCCTCCCGACCTACCTCGATCCGTCCGTCCTCGAGAACGAGTATGTCAACTTCAACATCGGCCTACTGACCAAGAGCGTGCGCATCAAGAGGGACGACCTGACGAGGCTGCTCGGAGCTGTCGTCGCAGAGTTTGCCAAGACCCCATAGCGGCCGGTCTCTCGCCCTGTGGGAGTGACCAATCAAACGGCGTGGCCAGAGCATTAATGTCAGGCAATCTGGTCGCTGCGTCGACGATACGTTGCCGGAATCCGAGCCGTTCTACCGAATCAGGAGGTGCAGGGAAGGAGACTTGGACGATGTCCTGATGATCGAGGAACAGACCTTCCCTGACCCGTACGACCAAGAGATATTCTCTCAACTCTTAGTGTCGGAACCCCAGGGATTCCTGGTGGCGGAAGATGATTCCGGCGTCCTCGGTTACGTCGCGTCTTCGGGTAGGTACGGTCTCATATTCTCCTTGGCGGTCTCCGCGACCCACAGGAGACGCGGGATAGGCCGGTTGCTCATGACGGCGGTCCTCGGTTACCTCCGAGGAGAGACCAAGAGGATCTCCCTACAGGTCCGGGTGACCAATTCGGCGGCCATAGCCCTCTACCATCAGTTCTCATTCAGAGAACAAGGGCGCATCAGGAGGTACTACCCGGACGGAGAGGACGCTCTCGTGATGACCCTTGACCTCAGGCCGGCATGACCTGGGTGTCAGGCGTCCGTCGAGGGGGGCGGAGGAACAGCAGAGGGGGGCCGGGCATCCATCTCAGTCACGGTCCTTCCGCTGCTCATGTTGGCCAACTGCTTCTCAAGAGCCTTCGACTTCCTGTAGTAGTATTGGAAGAGGAAGAACAGGAGAGTGATTATCGGTCCTAGGATGAACCCAGAGAAGAGAATCGCCACGAAGAAGACAAGGACAATCACCAGCACGTTCCGGATGTTGTCAAACAAAGTAGGAGACCTGCTCATGCTTCGCCGTCCGGTGATGCTCTTCGCTCCATGTTAAATCTTGGGGTGTGCCCCGGCAGGATTCCTGCTCAGTTTCTCGATGGCATCATAGCTCCTGAGGGCATCCCTTTCGTCGACCACGATGATCAGCTCGGGGACGCAGCTCATGAACTCCACCATGTTTATCCCGTTCATCGCGAGTTCGGTGGTGACGGTGGAGACGACGCCCGGGGTCGTGTCGGCGACCTGCGACATCGAGACGATTATCTCCGAGAGCCCGGTGACGATCTTCGGGATGTTCTTCTTCGGGATGATGCTCTTCATCTTGTCGAGGTTCTTCTCGTCTATGACCACGCGTATCGACTCCACGCCTGAGACGAGCCTGAAGGTCTCGCCCATGCCGTAGTCGATCATCGACGCGAACTTGCCGAGCGCGGCCGTTATCTCCGGGTCGTTCAGAATCGCCAGATCCACTATCTTGTTCCTCATAGTCAGCTTCTTGAAGAGCTGGCCCGTGCTCTCATGCAAGGCGACCCGCGCCCCGACGTCGTACCGTCGGATCGCTCCTATCACGGCCTCTATTGAAAGTTCTTCCCCGTCCAGCCTGGCCTCGCCCTGAATGTACCTCGCCAGGGCGCGTATGTTCAGCAGTCCGCGGCCGAGATCCTTCCTTATCGCCCCGTCGCTCTCGATTATCCTGTCGACGATGCTCGTGGTATGTGGCAAAAGCGTCGTAATTGTGTAAGAAGTGGTATATTTATCCTATCTGTGTCATAAGTCTTTTACGGTCTCCCGGCCGTGTAGGGAGGTTGATGGCCAACATCGCGGTTGATAGGGAGAGGGGAGAGGAGATTCCGATATCTCAGCTGCGACGTTTCTACGAGCTTATGCTTCTCACACGGACCTTCGATTCTCAGGCGGTGAACCTTCAGAGGCAGGGGAGGATCGGTTTCTACGTCCCCTGCGAAGGTGAAGAAGCCGCCGAGGTCGGGAGTGCGCTGGCGCTCAGACCGAGTGATTGGATCTTCCCCGACTACAGGGCCTCGGGAGTCATGATAGCGAGGGGTATGGCCCTGGACACCCTCCTGGCCCAGCTCATGGCGAGTTCACAGGACATCTCCAAGGGCAGGTCGATGCCCTCGCACTACGGAAGCCGCGCGCTAAACACCGTGATTCCTTCGTCGCCTCTCTGCACCCAGCTCCCACACGCGGTAGGCGCCGCACTGGCAGCGAAGATCAGAGGCGACGACATCGCCACGATTGCATACTTCGGCGACGGCGGGACATCCACCAACGACTTCCACAGCGCGCTCAACTTCGCCGCCGTCTTCAAGACGCCGACGGTCTTCTTCTGCAGGAACAACGGCTACGCCATATCCCTCCCCGTCACCCAGCAGACCGCGACGGAGTCACTCGCGATAAAGGCCTCCGCCTACAACATCGAAGGGGTTAGGGTCGACGGCAACGACGTCATGGCCGTCTACGCCGCGACTAGGATGGCGCTCGAGAAGGCCAGGAACGGAGGAGGTCCGACGCTGATAGAGGCCGTCACCTACAGGATGGGAGCCCACTCGACCTCGGACGACCCCACCCGCTACAGGGACTCGAGAGAGGTCGAACTGATGAGGTCGAAGGATCCCATCGCGGGGTTCGGAGATTACCTGCGGGAGCGGGGGGTCTGGACCGACGAGGATGAGTCGGACGCCAGGCAGTCCATGCACGACCAGGTGAAGGAGGCGGTCGCCCGGGCGGAGAAGTTCCCGCATCCGGACGTGAGGAGCCTGTTCGATGACGTCTACGCGGAGCAGACCTGGAACCTCCGCGCAGAGGCCGCCGAGCTCGCAGAAGAGATCGGTGGATACTAGCATGCAGATGACGATCGTACAGGCGATAAACTCTGCCCTGAGGGACGAGATGGAGAGGAACCAACGGGTGGTGATTCTCGGGGAGGACGTCGGAAAGAACGGCGGCGTCTTCCGCGCAACCGAAGGCCTCCAATCTGAGTTCGGGCCGTCGAGGGTGATGGACACGCCGCTCAACGAGAGCGGTGTAATAGGCGTCTCGATCGGGCTGGCTCTCTACGGGATGAGGCCCGTCGCAGAGATCGAGTTCCTCGACTTCGTATATCCGGCCTTCGATCAGATAGTCTCGGAGCTCTCGAAGATGAGGTACCGGTCGGGCGGCGAGTACACGGCGCCCGTCGTCGTCAGGTCCCCTTACGGCGGCGGGATCAAGGGCGGCCCTTACCACTCCCAGAGCGCGGAGTCATTCTTCGCCCACGTCTCCGGCCTTAAGGTCGTGGTGCCTTCCAATCCGTACGACGCCAAGGGGCTCCTGGTCTCCGCGATGAGGGACGAGGATCCCGTCATCTTCCTCGAGCCGAAGAGGCTCTACCGGTCTTTCCGCGCCGAGGTCCCGGGCGGGGAGTATACGGTGCCGATCGGGAAGGCCCAGGTCGCCAGGGCCGGAGCGGACGTCTCGATATTCACCTACGGGTCCCTCGTTCCAACCGTCCTGGAAGCGGCGTCGAAGGCCGCCGAGGCCGGGGTGGACGTCGAGGTGGTCGACCTGCGGACCCTCGTCCCGCTGGACGTGGAGGCCGTCCTCGGGTCCGCCAAGAAGACCGGGAGGGCGGTGATCGTGTACGAAGCCCCTAAGATCATGGGCTACGGGGCCGAGATCTCCGCGCTCCTCGCCGAAGAGGCGCTCGACTACCTGAAGGCGCCCGTCGTCCGGGTCGGTGGCTTCGGCATCCCGTTCCCGTACGTCCACGAGAACCTCTACATGCCGACCGTGCCCCGGATCATGAAGGCCATCCACAAAGTCATCGAGCACTGACAAGGGACGCCGGACGAAACCCAAACTATTTACCACACGCAACGAGCGACCGGCACCAGCGTGCCAACGTCCTCGTCCTCCACCCCTCCCTGGCTCGACAAATACGTCGCTGTCATAGACTCTCGGGTCTCGGAACTCTTCGGGACCGGAGGTTCGACCCTCGAGCTGGCCGTGAGAGGGGCCCTCGACGGAGGCAAGCGCGTCCGGGCCGTACTCGCCCTTCTCTGGTGCGAAGCCATCTCCGGCGCGTACGAAGAGGCCGTGCCCGTCGCTGTAGCCTACGAGCTGGCGCACGCGGCCGCGCTCGTGGAGGACGACATCCTCGACGAGTCCCAGTCCCGGCGAGGCGAGAAGTCGATAGTGGAGAAGCACGGTCTTCGGTTCGCGATACTGGCATCGAACATGCTGCTCGCCCAGGTCCCACGCGAGGTCGCCAAGTACGGCTCCCGCAAGTCCGGCGGGGAGACGCTCAGGGTGCTCTTCGACCTGCTGGGCGAGTCGTTCGGGGCGGCGGTCCTCGGTGAGTTCCTCGACCTTGAGATGGCCCAGAAGGACTCGGTGAGCCAGGGCGACTACGAATACATGATCAAGATGAAGACGGGGGCCCTGGTCGCGGCCTCTTCGGCGAGCGGCGCGATAGTCGGCGGAGGTGTCGAAGGCGATGCGACCGTGAAGGCAGCTTACGGCTTCGGGGAGTGGCTGGGGATGGCCTACCAGGTCCACGATGACATCCTGGACATCATCGGGGACGAAGGCACACTGGGCAAGCCCATCTTCGCAGACATCCGGGGCGGCAAGAAGAACATAGTCCTGATCCATGCGCTTGAGCGATCCTCGGGGGAAGACCGGCGTTTCCTAAGGGAGCTCTTGGGGAAGAAGAATGGGTTCGCCGATTCCGAGGTGGCGAAGGTGCGGAGCCTCCTTTCGCAGTACAGGTCCGTGGAGTACGCCCAGGGCGTAGCGGCTTCATACGCGGAGAGCGCCCGCACGCTCCTCGAGACGGTCGAGGTCGGAACGATCCGAGGGAAGCTCTTGGAACTCTCCGAGCACCTCTCATCGCGGAAGTACTGAAGCCGAGAACCGCTACAATCAACCATTTTTAGTAGCGAAGCACAATCGCTCTCTCACATGACAGCGGCTTGTAACGCGTCGGCACACTGCTCTACGGTGGCCCCGGCAGATTCCATCCCGCCTTGGGGCTACAACGTTTCTTACCTGCCCGTTGTCGGAGGGATGAGCTTCCCATATTCAGCGTTTCTGAACGGATACTCCCAGGTCACCACGAGCCCAGAGGCATCAGAGGCGGAGCAGCTCCTGCAAGCTCAGCCGCGGAAAGGGAGGGACGATACCAGCGACAGGTTGCTGCGCCTGATCCATCCCGTCCTGGAACCCCTCAGCCCGGGGGACTTCGTGGAGAGAGCGGCCGGTTTCTTCAAATCGATAGGCAACGTTCATGTCGCTTCGGCGGAGGTCGACGGGAAAGCGATCTACAAGTTAGACGCCGCGAATCCGGTCGACTTCTCGGCGATAAGGGAGAAGGCCGAAGAGTACATCCGATCGCGGAACGAGAAGGTCCGCGAAATCAGCCTCAACGTCTTCGGGAAGAACGACTTCTTCTTCCTAGACGTCGCTCTGCTGTACAGACCCGTTCACAGCCCGAGGGAGCCTGGTCTCACCCTAGCGATAGGCATGACTCCCGAGTCCCTTCACGCAAGGCCGAGAGAGTCCTTCGACGAGGTCAGCGCAAGGAACGCCGAGCTGATGACGGACGGCCCGGAACGAGACCAGTTCCTAGCTGACTGCAGGACGAGGAGCCAAGACCTGATCTCCGACCTCTCACATCACATCTCATCTGCCTTCCCTGGGACACGACTTAAGGTCCTCACGGAAGACGAGTCCCCGGTTTAGCGCTCATTTCTGTGACCGAGACCGACCGTGCACCTGAATCGGAGCGACCCTCCCGACTCCGGACCCCTCCCTGGTTCAGCTAGGATTAACTACAAGCCCCTCGCAGTGGACGCGGATTGGAACCGACCCAGGACGCCACGCTGGCTTCTAGCCTCGAGCGGACCTCCCGCGCGCTTGAGGTCCTCACGATGGCGCTCGTAATCCTGGTCTCCCCGCTCTCGGTCGTGCTCTCCCTGCCGTTAGATATCACCCCGCACGCGTGGCTCTCGATTTGGCAGCAGTACGTCTTCGTGTTCATTCTCCTCGCCATGGTCATCGCGCTGGTCGGGTTCGGAGCCGCGGCCTCCTACAGGGTGAGGGCGCTAGCTATCCGACGCTCTGTCCAGAAGCACTGAGCCGGCTACTTGCCGTGGACCACTTGGTGAGCGTGAACGGGTTTGGTACCCTTGAACGACGACCTCTCTATCATCCTCTGGTAGGCCTCGTCCTCCAGCAGGGTCGGCTTCGGATGCCAGTGGTTTCCCTGGTCGTCTTCCTGTACGTTGAAGCGGACCAGCACCGCGACGTCATCGGCAGGGTCGTCGCTTTCGTAGTCGGGGTCCCATCTGACCTGTCCGTCGGGGAACTCTTTTGCGAAGCTCTTGAGGAACTCTGGGAGCTTGATTAACCAGAGAGAATTGATCCTCGACTCAAGCCCCTCCTTCCAGTAGATTGGGACAACCACCCTCTCCAGCGTCTTGCTCGTCGTGAGCCTCTCGGCCGCGTCCTGGTCGACGCCTATCGATGTCAGAGCCCTGTGAATCTTCTCGATGCCGACGGCGGCCTGCGGCGCGTTGTCTCTGCTCTTGGCCAAGCTAGCCTTGGCCATAAGTTGGGGACATAAATCGTTATGCGATGTTCGTCTACGGACCGATTTGGGGAATATTTGGTAACAGATTCAAATAGAGCCGGCCCCCTCATCGCCACAGAGAGGTGCGTTGGACTCGGCGGATGACTGGAGCGGCGGTCGTGACGAGGGCAGCGGCAGCGGTTCCCAGCATCTCGGATCCTTTGGCGTCTACCCGGACTCGAAGTGCTTCAGGTGTTCCCAGGTCACCGTAAGCAAGACGGCGGAGATGCTCTACATGACCTCCGAATGGGACTACTATTACTGCTACAGATGTTGGGGATGGTTCAAGAGGCTCTTCTCGAAAGAGGAGGTGGTGCTGCCGGTGACCGACCGGAGGGTCATCAACCACCTGACGTGGATGTACACGTCGCACATGGAAGCAATGTACGAGAATCGGAGGATGCTCGAACAGGTGGGGCGCGTCTGGCACGGTCTCGAGAGGCACCTTCCGCGCATCCTCCCCTAGAGGCCCGGACCTATCTCCCGTGTTCGCTGTAATAGACCCAGATTCTTTCCTGCTGAGCCCTCACGTACTCCCTTTCGGCCTGGGAGAGCTTTGGGTCCTGCCCTCTGTCCTTCGGCCTCCTCAGGCCCTCGGGAATATCCTCCCAGCAGAAGAAGCCCCCTCCGGGATAGCCCGTGTCCTTGCGTACCACGATGGCGGCGAAACCCGGCGCGCCCTGGCGGGACTCAGCCCTGTCTATCTCTCCCAGGACGCCCACCACTGTCTCCCCTGTGTCGCCGCGCGGGAGCCCGAACTTCTTCATGAGTAGGCCGTAGGTCACGGTCTCGCGCCCGAGCGCAGCCCTCAGCAGCTCGACGCGCATCTCGTCCCTGAGCATCGGAGGCTTGATCTCCCCCGGCGTCTAAAACGGTTCCGAATGCGGATGGCCGCGAGCCAGGCCACCGAAACTTTGTTAATCCACAGGGCCACGGCGGGAACCAGAGTGCCAGTCATCCTGATCGGGACGCGCCGCATCGAATACTCGGTGACGGTCGGCTCCAGCAGGCGCTACACCTACTTCAGGTTCAGGGCGGACAAGACGCTCGAGATCGTTCTGCCTCGGGGCAGGAAGGTGGACCTCGCCTCCGTAATCAGGAACAGGCAGACCTGGATACTCAAGCACTTCGACGAGATGTCCCAGAGTAGGAGGATTCTTGACGCGGACCAGGTCATGTTCGACGGGGAACACCTGAAGCTCGTATTCGAGGAGAGCCAGGAGAAGGAAGAGCTCATCCACGATCCGGTGAGGAAGGAGGTGGTCGTCCGCTCGAGCCAGAGGTCCCGGGCACGGGAACTCGTGAGGAGGTGGTTCCTGAGGGAGACTTCGAGGTATGTGGTTGGGAAGCTCGAGACGCTCTCCACGGTCCTCGGCGTGAAGTACCGCCGAGCAGACGTGAGGCAGATCAAGAACTGGGGCTACTGCACCAGGGACGGGCGGCTCTCCTTCAACCTGCAGCTGATCGCCCTCCCAGAGCGGCTCCGTGAGTACGTCATCCTGCACGAGCTGGCCCATCTCTCGGAGTTCAACCACTCTTCGGCGTTCAAGGGAAGGCTCGCCGCCTTCTGCCCAGACTATCGGCAGAGGGAGAGGGAACTTGACAAGATAGTCACCCTCTGAGGCCCTCCGGCCGGGCCAAGGGGGCTTGAGAACCCCTAAATGCGGGACTATCGGAGGTATTCCACGGAATAATTTGTCCTCTAGAAAGATCACCCTGATAATCGTGGGGCTGCTCCTCCTTCTTGTGGGCGCGGTCTTTGCGCTCCAAGGAGAAGGCGCGGTCGGGGGCAGCTCACTCATGGACAACAACCCCAACTTCATCTACATCGGGTCATTCGTGGCCCTGGTCGGTGTAGTCATGGCTGTCCTCGGCATCTGGCCCAGGCCGGTCATGCAAGCGCCAGCGGGAACCGGCCAGCGGACTTAATCGGCGCCCGTGTGATCAGCGGACTTCCACTTCCAGGGGCGCTTTTTAGGCCCATCTGGCGCTGTCACTGATGAAGGAAGGCAATCCGCTCTCGCCAAGTCCGCACAAGCCAGGAGTACGTAGTTCATCCGCGCACTCTCCGGTCCCTCAGCTCAAGTCGTCATCTTCTTCATCTCTCGGGGATACCGGGTTCCAAGGGGCTGTGAATCAACTCGATTCGAGAATATGGAACCTAGGGCACACACGACCAGTGAATGGAAGATCGCGACCGTTCTCCGAAGGCAACTCCGCCAAGACATACCTTTCATACTTCGCCGGCGGAGACATGCACGCGTACCGACACGGACGAAAGGTCAGGCTTGAAGGGAGTACAACTCATCCAGCGCAACTGCGCCTCCTCATCGACCTACTCGGTGCGCACGCCAAGCCAATGGTTTGTGCTGTCAAGAATCCCCCATACTTCAGGGAATGGTCGCAGTACGCCTGGAGGGTCGTTTTCGATTTGGACGACTCGTTCGGGTTCCTAATCCCTTTGCCAGAAGAAGTGGACGAGGACGTGTTGAGCGATGATGAGTCGTTCTACGCTGCTCTGGGTGGTTTCGCTGATGCGGAAGGGCACATCAGCCTGAGCAGACGCCACAGCGGCAATCAGCCGCTGTCTTTGGATTGAGCAACTCGAATGTGCGGATATGCGAAGGTTTCCTCAAGGGGCTTCGTCAGCGTGGTTTCTCCCGCAGCCCTAGCAAGACTCGAGAAGTCAACGGCCAAGTTCAGTGGCAACTGACAGTCTCCCCCAAGGATGTCATGCCTGTCATCGCGAAATTGCCTCTGAGGCACGAAGAGAAGACTGCGGCGAGAGCCATCGTCAGGAAACTCGATGGGACTCCCTGGGCTGGAGCCAGCCTTACCTACAAAAGATTCCGGAGCGGAATCAGAGTGGCACGAAACCACTGCGTCCTGGCCGCAAAGAGAGAGTATGAGCACCGCGACAACATGAAGCAGATAAAGATCTTACTCGAGAGAGAAATCACAAGACGTGCTCACTCGTTACGCGTAGCCGGTCTGCGACTTGAACAAATCGCAACACTCTTAGGAAGGTCACAAAGGACGATTTACAGACGGGTGGCGAGGGAGAATAACCGAGTCGAAGGCCGAGAAGCGGCCTCCAAACAGATTGATCAATGAGAAGAGCCCTTACCTACTGAAACACGCATACAACCCCGTCGACTGGTACACCTGGGGAGAGGAGGCTTTCGAGAAAGCAAGGAAGGAAGACAAGCCCATCTTCCTTAGTATCGGCTACTCAAGCTGTCATTGGTGCTTGGTGATGGAACGAGAGTCCTTCGAGAACGAGCAGACCGCAGCGCTCATGAACAAGAACTTCGTCTCGATTAAGGTCGACAGGGAGGAGAGGCCGGACCTCGACGAGATCTACATGAAGGCCGTGATCGCGATAAACGGGCAGGGAGGCTGGCCGCTCTCGGTCTTCCTGACCCCGGACCTGAAGCCGTTCTACGGTGGGACCTACTTCCCGCCGACTCCGGCTCACGGGATGCCCGGCTTCCCGCAACTCCTGGACTTCATATCCGACCTGTGGAAGAACAAGAGAGACGAGATTGCAACGAACTCCGACGACCTCGTGAGCCACCTGAACCACGGCTACGAGCTTCACTCCAG
>Ga0187867_10001884_pt1 | contig 17836 bp, 12 predicted proteins | sample June2016WEW_13_1_FD_132976 | JGI IMG/M metagenome (GOLD analysis project Ga0187867, IMG submission 132976) | Peatland microbial communities from SPRUCE experiment site at the Marcell Experimental Forest, Minnesota, USA - June2016WEW_13_10 | ecosystem: Environmental > Terrestrial > Soil >...
CCTGAACCGGCTCGCCCTGGAAGATCATTTTGCAGGCCGGATACTTATCGCACCCGTAAAAGCGCCCCCGCCGGCTCATCCGTTCTACCAGTTGCCCGCCGCACCCTTCGCGCGGACAGGCGATGCCTGTTGAAACAGGCCGCGTGTTCCGGCACCCCGGATACCCGGTGCAGGCGAGGAAAGCGCCGTAGCGGCCATGCTTGAGCGCCATGGGTTTGCCGCACTTTTCGCAGATCTCGCCGGTAAGGGCCGGCTGTTGGTGCTCAACGGAATGAATATGCCCTTTTTCATCCCTTTCATAATCCGAAGTGAACGAACATTTCGGGTATCCGCTGCATGCCAGAAAAGGACCGTTGCGGCTCAAACGGATGACAAGGGGCATGGTGCAGCGCAGACACTTCAGTTCCGTGGGCAGCCCGGAGCTCTTGAGATTTGTCATCTCCTTGCGGGCGGAGTCCAGAGTCTTTGAAAAAGGGCCGTAGAAATCACTCAGAAGATTTTGATACCGGCGCCCGCCATGTTCAATTTCGTCGAGGTCCTTTTCCATACCGGCTGTAAACTTCACGTCGACTATGTTTGGAAAATTCGTCGAGACAAGCCGGTTGATTATCATTCCGAGTTCAGTTGGAAGCAGCCGCTGCTTCTGTCGTAAAACATATTCCCTGTCCACAACAGTGGATATGATGGTGGCGTAAGTGCTGGGCCTTCCGATTCCAAGCTCTTCCAGGGTCTTTATCAGGGTGGCCTCCGAGTACCTCGGCGGAGGCTGCGTAAAATGCTGCTTCGGTTCGAGTTCGAGCAGATCGAGGGGCTGGCCTTCAGAGATGTCCGGCAGCCTTTCTTCAGTTTCGCCTTTTTCCGGCTCATCTTTTGCCTCTTCGTAGAGGGTCAGAAATCCGGAGAAAACGATCACAGACCCGATCGCTCTCAAGGTGTAGTCGCCCGCCTGGATGTCTATCGTGGTCTGATTTATCAGGGCCGGGGCCATCTGGCAGGCTACGAACCTTTTCCAGATCAGGGTATAGAGGTTCAACTGCTCTTTGCTCAGGTATTTTGATACGGTTTCCGGAGTGAGGCCGACATCCGTCGGGCGGATTGCTTCGTGCGCTCCCTGGGCGTCCTTCCTGGATTTGTAAAAGACAGGTTTTGCCGGCAGATATTTGTCTCCCCACTTTTTCCCGATAAACTCTCTTGCCGCCTGCACCGCATCCTGAGAAAGCCTGGTTGAATCGGTACGCATATAGGTGATGAGACCCACAGCGCCCTCCTGCCCAACCTCGATTCCTTCATAGAGCCTCTGCGCTATGCTCATCGTCTGTCTGGCCGAATAGTGGAATCTGCGGGCAGCGTCCTGTTGGAGCGTGCTGGTAATAAAAGGAGGGAATGCATTTTTTTGGCGCTGCTTTTTTTCGACTCCGCTCACGTGGTAGAGGGCTGATTTGAGCGCCTGCACGTGGTGGCCGGCTTCATCCTGCGTATCAATAACGCACTTTTTCTTTTTGAACCGGACCAGTTGGGCTGAAAAAGGCATCAGCCCGGAAGAAGAGTCGGGGAGCGAACTGAGCCTGGCGTTGATTGTCCAGTATTCCTGTATTTCGAAACGGTAGATTTCTTCTTCGCGCTCGCAAATCAGCCTGAGGGCCACCGATTGCACCCTGCCCGCACTGAGGCCTGCCCTCACTTTCTCCCACAAAAGAGGCGAGATCATGTATCCCACGAGCCGGTCGAGGGTTCGCCTTGCCTGCTGTGCTTCGTAGAGCCTGGGGTTGAGTTCGTCCGGATTCGCAAGGGCTTCCGCAATAGCCTTTCGTGTAAGCTCGTAGAAAAGTACTCTTCGAACCGGTTTCCCCGTGGCGCCGATCTCCTGGGCTATATGCCAGGCGATTGCCTCTCCTTCCCTGTCCGGGTCAGGCCCCAGATAGATGGCATCAACCTTGGATGCCGCTTTTTTGAGTTCTTCCATTATTTTTTTCTTCCCACGCAGAACCTGGTATTCCGGCTTGAATTCCTCCTCGATGTTGATTCCGAGTCGATTGCCGGGAAGATCCTTGACATGCCCGACGCTGGCCTTGACGATAAAGTCCTTGCCCAGATAGCGTTCAAGGGTCTTCGCTTTGGTGGGAGATTCAACGATCAGTAGTGATTTTGACATCTAAAGATTACCTCTTTGCTCCATTATAACAGCTCAAGAAATAAAATACTTTCCAGGCAACTGGTATACAAGTCCCCTGAGTTCCGGTTCGAGCAGCATCGCGGCGGCGCGCTGCGCTGTGATTGTTGCCTCTTGAGCTATTTCATCAATATGTTTCGGCACCTTGCCCACAATTCTCAAAAGAATTATTTCTTCCGGACTGCCCTGCGGCAGCGGGTCTGCCCCGGACCCTGATCCGGGGTCCTGGCTGCCTGACTTAACACCCCGGGGAGCATCACATGGTTTGTCTCCCCCGAGGGGAGGTGTGCCGGACGAATTAGTGGCCGGATTTCATCCAGAACGTCTTCGACGCTTTCAACCAGCTTGGCGCCCTGCCTGAGAAGCCGGTGCGCACCCTTGCTCCGCATGCTTTGAGCTACCCCTGGAACGGCGAAGACCTCTTTTCCCTGCTCCAGACCATTACTACCATTTATTGAAGGAAGCATTTTCTAATCCAAACGTAATGCTCCAAAGCTAACCTATTGTTTACAGCTAATCTTTCAAAATAACACCATAACTGCATATTTTTCAAATTCAAATCGAAAATCTGTTGTAATTGCATATGCTTGGATATTAGAGGAGTTCTTGGGCCCGTACCCACCTCGAGGGCTTGGCGGAGTGTGGCCGTGGTTTCCACGAGGTAATCGGGGTATGGGGAAACTTAGTCAAGCACTGAAATATCGTGGGGCTTAGCTGCTGATATAATTCGTCACAATTTTGACTTTTCCACCTCTGCCCTTCGAGCATTCGGACTCTTTCATCACAACCGAAATTCTCTCGCCGTTTTGGTAAAATGAAAAAACAGGGATTTCCCGGGCTGAAGCTCTCAGGTCGGTTTCTAAACGCAAATCTTATCTTTAGAAATCGAAAAGTTACGATGTTATCAAGCTGTTTCAAGTCTCACGGCTTCGGCGGCAACGTAGCCGGCAGGCCGCGGCGAGGTATATACCAGGTGCGGCCGTCAAGTAAGCGACCGTTCATATTATACCGGAAGTCGCAAGACGGCCCTAAGACCCTTTACAGCGCGGCTTTGAAGACTGATCTCTCCCCGGTGAAGGTGGACTGCCTCCCTGGCAAGGTTCAACCCGAGGCCGGTGCTCTTTTTGCCCGTTTCAGGCCTCTGGAGGGAGAAAAACCGTTCGAAAACCTTTTCCCTGGCGTATTCGGGAATCCCGGGTCCTTCGTCGTCCACCGTGAAATTGAGCATTCTTGCGTCCGCGTGAATGCCGATTTCGATGCGCCCGCCGGTCGGGCTGAAGTCGATTGCGTTCTGAATCAGATTTGAAACCGCAAGGAGCAGGAGGAAGGCGTCCCCCTTAATCAACACTTCGTCTGAGCTGCTGATCTCCACACTCAATTGTTTCCTTGAAAGCAGCGGTTCATTGTTATCGATGACTGTCCTGACAAGAAGATGCATGGAAACCGGTTCCTGTTTTTCGAGAAACCTCTTGTTTTCCAATTCGGACAGCCTCAACATCCGGTCGACAAATTCGCGAGCCCGATTGGCTTCGCTGCGGATGTTCGATAGAAATCGGGCGCGCGTCCCGGGCGGCATCTCCTCTTGCAAAAGTTCGGCCGCCCCTTGAATGGCGGAAAGCGGGCTCTTGATCTCGTGCGTGAGGGCCTGCACGTACTGTTCGGCATACTTTCTCCCCTCGAGCGCCTCCCGCATAGTTTCAAAAGCCATGGCCATTTCGCGGAGCTCGCTTCGCCCAAGCTCCGGGAGCCTGGCCTTTTTTCCTTCCCTGACATCGTGGGCATACTGGGTGAGACGCCTTATTTGCACGGTGATCCAGGATGAGACGACGAAGCTTAGCAAGATGGCTGCTGCAGAGGAAAGAAGCCATATATCGATGATTCTCGGCCGCGCCATTTTCACGAAACCGTTCACATCGGTGGTCGGCTTTCCGACCGTAAGGACCCCGACTGTTTTTCCCTGGACGACGATCGGCGCGGCAACATAGAGCACCACTGAATACGGGTCGTTAGGGTCCCGGCGCGTAGCCCTGGCCCCATACCGGCCCTGCAGGGTCAACCGGACGTCTCTCCAATTCGAATAATCGGTTCCAATATTTTGCCTGTTTTGCGAATCGAACAGGACCTTACCGGAAGCATCGGTGATATATACTTCAGCGTCCACGTCGGTCTTGAGCAGATCGTAAACCTTGGCTGCAATGAAATTTTCCCGTACGTGCTGGAAGGCGAGGTAAAGATTTTTCGGGTCGAAGCGGCCCATCTCCATTTCCGTGCCAACCATGGCAGCCAGAATATTTGCCACGTCCACCAGCGGGTCTTCGAACCCCTCATGATACCGCGTCCGTAAGTCCTTTGCCATCCTATAAGTAGGATAAGAGAAGCAGACGACGAATATCAAGAGATAGGCAATAAAGATACGGGTCCCAAGTTTCATAGGTTTTCTTTCAATGAATAACCCGATCCCCGATGGGTGACGATCGAATCGTCGTCCGGATCGATCACCTTGAGTTTGGCCCGGATATTTTTGATATGGGCATCCACGGTTCGATCCAGGCTTGCTTCAGGCTGCTCCCAAACCAGGTCCATCAGTTGCTCCCGGGAATAGACATGACCGGGACGATGGACGAAGGTCTTTAAAATCTCGAATTCGTAGCGGGAAAGATCGAGGATTTTCCCCTGGTAAGCGATCTGGCGTTTGGAATCGTTCACCTGGAATGCCGGCTGGGATAAGGAAGAGTTTCCCGGGGATCGGGTACGGCGCAACACAGCCTTGACTCTTGCGGACAGCTCCCTCAGGCTGAACGGCTTGGTAACGTAATCATCCGCTCCTATTTCCAGGCCGACCACCCTGTCCACTTCACAGGTCCTTGCAGTCAAGAAAATAATGGGTGTCGAGTGGTTCTTTCTGATCTCCTTGCACAGTTCGAGGCCGCTCACGTCGGGAAGGCCGATATCCAGTACGATCAAGTCAACGGAATTGCCGGCCAGAAAAGGGATCACAGATTGCCCGGTTGACAGGCAAACCGTCGCAAAACCCTCGGTCTCAAGAGCGTACTGGATATTATCCGCAATGGCGGGCTCATCGTCCACGATCAAAATCTTTGGTTTCACGGCAAATCTATCCCCTTTTGACATGCTATTACCATAACCACGTTCGTACCAATAACAGATTATCGGTTGATCCGTCGCCTTCCCAGCACGATGAGGCAAAAGAGTAAAAGCATGAGGGAAGAGCCGCCAACCACCATGAAAGCGTGCTCCACGAATTTGGGGTTACGCCAAGCCTGGTTCAAAATGGGGACCCCGATGGTGAGCGCTAAATAGCAGAAAAAGGGCGCCGCGCCGGCCCAAAGAATGGGAGTAATACTCCCTTTTCTTCGGACCGGGACCATGGTTTCGCCCTTTTTTCGTGAGCCCAACCGCTTTCCAATCCAGCAAGCTGTCGGGTAGATCAACAGCAGGGAAAAAAAGTAGATCAGAGTGCCGTCGATACGGTGAATTCTTTCCGGTGTCGTCCATCCACCGTATATGTCAGCCCGATAAAGAAAAATGGAAGTTATGATCCGCAGAGCGTTTACACAGACAGTAAGGATGAAGGCGGTCGCCGCGCTGATTCCAATCCCCAGGAGTTTCCGCCCTGCTCCCACGAGATTGTGAGTGAGTGCAATAACCAGCAGGGAGAAAGCTGAGATCAAAAAATTTACGCCTGAGCAGGCCGGCGCGATGATTATGGCAGACTCCCTGCTTACAAACCCCGTGAACGCTTCTTTTTCGAAATGGATTCCGGTAAACGCAGCAATCAAAGATGCTGTAGGAGATAGAATCCAGTCGAGGTCGTCGCCTGTGGCCCGGCTGTAGTGGTGCTTGAGAGCGTAGGCCATCAGGAGACCCAATCCATAGAAAAGGGTGTTTTCAGCAAAAAAGGCTCTGGTTTTCATTTCCTCAATCCTTACAAGTCCATCCTTGCTCGCAATGTTAAAGATATCCGCCGCCTGGATTTCCAGGTGCGGTTTTTTGTATATAACTGGAAGCATCAATTGGATCGCTCCATACTGGGCATGCGTTATTTCTATCCCCTACACGGATGCCTGCGTCTAAATCATCATGATTTGTTACACTACGTAGTAGACTCTTCGCGTATTCACAAACATCCTGATCGCTATTCTTTCCAATTTCCGGTGTATCAACAGTACCATCAATTACCCTGTTCTTGCATACGTTCTGTCCGCTTATGGGACATTGGTCCTGTGCCGCAGCATTTACGGAAATCGAGATAACAGTGAGCCAGGACAAATAAGATTCCAAACAATACGGTTCGCGAGCGTCTTCGGAAAATAAAACAACCGGCGAGGATCAGCGGAATCAAAAACAGGAGCAGGATCAGCTCCGGCTCGGGGGTTTTTACCATCCCGCCTCCGACGGCGTAGTTCGATATATGGTGTGGAAGCGGTAGCGGCTGATCGACATTTTTAGCCGCCCCTCCGGTATTTCGGACTGTGTCCAGGACGGCTACAAAAGACGTGTATTGAGTAAGCAGACTGTAGCCGAGGCCCAGGGAAGTAATTTCCTCCTTGTGCTCCAGATGGCGGGTCCCAGCGGCAAAATCCGAAAGCCTGGCCACTCTGGAACGCGCCCACAGATAACGAAGGGCGCCGACGGGTTCCATCTTTTCCACCTTCGATGCGTCGAGTACATTAAGGTAACTGCCCGTTGCGCCCAGCCCGGATATCTCGATCTCACCTTTCGGCTCTCCGCGCCATTTTCCGAAAACTACCAGGGGGCGTTTGGCAAACAGGTCAGGGATTTTCGGCGGTTCCACGTCGTAGGCGTCAAAATCTTTGAACCGGACCTCGATACCTGTCAATAGGGGCGACTCAACATAAGCCCTGAAACGGGCGGCAGCCTCAGGGGCATCCTGTGGCTTGGTCACCACGAACGACTCACCCATCCCGGCTTTGGCGACCCCTTCGACAAGATACCGGTTCACGCCGTGTCCGATCCCGAACGAGAATACATTGGACCGGCCGAGGTTATCCTGGATGAGTTCGAAGGTCTCCTTTTCGGCTGCAATAAACCCGTCGGTAATAACCACAACGGTTCGGGAAAAAGCCTCTTCTGCAGGCAGAGCAAAAGCCTTCCTGAGTGCCGCCGCCAGTTCGGTGCCTCCCCCGCCTCTTTGGGCATTGATCAGTGTGATTGCATTATCGATGTTTCCAGCGGTCGCGGGGACCGATGAGGGCGCCATAGTGACGGACGCGCCGGAGAAAAGGACAACATTGAACTTGTCGATCGGCCGCAGGTGGCCGATGAGGTCACGGATCAGCGCTTTGGCGGTATCTAGCGGAAAACCGAACATGGAACCGGATACATCCAAGACGAATATGTATTCCCTCGGGGGAATATCGGCCGGTTTGATCCGCTCGGGCGGCTGGACCATTAGAAGAAAGTGATTCTCCTTATCGCCCTGATATAGCATCAGGCCGGACTGGATCACCTTCCCGGTGAGCCGGTATCTTAGGATGAAATCGCGGTCTCCCGCGAACTCTCCCGAGGGCGTAAGGGTCATCCGGGCGTTTGAAGAGGTGGTCCATTGCACGTCCACCTTGTGAGACGGGCACGACAGGTCCTGGAGAGGGATGCCTGTAGAAATCGAGGCGGCGATGTTAAACGAGGTGGGCGGAACGTTTCCTTCGGGTAGATAGGGGCTTTTTACCCACTTGTCAGTTTCCGCTGCACCCACTTCCGGCTGATTCGAGTATCGTGGTCCCACCACCGTCGGATAGACGAATTCATAGGTCCCCGCGGTCGGAATCAGCAGTTCTGAATAATGCAGATCGATTTGCACATCATCTTTGGGCATGATATTGGCCACATTCATGGCAAAGACGTTTGGCCTCTGTTGTTCCAGCAAAGACGCGCTTTTCCCCTGTTCTTTCGCTGCAACGAACTCCGCTTTTGCCGTTTCCCGCTCCTTGATTGCAGCGGTCACCACCCGTTCGCCGATCACCATTGTCATTCCATGGACCGAGGCCTGTGTCGACGCCGGGAAAACATAAGTTGCATTGATCGGTTGATCTCCTTCATTTGCGTACTTCTGAATCACATGGACGTCCGCAATCACCCCTTCGATGTTAACGCTTACATTGGTCTCCTTGAGTGGGAACTGCTCGATCGGAGAACCTTCCCCGGCCACAACGAAGTAGGGAGAAAGGGTCCTGTCGTCTGCCTGCTCACCGCTTGCAGGGAACGAGAGCAGAAGAGAAAAAACAGATGCCGAAAGATACAAAAAATACCTAATTCTGTTATTCATGACCGCGCCTCTCTTTCTTCCTTTTGTGTGGTAGAAAATAGGTGTCATCGCCAACCGGCGCCGATCATGCCGCATGAAGATGAAAGAAATTTGAAGAGCACGTGAAAAGCGGGTGAAAAAGGGAAAATATATTTGACAAAGAGATCCAGTCAAACTAAATAGGAGTGAATGTTCATTCCTATGAGAGGCTATGATCCATGACTAAGCCAGACAAGCGTGAAGAAATAGTCCGCGCCGCCCTCGAACTCATTGCCGAACATGGTTTCCACGGTGCTCCCATGGCGATGATCGCAGAGCGGGCGGGGGTTGGCGCCGGTACAATCTACCGCTATTTCGAGAACAAGGACGTGCTGATTGCCGAGCTTTATAGGGAACTCGAAGATCGGATCTATCCCGTCGTGATGGAGGGGTACGGATGGGAGAGGCCGATCAGGGAGCGTTTTCTCCACCTTGGAAAGGCGCTCTTGCGATACTTCATCGAGAATCCCCTCGATTTCCGTTACATCGAGCAATTTTACAACTCCCCCTACGGCGTGGCGGTCCGCAGAGGTAAGATCCTGGGTGAGAAGGGAGATCGAGATGTGTACCGCGAGCTTTTTGAGGATGGAGTTTCCCAACAGGTCATAAAGGATCTGCCCCTTTCCGTACTTTTCGCCCTGGCGTTCGGTCCGCTCCTGAGTTTGGTAAGGGACCATATACTCGGTTTTGTATTGCTGGACGAAACCATGATCGCCCGGATTGTCGAGGCATGCTGGGACGGATTGAAACGGTAAGGAAGCTCATGAAAAAGCGGGGAGTGTTGTTGAAATTTGGAATGAATGTTCATTCTATATCTGAATGATGACGATCTCTTCATTTGATCGAATAGCATGGCAGTCAGTTTTTCAGCGGCTGACCAAATGGATTTTTATGGGAGGACGGGATGAACAGTGAAATACCCGGAAGCGGTAACGGCGAGACGGATACGCTTCCGATACCAGATCGAGCCGTTGCAACAGACGCAGAGCAGCGAGTTCGAACGATAGAACAACCGGGCAGCGGCAATGCAGTAGCCGTGAAGACACCGCACCGGCGCAAACGCCTGCTGCAAATCATTCTTGCCGCCGTCGCACTTCTTAGCGGCATCGCGGGTGGAGCGTATTACTTTCGGAACATCGAGCCCTACGAGTCCACCGATGATGCGTACATCGACGGGCATGTGATTTCGATCAGCCCGCAGGTGGCCGCCCTGGTAGCTGCGATTCATATCGACGACAACCAGTACGTTCACAAGGGTGATCTCCTGGTGGAATTAGACCCGACCGACTACCAGGTCGCGCTCAACCAGGCGCGCGGCGCCGAGGCATCGAAGAAGGGCAAGCTGGAGCAGGCCCGTGCGGGTGTGGATACCGCAGAAAGCACGGTTGTTCAGGCTAGAGCGGGAGTGGATTCCGCCCAGGCGATGCTCGAAAACGCTGACCACGCTTTGAAGCGGTACCAGGGGCTCTCCACAGAGGCTCGCTCGCAGCAGGACGTGGACACCGCAACAGCGAACCGCAAGACGGCCGCCGCAGGAGTCGAGCAGGCAAAAGCCCAACTTCAGGCAGCGCAATCGCAGGTGATATCGGCTAAGGCGAATGTCATTGCCGCGGATGGCGACTACCGGAAAGCCCAGGCCGACACGAGCCGCGCGGAAGTGAACCTGGGATACTGCCGAATTATTGCAGCCGCAGACGGCCGCATTACCAACAAGGCGGTGGACCCCGGCGCCTATGTCTCCCCGGCGGGCCCGCTGTTTCAAATCGTTCCCACGAACGTTTGGGTCATCGCCAACTTCAAGGAAACGCAACTCAACTACATGCAGGCCGGCCAGCCCGTGACGCTCACAGTAGATGCCTACCCGAATATGGAACTTCACGGCAAGGTGGATTCGATCCAATCCGGCACAGGTTCGCGCTTCAGCATCATCCCGGTCCAGAACGCAACAGGCAACTTCGTGAAGGTCGTACAGCGCCTGCCGGTGAAGATCACTATCGACGCCGAAGCCAACGGTGACCCGACGCATCTTTTGTCGCCCGGAATGTCGGTCGAGCCGAAGGTCCGTGTGCACTGCACCGGGTGTTGGGATAAGTTTTACACATTTATCCGGGAAAACGCTTTTTTCAGAAAAGCGACATAACGATGGCCTTCCCTCCAACTCCAAACAGTGCTGCCAAACCTGGCGTAAATCCGTGGTTGGTTGCGGTGGTCGTGTCGATGGCGACATTCATGGAGGTGCTTGATACGAGCATCGCCAACGTGTCGCTCGGCCACATTGCCGGCAACCTTGGCGCAGGTCAGAGCGAGGCAACCTGGGTGCTGACCAGCTATCTCGTGGCCAACGCAATCATCATCCCCATCAGCGGATGGCTGTCGTCCGTGCTGGGCCGCAAACGGTTCTACATGATCTGCGTAGCGATCTTCACCGTGAGCAGCTTTCTATGCGGCATGGCGACGTCGCTCGGCATGCTGCTCCTATTCCGGATACTTCAAGGAGCCGGCGGCGGCGGTCTGGCTCCCAGTGAACAGGCGATGCTGGCCGACACGTTCCCCAGGCGGTACTTCGGAATGGCGTTCGCGATCTACGGAATGTCAGTCGTCCTGGCGCCGGCACTCGGACCGACCCTGGGCGGCTGGATCACCGACAACTATTCCTGGCGATGGATCTTCTTCATGAACGTCCCCGTGGGTCTGCTGTCGCTGTTCCTTACCGGCCGCCTGATCCAGGACCCGCCCTCCGCGGTCGAGGCCACCAAGCGCGAACGGGCGAGCGGCATCCGTGTCGATTACATGGGCTTCGCCTTCGCGGTCCTGGCCTTCGGCTGTCTCCAGGTCGTGCTGGATAAAGGACAGGAAGAGGACTGGTTCGGATCTACGTTCATTTGTGTCTTCGCGGGCCTGATGTTGATCGGCTTTGTCGGATTGATTGTATGGGAGACTATGGTCGTAAAAGATCCAATCGTCGACATCCCGCTCCTGGCCAACGCCAATCTGGCAACCTCCATGGTCCTTATGCTGGTCGTCGGGTTCATCCTGAACTCCACGACCGTATTGATTCCGCTATTCACGCAGCAGTTGCTCGGGTACAGCGCCACCTGGGCGGGGGAAGTTCTCATGCCCGGCGGGTTGGTCCTCATGCTGATGTTTCCGCTCGCCGGCCAGTTGGTGAGGCATGTGCAACCCAAGTATATGATGGCCGTTGGACTGGTGATTCTGACCGCATCGCTTTACCATCTTTCCGGCTTCGAAGCGCAGGTCTCATTTGAGCATCTGGCATGGGCGCGGGTCATCCAGTGTGTCGGGTTGCCGCTGTTCTTTATCCCGCTGAACACCATCGCCTATAGCAATCTCCCGGCGGGAAAGTCCAACAACGCCAGCGCGATGATAAACCTGATGCGAAACCTGGGCGGCAGTATCGGCATCGCCGTGGCAACTACGTTGCTGACTCGCCGAACGCAAATACATCAAGCGGACATCGCCGCTTCCGCAACGCATTTCTATCAGCCGTTCGTCAACCACATGCATGCGATGGGCGGGTTTACCCAGAAGAACATCGTTGGCTTCTACGACACAGTGCAGGTTCAGGCGGCAATGCTTTCTTATTTGGACGTCTTCAAAATTATGACCGTCGTCTGCGTGATGGTGATCGGTCTGGTACTGATGCTCCGTCGCGTGGAACACAGTGAGCAGACGGTGACGACCCACTAGTGAAAAGCTCGCGATAGAGAGGATATTTCATGAAAGCCCTTCGCACATTTCTTGTCTTGCTGGCTATCGGATCAGTTGCCGGTTGCACGGTTGGACCCAATTATCACCTTCCGGAATCGAACCCTCCGGCCCAATGGAGCGAACCGCTGGCGGGCGGTGAGACGAACAATTCCCCGTCCATCGCCACCTGGTGGAAGAGTTTCAATGATACGGAACTTGACTCGTTGGTCGAGCGGGCCGTACGTTCCAACCTGGATTTGCGCATCGCCGAAGCGCGGGTGCGCGAAGCCCGGGCACAGTGCGGCGTCGTGTACGCCGGCTTATGGCCGAGCGTCGACGCATCGGGATCTTACGCCCGTGAGAGAATGAGCGCAAACCAACCGCTGCTCGGACCACTTTTGCCGCCGGGCATTCCACTTAGCAACAACGTTTACCAGGCGGGATTTGACGCTTCGTGGGAGTTGGATGTATTTGGCGGCACGCGGCGCGCAGTCGAGGCTGCGGACGCGGGTTCCGCCGCCGCCGTGTATAGTCGACAGGATGTGCAGTTGACCCTGGTCTCGGAAGTAGCTCGCAATTACATCGAGGCGCGCAGCTTCCAACGACGACTGGCAATCGCGCGCGAGAACATCAAAGCCCAGCAGGACGCTGTTGCGCTGGCTCACGACCGATTCGAACACGGCCTCACCAGCGATCTCGATACCGAGCAAGCCGCCACCGTTTTGGCCCAGACGGAAGCTCAAGTCCCAACTATGGAAAAGGGGCTCCAAACGTCGATTCATCGCCTCGGTGTACTCCTGGGGCAAGAGCCGGGAGCGCTGCTGACGGAATTGGCGACCGTAGAGCCAATCCCGGCAGCACCCCCGAAGGTGCCGGTCGGGCTTCCATCCGATCTGCTTTGCCGAAGGCCGGACATCCGCGGCGCCGAGCGCCAATTAGCCGCCGCGACCGCGCAGATCGGAGTCGCCACGGCGGACTTGTTTCCGAAGTTCTCGCTGACGGGTGATGCCGGATTTCAGGGCATCAGCGCCAGCGACTGGTTCACGGCCGGCAGCCGGTTCTGGTCGGTTGGTCCAACCGTGCAATGGCGAATCTTCGACGCAGGTCGAATTCGCGCCAACATCCGCGTCAAAAACGCCAGGCAGGAACAGGCGCTGGCCAGTTACGAAAAGACTGTGCTGACGAGTTTTGAGGATGTCGAAAACGCGCTGGTCGCCTACGCGAAAGAACAAACACGTAACGTTTCGCTTGAGGAAGCGGTCAAGAGAAGCCGGAACTCGCTCCAGATATCCAGCCAACGCTACGCCAACGGCCTGAGCAACTTCATCGACGTGCTCGATGCCGAACGCTCGCTGTATCAGGCCCAGGATAACCTGGTGCAGAGCGACCAGGCAGTCAGCCAGGATCTTATCGCCCTCTACAAAGCGCTGGGTGGAGGATGGGAAGAGTCCAAAAAGCTGTAACGTAAATTAAACAGGTACTAACTATAGCGACAGTCGGGCTGCCTGATAATATTGTCTAGGAAAGCAAGGGCAAAAAATCAATGCGGCTATTCAGAGCAGCGGACATCCCTGACACCATGACGGGTCCCGTGAGAAGCCATCCCGTTAGGGTTTTTCCGGCTAGTGTCCTGAGTCAGAAATTCGCTGCATAAATCCGGTGAGCCCAGGGCCGTCATTCCGGCATGTTTTAAGCCGGAATCCAGTTCTCTTTTCATCTTAAGACCTCGTCTGGACCCCGGCTGAAAAGCCCCGCCGGGGTGACGTATGCATTCAAACTTTCAGTACTCAAATTATGTTGTGAACCTTTGACTCAGGACACTAGCCCTGGTTTCCATATGGGATAAAAGGACGGGACGGGGAGATACACGGTTTCGCAGGAGGCTCAATTATCAGCGGTGACTTTGACTTCCGAACACTTATCGACAATCTGTTGTAATTGCAGATACTTAAATATTTGGTGGAGTTTTTGGGGTTTCCATGATGCAATCGAGGGTATGGGGAAGCTCAGTCAGGCCTGAAATATCGTGGGACTTAGCTGCTGATATAATTTGTCACAATTTTGACTGTTCCACCTTACGAATCCTCTACCCAACCCGGCTCTGATGTGTGCACAATCTTCTGGAACGTGGCATCCGATCCACATATGATTTTCAGAACATGCGCATTCCAGAAATCAGTTTTTTCAAGGATAGGAGAGGTACTCAAAACTTTACACATCAGTAATTATGACCGGGGAATGAGCACTCTGAAGGTAACTCCCCTTTTAGGGTTATCGAAAATCCTCACTTGTCCCTTGTGGGCCTCAATAATCTTTCTCACAATGGCCAACCCCAGGCCTGTTCCCCCTTTCTTGGTGGAAACGAAGGGATAGAAGATTTCTTCCCTCTTCTCAGACGGAATGCCGAAACCCTGATCAACAATATCAATGGCTAGATTTTCACCCTTGTAATGGCTGCGAACTATAACGGTTTCGCCTTCAGGTGAAGCTTGGACAGCATTTATGACAAGATTTATGATGACCTGCTTCATTCTCATAGCGTCAACGAAAATCAATGGAAGATTTGGTGATGACAGGCTCTGGATCTGCACCATTTTCTCCTGAGCCGCACTCTCAACCACAGAAAGGCTCTCTTCTATCACCCGCTCGATGTCCTCCCTGGACCGGTCCAATTCCAACGGACGCGCAAAATCCAGCATATTCTTCACCATGCTTTCCATCCGTTGCGCTTCCTTAAGGACAATCTCCAGCTTATTCCAGTCGGGATTATCCTTTCCCATGTGCTTCTGTATCAAGTGAGTAAATCCGCCTATAGCGACAATTGGAGTTCGTAAGTCGTGAGCTAAACCAGATAGCGCTTTTCCTATTGCCGCCAGGCTCTCTGCTTCCTGCAGGGCTTTATCGGACTGGCGACGCTGTATCAGTTTCCACATACCATCCATGAGCAATGTCAATTGGTTCAGATCTGAGTCATCATACTCTTCCTCAATGTTTCCCACCAAGGCGATGGCCACTATTCGGGTACCGTCAAATACCGGAACGCTCATAAAGCGCGAAATTTCCACAGGACAATCCGGAAATACCTTACCTCTCAGACTGGATTCAGAGAAATCATTGACAATCAAAGGTTTGCGCTCGCGCACGGCTTCCGCCCAAAGGCCCGTGCTTTCTATGGGAACCCAAAGGTCTGTTCCTGCCCCCATGCAAGCATTTTGTCTGATCTCCTTCGACCATGCCTGGAATGTCAAAACGGTCTCGTCCTCATTGAGGAGGCTGATAGCACCTAACTTGCTTCTGGTAAGGTGCACTTGCCGTTCCAGTATGTAATCTGCAATCTCTTTGATGGAGGCCCAGCTCATCTGGCTCAGTTCCAGCAAAGACTCGAGGCGATATTCAGCAAGCCTGAGTGCATCTTGCAGAGCTGTCGTTTCAGATTCCGGTCTTTGCTCCACTCTCTTGAAAAGATCATTGATTTGCGATGCCTTGTCAGTATTCACGCGTCTGTCCTCCCGCCAGGCCTCTTCCCAGCTTCGGCCCTTGCTGATTTGCCGAAAGACGTGGGGCGCGACGGTGTCAGTATGAACTTCCTCGTTTTTATGGAGAGGGAGTTAAGGTCGAGTCAGCCTGTCGGGCTTAGCCAGGTCGAAACTGACGTCTTGCTCTGTTGGGGGGTGCTCGATATTAATTTCACTTGGAATATCGTTTGTCTCTCCCTGTGTCGAGTGAAATGACAATCTCCGCCAATTGGCTCTTAGCATTGAAATTGATTATCGTGCACTCTACCCTGTCGTGGGTTAATTCCCCTATGGCCTTCGCTATTGCGGTCTCAATCTGCTCCAGTGGAATGGTCTTCAATTTACAAGCATAGGAGGCATGGTATCGCTCATCGAAATTTTCTTTTTTTTCTTCCATAATCACTCCTTGCTGAGTCCTGAGCTAAAAATAGCCATGGGCCTATCATTACCAAGATAATCACCCAAACTGATGTTACGATGTTGCCACACTGGAACAATCCACCTGGGCCACCTATCAGCCGAAATCATGTATTAGACCCTCGCATATGCCAGACTATCTTTTTTAAACTCCTCGACAATCTCATCAGTCAAAGAGGGCCGCATCTTTTCCATGATCTGCAAAATGCCCTCAGTCGTCACCTTGAAGTCTTCTTTCTTAGAGATTTCCTGTTCGAAGGCAAACTGCGCTACTTGCTCAAAAAGGTACTGGATGTCAGCCGGGGTGAATCTTGCCGTATCTCTGACCAGACGCTCACAGTCAATCGGGCCGGTGTGGAGACGAGACAGGTAGAAATCCAGAATGGTTCTTCGCTCATCGGCATTTAAACTGCCCACCGGGATTATGCAGTCGAACCTGCCGGGGCGGAGCAAGGCGGGATCCAACTGCCGGATGTAGTTGGTGGCACAGATGAGAAGGACTTTGCCGGCTTCATTCCTGAATAGCGGAACCTGCTTCAGAAATTCGTTCGTTATGGACTTGTCCATACGATCCGCATTGTCGCGGCAAGGCGCCAGTTCTTCAAATTCATCTATGAAGACAACGGCGTCCTGGAGTTGTCTGACCTTCTCCATAATCCTGCGCAGATTGGCCCCGATTTTTTCCGTGCCGTCCTCCATGAGCATGCTGGGAGCTATCTCGATGTACCACCAGGACAGAACTGCCGCTATCGCTTTCACGAAGTGGGTCTTCCCCGTTCCCGGAGGTCCGAAGAAAATGATTGTCTTCGGGGGACTTACGCCGTGCTTTCTGGAAAGGTCTTCCTCGGTCAGTGGAAGAATGATTCTGCGTTGGACCAGCTGCTTAGGGGGCTGAGAGTCGGAGATAGTGTCCCAGAAATCTCTTCCAATGGTCTGTGCCCCCATTTCATTTAAGATGTCTCTCCTCTTGTAGGACATATACTCGTCAGACGCCTGCTCCATGTTCTCCAAAAAATCCACGCATGCGGTGTGATTGCCAACGTCTCTGCCGAGTTTTTCCGACAAAAGCCATTTATGCTGCAATATTTTGGCCCACAAGTCCGAAGCCGTGTCCTGTTCGAACTTCACACCGCTCATCTCAAATATTTTACTTTTACAATCATTAGGAGAAAAATCCTCCGGCACGTTCTCGTTCATTAAAAACCTCCTTTTGGGGCTCCGAAGACCAGCCATTTCCGGGATTATATCCCTAAGGGGTCGTTTTCAAGCTGGTCCGCTTTCGCCAGTCTCAAGGGAGCTATGGTTTATTGGCGCCGGTCAAAAAAGCAGCCAAAATGGCCGGTTGGAAAGTAGGCCAGGGTGGGTTGTAGGCACACACCAGCGTCTTCGCTTGAGCGATTGCCGGGTGAGGTAAGAAGATGTGATCAGTGAGGGATAAAGCTAATCTATACAGCGCCTCGTTAAGGTTAATTGAGACCTTGGACCTGTGTGAAGCCGGTGCAGATCGGAATAATTTCACACCTCGAGACCACGAACCCTCTCGCCGGGCGACGTAGGTCTCAAAATCCCAACGGCCAAATGAGTTAGCAGAAGTATAAGAAGTAACACCAATGAAGTAAAGCGATTTCGCGTGCTTGCCTCCCCATTCCCGAATTTTGGATAGATGCTGCTCGGTCTAAACTCAGCGTATTCCATCCATCA
>Ga0187867_10001885_pt1 | contig 17836 bp, 14 predicted proteins | sample June2016WEW_13_1_FD_132976 | JGI IMG/M metagenome (GOLD analysis project Ga0187867, IMG submission 132976) | Peatland microbial communities from SPRUCE experiment site at the Marcell Experimental Forest, Minnesota, USA - June2016WEW_13_10 | ecosystem: Environmental > Terrestrial > Soil >...
CGTTACGCCAGCGACCGCCTCCGCCGCAACAACTGCACCAACGTCCACACCGCCCGCGCCGAGGCCGGCTACTTCGTCAAGGAATTCGTCGCCGATCAATCGATCCAGGTCGTGCACATTTATTTCCCCGACCCCTGGCCCAAAAAACGCCACCACAAGCGCCGGCTGATCCAGCCGCCGTTTCTGCTTGAAATCCACCGCGTCCTCAAGCCCGCCGGACGCCTGCAAATCGTCACCGATCACGAGGAATACTTCCAACAGATTCAGCAGGTCGTCCGCGGCTCGCCGCTGAAGGAAGTCGAATGCAACCTGAACGAAGTCGGCACCAATTTCGAGCGAAAATACCGGCGTGAGGGACGGACGTTTCACGCGATCGCCGCGTTGCGGGCGGCTGGATAGAGACCAGTTCGCCGGATCGATCCCAAACCCTCATATTTATTCATGCCCGCCACCTCTGCCGTCCGATAACTCCCAAGACATCTAACTGAAAGGTGCCTTATGAAAGCTTACATTGCGTCTATCTGTGGCGGGTTCGTGACCGTGACGGCCATTCTGGCCATGTCCGGTTGCACGGGCGATGGCCGGCCGACAATCATCCCCAACTCCGATTCCACCCTGAGGAAGTCCTCGACCGAGTTTGCCGCCGACGCGGCCAAGCGATCCTACGAGGTCACCGCCCCCAAGAGCCACGACGCGATTGCCCGCGCCCAGTACAACGTCATGGAGCGGCAATTTGAATTGGCCAACCTTTCCAATTCCGATTGGCAAAATATTGAGATTTGGGTCAATCAGAAGTACGTGGTGTGCGTGCCCCAATTCGACCGTAACACCGGCAAGACGCTCAATTTCGAATTGTTCTACGACTCCGGCGGACATCACTTTGAAACCGACCACGGCAACAACCCGGTCCGCAGCCTGCAAATCTATCAGGGCGGCAAGATGTACGACGTGGTTGCGACGCTGGAATGACGCTCGCCGCAACAGAAACGCAAAAATGACGCGGTTGAGTCGTGCCCTGGATGAACGTATAGTTATCGCCCCATGCTGTTTACCGACCCGTGCTTCCTTTTCCTGCTTTTGCCGGTCGTGCTGACCGTCTACTATTGCACGCCGCGGGCGGGCAAGAATTATGTCCTGCTGGGGGCCAGCCTGGTTTTCTACGCTCTGGGCGAAGGGTGGTCGACCTTCGTGGTTCTGGCCTCCATCGCCATCAACTATTATATCGGAACCTTGATTGGAGCCGCCCCCAGTCAGAAATCCGCCAGGGGCGCGATGGTTCTCGGCGTGATCGTCAATCTGACGGTCCTCTGCGTCTTCAAATATTCCGCCTTCGTCGTCCGCAACATTAATGTCCCGCTTGTCGCCATAGGCCTCCGCCAGCTTCCCTTGCCCAAGATCCATCTTCCCCTGGGCATATCCTTTTTCACTTTCCACGCCCTGTCGTACATCATTGACGTATTCCGCAAGGAAGTGAAGCCGTTGAAGCGGTCCAGCATCTTCGGGTTGTACATCATGCTCTTCCCGCAGCTTATTGCCGGGCCAATCATCCGCTACAAGACGATCTGCGATCAGTTCACCATCGGCGGCCCGCGCGGCCGCCAGCATTCCTGGGATTTCTTCTCCGAGGGCGTCCGGCGCTTCATCATCGGGTTTGGCAAGAAAATGCTGATCGCCAACACCGTCGCTCAGACCGCCGACACCATTTTCACCATCCGGCCCTATCTGATCACCCCGGCCGTCGCGTGGCTCGGCGTGCTCTGCTACACCCTGCAAATCTATTTCGATTTCTCCGGTTACAGCGACATGGCCATCGGCCTGGGCAAAATGTTCGGCTTCACTTTCCCGGAGAACTTCAATTACCCCTACATCGCCACCAGCATCACCGATTTCTGGCATCGCTGGCACATCACCCTCTCAAGCTGGTTCCGCGACTATCTTTACATCCCCCTGGGCGGAAACCGCGTTCCCAAATGGCGGGTGTATGCAAACCTTTTGACCGTCTTTTTCCTCTGCGGACTCTGGCATGGAGCCACCTGGACCTTCGTTGTCTGGGGGTTGTTCCACGGCTTCTTTCTTATCATCGAACGCGCCGGCCTGAAAGACTGGCTGGAACGCCACCGCGCCGTGCGCCATGTCTACACCCTGCTGGTCGTCATGGTCGGCTGGGTCTTCTTCCGCTCCGACACCTTTGCCGGCGCGGGGCAATACCTGACCCGGATGGCATTCCTCAGCTCAAGCAAGTCGGCATTCTTCACGATGGCCCAATGCGTCAACCGGACGCTGGTTCTGGCCGTGGCGGCGGGCGTCATCGGCAGCTTGCCGCTCGTGCCGCTGCTCGGCAGCGCGTTCGACCGCGCCATCGCCGCCGCGGGCGGCGCCAGGTCCTGGCTCGTGGATTTGACCGCCGGAATGGGCGAGTTCGCCGCACTGAGCGCCATCTTCGTGGCCTCGACGGCGCTTTCCGCCGCCGGAACCTATAATCCGTTCATCTACTTCCACTTTTAGATGCCAATGACGTCGCAGCCAACCACGTTGGAGATGCCTTTGCCGCCGCTTGGACATGCCGATGCAATTCCGCACGCCCATTGGCGACATCGCGCCCGCGTGGCCGCGGCCATCTTGTTCGTTATCGCGATGTTCATTCCCCTGCTTGGCGCCGCCATGCACTGGGATCCGGTTGCATCCCACGAAAACCGCGCCCTGGCCAAGCCCCCCGGACTTCCCAGAAGCTTTCAGCAGGTCACCCGGTATTCCGAACTCATGCTCGGCGCCTACCGGGACCATTTCGGCTTCCGAAACGCCCTGATCCGCGGGCTTACCCTCCTCAAATTTCACGGCGGCCTGGCGGTGGATCAGAGCACCGGCATCATCATCGGCAAGGACGGCTGGCTCTTCTTTCCCCCCGTGGTCCGCAACCTGCTCGCCGACCGCAATCTCGACCCGTTCACCAGCGAGCAACTCGACGCCTGGCAGCGAGTGCTCGAACACCGCTACTGGTTCTGCGCCAATCACGGAATCCGCCTGATCGTTCTCATCCCCCCGGACAAGCAAAGCGTTTATCGGGAATACATGCCCGACGAGCTTTCAGCCCTTGGCCCGCAAAGCCGGCTCGATCAGATCGTCGAACGGCTCCGCGCGACCCATTCCCCCGTCGATTTGCTCGATCTCCGCCCGACTTTGCTCGAAGCGAAGAAATATCGTCGCGTCTATTTCAAAACCGATACCCATTGGAACGATTACGGCGCCTACGCCTGTTATCCCCTCATCCTCGATGAGATCAACAAACTGCTGGGCACGAAAATGGTTCCCCAGCCGCCGAGCGATTTCATTTCCACCTCGTCCATCCGCTCCGGCGATCTGGCGGGTTTTGTGAACCTGTACTACGAATACAACGAGGACTGGCCGCACTTTCTCCCCCGCCATCCCTTTCCCCAGACCTTCTCCCTCGATAACCCGTTCACGCCGGTCATCACCAGGAGCGACCCTCACGGGCCCACGATGTACGTCATTCACGATTCGTTCGGTAATTACCTGGGGCCGTTCCTCGGACCGCATTTCAGCCGCGCCGACTGGCAATGGACCAACGTCCTGGCCGGCCCGTTGGTATTGAAGGCCAAGCCCAAGCTTGTAATCGACGAATTCCTCGAACGCTGGTTGTATGCGCCGCTGCCGACGGATACCGAGGACGTTCGCAATACCCCGCTGCAAGGGCGCGAAGAATATGTCCATGACTCCCGCGACACCCATGGCGCGGGTTGAACGGCAGGGGGCCATCCTCTCGCCGGCCCAACACCGCGCTCACTGGCGCCTGACGCTGGTGCGCGTCCTGGCCGGGCTGTTTCTCGCGTCGCTGTTTCTTCCCCTGATCGGCGCTTGCCTGCATTGGGACCCGGCGGGCAAGTCCAACGAAAACCGCCGGCTTGCCGAACCGCCCTCCCTTCCCAACTCCTTTAACGCCTTCAGCCGCTACTCCGATCGCTGGCTCAGCTTCTTCCGCGATCATTTCGGCTTTCGCAATACCCTCATCCGCGCCGTCGCCGTCACCCGATTCCACGGCCTCCGCGACGAAATGGACGGAAACGTCGTGATCGGCAAAGACGGCTGGCTCTTCCTCCGGTCCGAGGGCGACGAGAATTTCATCGCCTACCGCGGCCTCAATCCGCTCTCCTCCGATCAACTCGACGCCTGGCAAAACGTTCTCGAAAAACGCAATGCCTGGCTTGCCGCCCGTGGCATCCCCTTTCTCGTCGTAGTTCCCCCCAACAAGGAAACCATCTACCCCGAATACCTCCCCTCGGAATTGACGCCCGTTCGCCCCGAGTCCTCCCGGTTGGACCAGCTTGTCGATCGCCTTCGCCAGTCCCATTCCCCGGTCCATTTTTTGGACCTGCGGCCGGCCCTGCTGGCCGCCAAGCCCTCCGGACTCCTTTATCACAGGACCGACACCCATTGGAACGATTCCGGCGCGTTTGTCGGCTACCGCCAGATCATCCGCGCCGTCCAAGCTCTTCTGCCTCAATGGAAAATCGTCCCTCAAACCCTCGATGATTTTACGGTCGGCCCCCCAGGCCCCGAAGTCGGCGACCTGGCCAGGATGATGGATATGCCCGATCAATATACCGATCGGGGATTTCCGCTGATCCGAAAGAGGTATTATCCCGTGGCTCCGGAGCTGTCCAACACCCACAGCGTCGTTGTCATCGACAATGACGGGCCCAAATTGCCCCGGCTCGTCTTCTACCGCGATTCATTCGCCATCGGCCTGGTCCCGATGCTCGGCCCTCATTTCAGCCGCATCGCGTACGCGTTCGAAGAGACCATGGACCCGGCCCTGATCCGAGTGACAAAACCCGACCTGGTCATCGACGAATTCCTCGAACGTAATCTCTATCTCAATCCACCCACCGATCCGCCGGCAATACGCTGGTTTACCGCCCCATGACCCGCGCCGCGCGAATTGCCGGTGAGTTCCAAAACCGCTATGCTCTATGGACTTTGCAAGGGAAGAGATCGGCGTGAATCGAATTGGACCGTCGCCTTTGGCTCAAGGGGACGCCGCGGCGCTGCTCGAACGCAGCGCCCAATGCGTGACGGACTTTTTTTCACGCCTGAACGATCGATTTCCCACCGCCCCGCCCAAGCTTCTTGAGGCGATCCAATACAGTCTGATGGCCGGTGGAAAACGCCTGCGCCCGGCGCTGATTCTGGAAAGCGCCCGCGCCTGCCAGGATCACCAGCCTGACGCCGAGCCCTCGCCATCGGTGATTGCCGCCGCGGCGGCCATGGAGCTTATCCACACCTTCAGCCTGGTTCACGACGATCTGCCGGCCATGGACGATGACGACCTGCGCCGCGGCAGGTCCACCAACCACAAGGTCTATGGCGAGGCGATGGCCATTCTGGCCGGCGACGCCATGACCACCATCGCCTTTGAAATCCTCGCCGCCGATGCCGACCCGGCCCTGGTCCCGGCCCTTGTCGGCGAATTGGCCCGAGCCTCCGGACCGGCCGGCATGATCGGTGGCCAGGTCCTCGACATGGATGAACGTCAGCCCCCCCGGAATCTGGCAGAACTCCAACGTCTCCATCGCATGAAAACCGGGGCGCTCCTGACCGCCTCCTGCAGAATGGGCGCCATTGCCGCCGGCGCCGATTCCCTTCAGTTGCAAGCTCTTGACGCCTTTGGCCGGCATCTTGGATTGGCGTTTCAGATCGTTGATGACATTCTCGATCAGACCTCTACCCCCCAGGAGCTTGGCAAGGCCACGAAAAAGGACGCCGCCAAGGGGAAGGTGACTTATCCCACGCTGATCGGACTGGAGAAAAGCCGTGCCGAGGCTCGCCAGCACCTTGCCGCCGCCTTGGCTGCGATTGACCCCTTTGCCGCGCGCGCCAACGGCCTGCGGGCCTTGGCCGTCTTCGTCGTCGAAAGAAATAAATGACCGCTGAATTGCCGAATTTTGCCCAAATTTGGCATTCTTCCCATTTACTCCGGCCGTCCAGCACGGTACAAAAGAACGGTCGAGGGCTGGAAATGCGGTTGGAAGTCGATTTATTTGTAGCGCAAGGTCGCATGGCCGCAGATAAACGTTCCGTCGGGGCTGCGGCGATGCCCGGGCAAGGATGCCCGGTTTGCTGGAGATCTGTTTATGGGATTGCTGGAGTCTATTCACGTTCCGACGGACATTCGTCGTCTTTCCATGGACGAATTGACGACCCTTGCCGCGGAAATTCGCGATCGTATATTTCAATCAGTCAGTAAAAACGGCGGCCACCTCGCCAGCAACCTCGGCGTCGCCGAGCTTACTATTGCCTTGCATTATGTTTATGACCTTGGCCCCTTCCCAACCGGGCCGGACTGGCTTCTCTGGGACGTCGGCCACCAGTGCTACGCCCACAAAATGCTCAGCGGCCGAACCGCTAAGTTCCCAACCTTGCGAAAAAAGGGGTCTATCGGTGGGTTCCCAAACCCCGATGAATCCCCCTACGACCTCTTCGCCGTCGGACATGCCGGCACCTCCATCAGCACCGCCGTCGGAATGGCCCGCGCCGGCGATCTCATGCGTAAGCCCGGCAACGTCATCGCCGTCGTCGGCGATGCTTCCATCGTCAACGGCCTGGCCTTCGAGGGGTTGAACAACGCCGGCACCCTCCGAAGGCAACTTCTGGTCGTCCTTAATGACAACGGCATGAGCATCAGCCAGCCCCAGGGCGCACTCAGCCAATACCTCGAACGCGTCCGTGTCAGCACCACTTACGGCGAAGCCAAGCGGCTGGCCGAGAAATTTGTCGGACGCCTGCCCCAGACCGTCGGACATACCGTCGAGCAGGTTTGGCGGCACGTCTCCGACGGCGTCAAGAGCGCTATCTGGCACGGCCAAATCTTTGAAACTCTGGGACTTAAGTATTTCGGCCCGGTCGACGGCCACGATATCCCCGGCCTCATCGACCTGCTCGCCGAAATCAAGCACGTCCAGGCTCCCGTGCTCCTGCACCTTAAGACCGTCAAAGGCAACGGTTACGAAATCGCCAGTTCCGAGCCGACACGCTTCCACAGCCCCTCGGCTTTCCAGGTCAACGGTTGCCGCGTCGAGATTCTCAAGGGCCCGGGAAAGTCCTGGACCACCGCCTTCGCCGATGCCATGATCGCCCTGGCCAAAAAAGATCGCCGCGTCGTCGCCCTCACCGCCGCCATGCCCGACGGCACCGGCCTTTCCAAGTTCGAAAAGCAAATCCCCGACCGATATTTCGACACCGGAATCTGCGAGAGCCATCTCACCGCCATGGCCGCCGGAATGGCCAAGGCCGGCATGCGACCCTTCGCCGCCATCTATTCCACTTTCCTCCAGCGAGCCTTCGACCAGGTCTGGCAGGAAGTCGCCCTCAACCATTTGCCCGTCTGCTTCTGCATGGATCGCGCCGGCTATGTCGGCGACGACGGCGCCGTTCATCATGGATTCATGGATCAGGCCTTCCTGCGACCCCTGCCGGGAATCGTCCTGATGGCCCCCAGCGACGAGGCCGAACTTAACCGCGCCCTTCGACTGGCGTTGTCCCTCGAAACCGTCTCCGCCATCCGATATCCGCGCGACAACGTCCCGGCCAAAAATTTCGAGGAGATAATCGATCCCTCGCTTCAGTCCGACGCCGGCCGGGAGTGGCAGGTCGGCCGCAGCCGCGTGCTCCGCGACGGCGCCGACGCCACCGTCATCGTCTACGGCGCTCTGGCCGAGAGTGCCATCTCCGCCGCGGCCGAATTGGCCAACGACGGCCTCGACGTTGAAATCGTCGACGCCCGATTCTGCAAGCCCGTCGATGGCGAGATGCTTTCCCGAGTTCTTCGACCCGGCCATCCCGTCTTGACGATTGAAGATCATTCCCTTCAGAACGGATTTGGTTCCGCCGTCATCGAGCATGCCGTTGCCCACGGCCTGCCGACGGCCCACATCACGCCCCTGGGCATGCCCGACCGCCTCATCGCCCATGCGACGCGCAAGCAGCAGCTTGCCGAAGTCGCCCTCGACCCGGCCGGAATCGCCCAAAGCATCCGCGACGCGATTCGCAAAGCACAGACCATCCCCGCCGAACTCGCCAAGCCGACCGTCGAGGTGTCGGTACGAAACATCAGGAATAAAACGGCGCTGGCGGGGCAGGAAGGATAAAGGCCGGTTTTACTTGCGGCGCGCGGCTTCGGACTCCCCTAAAAGCCGCGGGATTGCCATCCCGCGGTCTTCAAACGCGGCCATATCCTAACCATGAGGGGAGATTCTCTTCACACCATTTGCGATAATCCGCCATGGTGTCGAATGCCCGGTATTTGGCGTCATCCAGCACGGGCTTATACGTATGTATGAAGGCATATTTCATGCGCTGCTCCAGAGTTCGGCGCGAGGCCGCTTCGAATTCGGCAAGCCAATCGGCGGGAATTTCCGGCGTTTGCTTCATCTCTTGGATTTTACGTCCGGGTTCTCGGGATTAACATAGGAGTAAAAACCAGAAATCCGAAATCCGAATGACCAAATGAAGACGCTTTCGGATTTCGTCATTCGGATTTGATTCGTCATTCGGATTTCGGATTTCGCCCATGCATCTCCTCCTTGCCCCCGACAAATTCAAATCCTGCCTCACTGCCGCCGAGGTCGCGCACGCAATGGCCGCCGGCGCACTCCGCGCCGATCCGCGCGCGACCATCGACCTCTGTCCCATGGCCGACGGCGGAGAGGGAACCGTCGATGCCTTGGTGGCCGCCACCGGCGGCCGATTTCTCACCCGCAGGGTCACCGGACCTTTGCCGGACATGAAAGTCGAGGCTCGCTTCGGCCTACTCGCCGACGAAAAGACCGCCGTCATCGAAATGGCCGCCGCCAGCGGACTCGCCCTGCTCCGGCCCCAAGACCGCGACCCCACCCGCACCACGACCTTCGGCACCGGCGAATTGATGATGGCAGCCGCGAAGATCGGCGCGACGCGCATCATCCTCGGCATCGGCGGCAGCGCCACCATCGACGGCGGAATCGGCTGCGCCCAGGCGTGCGGTTTGCCCGTCATCCTTGAGGACGGCCAGGTTCCCTCTCCCGGCGAACCCCTCGTGGGCGCGGACGTCGGGCGCGTCGTCCTGATCAAGCATGGCCGCGGAAGCCCGATCGAAAAAATCCGCATCGAAGTCGCCTGTGACGTCGCCAATCCCCTTTGCGGCGACGACGGCGCCGCCGCGGTCTACGGCCCCCAGAAAGGCGCCACCCCGCGGCAGGTTCGCGAATTGGACTCGGCCCTTTCGCAACTGGCCCGCCGCAACGGCAAACTCGAGCAGGCCAATCTGCCCGGCGCGGGAGCGGCGGGGGGGTTGGGCTTCGCCATGGCCGCGTTCTTCGGGGCCCAACTCAAACGCGGCGTCGAGATCGTCATCGACGCGGTTGACCTTCGCCGACGTCTGACCGGCGCGGATTTATGTCTCACCGGCGAAGGAAGGCTGGATCGATCGAGCCTGAGCGGCAAGGTGGTCGTCGGGGTTGCGCGTGCCTGCCGCGATGCACAAATCCCCTGCATTGCCCTCGCTGGATCGATCGAGCCCGGAGTAGATTTCGGCTTCGAGGCGATCAAGATCGGCGATGACACGATCACGCAGGAACAATCGATGGACCAGGCCGAAACGCTCATCGCGGCGAAGATGGCGGATATTCTGCGGAACCGATCGTGATCGGATCACGGCGGCGGGCGCGTCGTCGGCGCGCCCGGAACCTTGGCCGCGGGCACCCAGCTTGCAACATCGTTGAACTGGCCGCCGTGCTTTTGCTCAGCGGGTGGCAGATTGGACCCGTCGCCGTTGTAAAAGCTATATTCCGGCTGGTCCATGCGGAAGAACATCCCATCGGCTGAATTACACCTGTCGTACACCAATGGCCGGTCCGATCCATCCGGCAGGCCTCCTTTGATCAGCACATATCCAAAGGTTTGCTTGCCGTCGCCCCAGGGATCTTTCGGCAAGCCGCTGGGCAATATGGACGCCAGTTCCTGGGCCGAATTAGGCCATCGCTTCTGCTCGAAATAAAACAGATGAGATGCCAGCGACATGGCCGCGAAGGTTTGTCCCGCGTTGACCCGGCGAAACACCTCCGTGGCTTTAGCGATGGAGGACTTCTGGTTGGCGGCGACGCCTGACCCAGGCGCAAGCTCCAACTTCAGAATCCGGTCCATGCGCGTCTCGGCATCGGTCTGATCGAGCAAGTCGGCGATCAACTTTTTTGCCGAGGCCACCGGCAGCGCATCGGTCTGCGGCCCATCCGCCGCGAGGGCAACGTTCGAGGAGATGATCATCAGCCTGGTGACCGCCAGCGCCGTGCATCCTTCGCCGACCAGATTACAGACGAGAGCTTTCTTCTCATTTCCGTCCAGGAGATCGGCCATGTGCAGTACGTAGCGAACGGAGTCCACGGCCTCGGCGTCGTGGCCATGCTCATGTTCGTACAAAGCGGCGTCACCCAGTTCGTTGGCAAGCGCACGGAAGGGATTGAGGAATTGAGTACGTCCACTAACCGGCCACGCGGAGGTGTCAATCGCCGCCGCCTGACGGGCGAGTTCGCGCGCCGGCCGGTTCTGCTCCCACGCCCGCTGCTCCGTCGTCTCCCAGGCGTTTCCGAAGGGCGGATAATCGGGATAGATGTCGTTGGAAGAGGCCGGGCAATCAACTTTGATCAACGCCGCCGCGCGCAGATAGATGTCGGCCGCGTTGGCCGGGCCGCCGGAAGGCGCGGTGGAGGCGAGCGGCGGCGGGGCGGCTAAAGCGCCTTCCAGGCCGCTCGACCACGCGTAAGATTCGATTACAGAAAACGCGGCTCCCGCCAGGATCAAACACAGCACATTCGCCGCCAGCACTGCGAGTTTTCGCCGATCGGCCATGGCCCGCCATTCCTTTGGAGCACCCTGATTCTAAGGATCACCTTATATCAGTAGGCGTAGGACTCGGCAACAATTTCGGCACGAGGAAGAAAAATACCCCAAGCGCCGCCGCGGCTTTCAGCATGCCATGGGCCGATGACGCTGGAGAAACCGATAAACCTCGACGGCGAACCAATCGCGGCGGCGGCAAATGCACTACAGGCGTGGACGAAGGATCGACATTAACGCTTAACTTAGCCGCGAAGTCTTACGCGGCCGCAGAGCGAGGGACGACAGAGCGATGGCGGCGAGCGCTCCCGAAGCCGGTTCCGGAATGGGAGTGGGAACAGCGGTAAACGCAACGTCGCCATCGATCCAGGAGGCGGTCCCTCCGTTCGGGCTAAATGCGGTTGCGTTGGTGTCAATCACCATCTGGTAGGTTGTCGCTCCGGGTGCGACGGGAGTGGCAAAGTTGAATCCGATGACATCCCCCAAAGCAGAGCGATCCACTGAGGTGGGGAAAGCCGAGCCGCCCCCAACGGGCGTATCGTCCGCATAAGTGGTAAGGCCCTCAAAATCGGTGACGCTGAAGCGTTTTATGCTGTCCCCGCTGTTAGGGCTGCTAGAGAATTGGTAGACGAAATCCAGAGTGCCACCGGCTTCATCCCAAACCTGCGAATCCAATAAACCGGAATAGACAGAGCTAAGACTCACAAACGGAACAGGGCCAGAGTCGTAAACTTTGGCGACGCCGTAAGTGCCGCCGCCCGTGGTCGGAATTGAACCGCCCGGTAAAAGGAGTGCGGCCCTGGCTCCGCTCGCCAGACAGCCGAGCAAAGCCGCCGAAGCGACGAACGACCCGGTCCACGTCCCGACCCAAGCTGCAAAGGCCCTGTGATGAGTTCGCATGTTTCTTCTCCGCTCCCAATTGATCCTAAAAGGCTGGGCTATCCATTCTTCGCATGATGACGACGGCGACGCGACAAAAGGCCAAACGCGGCGACTGCCAGGGTGCCCGCCGTCGCGGGCTCCGGCAACGGCATGGTGACGGCGGTGCCAAAAGGAATCGGAACAAAAGTGCTGGCGACGCCGCCGTCGATCAAATTGGCCATCCCGCTGTTGTATGAAAGCGAATTGGTCTTGACCATCAAATAGTCGGTGTCCTGCCCGGCGGCGATCCCTGTCGGTGGGCTAAAATCAAATCCAATGGTCTGACCATTATTGAAAGTTCCGCGCGTCGCATCCGATGGCGCGACCGCGCCGCTGCCATTCACATAGTCCACGTCCGTCGTGAAGTTGGCGAAGCTCATCACCGAAAGTCTGTTGGGGTTATCCGGGCCGCCGGTAACGTCAATCCAGTAGACGAAATCCAACGTCGAGTTCGGATTCACCGTGTCGTGGAACACTTCATAATGGAGAGTCCCGGAAAAAGCGGTTTGGGACTGCGCGTTTAAGCCGTCGAAGGGGACACCGGCGCCGGAGTTGGGGTCGGGCACGACCAGAGCGCCGGGAGGAATAGAAAAGCCTCCCGTGAGATTCGGGACGGAATTCTGGCCAGTCGTATCGCCGGGATTGATGATCACCGCTCGTGCCGCGCTGGCGGCGAGAAATGCAGCCCCAAAAGCGACGCCGCAAACCGTGTTAGCGACATCGGCACCCCAAAATTTACGCGCAGCAGGATTCTGTTTCATCTCATCCGCTCCACTTTCCACTTGGTTTGGTCTAGCGCTGACTATTAAACCAACCTGATTCTCCGCGCCGACCTTGCATGTGATAACCTACCGTGGTCGGCTACAAATGCAAGCAAAAAATTCTAAATCTTCGCGGATCGAATATGCGCCTTTGCGTTAACAACCTCTTAATAATAAATTGGTTGCGCATTTCTCATAAGAACCCACTCCCGCAAAGGTTGTGATTCTTCATAGGCCCGATAAATAGTGAATTCCCCCCTTCTTATATTATAAAATCCGAAAGCCGTGTCGCAATTTTTCTGGCGGATGTCGCAATTATCGATTTTGGGTGCTTCGCGCAACGAAACGGAGCGACAGATCAGGCCAAATCTCACGGGACGGCTTTGGAGCTGCGCGCAAATTTGAACGCGTGCTTCCCCGAATCCATGTCAATTGAGATGGTATCCCCTTCCCCGAATTCGCCGTTCAGGATTTTGCCGGCTATGGGGTTCTCGATCCGCTGTTGAATCACCCGCTTCAGCGGCCGCGCGCCGTAGGCCGGATCGTATCCCTCTTCCGCCAGCAGCTTCACCGCCGCCGGTGTCACCGACAATTTCAGGCGCCGTTCGCCCAGCCGCTTGCGCAGGTGGTCGATCTGGACATCCACGATTTGAGCGATCTGTTCTTTCGACAACGAATGGAACAGAATCGTCTCGTCGATCCGGTTGAGGAATTCCGGACGGAAATGATCCTTCAGCAGCGATTTGACCGCCGCCTCGATTTCCCACGGTTCGGCCTGCTTTTCGGCCAGCTTTTGGATTTCCGCGCTGCCGAGGTTGCTGGTCATGACGATGACCGTATTCTTGAAGTTCACGGTTCGGCCCTGCCCATCGGTGAGGCGGCCGTCGTCCAGAACCTGAAGCAGAACGTTGAACACGTCCCGGTGCGCCTTTTCGATTTCGTCGAACAGGACGACCGAATACGGCTTCCGCCGCACCGCCTCCGTCAGCCGCCCGCCTTCCTCGTAACCGACGTAACCCGGCGGGGCGCCGATCAGCCGCGCCACCGAATGCGGCTCCATGAACTCGCTCATGTCGATCCGCACCATCGCGTTTTCATCGTCGAACAAAAATTCCGCCAACGCCTTGCAAAGTTCCGTTTTGCCCACGCCCGTCGGACCGAGGAAAAGAAAGCTTCCGATCGGCCGGTTCGCATCGCCCAACCCCGCGCGATTCCGCCGCACCGCGTTCGACACCGCCCGCACCGCCTCCTCCTGCCCGATCACGCGCTTCCCCAGACGCTCTTCCATCTTCATCAGCTTGTCCCGCTCCCCCTCCAGCATCCGGTTCACCGGCACCCCGGTCCACCGGCTCACCACCTCCGCGATCTCCTCGGCCGTCACTTCATCCTTCACCATCGCCTGGCCCGACTTCTGCAAGTCCCGCAAACGCTGATTGGCCTGTTCGGCCTTCCGATTCAACTCCCGCATCTCGCCGTACTGAATTCGCGCCGCCACCTCCAAATTTCCCTGGCGCTGGGCCTGTTCCAGCTCGACCTGCTTGTTGTCCAACTGCTCCTGGAGCTTTTTGATCGCCCGCATCGCGCCCACTTCGTTCTCCCAGCGCGCGGTGAGCTTGGTGTTCTCCTCCTGCAAACCGGACAGTTCCTTTTCCGCCTTGGCCCGCTGCTGTTGCGAGGCCGGGTCCTTCTCCCGCCGAAGCGCTTCCAGCTCGATCTGAAGCTGCATGATCCGCCGCCGGATTTCGTCCAGCTCCGCCGGCATCGAATCGTTTTCAATCCGCAGCCGGCTCGCCGCCTCGTCGATCAGGTCGATCGCCTTGTCCGGCAGGAACCGGTCGGTGATGTACCGATCCGACAAAACCGCCGCCGAAACGATCGCGTTGTCCGTGATCCGCACCCCGTGATGCGTCTCATATCGTTGTTTCAGCCCCCGAAGGATCGCGATCGTGTCCTCGACGCTCGGCTGCGAAACGACAATCGGCTGGAACCGGCGCTCCAGGGCCGCGTCCTTCTCGACGTGCTTGCGATATTCATCCAGCGTGGTCGCCCCGATGGTGCGCAGCTCGCCCCGGGCCAGCGCCGGCTTCAGCAGGCTGCCGGCATCCATCGACCCCTCCGCCTTCCCCGCTCCCACGACCGTGTGCAACTCGTCGATGAACAGGATGATCTGCCCATCGCTGCCCGTGACTTCCTTGATGACCGCCTTAAGCCGGTCCTCGAATTCGCCCCGGTATTTCGCCCCGGCGATCAACGCCCCCATGTCCAACGCGATGATCCGCTTGTTCTGCAAAACGCTCGGCACGTCGCCGTTGAGCATCCGGATCGCCAGGCCCTCGACGATCGCCGTCTTGCCCACGCCCGGCTCGCCGATGAGCACGGGATTATTTTTCGTTCGCCGCGACAGCACCTGCATCGTCCGCCGGATTTCCTCGTCCCGCCCGATCACCGGATCGATCTTTCCCTGCCGGGCCATCTCGATCAGATCCCGCCCGTACCGCTGTAGGGCCTGATATTTGTCCTCGGGGTTCTGATCCGTCACCCGCTGCCCGCCTCGGATTTCCTTCAGCGCCGACAGGATCGCGTTGTGATTCACCCCGCTTACGGAAAGAATCTCCTTCGCCTCGCTTTTTACCTGCGCCAGCGCCAGCAGCAAATGCTCCGTGGAAATGTATTCATCCTTCAGCCGGTCGGCTTCCTTCTCGGCCTGGTTGAAAACGTCGTTCATCGCCCGGCTCGGCCCCGTCTGGGTTCCCGTAGCCTTGGGCAATCGATCAAGCTCGTCCGAAACAATCTTGCGCAGACGATCCGGGTCGGCCCCCAGCTTCTGCAATAGCGGATTGAACACGCCATCGGTTTCGGAAAGCAAAGATGAGAGCAGATGCAGCGGCGTGATCTCCGCATGGTTCGATTCCTGCGCGCTCTGCTGAGCGCGCCCGATCGCTTCCTGGGCCTTTATGGTCAGCTTGTCAAATCGCATGGTATCTCCGACCCCCTGGAGCAAATCGAAGGCCAAGAGGGTTCTATTTGCATCATATTGAGAGGACAATAGTTACGATGAACACCTCCGGATCGGGGAGAAGCCAAACCGCAAATTTGGCAGGTTTGGGATTTGGAGAGGCCGTCCAGCCATTTTGCCATTTCCATGTGTCGCGAAATCTGGAGTATTTTTCTACTTTTGCGTCAAAAATGTCCCACTCGTGCCCCAAAATGTGCCGTAACCCCCCCCTCCCCCCTCGCTGCGCGAGAAAGTTGGGCAGAGGAGCAGTAGAACAAGGTAGAGGCGGAAAGGAAAGGGAGCGGAGAAGATGGGCCAATCGACCACACGGCCTCCGAACAATAGCCTAACTGTTGCCGGCTCGCAAGGAAAAAATTCGGGGCTGATTTGTTTGCTACTTAAAGGGGGAGAGCGGAATGCCGGCGTGAGCGATTTAGTAGGTTGTCTGATAAAGCGCTCACATCCTGGCTCCGTTGGTGACATCGCGGTTTCATTCCTGGGAGAGTAACGTTGTTCGCGCGCGGCGTTCAGTAAATTCCTAATGGCTCGCCCAGTTCCCGCGCACGCCTCTCCGGCATCCAATACGACAGCCGACCGGGACTGTAGCCGGGAATGACATGCGGCGAGGGCTTAAGTTCCCATATTGGTTCGATGCGCACACCGGTCAGATGATGCTCGCGGATCACGTTCACCACGCGCTCAGTAACAAACACGAACTTTGGCATCGGCCAAACCATGAAAAAGTCGCTGCCGTCCCACTTGCTTTCATCAATCAACTGCGTCGCATCGGTCAAGTCGGTGTATTGTAAACTGCCACAGACGGCGCAGGATTTAGATTCATCGAGCCGGATTCCGGATTCTGGCTTGGCCATTCCTGCCCAGCCTGTTACCACCAGTTCCCAAAGTCTCGGCGGGCGGTCCGGCGACTTTTCAAACCGCGCTTTCACGGGCTTCACTTCAAACCCGGACAACTCATGCTGCCGGAAGAGATCTAGGACATGATCCTGAAACAGCTGTTCACTCAACGAGGTCCGAATGAAGTCCTCTAACGATCCATCCGACAAGACAACGCTCAGGTTGGTCAATCGTTTGCCCGCACGTTGATGGGCAGAATAATGCTTCCCCAGCAATCCAAGGTGCTTACCGAGTTCGAACAGTTCGCCGCGCCATTCGATGCCTGGGTCGGCAGGACATCTAACGGTTTCCAGTTCGACTTTACCATCGTCCCAATCAGCCTTGGGCGGCGAATCAGGAGAGCGCAGAAACCAGAATTGATTGCTCATAAAGCTAACCTTCTGCCCTAGAAGCCGAGGGAATGGAACCGGGATGACTGGAACCCGGATGTAATCGCCTTAGGCCGTTTGGCAGAGTGCTCAGGTGCGCTTTCCATTATCTTCATCGGTTCAACTTCTCGCCATCGCTCCCGGCTTGCGTTTGAATTGCCGCAGCCACGTGGCGGGGCGATGCGTCAATGCGATCCCAAACAGGATCGTCGCTCGGAACGATCCCCACGGGGTGTAGCGCGCGAAATCGTGGGCGGCATCCGTATACCGGGCGAGGCCGCGGGCGACGATTCGATCGGTTTTCTCCTTGTATAAATTGTCCACGGCGGTCCAATCGGCGTCGGGGGAAAAAGACTCGGGCCGATGCGCTGGTTCATCAGGGCGAGGTGCTTTGCCAACAATTCGTCGAAGCCGGCGTTGATCAGAATATAGCGGTGCGTCATCGCGTCCAGTTCGATCATGCCGGCGTCGTTAATCGTGATCACGATGCTTCCATCCTTGAAGCGGCTCATGAGAAGGGTTTTGGCCTGCCGAAAAGCGCCGATGGATCCATCGGCGATGAGCGCCAGGATGGTCCGATCGGTCGAGAGATAGAGGGCGGCGAACAGCGTCTTCTTGTACTTGATGTGATGTCCGGTGCAACAAAGCGTAAATCCGTGGGCCAGCGCCGCGTCGGTCATCAACTGGAGGTACCTGGTTTGGACCTTCATTTCCCCGGCTTCGAACATGCGTATCGCGCGCTTCTCGAAACAGCCGACGATAAATGCCGGGATGAACGGCACGGCGAACAGGAGGAGGATTTGCAGGTGAATGAGCCAGTGCATCGTGTCCGCTCCGTGGCGGCCGACCGTTTCACCCACCCCAAGCCGACCAGCAGTCAGCTACAATAGATCGCTTCGGCCACCATCTTCTCCACCCCCTCGGCCCTCGGCAAGTTCAGGCGGCGCCTCGAGGCCCCGAATCGGAGCGAATGCCCGACCGCAACTTTGGCA
>Ga0187867_10001886_pt1 | contig 17826 bp, 14 predicted proteins | sample June2016WEW_13_1_FD_132976 | JGI IMG/M metagenome (GOLD analysis project Ga0187867, IMG submission 132976) | Peatland microbial communities from SPRUCE experiment site at the Marcell Experimental Forest, Minnesota, USA - June2016WEW_13_10 | ecosystem: Environmental > Terrestrial > Soil >...
CTACGACTCTGCGTTTGCAGCATGCGGCGCTCGAATTCGCAATCGAGCTCCACACTATAGGCGACCAGAATTTGCGAGAGAAGGGCCGAAAGCGGCTTGGGCGGCGCCGATATCATCCCATAGCCAAGTCTATCACGGGCCGGACCTGCGAATCGCGAGGAAATGGCTCAAGCGCAAAGTGATTTTGACCGGAGAACAGCATCAAGCAATGGATTCTCGCGGCGTTCTGCGAGGTAACGCCGATCCGTTCCGTGCGAGTGACGCGCCACTCGTCGAGGACCGGATTCGCTATGGCAAGCGCCCGCCGTTCCGATCACAGCCGTATGCCGGCCGGCGTACGAGCCGCGCCGGACGTAGTGGTTGCGTGCTCGCACCATACCTGTAGATATGACATTCAGGGTCGTTGTGGAACATGACCCGAAACCCGCGATTACTCTGCCGTCTGTCCGGAGTTCCCCGGCTGCGCTTCTGCCGGCGAAACCTAGGCTGAAGCCCGAGCGAATATCCGAGAGGCCATAGAGCTCTACCTGATGCCAGGAGACATCGATTTGCCTGAGGACGCGAAGCTCTTCGCAGTTTCGGTTGGGTGAACGCGGGACGCCGAGGCTCTCTTGGGACCAGGCGATCAGGATTCTTCGCCATCGCGGGCTCCTGCGGATCGCCACCTCTGGTAGCCACCCCAGCGGAGGAACGGACGATTGGCGTGCTTAACCGTTATTGGGAAACCGCTCCGTTGAGGACCAACCGCTAGCATGCCGGCTTGCGGGCGAGATCGCCCGCCCCACAAAAACGGCGTCTTCAGGATTTGGTAGTGGGTCAATTTGCGTAGCATCTGGCCTTGGAGGGCGGCCAATCTTGGCCGAAGCCGCCTTTCTTAGGCGGCCAGAGCCGGCTGAAAGCCGGCTGCGGGCAGAATTGCCCGCCCTCCAATTCACGCCGAATCGCATCGCCTTTGGAACAAGCAAACTGACCCACGACAGGATTTTGGTGGCCCGCTGGGTAACTAGTGCGTCGATTTCGCAAGGTCTACCGAGCCGCGTTATTGCTTCTCGTACGGCGTCAATCTGGGCGGACGCGCATCGGGCTCCAGCAGCCACACGGTGCGATCCGGATAGTAGCGGCGCAGCTTCTCGTTCTCGTCCGCGCCGAGGTCGCGGGCCCAAACCAGGCGCGCGCCGTCGATATCCGCCGCGTTGTATACCCATTCAAACTGGAAGATGTGATGCGGCCAATATCGCACGAAGACCAGTTGCTTGCCGCCCGCCAGCGCAAGCTGGTTGCCGACGGCGACGCGCCGTTCCGGGTTCCGCAACGCCAACGACCACGGGTCCGGACTTATCGCATGCAGACAGAATTCGAGAGCGAACTGCGCCACACATAGTAGGACAACGACGCGGGCCGCCAAGGCGTTGTAGCGGCTCAGTTGGCGCAGCCCGGCGACGCTAATCAGAACCAACAGGCAAGTCACTCCTGCCATGTAATGATACTGGAACGCCGGAAAGAAATTGACTCCCAGCGCTAAGATCAGCGGACAAGCCAGCGCCCACCAATACCGGCGGTCCCGCAGCGCCCCAAAGAAGAATGGCAGCGCCAGATAGAGCGGCGGCATAAAGAAGAAGCGATAGTAACGGATGCGGTAGACCAGGCGCGCCAGGTAGCTTCCGATGGTCTCGGCATGCACGCCGCGGAATGAGAGCTGCATCTGGTAATCGAGCTGCTGTTCGCGGGTCAGTTCGCGGTGCGGCTCCGGATTCGCTTGAAACGTCAGCGCGGCGGGGACGCCGTATTGATATTGGCTGAGCGCATACGGCAGCGTCGTCCAACTGCCAGTGACTTGTTTGTTCTGGACGAGCGTGAGGCCTACGGCGGGCAGCACCACCAGGACCGCGGCCAGTACGGGTTTGGCGACTGACCGCCACGCGGGCAACAAATACAGCATGACGCACAGCAGCAGGAAAACGGATTCATACGGACGCGTCAGGAGGTGAATTGCGAGTCCTGCGCCCAGCAGCGCCGCATCCCGCCTTCGGCCCCCGCTCTGCAATCTGGGCAGCGCTCCGAAGACCAGGCAGCCCGCCGCCGCGGGAAGCGCGCCCCCCCAGTAGGTGTTCATCCACTGGTTCAGCGGTCCGAATTCCATGACGGCCAGCACGCCGCCCGCCAACGCCCAACCGGGCGTGGTCCAGCCGCGCAGCATCCAGTAGCAGAGCGCGCACAAGGCCGCCACGGAAACGACCACCCCGGCCCACGGACTGCCGAAAATCATCCAACCCAGTGCCAGCACCGCGCCTTGCCCCACGGGGTAGATCGAGCTATAAGTGGGCTCCTGCAGTACGAAGAACGTTTCGAAGAACCGATGGAACGGATGCGCCGGATTCGCCAGGCGAAAATGCCGCAAGGTGTCCGCAACCAGCAGATGACTGAATTCGTCATAAACATCCGGTACCGGCGCCGGGTGGCGCGCGAGAAGCAGAAGGCGCAACGCCACCGGCAGCACGGCCAGCAGCAGCATGCACCAGGCGGGTTTTTGCGCGAGCCGCGCCGCATAAGGCTCCCACCAGGGACGCCATACCAGGGCGAGCGCCGCGAGCAAGGCGGCTAGCGCCAGTGCGATTAGGTCGCCGTCGCCCATACCAAGTGGGTTGGTGAGAGGCAGAAACGACAGGGCCAGATGCGGGAGAAACATGCGGTCTCTTAGAATAGGAGGCTGTGCATGCGTCGATCTACACCATAACAGATCAAGAGCGCATGGCGCACGCCTTGAACTACTTCGGCTGGCAAGGGCGCCTGGTTGCGCCGGAGTTGGGACAGCGGGTGATTGAAGTGGGCTGCGGTATCGGCAATTTCACCAGGATGCTGCTGGATCGCGAAACGGTCCTCGCTGTGGATGTAGAGCCCGCGTGCGTCGAGCGTCTGCGCGAGCGGTATCCCGATCGCCCCAACTTGCACGCCTTCGTTTGCGAGCCGTCGAGCGGGGAATTCGCGGGCCTGGCGCGTTTCCGCCCGGATTCTTGCGTCTGCCTGAACGTATTGGAGCATATCGCGGACGACAGCCGTGCCCTCGAAGGCATGTCATCGGTGCTGGTCCCCGGCGGAGCGATCGTGCTGCTGGTGCCGGCATTTCCAGCCCTCTACGGCCCTATCGACCGGAATCTGAGCCATCGCCGGCGTTACCGCCGCGGCACGCTGGCCGCTCTCGCGCATGGCGCCGGCCTTCGCATCGAGAAGCTGCACTACGTCAACGCCGCCGGATTCTTCGGTTGGTGGATCAACGCGCACATATTCCGGCGGGAGGCTCAGTCCGTAGGCCAGATCCGGATCTTCGACCGCTCGATTGTACCGTGGATGTCGCGCCTGGAAGCCCTGGCGCCGCCTCCTTTTGGCCAGTCGCTATTCGCGGTGTTGCGGAAGCCATGAAGGTCTCCATCGTCATTCCGGTTTACAACGAATTCCGCACTTTCAGCCAGGTGCTGGAGCGCGTGCGGAGCGCGCCATTGCCCGCGGGTTGCGAGAAGGAGATTATCGTGATCGACGATGGGTCCACCGATGGTACCTCACAAGTGCTTGGGGAGGTCACGCATCGGCGCATCAATCACGCCGGGAAGGGGTCTGCGATTCGTGCCGGCATCCAGTTGGCGACCGGCGATATCGTGCTGATCCAGGATGGCGACTTGGAATACGATCCCAACGATTACGCGCGCCTGCTGGAACCCATCGCCGGCGGTGAGGCCGACATCGTTTACGGCTCGCGTTTCCTGGGGGCTCCGTTGGCGATGGCCTGGAAGAATCGAATCGCCAACCGGGTTCTGACGGCGGCGGCAAATCTGCTGTATGGCGCGCGGCTCACCGACGAAGCCACCGCCTACAAAGCCTTCCGCATGTCGGTACTGCGCCAAATCCGACTGCAATGCGGCCGCTTCGAATTCTGCCCGGAAGTGACCGCCAAGGTGCGCCGGCTGGGGTATCGCATCCAGGAAGTGCCGGTCAGCTACAACGCGCGCGGCATTGCGGAGGGGAAAAAGATTCGCGCCCGCGATGGCTGGGAGGCGCTATGGACGCTGGTGCGATACCGTTTCGTGCCGCGCGCGTGTCTCTGAAGAAACTGGAGGGCGGCCAGAGCCGGCTGAAAGCCGGCTGCGGGCAAAATTGCCCGCCCTCCAATGTATGCTGAGCTGAGACGATGCGCTCCGGAACGCCCAGCCGCACCGCTCGCGCAACTGGTGATCCTGGGCGCGGGCTTCGACACGCGCGCCTGGCGGCTGGAAGCCCTCGCAGGCGCCACGGTATTCGACGTCGACCATGCTGTGGGAGGGTGCGGTGTCACCGTGTACCTGCGGCCGGAAGCGGTAGCCGCGAATCTGGCGGCGCTCGCGGCCCTCTCCGCGCCGGGCAGCCATCTGGCGCTGGTGGGCGAACCCGTGCGCTCCGCCTGGTTTTATCGGATTTGGGTGGCCAAAGAACTTCCCTAACTTTTCCCCCGGTCCAACGTATATACCTCTGAGCAGCGTTCCGGTAGAAGCTCTTCCGGAGTACAATAAGCCTTCGCATCATGGGAAAGAAGCCGATACAAACCGATATTCTGCAAGGTACGCTGGACATGCTGATTCTGCAAACGCTGGCGCCGGGACCCGCCCACGGGCACACCATCGCCTATGCCATCGAGCGCCGTTCGGAAGAAGTTCTACTGGTAGAGCACGGATCGCTCTACCCGGCCCTGCATCGCCTGGAAGACCGCGGATGGATTGCGTCTTTCTGGGGCACATCGGAGAACAACCGCAAGGCGCGCTACTACCGCCTTACCGTTGCCGGCCGCAAGCAGTTGCGCGCGGAAATGAGCCGCTGGGAACGCGTCGTGCGCGCCGTCAACCAAGTGCTGCGGCCCGTCGCGGAGTGAGCGCATGAGCTGGCGGCGATTCCTAAAGCGGCGCTGGTGGGACGAGGAGCGGGCGCGCGAAATCGCGGCTTATCTGGAAACGGAAACCGCCGACAACCTGGCGCGCGGCATGCCTCCCGCCGAAGCTGGCGCCGCTGCGCGCCGCAAGTTTGGCAATCCCGGATTGGTGCGAGAGGAGATTTACCGCATGAATACCGTAGGCTGGCTGGAGAGTACCTGGCAGGATCTGCGCTATGGCCTGCGCACGCTGCGCTGGAGTCCCGGCTTCGCGGCCGTGGCGATCGTCTCGCTGGCGCTAGGGATCGGCGCCAATACCGCCATCTTCCAATTGCTCGACGCCGTCCGCTTGCGCAGCCTGCCGGTCCAAAACCCGCGGGAGTTGGCCGAGGTGAAAATCGTGGGCGGCAACCATGGCATGGGCCTCAATCAACAGTATGGAGAGTTGACGCGCCCCATCTGGCAGGCGATCGGCGGCAAGCCGCAGGCCTTTTCGGGAATGTTCGCGTGGAGCGCGAACGGACGCTATGTCGGCAGGGGCAGTGAGATGCGCAGCTTCCGCGGCCTCTGGGTGACTGGCGACTTCTTCCGCGTGTTGGGAGTACAGCCTTGGCACGGGCGCCTGCTGATGCCCGAGGATGCGGGCGCCTGCCCGGTCACACACGCCGTCGTGAGTTACGCATACTGGCAAAGCCACATGGCTGGGCGCGAGCCGGGTCCCGGCATGAAACTGGTGGTGGACAACGACCTGGTTGAAATCATCGGAGTGACGCCGCCGGAGTTCTTCGGCATGTCGGTGGGCGATAACTTCGATATCGTTTTGCCCTTTTGCCAGCCGAAGGAGGAGCTGCGCCGCGACGTCTTCGAAGTGTCCGTGATGGGCCGCCTGAAGCCCGGCTGGACGCTCGCCCGCGCCTCCGCGGAAATCGAGACGCTCAGCCCAGGCATTTTCGAAGCCACCGCTCCACCCGGCCGCGACCCTCGCTGGACCGAGATGTACAAGCACTTCCGCCTGGCCGTCTATCCGGCTGCGCAGGGAGTTAGCTGGCTCCGGGAAAGCTATGACAACTCGCTATGGCTGCTGCTCGGCATCACCGGACTGGTATTGCTGGTCGCGTGCGCCAACCTGGCGAACTTGATGCTGGCGCGCGCCAGCACCCGCGAGCGCGAACTCGCCGTACGCCTGGCCTTGGGCGCGTCGCGCGGCCGCCTGGTGCGGCAACTGCTTGCGGAAAGTGCACTGCTGGCCGCGGCCGGCACCGCCTTGGGGGTCGCGCTGGCGCACTTCTTGAGCGGCGTGCTGGTTTGGGCGATTTCGACCGAGGGCTCGCCCGTCAATCTGAATACCGCAGTGGATTGGCGCGTGCTTCTGTTCGCCGCCGGCGTGGCCGTCCTGACTTGCGCCGCTTTCGGCGTCCTGCCCGCGTGGCGCGCTACCCAAGCGCAGCCGGCCGCCGCCATGAAAGCCGGTGGACGCGGCATGACGGCGGGCCGGGAGCGCTTTTCTCTGCAGCGCCTGATGGTGGTGACCCAAATCGCCGTTTCGCTGGTCCTGTTAGTGGCGGCGCTGTTATTTGTGCGCAGCTTCCGCAACTTGACGACCTTCGATCCAGGTATGCGCGAAGGCGGCATCACAACCGCATTCCTGGGATACTGGCAGTCGAATTTGCCGCCCCAGCGCTGGGCGGAGTTCCAGCGCGAATTGCTGGATGAAGTGCGCGCGACTCCCGGCGTACTGGACGCCGCCTCCACCACCAACGCTCCGCTCACTGGAGGCAGTTGGGAGCACGGCGTGCGCATCGGACCGGTCGAAGGCAATTCGAAGTTTACCTGGGTCAGCCCGGGTTATTTCAATACCATGGGCATTCCCGTGGTTCGCGGCCGCGGCTTCAACCAGAATGACACGGCCGCCTCCACGCGCGTTGCCGTGGTGAACCAGACCTTCGTGCGTAAGCTGCTGCGCGGCGCCGACCCGATCGGGCAGACGCTGCGCACGGGTCAGGAGCCCAACTATCCCTCCTCGGTCTACGAAATCGTTGGCGTCATCCCGGACACGCAGTACAACGACCTGCGCGGCGAGACACCCCCGATGACCTTCGCGCCGGCCTCGCAATTCCCCGCACAAGGCCCATGGACGGTGTTGATGATCCATTCGAACACGCCGTCCGCGGCCATCAGCGCGACCATCAAACGCAAGCTCGCCGCCACGCATCCCGGCGTGATCATGGAGTTCGGCGATTTCCAGAAGGAGATCCGCGACCAACTCACTCCGGAGCGTCTGATGGCGATACTCTCGGGCTCCTTCGGTATTTTGGCCGCGGTACTGGCGATGGTGGGACTGTACGGCGTCATTTCGTTTCTGGTGGCGCGCCGGCGCAACGAAATCGGCATTCGCCTGGCGCTCGGCGCGGAACGCGGGCAGGTGGTCGCCATGGTGATGCGGGAAGCCGGACGGCTGCTGGCGATCGGGGTGGTTACGGGCGTGGCGCTATCGCTCGTGGCTGGCCGCGGGGCGCAGTCGCTGCTATTCGGATTGAAGCCGTACGATCCGGTCACGCTGTTTGCGGCGGCGGTGCTGCTGGCGCTGATCGCTGCCGCCGCCAGTTTTCTTCCCGCGCGCCGGGCGTCGAGGTTGGATCCGATGGCGGCGCTGCGGGATGAGTGACGACTCACAGAAGTGCCTTACTCCGTGTAGAAGTGTCGACGCAGTTCAGCTTCCGTGATGTAGCGGGATGCTTGACGATAGATGGCTTGCAACGTGCCCCGATCCAGGTCGTCGTGCAAAGGGACCGTCAGGTTCTCGCGGACTCCATTTACCAGGACGCGCCGCAGCTTCACGTGACTGCCCCGTGCGAGATCTCTTGAAATCCGAATCGGGCAAACGTGCGGATGGGATCTCCGCCGGATAACCTTCGCAACTTGGGCATCAGGCGACTGCCGGAAGCTCCATGGTGGCCAGTATGGTGGGATCGTCCGACAGACCCATTGCGTCCAGGTCCTCGCCTTCCAAGTGTAGAGAAATAGCCTCCCGAATATTGACCGCCAACTCGTCCAGTGTGCCTGCCTCGGTTACAACCGGCAGGTCCAGACATTCAGCGACATATTTTTGGTCGCCGCGAAAGATCCGTACCTGAATTGTGCGTTTCATCGGATGGACTCCTTAACCAATCTACCACTCAGCCAATAGAGCTTTGCGGTCAAAGGCTCCGCGCCGCGCTTTTCCGAGGATCAAAGCTCAACTGTGGCATTTGTGCGATGCCGGAGCGCTTGTTAGCAAAACCGGCCACTGTCTGCATTGCGGGCTGCACAACGCAACCTGGCAGACGTTGGCCCGACTGAGAGTCTTCGGTTGGGCGGCGCCTCGCCGACTGACGAGCCGCTATAGCGGCAGGAAGTGGCGATGTATCCCCTTTGCCCACCCCGCCTTACCATCCCTTGGCCCGCCCTGCTATCCTGTACGGTGGCATGCGAGCCACCCCCGAAAGGAGAACCTCTAAGTGAGAGTCGGCGTATTCACCGCCTTGTTGGCGCAACTATCCCTCGACGATGTTCTGAAGAAGCTGAAGAGCATCAATATCGATACAGTGGAACTCGGAACAGGCAATTATCCGGGTGATCCACATTGCAAGCTGTCCATGCTGGACAATAAGACCGAGCGCAACGACTTCAAGCAGAAGCTCGAGGACAACGGCTTCACCATCAGCGCCCTGAGCTGCCATGGCAATCCCCTGCACCCGGATCAGGCGCGCGCCAAGCACGATCAGGAGGTTAGCAAGAAGACCATCCGCCTGGCGGAGAAGCTGGGCGTGCCGGTGGTCATCGACTTTTCCGGCTGCCCCGGCGACTGCGACAAATCCAAATGGCCCAATTGGGTTACCTGTCCCTGGCCGCCGGATTATCTGGAGATCCTGAAGTGGCAGTGGGACGCCAAGGTCGCGCCATACTGGACCAAGCAGGCCAAATTCGCCGCCGATCACGGCGTGAAGGTCGCCATTGAAATGCATCCCGGCTTCGTGGCTTACAGCCCGGAGACCATGCTCAAGCTGCGCGCCATCGCGGGCCCGTCCATCGGCTGCAACTACGATCCCAGCCACATGTTCTGGCAGGCGATCGACCCCATCGCCGCCATCCGCGTGCTGGGCGACGCCATCTTCCACGTACACGCCAAGGACACCCAGATCTACCACCGCAACCTGCCGCTGACTGGCGTGCTCGACACCAAGTCCTACACCGACGAACGCAACCGCGCCTGGATCTTCCGCACTTGCGGCTATGGCCATGGCGGCGAATGGTGGAAGGAGTTCGCTTCCACGCTGCGCATGTTCGGCTACGATTACGTGCTATCGATCGAGCACGAGGACAGCCTGCTCTCGCCCGAAGAGGGTTTGCGCAAGGCCGCCGATTTCCTGAATGGCCTGGTGATGAAAGAGCAGCCCGCCGCTGCGTGGTGGGTGTAGCCGGTGCGATTCCTAGTTCTGCTGGCCTGCGCGGGATCTCTGTTCGGGGAGTTCCGCGCGGGCGCATATAAGACCGTCATCACGCCGCCCGTGGAGGGCCATCCGCCAGTGTATATGGCGGGGTTTGGGCATAACCGCGTGGCCGTCACGGTACATGACGATCTCTATGCGCGGTGCCTGGCGTTCAGCACGGGCCAGAAGCCGCTGGTGATGTGCGAGGTCGATCTGATCGGCTTCTTCCTCGACGATGTGCAGCGCGTGCGCACGAAAGTTCCCGATGCGGACGTGGTGGTTGCATCCACGCACGTTCACGAAGGCCCCGACACCATGGGGCTTTGGGGCGCGGCCATGGGGCAATCGGGGATCGACAACGATTACAACAGCTTCGTGGTGGACCGCGTGGCCGAAGCCGCTAAAGGCGCGCTCGCCGCGCTGGCTCCCGCTACGCCGTCTCTGGCGGTGGTACACAACGCGGAGCTGGATACGTTCATCGACGACACGCGGCCACCGGTGAAGCACGACCCCGACCTGATCGTGCTTTCGCTCACTGCGAAGGACGGCAAGCGCATCGCGACGGCGGTGAATTGGGCCAACCATCCCGAGACGCTGGGCTCGCGCAATACGCAGATCAGCGCCGATTATCCGGGATTTTTCTACAAGCGCCTGGAAGCCAAATTGGGCGGCATGGCTGTGCTGTGGAACGGCGCGGTGGGCGGGATGCAGTCGCCGCTGGGCGCCAACATCAAGGACCCCGACACGGGAGCCGTGGCGCCGGAGAACAGCTTTCGCAAAACGCAGATCCTTGGCGAGCGCATCGCAGATCTGGCGGCGGAGGCCGCTGGGACAGCCAAACCTGTGCGCATCGACAAAGTCGAGTTCGCGGAACGGATCATCACGATTCCGGTGACCAATCGCGGTTTCGAGATGGCGGCGCAGGCGGACCTGTATAAAGGGCGCAAGAAGACTACGGCCGACGGCGCCACGACCGCACCTGTCGGGCTGATTCGGATGTCCGGCGCGGAGCCTGTGCTGGCCATCGCGCTGGTGCCTGGCGAGATGTATCCGGAGCTGAGCGTGGGCGGAGTGGAGCGCTACTCCGGCGCGGATTTTCCGGATGCGCCCATCGAGACGCCGATCAAATCCATGCTGCATGCGCCATTCAAAATGCTGATCGGCTTGGCCGACGACGAGATCGGCTACATCATCCCGAAGGCGGAGTGGGACGAAAAGCCGCCCTACCTGCAGAACGCCAAGAAGGCCTGGTACGGGGAAGAGAATTCAGTGGGAGCGGACGCAGCGGCGCTCATCGCGGCGGCGATCCGGGAGTTGGCTCGATAATTAGCCCAGCCATGTGTCGAGAAGAGTCTCGACACGGCACGCACGAGTGCGTGCGCCACGTGTCTAGTGACAGCCGAGACAGTGGAATTTGCGCCCGTGGCAGACGGCGCACGTCGTCTTGTCGAACCCTAGCGTGCCGGTGGTGTGCGTGTCCAGGAAATCGGGCGTATGGCCGACGGGCGTTAGCTTCGCATCTTTCGCGTGGCAGAACTCGCAACTGTACGGTGGATCGATCTGGTTGTGGCACACCAGGCAATCCGCCATCTGCGGCAGCCCGCTCGGATCCTGCCGGTCCGAGACTTCCAGGCCCCGATGGCAGGCTTCGCAAGGATTCTGGGTGTTCAGTTGCGCGCGCAGATCGGGCGCCGGCGTGGCCAGGTAGGTCTTCTTATCGATCGCGGCGGCGATCAACGGCGCCACATTGCCGAGCTTCAGATGCAGTTGGTGATCGAACCGCGCGAGGCGCGTCTTTATCGGCGGGCCGATCTCCGCGGTCTTGTGACACTTCAGGCAGGCGCTCTGCTTAGCCAATTGATTATCGCCCGCGTGGCAGATGGAGCACTCCAGTTTCGCCGCCAGATGAATTCGATGCGAGAACGGCTGCGCCGTCTGTGCCACGGCGGCGCCGGCGATGGCAATCAGTAGTAATGGGATTCGCAATTAGTGTTTATAGCTGACTCGCCACAGCTTCTTGCCGCCATCGTCCGATATCAGCAGGCTGCCATCGGGAAGGATGAACAGACCCACCGGACGGCCCCATACATCGCGGCTGTCGGGCGAGATCATCCAGCCGGTGAGGAAATCTTGCTCCGGCCCGGACGGCTTGCCGCCGTGGAACGGGATGAAGGCGATCTTGTATCCCACGCGTTTGGCGCGGTTCCAGGAGCCGTGCAGAGCCAGAAAAGCGCCATCGCGGTACTCGGCGGGAAACTGTTTCGCGGTGTAGAATTCGAAGTCCAGCACCGCCTGGTGCGCCGGTATTAAGGGCACGTCGGGCACGATGGTCTTGGCCACCAGGTCCGGCGCCTTGCCCTTGTTGCGCGGATCTTCGTTCGGTCCGATATAGGCATACGGCCAGCCGTAGAAGCCGCCCTGCTGGATGTGCGTGAAGTAATCGGGCACCAGGTCGTCGCCCAGCGCGTCGCGCTCCTGCACCGCGGCCCATAGCGTATCGGTTCCCGGATACCAATGCAGCCCGATGGGATTGCGCGTGCCCGAAGCGTAAGTTTCGTGACCGCTGCCATCCGGGTTGTAGCGGTTGATGGCGGCGCGCACGGGATCTTCGCCCGGCGAAACGTTGGAACCGGAGCCGACCCCCACATAGAGCTTTGCGCCCGCGCGATCGAAGAGGAGGCTGCGCGTCCAGTGGCCATGGCCGAATCCCTTCAGCGAGATCACTTCCTCGCCGGGCCCGGCCGTCATGGTTTTCGCGTCGTACTTATAGCGCTTGATGGATTCCGGTTCGCCGACGTAAAGATACTCGTGCCAGAAGGCCAGTCCGTAGGGACGGTCCAGGCCGGTGATCAGCTTCTTGCGGTCGCGCGCCCGATAGCCGTCGGATTTGCTGAGCGGCATGACGTAGACGATGCCATCGGGACGTTCCGCGGCGTCGCTGAGCAGCAATTCGCCACTGGGACCCATTAGCATGTAGCGCGGGCGCTCGAAGTTTTCGGCGTAGACGTTGACCGAGAAGCCCGCGGGGACGTGCAATTGGGCGTCCGGCGGCTGGGGGATCACGCGGGGGCCGTTATTGACGGACGGCGTGGCGTATGGCGCCGCCAGTTTTACGTCGTCGGCGTAGAATGTGGCGGCTGCCAGGATGACGGCGACGCACAGGAAGGACCCTCTAGGTTTCATGAGTTCCATTTTAGCTGCCGGCCTTCGACGCCGGCGCAGGCAACGTGCGTGGCTACGAGCCTGCCCCACGCAGCTTCAGAACCCAGGCGGGCTGCGCCAGCAACTCCTCGGGGAGTTCGGGGAGTTCGACCGTTACCGATCCTGCGCCGGACTTGAATGGCAACGGGGCCGCGTTCCCGAGCAGCGTCACGGCCTTCGGTTTCGCGCCTGCATACCCCTTCACCGTGAACTGGCGGCCCGGCCAGCGCGGCAGGATCGCGTACAAGTCGCTGGCTTTGGCAGTGAAGAAGGCCTCGATGGAGGCTTTGCCGCCTTCCGGTTTGCCGGCCAGTTTGGCCACGTCGTAGTTAGCGTTGAATTCGGCGTTGTAGTCGATCTTCGGCACCTCGCCCGCGCTCCACTGGCGCGTGGCCGTCCACGGCTTCGTGCCGTAGATCGCCTCGCCGTTCACTTTCAGCCAAGAGCCGATCTGGATCAGACGCTCTTCCATGATCACCGGAATGGTTCCGTCCGCGGCGGGACCGATGTCCAGCAGCAGGTTGCCGCCGCGGCTCACGATGTCCGCCAACAAAATCACGAGTTCGCGGCCGGTGTGATAATGTTCCAGGCGTTCGGCGCGATTGTAGCCATAGGAGAAACCCATGCCGCGGCTCTCTTCCCAAGGGTGATCCATGCCGCTCATACCGGGCGTGTATTCGGTGGTCCAGTAGCCGCCGTGCTTGTGGCGGGTATCCTTGCCCCAGCGGTCGTTGACCACCACTTCGTCTTTCACGGACGACTCGTTGTACAACCACGCCAGCAGCTCCGGGCTGCGCCAATCGCTCGAAGGCAGCTCCCATTCGCCGTCGCTGAAAATGATGGACGGCTTATAGCGGGTCACCACATCTTTGAACTGCGGCATCATGTGTTCGGCGACATAGCGGACCTTATCGGAAAGATACAGCGGGTTGTACCACTCGTAGAGCGAGTAATAGATACCCATGCGGAGTCCCTTGGCGCGCACGGCAGTGGTCAGGTCGCCGAGCAGATCGCGCCGGGGTCCGATCTCCACGGCGTTCCAGGGACGCCCCCAGGTCTTGGAGGCTTCCCGGCTCGGCCACAGCGCGAAACCTTCGTGGTGCTTGGATGTCAGCACGACATACTTCGCGCCGGAACGCGCGAACACGTTCGCCCAGCGATCGGGATCGAACAACTCGGCGCGCAAGCGCGGCGCGAAGTTCCGATAATCGAAATCCGCGCCGTACATGCGCTGGTGATAGTCCCAGGACCCGGCGTCAACCGGATCCGCGCCGGGCTTTTGTCCTTCGGTGATGGCGTGCCAGTACCACTCGGCGTAGGCCAGCTTGCCGGGCAACACCGGCGCGTAAGAGGGCACCGAGTAAGTGCCCCAGTGAATGAAGATGCCGAACTTGGCATCGGCAAACCAGGCCGGTGTGGAGCGCTGGTCCAGCGAATCCCAAGTGGGCTGATACGTTTGCGCGCCCATGCAAGCCGCGCTCAGAAGCGCGAGCGATAAGAGTGTCTTGAACATGCAACAGTCACCTCAGGCCCGGCTGAACCGGGGCCAGTTGAATCCATAGACAGCCACAATCACGAAGCAGCACGCCGGCACAATGAACCCGCGGGACATGTCGTACCGGTCGGCAACGTATCCCATCAGCTTGGGCAGGATCGCGCCGCCCATGATGGCCATGACAATGAAGGCCGAGGCTTTCTTGGCGCGCGCGCCGAGCCCGAATATCCCCAACGCGAAGATGGTAGGGAACATGATCGACATGAAGAAGTAGCTCAGGAATACGCAAGCCACCGACAGCCAGCCCAGCTTGCAGAAAACCAGCAGCGTGGCGGCGACATTCAATACGCCGTACAGCCCGAGGATCTTGTGCGCGGCGAATTTCCGGAGCAGCCCCGCGCCGCTGAAACGCCCGGCGAGGAAGCACACCAGCCCGATGGACGCCATGTTCGACGCACCCTTGTTGCTGAGGCCGAGGACGCCGTTCGCGCCGGTCTCGAACCAGCCGGAGAGCCACCCCCGCAGCAGAGTGGCATGCACCGAGATGCTTCCCAGCGCGGTCTGCCAGGAACCGGGTATGGGCGGCACCTCGGATGTCATGTAGTTAATGAAAAAACTGAAGATGCCGGCCTGGGCGGCTACATAGAAAAACTGCGCCGCCACCGCCATTACAAAATGCGGATGCGACCAGATGGAACGCATGGCGCCGGGCGCGGCGTCGTCCAGGTGATAATCGTCGCCCGTCTTGATATCGGGAATGTCGGCGAAGTAGAAGATCACGGCGAGCACGATCACAACGACGGCGATACCCGCATAGGGGATATACAGGGTCTGGCTGCCGGTGCTGTGTCCCAGCGCGTCTTTCGAGTAGAAATACATGCTGCCGATGATCGGCCCGCAGATCCAGCCCACGCCGTTGCACGACTGCGCCAGATTGATCCGGGTGGCGGCATATTGTCTGGCGCCCAATACGGTGGTGTACGGATTGGCGATCGTTTCCAGGAAAGTGAGGCCGGTAGCGATGACGCAAACTCCGGCCAGGAACCCGACGAAGGCGGCGTTGGGCGAGACGCGCCCTTCGTGAACCATGGCGTTGATGTGCGTGGCGGGGATGAACCAGAGTCCGCCTGCCGCGACCAGGAGCAGCCCAGCGATGATGCCACCTTTATACCCCAGCTTGGTCGCCAGCCATCCGGCGGGCAGCGACATCAGGAAGTAACCGAGGTAGTGCGCGAACTGTACCCAGGCGGACTGCGACTTAGTCAGGCTGAGCTCCTCCTGGAAGTGTTTGTCCATCACGTCGATCATGCCGTTGCAGACGCCCCATAGGAGGAACAGCGAGCAAACCAGAATGAAGGTGAACGCCAGGTTCCTTCCGTCATCCGCGATAAAAATGGTTTTTCTGTTTTCTGTCATGGTTTGATAGCGGAAGCGCGCAACGTGGCGCGCCGGGCGTGGAACGCGGCCTGATCGCTAAGCACGGCGATCTCCGCCGAACTATAGCGATCCGCGGAAGGAAACCCGAGCTTCTGTTCCGGCGTCGCGCGGGCCATGTCGAACATCCAGAGCCAGCGCCGGAAAGCGCCGCACTCTTGTTCGGCGGGGAACAATCGGGCGTTCCAGAGCGTGCGCTCCGCTGGGGGTATCTCTTCATCCCAGATGGTGGAGATCGGCGCGCCGGCAGCCCGCAGCCATTCCACCAGCGGTTGTCCGCAGAAAGTAGCGCCTTCTGCCAGCGAGCGTTTGAACGTATCATCCACGCCGCAGCAGCGGATGAAGCATACTTTGCCGCCCTGGCGATTCAAGCCCGCCGAGATGTCCAGGCAGGCTCCCGCGGGCAGATCGAGCGGCTCGGCAACGTCCACGCCGGCGACTACGTTGCGGCCCCGCAGGCGGAGAGGCGCGCACAAGCGGCAGCCTTCCACCCAGGCTTCCTGGCCGGCGATGGCGCCGTTGGCCTGCACGTCGTTGTCGATAGAAAGTATCGAAGTCGCGGGCGGCGCACCCAGGTCTTGTGCGGCCAGTTCCAGACCGCTCGAGATCAACTGGCTGGTGGAGCCGAAGTGCAGGAAGCTGCACTCGTCGACTACGCGGACGTTGAAGGGGATGGGCCGCAGTGCGGCGAACAGGCTGGCCAGCACCGCTTCGTCCACCGACGATCTGCTGGCGCGCGCGGTGCTGATGTAGTGCGCCAGAGTGGCCTCGGTTCCCATGGCGCAGCAGATCTCGCGGTATAGATCGACACCGTACGACAGAATCGCCGCGCGCGCCGGCGCGGTGCGGAACGCCTGCAGGAGCGTGGCCGCTGCACAGGCATCCAGGCTCATGATGCCGATGTCGAGCACCGCGCGGCCGTCGGCCCCAATGGCGCCCGCTTCGGTTTGGGCGCAAACGTTCGGCTTCTGCAGATACAGACGCACGGACCCATCGGCGTTGGGGCAGAGCACGCCGTGGCGCGCCGCCTCGTCCGGAGTCACGGGCGCGCCTATGGCGGTGATCCCGGGCAAGTCCAGTTCGACCGCCGCAGGATCGAAACGGATGAGCGCGTCTCCGGCTGCGATCACCACCTGTCCTGCGCCGCGCGCGCCCGAGGGAAGAGCCAGAAATGCAGGGACCAGCCGGTCGAACAGCGTGACACCGGTTTTCGGCTGGGCGCTTCCGGGAAGCGGAATGAAGATCTTTCCGCAGGGCGAGTAGGCGGGCAGGCGACGGGAGTCGCCACCAGCATGCACGATCAGAATGCGCAAGCCGCCCAGGTCTTCGCCCGGCCGCGACTCGCGGCGCAGTACCTCGCCCAGGCACCGCAGCGTGCTGCCCCCGCTGCCCACGCGGCGGCCTTCCGGATCGGGGATCACCAGGAGGTGCCGCACTTGCGCCAACGCCCCCATTTCGCGACGGAGTTGAATCTGCGCCTCGTAAGCCGCCGCCTGGCGGTCATTGGCGGCGGTAACGATGAGGTAGTCCCAAAGGCCGGGGGTGCCTGTACTCAATGCTTGAATTAAGCACAGCATCACGAGGGTGTCAACCCGTTGTGTAGATCGCCTGGCGGCGCGATAATGACGGTTTGAAAGAAAACTCTGAAGTAACAATCGACCGCGGGATCGGCTTCGACGATCCGATCGTCATCGCAGGCGCGGGCGGTTTCATCGCCGGCGCGCTGACCCGTTATTTTCACGATCTGGGCTACACCCGGATTCGCGCTATCGACCGCAAGCCGCTGCCGGAATGGTACCAGCGAGTGCCCGGCGTGGAATGCCTTTCTCTGGACCTCAGCGAGAAGCACCACGCCATCCAAGCGGTGGAAGGCGCCGTGGAGGTCTATAATCTGGCCGCCGATATGGGCGGCATGGGTTTCATCGAGCATTTTCGGGTGGAGTGCCTGCGCAGCATTCTGGTCAACACCCACCTGATCGATGCAGCCTGGCGCGCCGGCGCACGGCGTTATTTCTTCTCCTCGTCGGCCTGCGCCTACAACACCGATTTGCAAAAGGACCCGCACGTCCGCGCACTCAAGGAATCGGACGCATACCCGGCGATGGCCGAACGAGGTTACGGTTGGGAGAAACTGATCTCGGAAATGTTCTGCCAGGAATACTGGGCGGAGCGCGGACTGGAGACTCACATCGCGCGGTTCCATAACATCTACGGTCCGCACGGAACCTGGTTTGGAGGGCGTGAGAAAGCTCCCGCCGCGATGTGCCGCAAAGTTCTCGAGGCGCTGGACACCGGCAGCGGAACCATCGACATCTGGGGCGACGGCTCCCAGACGC
>Ga0187867_10001897_pt1 | contig 17780 bp, 22 predicted proteins | sample June2016WEW_13_1_FD_132976 | JGI IMG/M metagenome (GOLD analysis project Ga0187867, IMG submission 132976) | Peatland microbial communities from SPRUCE experiment site at the Marcell Experimental Forest, Minnesota, USA - June2016WEW_13_10 | ecosystem: Environmental > Terrestrial > Soil >...
ACAGAGTTTATCGCGCATCGCCCAAATGTGCTTGGGTGCTTTCAGATTCCACATATATGTGGCTTCGCAGCTTGACGGACAAGCAGGCCCGCCCGCTCATTGAAATTCGGAATGATACGGAAACAATTATGGGCAAGCCTGTGCTAATTTCGCCGTCAATCCCAAGTTACAACGCATCGCCAAGCGTTACCGGCAAAATCGTTTTCGGCGATTTGAGTCACTTCACCGTGCGCTGCACGCCGCTTTCGATTCAAAGAGCAACCGAACTGCCGGGGATGGCTGAGGCAGCACAGGCCCTTTATATCGGCAGAATGCGCGTTGACTCAAGTTTGATCGACCCAACATCCGGCGTATTTCCGCCCGTTTGCTACATCAACATCACTCCGTAGATTAGAAAGAGGAAACCTAAATGTCAGAACCATTTAACGAAAACGAAGCGCTAGAACGTTTGCAAAGAAATCTCAGAACGTGCGAGCGCATCGCGTCGGGCGAAATCACATTGAAGCATCCCGAGCGGTTGGCGAGATTCGCGCTGGCGTTGTATCGCATCGCCGTGTCGCCAAACTCCTAACATTTGACTGATTTTCTAGAAGTAGATTCACACCTTGGACTGATTTGGAGGACGTATGGACGTACACAGTGATTTGATTCAAACACTTTTTGGCAACACCTATTTGACAGCGGATCAACGCTCTGCCGCAATTGCGATGGCGGAAACGGACGCGCTCGTTTCCCGAAAAGCGATTGCGAGATTGATTCGGAACATCATATCGGCCACGATCCGCGAAGACCTTAGCGGCGCTGAATTATTTGGCTTGCGAAATCGGATCGCATCGGCGCTTCGTGTGCCGCTTAGTTTCGAAACAAAACCTCCCGAACCTACATGGGCGATTTGCGAATCATCGCGCGAAAATGGAATCGCATTCCTGAGACTTAGCACATCGCGCGGCGAATCATTTTTCTTTACCTGTCCTGAGCCTATACGCACTCACAATCAGCAAGCAAACGGAAGTTTTACGAACAAAGTAGAGCCGGTTTCCTTGGCTCAAATTGACGCGACGCTGGATGCCGCAGATCAACGCCACGAGCTTCCGCGACATATCAGAACTCAGATTCGTAACGTTTGGGCGAAAGCGTGCGGCCTGTGAGTGAGTATCCGCAAGGATTTTTTAACCTTCGCTTATCTAATGGCAAAACCGCGTTGTGTTGTGGCTGCCAGATTTGTCGCGCGACTTATTTTGAAGTTACCGAAGATTTTCGTTTATGTGAGCACGTAAAAGAGCCACGCGGTTGGGACAAGCTCCCCGAAATTCAATCGCAGTACGGTGACAAGAAGGAAAACCAATGAGTGATAACAAGGAAATCGAATTGCGGACTAACCCGACTCGAATTGAATTGCGTTCAAGCGCCAAAGGACCGGGAAAAATACAGGGATATGCGGCGAGCTACAACGTACTCTCTAGTGACCTCGGCGGATTTTTCGAGACGCTGGCAATCGGCGCGTTCCGAAACGCAATCCGGCGTGGCGATGATGCCGTTGAATTGTTAAATCATAACCAGGACAAACTTTTGGGCCGAAGATCGGCGGGCACGCTGTCGTTGCGTGAGGATGACACCGGACTTTGGTACTCGTGCGAACTGCCGGATACGAGCGATGGTAGAGACGTTCGCACGTTGGTTGAGAGGGGCGACCTCAACGCGTGCAGTTTCAGCTTCCGTTGCGACGAAGACGTTTGGACAACGGAAAAAAACGAAAACGGCGACCTGTACACTTTGCGGACGGTCAAAGATTTGACTCTCTATGATTGTTCCGTGGTTGTGTCGCCTGCCTACCCTAACGGAACTTCCGCGATGGCTCGCAATCTTGTTCCCGAATCCGTTCTTCAAGAAGCGCGTAGTTTCCACGACCAGACCGCGAAGCGCGGCATTCTCACGCAAAAAGAAATTGATTTATGCAACTTGCGCCACAGAGCGCAGGGAATTCAAATCCTCATGGACGAAAACTAAGGAGAAAAACAAATGCTTTCAATAAATTCATTCAGTCCCAAAAGAAAAATCACTAAGCGTGGCCAATGCGACGATGACCCGCTAAATCCGTTTTCCGATGATGACGATGACGAAGACGGCGAGCAAGATTGCACACACGGCCCGGAGCGCGTTTACCCAAACCGTTGGAGCGTTACCGCCGATGAAAAACTGGCGAAGCGCCGTCCGACGCTCAAAGCCATCAACGTTTCGAGCGTACGCAAAGGGAAAAAGTAATGACGGCCTCAAACAACGCACAGCGAAAAGATTCGCCGCAATCGCTTGGATACCGCTTAGGCATTCCGATTCTCGCAGCCGCCAAGTTGCTCGAATTGCAGTCAGAAATTGCACAGCTTAAAAAGTTGCGCGTCGAAGACTCCGAAGAAATTGATTTGCTGAACCTTAGCCTTCACGAACTCGAAAAACAATTTACCGAAGCGCAGTCCGCGAAGCCGTCAACGCTTAATCGCAATGGCAAACCCGCAGAGCACGCGGTTTTGGCGCGTTGAGTCATGGTCCTTCGATACAAACAAACCGAGATTAAGATTCTGCCGAACAAGATCAGGGGCTACGATTACGAGGCATCGGGCAAATACGGCATTGCCTGCGCCGGTTTTGATTATGCGGCGCGCTCTGAAGCGTCCTTGATTGCGAAGGTTAAACGCCTGATTGATAAGAGCTTTCAATCACTAGATAAATCCGCGTTGAGCAGAGATGCACTAAATACATATCTTAAAGATGTCCCGCGCTGACTGCGCCTACCCCGAGCGCGTCTCCTCCGTTCCTTTGGGAGCTTCTACGGGATAGGAAGCACCCAGACTCCACTGGATGCGAAAGGGCTGCGACCGGGCATGGCTCGCAGCCCTAATTTTTTTGCCCTAACATTCCGCTGTGTCTTTGAGGCTGCGCGCCCGCCACGCTAAACCCCGCCGTTGTTAAATCAAAACTGAAAGAAACCAACATGGTTGCCACTCTCGAAAGACTAATTGCGAAGAAACGCCAGCGCGGTTTCCTCGACAGCGCAGACGCCAAAATCTATCTAAAACTTATCCGAAAACTCTCTGATGCCGAATATCAGGCGATTCGCCGCCTAGGACGGCAAAAAACGGCTCCGCAAGTATCTTAGAATCAGTAGTCTATAAATAGTAAACATACCACCGTAGTACACCCCTAGCTTGAAATGGTTTGCGTGTCTCAAATCGCCTCCAATTCGTTTTTTAGGAGTTTTGCTCATGCCTGAGTATTCATGTGTTTTGAAGCACCGCACAGCGTCCGACATCACCACTATCCCGAATTTAATTCCGCCCGAAGGCAGCTTGCGGCGTTGCCGTCATTCAGTGTACTGGCCGAAGCGCCACGAAATCGCGTGGTGCTGTCAGTTTTGCAATCCCGATGGTCGCCGACCCTTTGGCGCTCCGCTTTCCGTAATTTTGCCGCGAACAAACGGAGGCCACAAACCCGACGATGCAATTTTTGCGAACAAGAAAAACCCGGCCCGCTGCCCGCAATGCAATAGCGCCGTCCATAGCGTCGAGCCGGATGGCCGGTGGCGCTGTGAAGATTTTACGGAAGACGGAGAGCCGTGCGCGACTTTATACAAGCCGCCGCGAAAGAAAAACCATGAGTGACCATCAAATTTCGTTTGAGGACTTTGCAAGATTCCAAACTTCGGAGCGCAGCACCTTCGTTCGCCGAAAGTATCAACCCGAATGGTTGAACTCCGAAGAAAAACTGAGGTTGATGCTGGCGCAATTGATTTGGCAGTTGCATTGTCCTTACCGGACTGCGGGCCGCGTTCCCGCTGCGCTCGCGAGCGACCTTGAGACCTTGCGGCTCGTTAGTACCGTCCTATTCATTCAGTGGGCGCAAAATCAAAAAACGGTGACGAAGGAGTTTGAAGCATTCGCCCGCGCCGTTGTCCATTGCGGCGGCGTTTTGCAATTATTCGCGCTGATTTTGTGGGCTTGGCGCTGCGGCGAAGACTCGCCGACGATTGCCGCAAAAACCGGAATGACGCCGACAGCGGTTCGTCAGAGACTTTTTCGGATTAGAAAATTAGCGGACAAATTGTTTAGCGGCGAGTTGACGGAAGCCAAAAGTAAAACGCGAAAGAATAGGTTTTCGCCGCGAACGCGTTCCTACGATTACGCCGCAGCCGAAAAGTTGCACGGAGCGGGTTGGACTTGGCGAGAAATTGACCGTCATTTTGGATTGGTCGATGGAACAAGCGCGGGCGGCCACGGGCGCGAACGGCGACGATTAGCCGCAGAGACGAAAGCCGCGTGACTGACTAGGGCAGCTGTGAATTGAATCAATGCAAAAACTGCCGTCACAGGCTGGGGAAGAATTATGACGCTTACGTTTTCATTGTCCTCGAAAATTAGCTTGTCGCTAGGACGCAGTGGTGCTAGTAATGGACCCACGATGGCGGATGACTTTGTGAACTCCATAGTGCGTCGCCTCAGACAACTGAGGGCCGACGTGACCCGAATAGACGACAAAGCCCTTCTAGATGAAAAAATCAAGAAGGCACGTGCTTCAGAGGAATGGGGCAAGCTCCGTCAATGGATGATTAAATTCCGTGACGACGCGAACAGAGAAGACGGACAACACACTTTTCAGTTAAAAGAAACCCGGAATTCGATTATAGAGGTTGCCGTAAATGTGCCAAAGCACGGCGATCGAATCTTGCACGCGGAATTGAATCCGGACACGTACGACATTAATTATCACTCGGAAGGCAATGCCCTTCCAACACCGTACGGTGCTTTCTCAGCGGTGGTGGATGGTAGTCAGTTCCATTTTGCGGATGCTTCTGGTGCCCCCATATATACGGAAAAAATGGGGGCGGAATTAATCAACTCTCTGTTTGGCATTCCAAAGTAATCGCGCTGGACTCAAAATCAATAAGCTAGTTTGAAACGCGCCGCGCGTGCAAAACAATCGGTTGGCTGTGCCCCTCAAGTTGCACCGCAACGCTCTGGGGAGCCGTATGAGATAGCCACGCTCCGGGCCCACTGAATTGATCGGGTGTAAGGAAGATAGCGCAGCTACGCGACCGCGAAATGATTTCCTTTCGATTCTATCGTGCCCACTTCTTCGTAAATTCGCGGACCATCTCACTTGAGAGTCCGCGAGTAAGCTGCCGGAACTCACGGATCGCGGCGTTATAGCGGTCTTCCGTTTTCCGCATTTCTCTGTCGGCCTTGTTGACCGCATCAGATGCCCGCTTGATTGCCTTCTCCCGCTCATTCGATAATGTCATCGTTCCCCACCTCTCCAAGACTCACCGCCCACCACCCATCCGCGGAATAGTCTGCTTTGTGCGAACTACTTCAAATTCTTATGTGCTTCGACAAGGAAGACGATGTTTGATGCGGCTAGGTGAAGCGCATAGGCCACAAAATGTCGAGGGATTGCGACGGGATCAGCGCCCTGACCATGCCGAGCCATACTATTGCTCACAGTTGGCAGCCCAGATTCCATCGCTGCGCGAAGAGCGGCGAAGTGATATTCGAGCTTGCTCGGGATCAATCCCTTTTCGCAGAGCAGCTTAATCAGAGGGGCCGCCGTGGCGTTTGGCGGGTGGGTCCAGCCCCGTGCTGCGCAGATAGCCTTCATCGTACTCTCGAATGCTTTTAGAGCCTCAGCTACCGCTTCTTTGTTTCGTCCACTCTTGTAATGGTCAAAGGCGTTGATGAATTCCTGAGCGGGGCCGTCGAACCCAGCGGTGCCCAGCAAGGAAAGCGCTGGCTTTACGATTTCTTCGTGAGCATACTGTGAATCCATGCGGATAATCTGGCCGTTCAGATATTGATAGCCAAGACTGTGTTCTAGGAATCGACCATTTAACTCCGCGATGGCGTCATCGGGGTCCTGCTTGATTGCCAAACTGTCGCGATCATACTGATGCATTTTACGGACCACTTTGTCGATAACCTGAAATGATAATTGGATGATATCGAGTGCTTCCGATGTACCGCCCTTCAACAGATGATCCGCGCACCGTACGTTTTTGTCGGCGTAATTGTCTCCGAGATGACCAATCCCAAGGTCTCTCGCAATCGTGTCATGTACAAGGTCCCAAGCCTCGTTTAATCTGCGAACTCCCCGTACGGGGATGTAACTGCCAATGGCAGTTACCCAAATGTGGGCGACTTGCCCCCTGAATCGAGCGGGCAGCGTGTCGTACTGATAGACATCTTGCTGTCCTGACTTTGCAAGTCGCTTCTGACGTTTCGAATATGTTTCGTAGATTCCCATTACTTGCCGAGTGTATATCAAGCTTGGCGGTGTTGCATCAGAAGGGGGCGGTTAGCAAGGGTTGGCTACGAGTCACGAATCTCGACTTCGTTGGGTGGTAGGCCAGCGCCCGTCAATTCTCTCCAAAATCCGATTTGCCGCCGAGATCGCGTCCGCAATTGCGCACTCCGTCGCAGGACACGGCTTGTACTCGTACTGCGCGAGTTTGCGCGCCGCCAGAATAGAAGCAGCAATTAGCAGCGCGTACTTGCGACCCTCGTCCACATCGCCATTCTATCAAACTATTTGCTTTTTCTTCGCCCCGTGTTACTTTGGTCTTTCTAGGCAGCCAACGGGCTACGGGGCAGGGCAGACTGACGAAAGGAAGGGCAAGATGAGGCGAGAGCGTTACGGGCGTGGAATATTAGAAGGTGTAGGTTGGCCGGTCTTAACCGTGGTTTCTTACGATGAAGATGACGCGACAAAGGCGAAGACTATTAGGGGGTCGCGCGTGATTGCCAAACTCCCAGACGGCTCCTTCGCAAACAGGCTCGATATCAACAAATGGGAAACGATTGCCGACGAGGCTGATCGGCAACAAATTCAATCGCTTTTCGAACAGACTGATAGGGCGACAGCGAACGGAAATTCCGAAGTCTTTCAAAACCAAACAACTTAATGCTAACCGTATTTGGCGATGAGAGCGTCGATTCAACCGGGCAGAAAGTGTTTGTGTGCGCCGGTTTATTGGGTGACGAACATCAGTGGGCCGCTTTGCGCAAAGCGTGGACGAATCGGCTAAATGGGAAAATATTCCACGCTTCGGATTGCGAGTGTGACCAGAAAGATTTCACGGATATTCCTCACACAGAAAATCTCGCGTTATATAAAGACTTAACGGTAATTCTAACCAAGAGCGGGTTAATTGGTTTTGGTGTAGGCATTGATTTGGCCGGATCGAAGAAATATTTTCCTGATACCAAAGAAGAAAACCCATACCTTGCCTGCTTCTTGCGCACCGTGAAGTACCTGGCGGAAAAAGCACAACAGTGCGTACCATCATCCAACGTGGAGGTTACATTCGATCAACACCCCGGCAACGAATATAACGCTGGATTGATATACCAGTATATGAAACTGGAAAGCCAAGGCGGCGACTGGAGCGCGGGCGCAATCTTAGCAGAAAAGGTAAGGTTCGCCTCTAGAAAGGAACCGGGGATTCAAGCGGCAGACCTTTGGGCGAGAGAAGTAATGAAGGGTCTAGAGGGATATTTTGAGAACCGCCCGCGCAGAAAATCCATGTCCGCCCTAGAGGCCACGGGTTTATTTGGGGCAGACTATCTATTGGAGGGTTTTTACAAGGATTTGAAAGCGCAGTACTACGCGCTGCAACAGAAAACTGGGATATATCCCCACGGCTATGCCGAGTGGCTGGGAAAGCGACAAGATAACGAGTCAAATCGAATTTTATATCTAATGTTCACCGCCCAAAACGAACACGGAAAGACGCACATCCGTTCGGAAAACGGAGGAGCAATGTCAGAAAAAGACAAACCCACTTTCGATTATTTTATCTTGCTAGCGCGGGAATCGTGGGAGAAAAATCACACTGATTTGGTGCTGGCTAAGAGGGTGGTCGAAATGGGGAAACTTTTCGGTATCGACATCTCGCTTACGCCGGTTGCGCCGCGAGCGACCGAAAGTGCGACGCCGGATGTTCCCAAACTGCACGATAAGGTGCATTTCCTAACCGGCAATGCGGTTGGCACGATCACCGCCATCACACAAGGCGGGGCGATCATCCATATTCGGCTAGGAGCAACGGATCGCACTTTGACCGTTAATGATTTAAAAGCGAGTCCCGAGCATGGAGCGGGACACTGGAATGTAATCTCGCAGTGAGACGTTGCCCTAGAAATCCCCTGTCCCAAGCCCTGAGCCGTGGCCGCGTGGTAAAATGTGGCTGTGATTCCAAGAGACAATCAACGGCGTTGGTGTCTAGCGTATCGCAAGGCCGAAGCTGGCGGCGACAGGATCCACTACATCGGGCGTGGCTTTGGCACTAAAGAAGAAGCCGATAAGTATTTTGCGCGGGTAAAAGACACGCCGGAATACGCCGGACTTCCGTTCTTGCGTGTGACGTATCGGGAGCCGCTAGCGCCTCCAAAGAAGCGCCGCAAGGATTCACGCCGCCAATCGCGCCACTGATTTTGGACAAGTTTTGTAGCCCAAGTAGCCCAACTGAGACAGGATTTAAGAACCTCAAAAACCCGCAAGCAACGGACAATAAGGCATTTAGATTTTTACGCCCCATTGTGGGCTCCCTTGGGTCTCTCCGGTGAATTCAAAAGTGTTCAGGCCGGTTTCTTCCACGAGCACGCGTTCGAGCTTGGCGTGCGGAAATGCGCGTAAGCGTCGAAAAATCTCGATGCAGAGATTTTCAGTCGTGGGCACGGTTTCGCGAAACACGTCCACCTGCTCGTTCAAATATGTGTGGTCGAACGGTTCGAGCACTTCCCTGGCGACGAACGCGTCCAGGTCGGCCAAATTGGCGATCATTCCGGTCTCAGGATTTACGCGGCCAGAGACCGCCACTTCCACCACGTAATTGTGGCCGTGGCCGTACGGATTGTTGCATTTGCCGTAGGCGCTCCAGTTTTCATCGTCACTCAATTGCGCGCTGTGCAGCCGATGCGAAGCCGCAAACGAATATCGGCGGGTGAGGTGCAGCTTCATCGTCCTCTGCGCCACCGCATTCATGATCGCGCGCTCCCGTTCGTTTCGCCGTAGCAATCCACAAACAAGTCGGGCGTTTCGTACAAACGCACGCGATGCAATCGCCCGACGGCGATCTTTGATTCGAGCAAGCTCCAAATCGTCGCGGCGATGTTTTCGCACGTCGGGATTTTGCCGGCGAGCTCAGGCACGTCGTAATTCAGAAAGCGGTGGTCCATGCGCTCCATGATTTCGTCTTGCAGCACGCGCTTCAGTTCCTTCAGGTCGAGCACCATCCCGGTAACCGGATCGGGTTCGCCGGCCACGGTGACTTCCAGCACGTAATTGTGGCCATGACCGTGAGGATTGTTGCACTTGCCGAAGACGCGGCGATTTTCCTCCGGCGAAAGCGCCGGGTTGTTGTAGAGATGCGAAGCCGAAAACTCGATTTTGCGCGTGATGTAAACCATGGCGAATGTTGGTGCGACTACGATAAAAGCTTGGGCGTTTTGCGCTTCCCCATTCGTACTCTCAATTCGATGCGCGGCGAATCGCTGCGGATGCGGCGCTCAGGGCTTCGGCGCGCCGCCCGGCCCGCTTACGCGAACCTCCCGCCCTTTCCAGGCAACCGTGCCGCGAAGGTATTGCAGTTCAGACCAGAGCAAAGCCGCGGCGTAGAGCAGAAATCCTGGCACATAGTATAGGGCATAGCGGGCGGGAAAACGATTTCGACGCAGCCCCGCAGCGTAGGCGGCGTGCCGGCCGGCCAGCAAAACCGCACCGAGCACTCCAAGCCACACGCGCAGAGGAGTGAGCAACAGAAGGATCAGCGGAACCCACGGCACCGTGACCAACAATTCGTGCGCAGCATCTTTCGCCGTGCCTCCCATCAGCGGATAGAGATTTTTCGCCCATCCCTGCCACATGGCTCGGAAGCTGCGGTACATCCGCACGCGCACGCGGCCGGCGCCCGAAACGAAAAAGATGCGGATGCCGGCGGCCTTGGCGAGCTTGGCGAGCGCTACGTCTTCGAGCACTTCATCGGCGACGGCTTCGTGGCCGCCGATCGTGTCGTAAATCTCGCGGCGAATCAGCAGATACTGCCCGTTGGCCGCGGCCTGCGGCGAATCCGGATCGCTGACGGCCGCGAAGGAATAGCGCAAGGCCAGGCGCACATAGACGAACGGGATGAGCGCGCGCTCCCACCACGTGGGCGTCTGTTGCTCCGGCGAGTAGGAGACGACTCTCGCGCCGGTCGCTGCGGCGTCGGCCAGGGCCGCGGCGGTCGAGCCGGGCAAATGCTCAGCGTCGGCGTCGGTGAAAAGCAGCCACGCAGAGCTGGCCTGCGCTGCGCCGAGCGACGCCGCGTGGTTCTTCCCCACCCAGCCCGCGGGCAGATCGTGCGTTTCGAGAACGCGCAAATGCGGAACTTCGGCGCGCAGCCGATCGAGTTCAGCCGCGGTGCCATCGGACGATTGATCGTTGACGACGATGATCTCCGCGATTTCCGGTTGGCTTGCGAGCGAGAGCACGGCGCGCGCGATGGTCTCTTCTTCATTGCGCGCGGGAACGATTGCGGAGACTGATTCGGAAGCGTGCATGAGCGCGGGCGCGAAGAAGCGGCTCGCCCCGTTTCGACGCGAAGCGTATCATATGCGATGCGGAGGCGCGATGAAGCGCAAGATCCTGGGCGGAGTGGGGCTGGTGCTGGCCGCGGCGGTGCTGTGGGTTTTTGCTGCGCCGAGTTATCGCCAAGGCGAAGCGAGCCTGGCGGGCCGGCGCGCGCAAGATTTCGCTTTTACGCTCGACGGGCAAACCAAGCATCTCTCCGATCTGCGCGGCCACGTGGTGGTGCTGAATTTCTGGGCTTCGTGGTGCCCGCCGTGCGTCGAAGAAACACCGTCGCTGAACGAGTTGCAAGCGGCCATCGCTCCGCAAGGCGGCACGGTGTTGGGAATCAGCATCGATGAAGACCCAGCCGCGTACGAAAAATTTCTGCAAGACCAGCACGTCACATTCCCGACCTTCGACGATCAATCCGGTAAAACGCCCGGGATTTACGGAACGTCGATGTATCCGGAAACTTACGTGATTAACCGCGATGGCCGCATCGCCCGCAAGATCGTCGGCCCGCAAGATTGGCAAAACCCCGCAATGGTCGAATCCATTGAAGCCGTCCTGAAACAGAATTAGGCCGGGTTAGCTCCCCGGAAGTAGGAAGCCGCTCTGCCGCCTTTCGTCCGCTAACTATCTGAATTCAAGCGATATATTGGATACGCGACAGGCGAGGTACTAGCCCGCGGATACCGGCGCAAATCCAACCCTCGCGCTATCCCCTGCGCCCTTTCCCGCGCCGACGATATATGCATGTTCAAGCGGTGCCTTTTCGTCACGCTGGCCGTAGGCTTCCTGACATCCGCCAGCGCGGTGCGCTTGGTCGCGATTCCCGACACGCCAAGCCGGCCCATGCCGCGCGCGCCGCAGGGCATCTGCTACTGCGGATGCGACGAGATGGTGGACTACACGCGCTGCATGATGATGTGCGACCTGTCGCAATACGCGGATCGCTGGTGGGCTGCGTCATGCCACAAGCGCGCACTGACGCCCGCGCGCGGGCCCGCACCCGCATCCGCGCCTGCGAAACCCGCGTTCCACACCAGCCGCCGCTATCGCTACCTACAAGCTCAAAATCAGCCTTCCACGAAGCCGGGCGCGACGCACGGCCGGGCGCTCTAGACCCACGAGTCAGGTTGCGTCTCGCTTCCCAGCCGAAGCGGATCGCGATAATCTGTGCGGCAGTCGTGAAAGTATGGCGGCCACGAACAATCGCCGAACGCAATTCCCGGTGCTGCGCTGGGTGGGCCTGATCTGGCTCGCGGTGTGGATTCCCGTCATGGCACGGACTTACGGTTGGGAAAACTTTCTGCGCATGTGTGATGTTGCCGTGTTTCTGACCGCCATCGGACTCTGGTATTCCAACTCGCTGCTGCTTTCGAGCCAAGCCGTCGGCGTCCTGCTGCCCAGCCTCGCGTGGTGCCTGGATGCGGGCTGGCGATTGCTCCTCGGACACAATCTAATCGGCGGCACGGAATATATGTGGGACGCGCAATTCCCTCTTCTGCCGCGCCTGCTCTCGCTTTTTCACGTCGCGTTGCCGATCGTGCTGATTTGGGCGCTGGTGCGCACGGGTTACGATCGGCGCGGATTGTGGCTGCAGATGGGGATCTTCGCGGTATTGCTTGCGGTGTCGCGATTTCTGCCCGCGGCGGATAACTACAATTTCGCCTACCTCGATCCGATTTTCCATCGAGCGTGGGGACCGGTGCCGCTGCATTTCGCGGTGATCATGGCGGGAGCGCTGGTGGCGTTTCTGCCGGCGCACTGGATTTTCCGGCGTTTCCTGCCCGCGGCGGAAAATTTGAACCGTGCGAATTAATCGGAGAGATCGCCGGTCTATTGCGGGTTGCCTTGGGTGGATGAAGCCGCCGGCGCGGGCGAGGGTGGCACAGAAGTGGCTGGCGAGGAAGGATACGTGATGTTCTGCAACGACGCCGCATCCCAACCGCCGCCCAGCGCCTTGATCAGCAGCACCGCGGCGGTCATGCGCCGCGCGCGAAGATCCACCGCGACGCGCTCATCCGCGAGCGCGCTGCTCTGCGCAGTCGTGACCTCAAGATAACCCGTCACGCCGCCTCGGTATCGCGTGACCGATAGCGAAAGCGAATGCTGCGCCGCCGCAACCGCCGCGTCTTGCGTCGCAGCTTCTTGCTCGAGGATGCGCAGCGCAGCGAGATTGTCCTCGACCTCCTGAAACGCCGTCAGCACCGATTGCCGATAATTGGCGACGGCCTGATCGTAGACGGCCCACGCTTGCTGGTTCGCGGCGTGACGGCGACCCGCATCGAAAATTGTTTCGAGCGCGCTCGCGCCGACTGACCACAGCGTCGATGGTCCGCTGATCAAATTCGTGATCTTGCCGCTCTCAAAGCCCCCATCCGCACTGAGCGTGATCGCCGGATAGTAAGCGGCCTTGGCGACGCCGATGCCCGCATTGGCCGCGGCAACATTGCGCTCGGCCTCAGCGACGTCCGGCCGGCGCTCCAGAATTTGCGACGGCACCGCGGCGGGAATCGCGGGCGGCCCGGCCTCCAGCGGCGCGGAAGCGATGCTGAATTCCTCCGGCGGCTTGCCGATCAGAACCGCAATGGCGTGCTCGTATTGCGCGCGTGCGACGTGCACGTCCTGCGCTTCGGCGCGTGTGGTTTCCAACTGCGTTTCCGCCTGCGCAACGTCCACTTCGGAGGCCACGCCGCCCTCGTGCCGATTCTTCGTCAGGTCCAGCGCCTTGGTGTAATCGCCGACGGTGGAATCGAGCAACTGCGCGTCTGCGTCCAGCGTGCGCAATTGGAAGTAGTCGACGGCGAGTTCGGATTGCAGGCTTAGCTGCACGGCGGCGAGTTCGGCGGCGCTGGCCTGCGCGTTCGCGCGCGCTTCTTGCACGGTCCGGCGCACGAGCCCCCAGATATCGGGCTCCCAGCTCACATCGAATGGCACCGCCAAATCGGCGTAGGTCGCGCCGGCCGAAGTGCCCGCCTCAGGTTTGTTGTTCGAGATATGATTGCCGCTGGCGTACGGCGCGACGGAGAGCGTCGGATAGTATCCGGCGCGGTAGTAGCGAACCAGCGCGCGCGCCTGATTGAATTGCGCCTGCGCGGCTTTCAGCGATTGATTTGAAACGGTCACCTGCGCTTCGAGGCTGCTTAGTTGCGGATCGCCGAAAAGCTCCCACCAATTTCCGCCCAACTTCGCGTCGGCCGGCTGCGCAAGCTGCCAATTCGGATCTTCTTTATAGTTTTGCGGGAGATCGAATGCTGGCCGATGGTAATTCGGCCCGACGACGCAACCGCACGCGACGATTGCCAGCGTCACGGGCAACGCTGCCAGCAGCGCGCGCCGCGAATTTGCGTTGCGCGCCCACGCCGCATGCCACGCCTTCATTGGCCCGCGCCCTGCGTCGAGTTGGTCGCGGCGATATGCACCGGCGTTCCATCGACGATGGAATCCGGCGGGTTGGTGACAATCCACTCATCGCCGGTCAATCCGGCGACGATTTGGGTCTCATTGCCGTAATCGCGGCCGATCGTGACGCTCGTCAGCACGGCGCGATTGCCATTTTGGACCGTGACCACGTGCAAGCCATCGGCGCGAAACAGCAGCGCGCTGACCGGCACGACGAACGATGGGCCCGCCGAGGGCATCTGGAGGCGCATTTCCGCATACGCGCCGGGCAGCAACTCGCCCGTGGGATTGTCGACGTAAAATTCCGCCCGCAGCGTTCGTGAACTTGTATCGACGGATTTCGCCGTGCTGAATAGAGTCGCCGGGAATTGTCGGCCGGGAAATTCAGGTAATTCGAGGTCCGCCTTCAGGCCGGGCTTGGCACCGGCGGAATCCGCCTGCGGAATGCTCACATAAACGCGCAATCGCTGAGTGAACGCGATGTGAAACAATTCCCGCGCCGTGCCGCCGGTGGCGCCCGCGTCGACCAACGCTCCGATGTCTATATTGCGCGCGGTAATCACACCGTCGAACGGCGCGTAAATCTTCTCAAAGGATTGCAGGTCTTCCAGGCGCTTGACGTTGGCCGCGGCCGAAACCAGCGCGGCACGTTTGGCCTCGAAATCGCCTTCGGCGTTATCGGTATCTTGCTTCGACACCGAATCGGTTTTCAACAAACCTTCGTAGCGATCCGCCGTTATTTTCGCCAGGTTCACATTGGCTTGCGCGGTGGCTTCATCGGCGCGCGCCTGCGAAAGTTGCTGGTCGACTTCCGGCGTCTCAATCTCCGCCAGAAGCTGTCCCTCCGTCACGTGCGCTCCGATGTCCACGTACCACTTTTTCAAATACCCATTCGTGCGCGCGTAGATCGGGGAGTCTATGAATGCCTGGATATCCGCGGGCAGAACAATTTCGTCGGAAGCGTTCTGCCGCGTGGGATGAACGACGGCGACATAAGGAACCGACATTTCGTCAGTTTCCTTGCGCACCTCCGCTCGGGTGCGCAGTCGCGGAATGATGCCCGCCACCACAACCACGGCAACAATCACCAAGAAAATAATTATCGCGAGCGGGCTTAGCCTGCGCCGCTGCCCCGGTCCGTGTGTTTCGGGTTGCTTACCGCCCAGATTCTGATCTTCGTCCATGGAATAAGGTAGACTCCCCTACCCAATCTTCTTCCAGCTTACCGTCGCCGCGTTTTGCGGCGTGTCACGCGTTGGCCTTACGGCCTTCCAGCCATTCGTGGACGCTGCTGAATACGATCGGCACGAACAGCAACGTCGAAATCGTGGCGAACAGCAACCCACCGATCACGGCACGCCCAAGCGGAGCATTCTGCTCTCCGCCTTCGCCGAGCCCGAGCGCCATTGGAAACATTCCGATGATCATCGCCAGCGCCGTCATCAGCACGGGGCGAAATCGCGTAAAGCCCGCTTGCGAAGCGGCCTCGCTCGGCGATTGTCCTTCGCTCAACTGCTCCTTGGCAAAGCTCACCACGAGGATGCTATTCGCCGTGGCCACGCCCATGCACATGATCGCTCCGGTCAGCGCTGGAACGCTGAGCGTGGTGCCGGTGACAAACAGCATCCAGATGATCCCCGCGAGCGCCGCCGGCAACGCAGAGATAATAATGAGCGGATCCATCCACGATTGGAAGTTCACCACGATCAACAAATAGACGAGCAGGATCGAGAAGACCAGCCCGCCGAGCAATCCCAAATACGACGAACGCATCGTTTCAAGCTGCCCGCGCACGATAATCTGCGATCCGCGCGGAAGATATTGCCGCGCCGAGTCCACCAGCTTCATCACGTCGCCGCCGACGCCGCCGAGGTCGCGCCCTTGCACGGCGCCGAAAATATCCAGCACCGGCTGAACGTTGTAGTGCGAAACGGTTCCCTGTTCCTCGCCGAGGGTGATCGCGCTGATGTTGCTCAAAATCTGCGGCGTCCTTCCGCTCGGCCCCGTCACCGGAGTGTTCTCAATGTCTTGCAGCGTATCGTTGCGATATTGGGGCGTCTGCGAAGCGATCGTATAGGTCACGCCGTTTTTCGGATCGAGCCAGAACGCCGGGTTGGTCTGGAAGCTGCCGCTGAGCGACACCAGAAGATTGTTGGCGACGTCGCGCTGCGTGAAGCCCACTTCATTTGTCATGGTGCGGTCGACGGTCACGTTCAGGAGCGGCTCGTCAAATTTTTGGTGTATGCGCAAATCCACCGTGCCGGGCACCTGGCGAACCTCATTCAGCAGACGGCCGGCGAAAACACGATTCGCGTCCAGATTTGGACCCACAACCTGGATATCGATCGGCGCAGGCAACCCGAAATTCAGGATTTGGCTGACCATATCGGCCGGAAGAAAATAAAACTGCACGCCCGGATAATCCCGCGCGAGGCGCAGACGCAAATCGTGCACGTATGCGGCAGTGGGCCGATGTTTTTCGCCCAGCACCACTTGAATATCGGCGTCGCCAGGACCGATTGGCGCCGAATTGGAATACGAAAGATTGATGCCGCTGTACGGCAGGCCGATGTTGTCCACAATGCTGTCGAGTTCCGTCGCCGGAATCGTCTGGCGGATCGACCCTTCCACCTGATCGCAAATGCGCGCGGTTTCCTCGATGCGCGTCCCGGTGCGAGCGCGCATGTGCAGCTTAAATTGCCCGCTGTCCACGGCCGGAAAGAAATCCTGCCCGAGCCACGGCAGCAGTGCGAAAGAAAGCAAGCAGAAGCCGAGGAAGCAGATCCCGAATATTCGCTTACGCGCCATCGCCGCCTCAAGCCACGAGTGATACCACGCGCGAAAATGCTCGAATCGTCGCTCGAAATTGAGTTGCAGCCTCCCGAAGAAACTGGTCGAAGGCGGCGGCGCGTTGCCTTCCACATACGTGTGGCCACGAAGCAGGTATTTAGCCATCGTCGGCACGAGCGACCGGGAGAGCACGTAGGACGCGAGCATGGCGAAAACCACCGCTTCGGCCAGCGGCACGAACAAATAGCGCGCCACACCCGTCAGGAAAAACATGGGCACAAAGACGATACAGATCGCGAGCGTGGATACGAGCGCGGGCACGGCAATCTGCTGCGCGCCGTCCAGAATGCCGTGTTCGAGTTCCTTACCCATTGCGAACTGGCGATGGATGTTTTCGATGGCGACCGTGGCGTCGTCCACCAGAATTCCAACCGCCAGCGCCAAGCCGCCGAGCGTCATGATGTTGATCGTTTCGCCCAAGGCGCTCATGCAGATGATCGATATCAGGATCGAAAGCGGAATCGAAACCGCGATAATCACCGTGCTCCGCCAACTGCCCAGGAACAACAAGATCATCAAACCGGTCAGGCACGCGGCGATGGTCGCTTCGCGGACCACGCCTGAAATCGCCGCGCGCACGAATATGGATTGGTCCACCAGCGGACGAACCTTTACACCCGGCGGCAAAGTGGCAAGAATTGCCGGCAGGTCCGCCTTGATCTGCGAAATAATGTCCAACGTCGAAACGTCGCCGGTCTTTAGAATCGTCATCAAGATGGAGCGCTGCCCGTTCACACGCACCACATTCGTTTGTGGCGGAAAGCCGTCGCGCACCTGCGCAACGTCGTGTATGTAAGTCGTCGTGCCGTTGACGGTTCTGATCGGCAGGTCGTTTAGCTCATTCACAGTTCGCGGGCTGCCGTTCAGTTCCACGTCGTACTCGAACGACCCGATCTTCGATGTGCCCGAGGGCAGAATCAGGTTCTGCG
>Ga0187867_10001898_pt1 | contig 17778 bp, 16 predicted proteins | sample June2016WEW_13_1_FD_132976 | JGI IMG/M metagenome (GOLD analysis project Ga0187867, IMG submission 132976) | Peatland microbial communities from SPRUCE experiment site at the Marcell Experimental Forest, Minnesota, USA - June2016WEW_13_10 | ecosystem: Environmental > Terrestrial > Soil >...
CTGCCCTTCAAGCACAGCGCTTTTGGAAAACCCGGCCTGTAGCCACCCTGCATGTTTGTGCAGGTTGCCGCGCACCGCGAGGACAACGTCCGGGCCGCACGCAGCCTAAAGCGCTGTACGCCCTTTCCGCATTTCGTGCGGGGCATTGCTCTCAGCGGAACGCCGGCCTACGTGGCCGATGGGCGGGTCTGTGAGTGGCGGCCATCTGTTCGCGCCGGTCGAGGCTTGACGGGAATGGAGAAAGCGCGTATACTCCTTTCCCAGATAGGAGAGAGGTTGACGAAACCGGTTGAACTCCCGCAGGGCACGCTCGAGATGCTCATCCTTAAGGCGATCTCGCTCGGTCCGCTGCATGGCTACGGCATCCTGCTGCGCATCCAGCAGATCTCCGGCGAGCGCCTCGAAATCCTGCAGGGTTCCTTCTACACCGCCATCTATCGTCTTGAGCGCCGGGGCTGGATCGAAGGCGAGTGGGGTGAGTCGGAGAACAATCGCCGCGCCCGTTTTTACTCGATTACCGCTTCAGGCAGGCGTCAGCTCAAGGCCGAGACCGCCAAATGGATCGACATGGCGGCTGTCGTCGCCGGCATTCTCGACAAGAAGACGGACGAGATATGAGTTTCCCCGCCGCGATTTGCGAGCTCTGGCACTCCATCCGTCAAGCCATCGCGCCACGCAGCCATAGCGACGTCGAAGACGAGTTTCGTGCTACCCTCGACGCCTACCATGAAGATTTAATCCGCCAGGGCCTCCCCGAAGAGGAAGCCCGCCGTAAAGCCCGCATCGACCTCGGCCAGCCCGCCGCCCAAAATGAAACTTACCGCGATGCCATCGGCCTCCGCGTCTTCGATGAGTTAGGCGGAGACATCCGCTACGGCCTCCGCGCCCTGCGCCGCAACCCTGGCTTCGCCGCCGTCGCCGTGCTCTCGCTCGCGCTCGGCATCGGCGCCACCACGGCGATGTTCTCGTTGATCTACGCCGTCTTGCTGCACCCGTTTCCCTACGCCGGCGCCGACCGCATCATGAACCCCGTCATCGTCGACAAGCAACATCCAGACGATTGGAGCTGGTTTACCGTCAGCAAGGCACAGCTTGACGACCTGCGCCTGGCCGCCCCGGTTGATTCGGCGCTGGGCTTCAACAACTCGCACATGGAGATCACGGGCGGCGCACTGCCGGAAGACATCTGGGGGATCTACCTCACAGAGAATGCCGGGACTTTCTTTGGTGTGCGCCCGCTTTTCGGCCGCAACATCGAGCCATCCGATGCAGAGAACGGCGGCCGCTCCGTCGTGGTCCTCAACTACCGCTTCTGGCAGCGCCACTTCGGCGGCGACCCCCACGTCGTCGGACGAACGCTGGAAATCGATCACGCTCCCTACAGCATCGTCGGGGTCATGCCGCGCAGCTTCGCATTCAACGACCTCAGCGGCGTCGGCGATGTCTATCTGCCGGGCAGTCTAATGCAGGGTCTTGCCAACGTTCCCTTCTTCTCCTACCTACCGTGGATCAGGCTGCGGCCCCACGTCACGCTGGCCGCCGCCAACGCGGCGCTCGAGCCCATCGTGCGCCAGCTTGCGGAACATCCCGAGCGCTTTCCCGCTCACTTGCATCTCGCGCTGCAGCCCCTCATCGCGCCTTACCGGCAGGAAACTGGCCGCACACTGACGCTTCTTCTCGGAGGCGTGGCGCTCTTGCTGATCATCGGCTGCGCCAACTGCTCCATCCTTCTGCTGGCCCGTGGCCACACACGCCAGCATGAGCTCGCCATCCGCAGCGCGATTGGCGCCAGCCGCTGGCGCATCGTCCGCCAGTTGCTCGTCGAAGCCGCGGTCATCTCCTCGACCGGCGCCATCCTTGGCGTGGCTGCGTCTTACTGGCTGGCAAAGCTTCCCTTGTTGCTTTCTCCGGATTCCTTTCCAGCCGAATCCTTCGTCCGCATCAACGCTCCCATCCTCGCGTTCTCCGTCGCGCTCGCGCTGCTCTGCGGCATCCTCTTCGGACTGGTCCCCGCATTGCGCCTGTCGCGCAACGATTCCGCGCATGTGCTCACCGGCAGGGGCGTGGCCGCGGCTCCCGCAAAGCACCGCTGGAGCGTTCTCATCGCCGCGCAAGTCGCGCTCACGCTTCTTCTCATGGCCACCGCGGGTACCGCCATCCGCAGCTTTCTCTATCTCATGCAGATGCCGCTTGGCTACGATCCCGCAAATGTCGTGAAGCTCGGCATCATGCTGCACGTCCACGACGCCGCCGAGTGGAGCCGCATTCAGCCGCGCGAAGCGCGCACCGCTTACATCGAGCATATACGGGAGAAGCTCGCATCGGTCCCGGGAGTCTCCGCGGCCGCGGTCGGCATCGATGCCACGCCGCCCTATGTGGGCGCTTATATGGGCACTGAAAGCTCCTTCAACATCGACGGAACCCGCGATGGCGAGCAGCCGCAAGCCCGTGTGATTCTGGTTGACCAGCGATACTTCGATGCCCTCCGCATCCCTCTGCTTCAGGGCCGCGTCTGGAATACGGATGAAAACTCCCACGGGGACTTCATCGCGGTCGTCAATCACGCTTTTGCGGCGCGCTATCTCTTTTCGTCCAATGCCGTGGGCCGGCAGCTACGCATTCCCGGTCTCACATCTCGGAATCGCTACGCGGTTAGCTCTCCCCAAAGCACCGCCTGGCGTCGGATCATCGGCGTAGCCGGCGATGCGCGCAACGACGGCGTCGATCGCCCCGTCGTCCCGGCCATCTACGTTCCGTACACCACCGTGATACCGAACTACGTTCAGTTCTTCGTCCGCACCCAGGGCGATGCGCTCACCTACCTGCACTCCCTCCGCGCCGGTATCGCATCCGTCGCCCCCGACCAGCAGATCTCCAACGGCGCCTTCAACGGCACCTTCACCCTCATCGAAGCCATCGAGCGCGACGCACAGTACCGCCGCCAGCGGCTCTTCTCCATATTGTTTGGCGTCTTCTCCACCATGGCGCTGGCGCTGGCGCTGGCCGGCATCTTCAGCGTAGTGGCTTACAGCGTTGCGCAGCGCACCACGGAGTTCGGCGTCCGCCTGGCGCTCGGCGCGCCGCGCGCGCACGTCCTGTGGGTCGCTGCGCGCATCGCGCTCGTCAGCGCGGCCGCGGGCATTGTCATCGGTCTTGCCTTAGACAGCTTTCTCGGCGCCATTCTCGCCCACTGGATGCAAAACGCCTTTGCCGCAGGGGGTTTGTTCGCAGCCGCCTCGCTCCTCGCTCTTAGCGCACTTCTCGCCTGCCTGTTGCCCGCCCGCCACGCCATCGCCGTCGCACCCGCAGAAGCTCTCCGCAATGAATAAATCGTGTCCCATTTGACCAGAGCGCGGGTGCCTTCGTTTTTACGCACGGCTCCCGAAAGCTCACGCCTGTAGCTACCCTGCATGTTCGTGCAGGTGGCCGCACCACGCGAGGACAACGTCCGGGCCGCCCGCAGCCTTGATCCCACGCGAGACCGCTTGTATTTTCATCCGGATAGGCGCTGCCGCCCGGTCACTCGCCACACACCTGCAAGAGTATGCGGCTTGCCAGCACGGCTTGACGCGGCTATAGTCCATATTAGTCCGCATAAGTAGCTGAAGTTAGGACATCGAATGCACACCTCCGGCAATAAGCCGTAAGGAGAAACCTAACATGACGACGAACAATTACTCCTGCAGCCGCGCGCGCCTGGCGCTCCTGATAGCGGCAGCCGCCACGGGCCAAGTCTGGGGCCAGCAGGCTATCGGCGCCGCTCCGCTCAAACATCCGGGCGCGGTGAAAAGGAGCTACACTCCTGCATCTGTGCATGCGTTGCCTGGGTTGCAGTGTCGCATTTACCCCGAAGGCGGCTTACCCTCCGAAGGTCTCACTTTGTTCACCGACGACGACGGCTACGCCCGGTTCCATGCAGTGCAGGCGGCCGCCGGAGACAAGACTCAAAAGCTGGTTTTGAATTGCGAGGACTCCGCGGGGAAGCCTTCCGTCTATTCAGCCGATCTCACATCCGACGATACGTTCGTCCCGCGCCCAGTCAATCTCGCCAACGAGCGGGGCACCGACAGGCCCGCGCTAGCGGGCGATCCTCTCTCTTATACTCAGTCGGAGTTGATCCGTTCCGGTTATGGGCTCCGGCCGGATTCCGAGAAAAGCCCTGCTGCGTATGCCCGCTGGCTGGCCGCCGCTTCCATGCCTGGACGGTTCCTGGAAGCCAAACGTCCGAGTTCGCACTCGCACACGGTGACCACAGAGACAGGGGCCCCCTGGGTCGGGTCAGTTTTGGGCGGTGCGCCCAACTACATTGCCGTGGAAGGCAATTTCAACGTTCCCAAAGCGGTTCCAGCTGGAGACGAAACCGTCGATGGCACCGAACTATCCATTTGGAACGGTTTGGGCGGGTGGAACACCGGATCCGGTCTGATCCAAGCCGGCGTCAGCGTCGAAACAGTCGGGTCTGCCGCCATCTACGGAAGCTGGCGCGAGTTTTGCTGTGGACCCGGCGGGGACAGCAACGGATACGGCGGCGCTTTTACCCCCAACCCCGGCGACACCATCTACGACGAGAATTGGTATTGCGATTCAGAGGGTAATTTCAATATTAAAGGGGGCTACGGATGCAACTACCTCGAGGACGTGACCACGGGCGCGGTCCTCAGTTGTACTTCGCCGAGCGGTTCGCCCTGCTGGTCCGCCAAGGTACATTCGGGCATGACTCTCGGAGTGAATGCCGAGTTCGTGATTGAGAACCAGTCCAGTCAGTGCTGCGCACCGGCAACTCAATTCACCGACTTCACGCCCGAAGTGACTATGACGGGTTCGGCATACTCCTCGACCACCGACAGTTTTACACAAACGATCGGTACCGATTCCCAGGTTGATTTGTTGATCGATTATACACATACGACATCGCACATGAATGTCTCTCTCGGAACAACCGACCAGACCTATTTCAGCGTTTCTCAGTGGGAAACGACCGGCGGGCTGGCATACAACGGTCTTGTCGCCAAATGCGGCAGTTCTTTAGGATGCTATGCCGAGTCCATTGGCGTGGGTCCGAACGCGGAGGGGTCCTCGATCGGAGATGCGTGGGTTCTCGGAACCAGCACCAACAGTGCAGGGGACGACTATCTCGTCTACCGTTGGGTAAACTCGAAATGGGTGAAACAACCGAACGCGGCCGGTGTCATGATCGCCGTTTCCCCCACCGGCAATCCGTGGATTGTGAACCATCTTGGGCAGATCTCTTACTACAACGGAAGCACATGGGTGCCGGCCCCCGGCGATGGTTGCGCGACATCCATTGGCGTGGGTCCCAACGCCTACGGTTCGACATACGGGGATCCTTGGGTCATCGGATGCGATGGAGGGTACGGGAAGAACGGCAACGTCTACCAGTTGCAGGGATCGGCGTGGGTGCAACAACCCGGTCTTGGAACCCAGATAGCCGTCGCGCCGGATTCGGGTATTCCTTGGGTGATTACCGCCGACGGAGGCATTTATTACTGGATTGGGGGCGGATTCGCAAAGGTCCCCACCGGCTGCGCCACCAGTATTGCGGTAGGTCCATTGTCGGCCGGAATTTGGTTTGGAGATGCGTTCGGGGATGCGTGGGTCACCGGCTGCACTATTTCGGGTACCGGGTCCGGGATCTTCCAATTGCAGGAAGGCGTGTGGGTGAAGATACCGGGCGCGGCGACCCAAATCGCGGTTTCGCCGGATCTGGGCGTTCCGTGGACCGTCAACAACCTGGGGCAAATCTACCAGTAAGACGTTAGCCATTCACGCCATAGGGAAGAGCATTCGCTTCGAATCGATGGTTTACACTAAAGGCTCAACGGGTTGACCTAGTGGAGGGAGCATCTGGAACCGCAGTTATCGGCGTGGCGGTTGTCGAAGACCAAAGGGAGATGCGCGAAGGCATCGCGTTCCTGATCAACCATACCGATGGTTTCGAGTGCCGGCATGCCTATGCTTCGATGGAGGCCGCCCTGGATGGAATTGGGGTCGATCCGCCCCGTGTGGCTCTGATGGACATCGGCTTGCCCGGCATCAGCGGCATTGAAGGAGTCCGGATTCTACAGGAGCGCTTTCCCGCAATTGCACCGGTCATGTTGACGGTGTTCAAAGACGACGGGCGGATTTTTCAGGCCATCTGCGCGGGCGCCTGCGGCTACCTGCTGAAGCAGACGCCGCCCGGCCGTCTGATGGAGGCGGTGAAGCAGATCGCCGAAGGAGGCGCGGTCATGTCTCCGGAAGTGGCGATGCGCGTAATGGAATTGTTTCGCCAAACTCCGCCACGCGAAGCCGGTTCGGCGGGCCTTTCGCCGCAGGAAATGCGCCTGTTGAAACTGCTCACCGCGGGTCATCACACCAAGACGGCAGCCGCTGAAATGGGCATCAGCGTACACACCGTCACTTTTCACCTGCGATCGATTTATGAGAAGTTGCATGTGCATTCGCGCACGGAGGCTGTGGCGCGCGCCTTGCGGGATGGCCTGGTGCATTGATCGCGTTGGCGAACGTGCAGGGCGTCCAGGAGCCGGAGTGCGGGCTGTGATCCGCCGCCCGTGGCGGTGAGCCTCGCCCCTACCAGGACATCCACGTGCCCCACTAGCCATCCCGCCCCTCGACGGGGCCCATCGTGAGCGCCGCCTCCTCGAACCGTCGCAGACGGCATCCCAGCAGCGTCTCTGGCGCTTCGCTCAGCCTGATGCGGGCGATCCGTTCCGGCGTGAGCAGCCCGGTGTTCGTCGCCGCGACTGCTAGTCTGGTTGTGGAGTACACTTGAGGGGACGTAAGAAGGGATTAAGTTCGACCGATATGGCAGAGAAACGCGAGAAGCAGGATAAGAAAGACAAGGCGACGACCGTCAGCGAAGCGCCGGTGGCCGCTGCGCCCGTCGAGAAGAAAAACACTCCGCCGAAACCGAGAATTCCCCAATTGGCGAAGAAGAACAAGTCCAGGCTGCCCCGGCGCCAGAAGAAGGCTCTTCAGAAGGCGGCCCATAAGTAAGTGCAGCACCGCCTCCACCAACGATGGTGATGGCAAGCGTATGGAGAACCAAGCGGGCGTCGTGAAGGCCTTCCCCGAGCGACTGGCGCTGGATGTGTACGAACCGTAGGCCGCGTAACAGGCGCCACCAGCGACGCGATCCACGATTGCAACCGCCTCCGCCCCTTCGCCGCATTCAGTGGCCGGGCAGGCTCCACACCCGCTCGTCAAGTTCTCACCAAAGCTCTCTGCTCCGGGGGCCGACTAATGGCCGGCGATGAGCTTAGGGCGATCATTCTCGAAAACTCTGCTGATAACCGGCAACTTTGCAGAGTCTGCGTTAGCCGCGTTCGTCCATGCGCCGGTGACGCTCGAAAATCTAAGAGTCCGAAGGGCTCGCGCGGGGAAGCTATTGACCACCGGCGCGATTCCATCACTGCCGTCATCGTATGCGCCGGCGCAGTGGATATCCATGTTCGCGTTTACCGCGAGAGAACGATACCACGTCTGTTCCCCACGGGCGCACTACCAAGTAGCGCGTTTGCTATGACTAGCTCCTCAGGTAGGATTCGTTCTAAGTGTTCGTAACGCCACGCGTTTTATTCGTCGCGCAACGCGTCCATTGGTTGCAATCGCGCCGCTCTCCACGCGGGTCCATAGCTGGCAAACAGTGCCACTATCGCCAGCAGCGCGACCGCCCCACCCAGCGTCAACGGATCTCGCGGCGTCACGGGAAGATGGCGCCGACCGAAACATGGCTGCAATTGAAGAAAAGTGCTCCGGAGTTAGAACTGAGTAGAAGTGGTCGAATTGAAACATTTCGATGACGCTGTTACATAAACACCCAAAGGAAACCTGGATTCTACGACACATCGGAATGGCGTTGCGATGCTACTGTCTCGAATCTCACGCTTCCGACTGTTACCAGCAGATTGGCGTTTCTCAAGCGATTCCATGGGGCGTCCAGGTGGTGGAGGCGTAATCCGTGACCTGTTGGTGCCCAGCAACCCCTCAGAAACCGCGCCGGAATCCTGCGCCCATCGGCGAGGGCAACGCTTCTAAAAAGACGTGCAGGCGATCCTGTACCATGGCGCTCAACAGTGCCGCGGCCTCGGCTGGACGCCGTGCGCGCGGGACAACCGCGGGACTCGAAGACAGCCGTATGAAGCCGAGTTGGGTTAGCGCGCAGGTAGCCCAGCGATTCCAGCGGGCAAGTTTCGACAACCCCTTGCCCACGCTTTCCCCAGACTCGCTCGCCAGGTGCATGGCGGCGGCGTACACGTCGTCATCCAACGTGACTGTCGTCCTCATGACTTCATATTGATACAGTGATGCAGTGACGTCAATGTCTACCACCACTAAGAAAAAACTGCGCAGCCAGGAATGGTTCGCCGACCCCGCGTACTACGGCTTCGCGCGCCGCGCCTGGCTTCGCGCGGAAGGCTTCACCGCCGATGTGTTCCAAGACAAGCCGGTCATCGGCATCTGCAATTCCTGGAGCGAGCTGAACAACTGCAACGCGCACTTGCGCACGGTCGCCGAAGCCGTGAAGCGCGGCGTGTGGACGGCGGGCGGCTTTCCGCTGGAATTCCCCACCATCTCGCTGGGCGAGATGTTCATGCGCCCCACCACCATGCTCTACCGCAACCTGATGGCCATGGACGTGGAAGAGTCCATCCGCGCCAACCCGCTGGATGGCGTGGTGCTGCTGTGTGGATGCGACAAGACCACGCCTGCGCAGCTCATGGGCGCAGCCAGCGCGGATATCCCGGCCATCATGGTGCCCGGCGGGCCCATGCTCGCCGGCCAATGGCGCGACCAGCGGCTCGGCGCTGGCACCGACGGCCGCAAGCTGTTCGATCTGTTCCGCACCGGCCGCCTCACCGAAGAAGAATGGTGCGAAATCGAAGGTTGCATCGCGCGCAGCGCCGGCCACTGCACGGTGATGGGTACGGCCTCGACCATGACCAGCCTGGCCGAGGCGCTGGGCATGACCCTGCCCGGCTGCGCCAGCGTGCCCGCGCCGGATTCGCGCCGCCTCGCCATGGCCGAGATGAGCGGCCGCCGCATCGTCGATATCGTGCGCGAAGACCTGCGCCCTTCGCGCATCATGACGCGCGCCGCCTTCGAAAACGCCATCACCGTCGACATGGCGCTTGGCGGGTCCACCAACGCGGTCATACACCTGATCGCCATCGCCGGACGCCTGGGCATCGATCTGCGGTTGGACGAATTCGACCGCATCTCGCGGCGCACGCCCTACATCGCCAATATCAAGCCTTCCGGCGAGTACCTGATGGAGGACTTCTTCTTCGCCGGCGGGTTGCCCGCCCTGATGAAGGAGATCCTGCACCTGCTCCATGGCGACGCGCCGACGGTCACCGGCAAGACCGTGCGCGAAAACGTGGAGCGTGCCGAATGTTTCCGCCGCGAGGTGATCCGCACAGCCGCCGAGCCGCTCCATGCGGAAGGTGGAACCGCGGTGCTATACGGCAACCTGGCGCCGGATGGCGCGGTGGTCAAGCAGACGGCAGCTTCGCCGCAGCTTCTGCAGCATCGCGGCAAAGCTCATGTTTTCGAGAATTACCAGCAGATGCGCGCCCAAATCGATTCGGCCGATCTGCTGGTGGACGCCTCCACGGTGCTGGTGATGCGGAACTGCGGACCCAAAGGCGCGCCCGGCATGCCCGAATGGGGTCACATCCCGATGCCGCGCGTGCTGCTCGACCGCGGTGTCGCGGATGTGGTGCGCATCAGCGACGCCCGCATGAGCGGCACCAGCTTCGGCACGGTGGTGCTGCACGTGGCGCCCGAATCCGCGATCGGCGGCCCGCTGGCGGCGGTACAGACCGGAGACGAGATCGCGCTGGATCTGGCCGGACGCCGCATCGACGTGCTGCTGCCCGAGGCCGAGATCGAGCGCCGCTTGGCCGCCTTCCGTCCGGCGCCGCCGCATTACATCCGCGGCTATGGCCGGATGTTTCTGGAGCACGTGACGCAGGCCAACCTGGGCTGCGACTTCGATTTTCTGCGAGCGGCGGCGGACTGCCGCGAAGCGCGCTAAGCTGGTCGCACGCCGATGCTCTGGAGCAAACTCTTCATCCCCACACTGCGCGACAACCCCGCCGAAGCGGAAGTGCCCAGTCATCGACTCCTGCTGCGCGCCGGATACATCCGCCAAGTGGCGGCGGGAATCTACAGCTACTTATTTCTGGCGCAGCGATCGTTGTTGAAGATCACCGGTATCGTGCGCGAAGAAATGGACGCCATGGGCGCACAGGAGATGTTGCTGCCCGCGCTGAATCCGGCAGAGTTGTGGCAGGAATCGGGCCGCTGGGACGCCATGGGCGACAATATGTTCCGGCTGAAAGACCGCTTTCAGCGCGACCTGTGCCTGGGCATGACGCACGAAGAAGTGATGACCGCCACGGCGCGCGGCGAGCTGCGCAGCTACAAGCAATTGCCGCAGATCTGGTACCAGATCCAGACCAAGTTCCGCGACGAGGCGCGGCCGAAATCGGGGCTGCTGCGGGTGCGCCAGTTCATCATGAAGGACTCGTACTCCTTCGATATGGATGCGGCCGGGTTGGATGCGGCCTATCGGAAGCATTACGACGCTTACTGCCGCATCTTTCAGCGCTGTGGCCTGGAGTACTTGGTTGTGGAAGCCCATTCCGGCGCCATGGGCGGGAGCCAGTCGCACGAATTCATGGTGGAATCGGAGGCCGGCGAGGACTTCATCGTGATGTGCCGGAAGTGCGGCTATGCAGCGAATCGGGAGAAAGCCGTCGCGCACGCGAGCGCGCCCCTGGCCGCCGACCCGGAGGGCGGCCTGACGCCGGAAGAGTTCCACACGCCGGGGCGGAAGACCATAGCGGAGGTAAGCGCGTTCACGGGCCTGCCGGAAAGCTCGCAGATGAAGAGTCTGGTGATGGTGGCGAATGGCAAGCCGCTGCTGGTGCTGCTGCGCGGCGACCATCAATTGAGCGAGACGAAATTCGGCGGCGTGACGGGCGATGCGGCGTTTCGTCCCGCGCGACCCGAAGAGATCCGCGAAGTATTCGGCGCGGACCCCGGATCGCTGGGTCCCGTGGGTGTTACGCGCCTGCGGATTCTAGCGGACCACGCGCTGGCAGGGCGGCGCAACATGATCGCCGGCGCAAACCGCGACGATTATCACTTGCGGCACGTCACGCCTGGAGAAGACTTTCAAGCCGAGTTCATGGATTTGCGCCAGGTGGAGGCGGGAGACGCATGCATCGGTAGCGGCGCGCCGGTCGAGATCCGCAAGACGGTGGAGATCGGGCATATCTTCAAGCTAGGCTATAAGTATTCGGAATCGATGGGATTGCATGTGACTAACGCGGAGGGTGCGGAGGTGACGCCGATCATGGGGTCGTACGGCATCGGCATCGAGCGGATTCTAAGCGCGGCGATCGAACTGTATCACGATAAGGACGGCATGAGTCTGCCGCCGGCCATTGCGCCGTTCACCGTAGTGGTGACGCCGGTGAACATGGCCGACGCGGCGCAGAGGAACGCGGCCGAGGAGATTTATCGCGCGTGCCTGGGATTGGGATTGGATGCGCTGTTCGACGATCGCGACGAGCGGCCGGGCGTTAAATTCAAAGATGCGGATTTGATCGGCGTGCCGTTCCGCATCACGGTAGGGAAGAAGGTGACCGTGGGAATGGTCGAACTGGTGGAGCGTCGGGCGAAGAAGACCGTGGACACGCCGGTGGTGGAAGCGGCGGGGCAAGTGGCGGAGCGGGCGAAGGGCCAAAATGGCAACCGACTGGGCGGCTGACTGCGCGACTGACTGGGCAACGATCCGGGGCGAGTTTCCGGCGCTGGCCGAGTGGACTTATCTGAATACGGCGACGTTCGGCCAGATGCCGCGGTGCGCGGCCGAAGCGGCGGCCCGGCACTTTGCCCGGCGCGACGAATTGGCCTGCACCGATTTCATGCGCTGGTTCGACGATTGCGACCGGCTTCGCGCGCGCGTCGCGGCGTTTATTCACTGCCAGGCCTCGGACATCGCCTTCATCCATAATGCGTCGGCGGGCCTGTCGCTGCTACTGGGCGGTTTGGACTGGAAGGCCGGCGACCAGATCGTCACGCTGGAAGACGAGTTTCCGAATCACTATTACTATCCATCGCACCTGCGCGGTTGCGGCGTGGAATTTGTAGAGACGGCTTGGGAGCGTTTCTACGATCGCCTCACACCGCGCACCCGCCTGGTGGCGATCAGCACGGTGAACTATTCCACCGGGTTCCGGCCGCCGCTCGAGGAGATTTCGCAGGAACTGCGGCGGCGCGGCGTCCTGCTGTACCTCGATGGGACGCAGAGCCTGGGCGCACTGCCGTTGGATGTGTCGCGCATCCGGCCGGATCTGTTGGCCGTGGATGCTTATAAGTGGCTGCTCTCGCCCAATGGCGCGGGTTTCATGTATGTCAGTCCGGAGCTGCGGGAGCGCCTCGCGCCGGCGGTGATCGGGTGGCGCAGCCACTGGGATTGGCGCAATCACGAGAACCTGCACCATGGCGCGCCGCGGTTCGCGGCCGAAGCGGAGAAGTATGAAGGCGGCATGCTGCCGTTCGCCCTGTTATACGCCATGGATTCGGTGATCGATATGATGCAGGCGATCGGGCCGGAGCGCATTGAGCGGCGGGTAATGGAGCTGGCTGCCAAAACGCAGGATGTTTTGCGCGCCGCCGGTGCGAAGCTGCCGGCGGATCTCAGTCCGCATTACGATTCGCAGATCGTGACGGCGCGGTTCGACGGCCGCGAGGCGCCGGCCATCGCGCGGGAGCTGCAAGCGCGCAAGGTGCTGGTGGCGGCGCGGCACGGCAATCTACGCGTGTCGCCGCATTTTTATAACGACGAAGCGGATCTGGCGCGGCTGGCCGAGGCGCTTTCGTGAGCACGACCCTTAATCTGCTCTTGCATCAGTTCGTTCCCGCGTCCTTGTATGGCGGCCGCACCGCTTTCCCGGCTGTGTCGCAAATCGATTCGGAGCTCCGGCAGTGTCACAGTGCCGGTGCGGCGGCCGGCGTCGCCGAAAAACTCAAGCCGGATCTGTATGATCGTCTGCGCTCCCGTTTCGAGCTGCCGCAGGCCCAAGCGCTGGCGCTCAAGATTCTCAACCTCTGCCTCGCCCAGTATCACTTCCGCGCGCGCAGTACGGCGCTACTATCGCGGCCGTTCGGCCTGATCGTGGATCCGTCGGGTATGTGCCAGCTTGCGTGCCCGGGTTGCGTCCACTCGGAGCGTTCCGAAGCGCTGGAGATCTTCGATTGGCGCCCGGGTACGCTATCGGAAGACCGGTTTTCGACGCTGCTGAAACGATATGGCCCCTATGCGATTGGAGTCTATTTCTGCAATTACGGCGAGCCGCTGCTAAACCTGAATACACCGAAACTCATCCGCCAAGCGAAGAGCTATCTGCTGGGGACGGCGCTATCGACGAGCCTTTCCGTGCAGCGGTTCGACCCGGATGCCTACGTTCAATCCGGGCTCGATTTCATGGTGCTGTCGATCGATGGCGCCACGCAGCCAGTCTATGAGCGTTTCCGCCGCAATGGCAAGCTGGATCTGGTTCTCGATAACGCCGCCAAACTGGTAGACGCCAAGCGCAGGCTGGGAAAGCGCACGCCCGTGCTGTCCTGGAATTTTCTGGCGTTCGAGCACAATGCGCACGAGATTCCGCTGGCTGCGCGCATGGCCCGTAAACTCGGCGTCAATCATTTCCGGGTGGTGAATCCCTTTGACGTGACCTGGGACGATCCCGAGATCCGCCCCGCGCCGGTGAAGGCCGGTGTGCGCCGATTGGACTGGCTGGCCTTCAGCAACCAGCCCGAAAACTGGAACCCGTTCCCGGACAGCGTCGACGCCGGAACGATAGCGCGGGCGTTCGAGAACCCGTGGAACCCGCCTGCCACCGGCGACGCGCCCGCGAACGAAGGCCACACTTGCCACTGGCTGTACAAGAACATGGTGATGGACGCAACGGGCAGGATCATGCCCTGCTGCGGTGCGCCGAAGCCGGATTCGAACTTGGTTTTCTCGACGTTCGACGGCAACGGCGGCGATCCGTTCAACTCGGAAAAGTATCGCCAAGCGAGGTCGTTCTTTTCCGGCGCGGCTGCGGCAGGCGACGGCGCTCCGTATTGTACCCGGTGCGAGTGGGACCAGACCACCGTGAACATTGGCGGCCCGGAGATCCGGCGCTATTTCCGCGCGGCGGATGCGGCGTTCTTCGATCGGCGGAGTTTGCGGCTGTTGTCGGAATGGTGAGTTCGCTCTAATGAGGAAACCGATGGAAGCGACGGAAATGCTGGCTGATTTGAAGGCCTATGATGCGGCGAAAGCGCGGCGAAGACGAGATCATTCCGCTGGAGATTACGGAGCGCCGCTTGGCCGGGGAAAGTGCGGTAAAGGTGTGGCGGGAGCACCGGGGAATGACGCAGGAGAAACTCGCGAAGACGTCAGGAATTTCACGGCCAACGATCGCCGCTATTGAGGCCGGCCATAAGAGGGCTGGTATAGCCACGCTGAAAAAGCTGGCGGCTGCCCTTGATGTCGATCCGGATCATCTGGACGCGACTTTCTAACCCAGGGTGGACAACGGCTCGCGTGTATAATGCCCTCTATGGACGCTGGTTTGCAGGTCGCTCTGAGTGTCGGCGTACCGACGCTCACGGTGCTGGTCGGGATTCTGATCGGTAATTCGCGGATGAACGACCTGCGCGCGCATATGGACAGTAAGTTCACCGACTTGAAGAACTTGTTCACTGCCAAGCTAAGCCGCGTGGAAGACGTGGTGGACGCTCGTCTGACCCGCATCGAGCAGGAACTCAAGATTCGGTAGTTCTCCTTGGGGACTGCCAACGGCCCCCTCCCTAATCGGCGCCTGTACATATGCTATTGTATGTACACGTGCGCTTCGAATGGCACGAGGGCAAGAACCGCCAGAACCACCGCAAGCACGGCGTCGACTTCGAGGTCGCGGTGCTGGTGTTCGACGATCCGAACCATCGCAGCGAACAGGATCGTTTCGTGAACGGCGAAGAGCGCTGGCAGACCGTCGGTCTGGTGAACGAATTACTACTTGTCTGCCATACGTGGACCGAGGACGACGTCGTACGGATCGTCTCGGCCCGAAAAGCGAACCGTACGGAAAGGAATCGTTACTATCATGGCCATCGTCCGTTATGAGCGCAAGCCTGGCGACCCGCTTACGCGCCGGCAGAAGGAAAACCTGAGACGAATCGCCGAAATCAAGGATGAAGAAATCGACTTCTCCGACATTCCCGAATTGACCGATGAGTGGTTCGCGCGCGCGGTTCGGGGCAAGTTCTACCGACCCGTCAAGGAGATCGTGTCGATTCGCCTGGATAAGGACGTGCTGGCGTTTTATAGGAGTCAAGGCGCGGGTTACCAGACGCGCATCAACGATACTTTGCGCGCAGCAATGCTGGCCGGGCTTTCGGCAAGGCGGAAGGTGCGGCGCTAGCTGGTCCGGCTGGCCTGGGGTGATACGCCGACTCGCCACTCACGGAGATGGCTGGCCTTAGGAGCCTTGTGTCTTCACTAGCAGCGTGCCAACCAGCCCTGTTGACAATCTGCAGTTGTTTCAGCTACATTTTAACTATGCCTCCGAAGAGTGAAGCTGTTGAAGTGGTTTCGTTCCGCGTCCCGAGAGACGTTTTGGACAAATTTGACCGCATCGCTGAAATGGAACGTCTCTCTAGGGCCGGCATGATTCGGGTGATGATGGAGAACTGCGTCAACGCCGCTGAGGTCGTAACCCGCAATCTTGAGTGTCAAGTGAGGATTATGCCGGACTTGGCAGCAAGGTATCCAGATGGCCCCAGGCTTGAATATGAGCGTGGCCACTTGCACGCCACCAAAACGCTGTTGTCCATTTTCCTTGGAAAGCGAACTAAGGACCGGATACTCCAGACGGTTCGCGAGAAAACCGGTCTGCCAATTCCGCATACCGTTCCCCTCGACCCAGACGGGAATCGCTACCACTGGGACAGCGACGCCGGCTGAGAGGCGTGGTAGAGATCTGACCATTTGACGTTATACTGGCGCCGGATCTTTCTGAAAAAGGAGGTTTTCAATGGGAGAGCCGATGGATCGCAGCAGGAGAGTCTTTTACTCGCAGAGACCATTCGATGAGGCGTTCCCGGGTGTTGAAGATGCTGATGTTGAGTACTCCGAACGCGGCAAGTTCGACGGCAAAGTGCGAGGGTCACTCAGTTTTTCACAAAACCCAGAACAACAACCGAAGCGATACCTTCACAGCATAAGGCAAATGGGTGGGGTGATACCCTGCAGCAATCCAGTGTGCAGACGTGGCGGGTTCGCAATCGATGGGGTATTGTTGGCGATGAGGCAATCCGGAGAGATCGAGAGAGAGGGGTCGGTTCCGTGCGGGGGAGACGAGGGGTCACCGAAAGGTCAACGCAGGGGAAGTTGCTGCGGGAACAGGGTCAGATACAGGCTGACAGTGAAATACAAGACTAAGTAGGCCGCGCCGTCGGCAGGGCCGGCGCTCGGTTCCCTTGAGATAATTCGGATAGTCATTGGCGGCTTCGATCATGCGCGGTGCCGGAAGTTGGGGTTGCGTCGCGAAGCGGATCGCCGAAAAATCCGGCATTGACCATGTACGGCCACGCTTCTCCGGTTTCGGTATCGAGCAGGAAGACCTCCGTGATATGGGTGTCCAAAATCTGTTTTGGGGGCGGGGCGTTCCAGTCCTCGTAGGGTGATCGGATCGTATAGTCGCGCCTCGTCTCGACGAGCCGGAATCTTGGACACACCCTAGGCTGAACTTGTGAGCTGCGCACCCGCACCCAGGAGATTTCAGGTTTGTTCGTCAGAAGCCACGCATCGCCCGTCAGAACGTCGAGCTTAAAGACCATATCGTCAGCGTTTGTCAGGGTGAACCGCTGCCAATAGTACGGAGTGCTGACGCAGCCTTGCGCGCTGCCCGCCTGGGGTCCCTGACGGCGAGCGGTTTGGGCGCGACACGGGGCTAGCAAGGCCCCGAGGGCGACGGCAAGTACAGCGGGAAGATTCTGTCTCATGGATATCCATCCTAAACTATTGAATCGTACCCGTGGCCGCCGCCCCGTTCGCATTGCGGCCGGTGCAAAAGGTTAGCTCTGCCGAGGCTACGCCCAATCTAGTTTTGTTGGCCCCAGTACCTGTCGGGGCGGATTCACAAATGCTGCCTATTCCGACTTCTTAGGAATCTTGATATCCAACCTTTTAATCTTCTGATTCAACGTAGACAGCGGCACATGCAAAGCCGCCGCCGCCTCCGTCTGGCTGCCATTATGCTGCTCCAGCCGTTCCGTCAGAAGCCGCCGCTCGAAGTCGGCGAGGATCTCGAACAGCGACGCGTCGGCCGGCAGCGCGCCGCCTTCCGCGCGCCGCAGGCGGATGCCGCTAGCCTGCAACAGGTGATCGGGGAGCACATCCAATGGCACCGCCGGGTCGGTGGCCAGCACCACGGCGCGTTCCACCGCGTTCTCCAGCTCGCGCACATTGCCGGGCCAATTATGCTCCATCAGAATCTGCATCACCTCCGCCTGGAACGTGAGCACCGAATTGCCCTGCGGATCCAGGAACTTCTCGTTTTCGCGGCAATACTTGGTGAAGAAGTGGCTCACCAGCGCGGGGATATCTTCCTTGCGCTCGCGCAGCGGCGGCAGCACGATGTTGATCACGTTCAGCCGGTAATACAGGTCTTCGCGGAAGGTGCCCTC
>Ga0187867_10001899_pt1 | contig 17776 bp, 10 predicted proteins | sample June2016WEW_13_1_FD_132976 | JGI IMG/M metagenome (GOLD analysis project Ga0187867, IMG submission 132976) | Peatland microbial communities from SPRUCE experiment site at the Marcell Experimental Forest, Minnesota, USA - June2016WEW_13_10 | ecosystem: Environmental > Terrestrial > Soil >...
ATGGTGCCATCCAGCGCGGCGCCGATGATGGCATCGTCGGCGCCGCGCTGGATGGCACCATCGTCAGTTGGAACAAGAGCGCCGAGCGCATGTACGGCTACCCCGCCGGAGAGATCTTGGGAAAGCCCGTCGCGATCTTGCAGCCAGCCTTGCAGCCAGCGCCGGCCCCCGCCGGCAGCGCGGACGAAGCCGGCCAGCTCTTCGACAGAATCCACCGCGGCGAAACCGTCTCGCAATTGGAAACGGTCACGGTGCGCCGCGACGGCAGCCCCATGGAGGTTTCCCTGACCATGTCTCCGGTGCGCGACGCCGCGGGAGACGTGGTGGGATCGTCCACCATCGCGCGCGACATCAGCCGCCGGCGGAGGGACCAGGAGGCGCTCCAGCGAAGCGAGGAGAAGTACCGCTGGCTGGTTGCCAATCTTCCCGATATCGTGTGGGTGGCCGACGATACCGGCCAACCCGTCTTTGTCAGCTCCAACTGCCAGGCGCTAACCGGATATACGCCGGAGGAAATCTGTCAGCCGGGGTTCTGGATGAGCCGCATACACGCCGAGGATCAGCGGCGAGTGGCAGCCGCGTATCGGGCAGTTATCGATGAGGGCGATCCGTACGACATCGAATACCGGTTCCTGAAGCAAGACGGACAATGGGTCTGGCTGCATAGCCGCGCGGTGAACGTGCATCAGCGCGATGGCAAGCGTTATTGGGACGGCCTGCTTTCCGACATCACCGAGCGCAAGCTCATGGAACAAAAGCTGGCGCATCAGGCCACGCACGACTTGTTGACCGGCCTGCCCAATCGAGGCGTCTTCGAAGACCGGTTTCGCCAAGCCCTGGCGCTCGCCAGCCGGCACAGCGGGATGGCGGCGCTTCTCTACCTGGATCTGGACCGCTTCAAACGCATCAACGACACGTTGGGGCACTTGGCGGGGGACAGCTTAATCCGATTAGCAGCGGAACGTCTGGCGGGCTGTCTGCGGGAGTCCGAGACGCTGTCGCGCAGCGGGGGCGACCGCTTCACGCTGATACTGAGCGATGTCCGCGCGCCGCAGGATGCCGTCACCGTGGCGGAGCGGATTCTGGAGACTCTGTCGCAGCCATTTTCGGTGAAGGGCAACGAGGTTTTCCTGGGCGCCAGCATCGGCATTGCGCTTTACCCGCAGGATGGCGCGGATCCGATCGCGTTGCAACGGGCGGCGGAAAGCGCGCTGAGCGCGGCCAAGCGCCAGGGCAAGCGCCGCATTCAATTGTCCAACCCGGAGCTGAGCGAGGCCGCCGGCCGCCGCCTGGCGATCGAGTCCGAACTGCATCACGCCTTGGAGCGCAACGAAATATCGGTGCATTACCAGCCGCAATTCGATTTGGCCACCAGCCGCGTCGCCGGGCTGGAGGCGCTGGTGCGCTGGGACAACCCGAAGTTCGGCTCGATTCCGCCATCGGTTCTGATTCCCATCGCGGAAGAAAGCGGGCTGATCGTCGCGATCGGCGCCCGCGTGTTACGGGATGCCTGCCGCCAGGGCAGCTTGTGGCGCGACGCCGGTTATGGACCCCTGCAAGTGGCGGTGAATACTTCCGCCGTGCAATTCGCGCGCGGCGACCTGGCCGAAACCGTGGCCGCCACGCTCGCAGAGACGGGCCTGGACGCCGCTCACCTGGACCTGGAACTCACCGAGAGCGTGATCATGCACGATATCCGGGAAACCGTCCGGCAGCTCAAGGAGCTGAAGAAACTAGGGGTGAGCGTCTCGTTGGACGACTTCGGCACCGGCTATTCCTCTTTGAGCTACCTGGAGGAACTGCCCATCGACAATCTGAAAATCGACCGCAAGTTCGTGCAGCGGATGAACTGCGCGGATAACACCCGCACGCTGGTGGAATCCATCGTGGGCCTGGCGCACGGGTTGGGCATGCGGGCGGTGGCCGAGGGCGTGGAAACCGGCGAGCAGCTCGAACAACTGAAAGCCATGGGATGCGACCGGGCGCAAAGCTTCATGCTGGGCGGACCGGCCCCCGCGCTGTGCATTCAGGCGCTTTTGGCATCGCGCAGTGAGGAGCGGCAGCAGACCGCTTGCTGACGCGCGCGGCTCAGTCGCGACGCGCGGCTCGGTAGCGTTACCGAGCCGCGACCAAAAGGGAGCGGTGGTTCCGCTTTACTCCCAGGCCACGTTTTGGCCCAGGATGAAGTGGTAGAAAATGTAAAGCGCATCCAAGTGGGACGGCAGCGTCAATTGCGCCGGACAAGTGGCGCTAGTCGGATTATTGGCGGTACTGGTACACGCGACGCTCGATGGCCCCACCAGCAGCTCGCCCGGCGGCACCAGCGCCGTGCTGCCGGCAGTGGACGGCAGCGACTCCAGCACGAACGCTGGGATGACGAACTTTCCGGCGACGGCCGGAGCGATGCATTCCACCAGGACGCCGGGCGTGGTAGCCGAGGGTTCGATGCCGGACTGCAGCGAGGAAGCGATGGCGGTGATGTCCACGTAGCCGTTGGAATCGCCGCCGGTCCAATCGATCTCCAGGTCTTGCGTGCGGGCTATCGGACCGGCAGTCACCGCGGCCTGATTGGTCCAATCGAACGACGCGGCAGCCTGCGTCACGGTGATGGGCGCCGTCAATGCGCCCACGCTCGCGCCGCCCGTACCGGTCACGGTGTAGGTGCCCGGCGTGATGGCATATTTCGTCGAAAGGAAGAATGGCAGACAGTTGTCGGTGCTGGTGGTGGGGCAGGTCCCCGTCGCCAACGCAGTGGCCAGCTCGCCGACGGTCATGCCGCCCACCAGACCCTCCTTGGTGGTCAAATTACCCGCCGGCTGCGCGCCGTAAGAATTGGCGCCGGTGTCCTGCGCCACGGTGGCGCTGGCGTTGGGCCCCTGGATCTGCAAGCTCGGTCCGGCATCCAGAAACGTCACCACTGGGGTGAATACACCATTGATGATGTAGCCTACGGCGGGATCCACTGGAGGCGGGAACTGCAGAAACTGGATGACCGTGCAGTTGTTCGCCGAGGGCACCCGCGTGAAACCCTGGAAACTGTTCAGCGTCGAGCTGGTGAAGGTCGCGATTTGCCCCGACACGGTGTCGTTGTCCCATTGGGCGCCGCCAAACTCGGTGCTCACGTTCAAGAAATCGCTGAACAGGACGAGGTTGCCCACGTTAGCCTGCTTATTGGTTTGAACCAGGGAGGCGATGTCGTTGTAATCGATGCCATCGGCATCCGAGCAAGTCGCGCCGTTGAGATCCACTGGCAGGCTGGTGAAGTTGCCGATCACGGAGTTGATCTCCACGGCCACCTGCACGTAGCAGCCTTGCGCTCCCGGGGGCACCTGGAAGTCGATCTGGTCCTCCGCGGTAAAGCCCCCCCGGCCCGCGTAGGTAACGGTAGCCTGCTGGCTGCCTACCCATACGGTCACCGGGCAAGGCGACCCGCTGGGGCACAAGTTGGTATACGGCGGCGGCGCGGACTGCTCGGTGGCGAGGTTGGGCGCGGCGCCCAAACCGGTGCCCCAGATCGTCACGTACTGGGCCGGCTCGATGGTAGCGAAAGGCGTCAGCAGCCCGTTGGTGACGGCATTGGTGAAGATTCCGGGACCAGAGCCTTGCTGGTTCCACGCGAATGTCCCAAACGAACTCGCTACTACCGTAATGGGAAATGTGGCGCTGGTCGCGCTGTTGTAGTTCACCGTGAGGGTGCCCGGAGACGCCGCACTGGTAATGGGGGTGTTGGAAGGTAATACGGCATTGATCTGGTTAGCCGATACATATTGAGGGTACGCGGTCACCGTGGTCGCCCCCACGCTGACGCTCACGGTGCTACCCCCGAGCGTGGTCGGCAGGGGATAGGGATTCCAGCCCACGCCGGTGGACGGCCCGAGACCGGAGCCGTAGATCGTAAAATAAGACCCCTGCGCGATGCCGGAGTTCTGCAACGGGGGGTAGCTGGAGCTGGCGGCGTTAACAATCAAGGTCACCTTTGGCTGCGCGAATCCGGAGACTGCCAGCAGCCCCAAAAGTAAGACGATAGCGAAAGAAGTTTTCACGTGAGTTTTTCCTTTCCCGTAGGTTTCAAGTCTAGCACCACTCAACGGCGTCTGGCTGCGCGTCCGCGCACCGCCCGGACTCTCCCGCGCCGGCGAGGCTCCATTAGTACTGGAACCCGGCCGAACGGGTCCGAGTTCCAAACGAGCGCTTCAATCCTTTACACTAACGTAGTTCGGCTTTATTTGGATTATCATCGGATAATGCGTGCCGCCACTAAGGGGGCGGAGGAGAGCGAAACGTGGCGACGAAGACGTGGGTTCTTGTGAAATTACTGCTAGGAACGGGGTTCTGCCTAGGCTTGGCCGGGGTTCTCGCGGCGCAGCCGCAGTTGACCGTGATAGTCAGCGGCACGCTGGGACCATATCTCAGCGGTAGCGGTGAGGTCACCACACCGGGGACATACGTATCCGGCATCACAGCCACCGGGACGTCTTCGACGCAGTATTGTGTGATTACGTACAGCGGCAACTCCGGCGGCACTCCCGCCCAGGCGAAGATCTATCTCGGCCCCACATTCAACCCGACTACGCCGGTTGAAATTCCTCAGGAAACGATCGGCTCCAATGCCCTCGAGAATCCCGGCAGCGGCTATAGCTATTCCAGCCCGCCGACCACGGCCACAGTCGCCAACGGAACCGCCACCAATTGCACGGGGACCGCGATGCTCTTACAAGGGAGCGTCAAGATTGACGATTCGCTCGGCCTGAACGGCGGATCATTCACGGCGACAAATACGCTCAATCCCGTGGGTGTAGCGTATAACGCGACGACCAACCAGTACACCAACTTACCCATCACGTTTTCCGCGGGTGGATTCGATTTGACCTGTAACGCAACCGTGACAGTCACGCTCAACGACGCTACCGACCTGAACAACGACACCCTAAAGGTGACTGGCTGCGTTTTCAAGGCGGGAGACACAGCCTTCAACTCCACTGTCGCATTTCCGGTAGGCACGATTCCGGCGGCAGTGCCGATGGCGTTCAGTTCGAGCCTTCTGGATTCCCCGACCTCGGTCAGCGAAGGAACGTACACCCCGGGGGCCAGCAGCACATTTAACGGCGACGTGACCACACTGGGAATCAGTGGCACTATCTCGGTAGCTTGCGGCACCGGGGCGAACGCCTGCTCGATGGAGACCCTGGCTCCCACCACACTCCCGTTCACCGCCACGGTGGGAAGTTCCGCGCCCCCCACGCAGACTGTCACGGTGAACACTTCGCCCCAGGTGAACGAGTCCTTCGCGGTGACGACGTCGGCAAGTTGGCTGACGGCCAACCCTGCCGGTGGGGTCACCGGCACCACGGGCGGCCAGATCAACGTCGGCGTGAATCCAACCGGGCTGGCTCCGAACACCTACACCGGCTACGTCTGCGTGTACAGCGCCGCGTCCAATTCCACGGCTTCCCCGTGTAGTGGGGCCGCTTCGACGCCGTTTGTGACCGTGACCCTGACCGTCACGCCAGAGGCGGTTACCCTGGTGCCCGCGCCGACCTCGTTCACGTTCAATTCCGTAAATTCCACCGCGGTGCAGTCGCAGAGCCTCTCCGTGACGACTTCTCCCAGCACGTCCGAGTCGTTCACGGCCACCCCCAGCACCACATCGGGCGGCAACTGGCTCAGCGTGTCGTCCAGCACCGGCACGACCGGCGGTGCGGCGATTATGGTGATGGCCGATCCAACCAAAGTGACCGGGGGACCGGGCACATATAGCGGAATGATCACGCTGGCGGCGTCCGGCGCCCCGAACGTGCAAGTGCCGGTGACGTTCAACGTGACCACAGTTTCCACGTCCACCGCCTTGAACTTTAGCGGTGTCGCGAACGGCTCCAATCCCCCCAATCAGCAGTTCATCGTTACCGCCACCGGCAACGTCGATATTTCGTTTGGCGCCTCGGCGAGCACCACCTCGGGCGGCCAATGGCTATCGGTAACGGGGAGCGGCACCACCAACGTCACGGAGCTCACCGTTTCGGTTAATATAGCCGGGCTCGCCGCGAATACTTACAATGGCTCGATTTCCATCACCCCCCCGGGCGGCACTCCCATTCAGGTGGCCACGGTTACGTTGGTAGTCTCCAACCTGCCTACGATGCAGGTAGCGACGGGAACCTCGCTTCCGCTGGCCTTTGCCTACACGCCCGGATCGACGCCATCCCTGCCGCTGGTGATCGTCAGCTCCAGCAGCACCGCGATCAATTACACGGTCAGTACCAACGTCTCCTCATCCGGCGGCAATTGGCTGCAGGCATTGCCTACTCCCAGTTCGACCGGGGCCACCGAAACGGTATCTGTGGTCACCAGCGTAGCGAGTACCTTGGCCAACGGATCGTACAGCGGCAACGTGGTCTTCACCTGCTCGCCGACGACTTCCTGCGGCAATGCCAGTGGACAGCTCAGCGTTCCGGTCACCTTGACCGTGACGGCGACACTAACGCCGTCGCCCACCTCGGTGACTTTCTATTACACCATCGGCAGCAGCACGCCGTCCCCGATTTCGATTGGGACGAGCAGCAACGGCCAGCCCATCACCTTTACCGCCTCGGCTGCCAGCACCAGCCCCAACGGCGCATGGCTTGCCGTTTCGCCCAGCGGCTCCATCACTACACCTAACGGAGTGATGGCTTCGGTGAACGGAAGCGCCCTCAACGGTTTGGGAGCCGGCACCTATAGCGGGTCGATCTCGCTGGCTTCCACAGGCGCGACTGTCAGCCCGGTGACCATACCCGCCAGCCTGGTAGTCTCCCCGGCGCTGCAAACAAACCCCGGTTCGCTCACGTTCGCTTTCCAGACCGGAGGCACGGCTCCCGCAAGCCAGGGACTGAGTATCACCAGCAATGGCGCGCAGCTTAGCATTTCGGCCGCCGCCAGCGGCACCAGCAACGGCATCACGTGGCTATCGGTATCCCCAACCAGCGGAACGACACCGCAGAACCTGACCGTTTCGGTGGCGCCGTCGGGCTTGCCCGCGAATACCTACAACGGCTCCATCAGCGTTACGTCCGCGCAGGCCGGCAATAGCCCGCTAGTCATTCCGGTGACTCTGACGGTCAGCACGTTGCCTAGCTTGACCGCGAACCCTTCGTCGCTATCGGCTAACTACACGATCGGCGGCACTGTCCCGGTTTTGCCGACGGTCGCCATCGGCAGTACGGGAGCCGCTCTCAGCAATGTGAGTGTGGGCAGCCCGAATGTCCCCTGGCTCTCGGTATCCCAAAACGGCACCACGACGGGCAGCACTACTTTGACTGTTTCCTTAGTACAAGCCAGTCTGCCGTCTTCCGCTGGAACCGCTTCGGGAACGTTCACTATCAATGCCACAGGCGCCGCCGCGCCGCTGACTTACACGGTCACTTTGAATATTTCCGCGCAGCCGGTGCTCTCCGTGAATCCCACGTCATTGAGCTTCACTGGCCAGGTGAACGGTGCTAATCCGCCGGCGCAGACGCTGGCCGTGTCCAGCACCAACGGTTCGGTGAGCTTCACGGCGGTGCCCACTTCGGCCGGCAACTGGCTCTCCGTTACGCCCTCCGGTACTACCAATGCCACCCTGCAGGTTACCGTGAACACCAAGGGCCTGGCGCTCGGCAATAATTACAGCGGCTCCATCCTGATCACGGCGGCGGGAGCGTCAGGCAGCCCGATCACCGTTCCGGTTTCACTGTCGGTGACATCGGTGCCTAATTTGGTCGCCGCGCCAACCACGCTTTCGTTCAGCTATACCACCGGCGCCCCCGCGCCCGCCGGGATGAGTGTCGCGATTTCGACCTCCAACGCGGCCAGCACGCCGTACACTCTGAGCGCGTCCACCAGCGGCGGCGGTAACTGGCTGCAAGTCCCGTCCAGCGGCTCGGCGCCGGGCAGCTTCATCGCGAATATCGTGCCGGGCGGCCTGACGGCCACTTCGGGCACTTTCACCGGCACGATCACGGTCTCCGCCACGGGATTCAGCTCGACCAGTGTGGCGGTTACCTTGGTGGTCACGCAACCGAAGGCGGTGATCCAATTGACGGGCACCACGGTGTTCACGCTCGCCAACACGGCCGCTCCGGTCAACAGCACGCTGGCGATTTCGGCTTCGGACGGTTCCGCACAGGCGTTTACCATCGCCGCCGGAGCCAGCCAATTCAACTGGGTGACGTTGAGCCCCACCAGCGGAACGACGCCCGCCAGCGTCAAGCTCACAGTGAATCCGTCCGGACTGGTTCCGGGCGTTTATCTCACCCCGCTTACGGTGACGATGCCGGGCTTGCCGGTCACCACATTGACTATCAACGCGCAACTCAATATCACCGGGTCGAACCTGGCAGCTTCCCCCAGCATGCTCACGTTCAACTACCAGCCCGCTCTGCCATTTCCAGCACCGCAAACCATATCGCTAACCACGATCACCGGTGGCATGGTGGCGCTGGCCTCTGTCACGACCGACGCGGAGTGGCTGATCGTGACTCCGGCGTCCAGCGCTCCAGCGACCTTGCAGGTCTCGATTAATCCGGGCCTGCTATCGGTGGGAACCCATACCGGAGACGTATTGGTGAAAGGCGTGGGGTCGCCGGACACTTCGCTGGATATCCCGGTGACCATCAACGTGCTCGCGGCGGCGCACTTGAGCGCAACGCCGGGCATGCTCACGTTCAGCTACCAAACCGGCGGATCCCTGCCTGCGCCGCAAAGCTTCGCGGTGTCCGCCAGCCCCAACGTGCCGGTGAGCTTCACGGCCACCTCGCCCGGCAACTGGCTGCAATTGAGCCCGCAGACCGGCACGGCGCCAGCCAGTGTGCTGGTGACGGCGAATCCGGCGGGGCTGGCGCCGGGCACATATGGCGGCACGATCGACGTAACCGGCAGCGGCGCGGCCAACATCGCGACGGTCGCGGTGACGCTGATCGTTAACGGTCCACCGCAACTCACCGTCGTGCCCAGCCAGCTTATCTTCATAGCGCCCGTGAGTGGAACTACGCCGGCGCCGCAGACGCTGATGGTTTCGAGCAACGAAGGGCCCCTGGCCTTCACGGCGGCGGCCGGTTCCGTCTGGCTGGCCGTAACGCCCACCAGCGCGACTACGCCGGCTTCGCTAACGGTGTCGGTTAACCCGGCGGGTCTCGCAACCGGGGTCTACAACGGCACGATCAACATCACGCAGGCGGGTTCCGCGGTTCCGCAGTTGATTCTGGTGACGCTGCAAGTCGGCAATGTCACGCCGACCATTGCGGGTGTGATCAACGCGGCCAGTGGCGCGGCCGGAACGGTGTCGCCCGGAATGGCGGTTTCGATCTTCGGCTCGATCCTGGGGCCGCAAACCGGCGTTCCCTGGACCGCTCCGACCGGAGAGGCCGCGGCAGCTACATCCCTAGGCGGAACGCAAGTTCTGTTCGATGGCGTCCCGGTGCCCTTGCTTTACTCGGCTAACGGCCAGGTGAATGCCATGGCGCCGTTTGAGCTAGCGGGCAAGGCTACCACGGTGCTGCAGGTGGTGTACGATGGCGCGACCTCGGCGGCCCTGACATTGCCCGTGGTGGCGTCCGAACCAGGCCTGTTCACGGCGGACGCCTCCGGAAAGGGTGAAGGCGCAATCCTGAACCAGGATTTCAGCATCAATAGCGCGACCAATCCGGCCGCGCCGGGGACCGCGATCATGCTGTTCGGCACGGGCGGCGGACTGACCAACCCGCCATCCGTGGATGGCGTGCTCAATCCGATGACGTCCACCGGCGTGCTGGTGCTGGCGACTACCGCCACTATCGGTGGGCAACCGGCGACGGTGCTTTACGCCGGACCTGCGCCCGCGTTGGTTGCGGGTATCTTCCAGGTCAACCTGACGATCCCCACAGGCACGCCATCGGGCAATGCTGCGGTGGTGGTGACGGTGGGAGCTGCCTCCAGCCAGGCGGCAGTTACCGTGGCGGTGCAGTAGCTCCCGATCAAGGGGGGTTCCTTCGGGAACCTCTCTGGCGCCAAAAACCAGCGCCAGGCGACCGCAGAAGTGCGGTCGCGGCAGGCAGAGTGCCTGCGCCACGTCGTATCAACGACTTGCGCCGACGTTCTGGAGAGTGCCGGCACGGCACGCCGCGCTCCGGGCACTCCGGGAAAGCCCGGCTCCGCGGCGCCTCCGGTATTCTATACTTGGTGCTTGCGGCTCATCGCATTCACCCTCCTTTGCACCGCGCTGCGCGCCGCGCCTCCGGTGCGCTTTGCCGAACACACCGTCGCTACGGGCCTGACCGGCGGCTATCAAGTGGTAGCGGTGGACATGAACCACGATGGCAAGCTCGACCTGGTGGCGCTGGCCAGCGGCATGACCGAACTCGTGTGGTTCGAGAATCCCGGCTGGCAGCGCCACGTCATCGCCGGCAACCTATCCGGCCTGATTAATCTGGCCGCGTGGGATGTGGACCGTGACGGCATCCCGGAGATCGCGCTGGCGTCCGGCTTTTCCATGAACGCGAAGCACAGCGCCGGCATTTTGTCCGTGCTGAGCCACAACGGTGATCCGCGCCAGCCGTGGAGCATCCGGGAGATCGACCGGCTGCCCGCTTCGCACCGCTTGCGCTGGGCCGACATCGACGGCAGCGGCAAGAAGGTGCTGGTCAACCAGCCGCTGACCGGCGCTGGCGTCGACCATCCCGAGGATCGCGCCCACACGCCGCTGGTGTTCTACCGGCCAGGCGCATGGAAGCGCGAAACCATTTCGGATGAGGATGAGGGAGTGGTCCACGGGATCTACATCGTGGACTGGGATGGCATCGGCCGCGACGCCATTCTGACCGCCGGCTTCACCGGCATTCACTTGTACAGGCTGGGCAAGGACGGCCGCTGGAGCCGCACCGAAATCGCGAAGGGCGACCCTGCGCCGTGGCCCAAATCCGGATCGAGCGATGTTGCGGTGGGACAACTGGGCAAGCGGCGTTTTCTGGCGGCCATCGAGCCGTGGCATGGCAATGAGGTGGCCATCTATCGGGAAAACGCCGGAACCTGGCAACGCCATGTCATTGACTATTCGCTTGCCGATGGCCACACTATCCTGACCTCCGATCTGAGCGCCGATGGCTCCGACGAAGTGATCGCCGGCTATCGCGGCAAGGGCGTTAACGTTTACTACGCCCAGGATGGCAACGGCGCCGCGTGGACGAAGACGGTGCTGGACAACAGTATCGCCGCCGCGGCCTGCGCCATCGCGGACTTGAATGGCGACGGAAGGCCGGATATCGCGTGCATCGGCGCGGCCACTGCCGATCTGAAGTGGTACGAGAACCTGGGCCGGCCGTGACCCAGGAGGGCGGGCAATTCTGCCCGCAGCCGGCTTTTCAGCCGGCTCTGGCCGCCCAAAAAGGGCGGCTGCGGCCAAGATTGGCCGCCCTCCGAGGCGATAGTACCGAAATCGACCACTACCCAGCCTTGGTATAATCCTCAAATAAGTGCCTGAAATCAGCCATTCTGTGTGCGCTCTGGATTGCCCGGATGCCTGTGCCGTGCTGGTTACCGTCGACGCCATGGGCAAAGCCACCCGGCTCCGCGGCGACCCGGCGCATCCGGTGACGCGCGGATTCTTGTGCGGCAAGGTAGCGCGGTATCTGGAGCGCGAGTATGCGCCCAGCCGCTTGCTGCACCCCTTACGGCGGGCCGGCGGGAAGGGCGAGGGCCGCTTCGTGCGAGTCACATGGGACGAAGCTCTGGACGAGATTGCCGCGCGCCTGAAAACTATCGCCGTGGAATTCGGGCCGGAATCCATCCTGCCCTACAGCTATGCCGGCACTATGGGATATCTGAACGGCTCGGGAATGGACCGGCGCTTCTTCCACCGGCTGGGCGCATCGCGCCTGGACCGCACCATCTGTTCGGCGGCGGGAGGGGCCGGGCTGACCGACGCTCTGGGTTTTAGATACGGCACCGAACCCGAGCAGTTCCGGCACTCCAAGCTGATTATCGCCTGGGGCGCAAACGTGCTCGGCACCAACGTACATCTGTGGCCGTTCATCGTGGAAGCGCGCCGCAACGGCGCCAGATTCTACACCATCGATCCGCGCCGCAATCGCACCGGCGCAGCCGCGGACAAGCACTTCTTCATCAATCCGGGCAGCGACACGGCGCTGGCCCTCGGCATGATGCACGTCATCATCGGCGAGAAGTTGTATGACGCGGAATATATTGCGCAGCAGACTACAGGGTTCCCGGAACTCGATCAGAAAGTCAAAGAATATCCGCCCCAGCGCGCCGCGGCGCTGACCGGCATCGCGCCAGACGAGATCGTGTCACTGGCGCGCGAATACGCCACCACGCGTCCGGCCGCGATCCGGCTGAACTATGGCGTGCAACGCAGCGAACGCGGCGCCATGGCGGTGCGCACCATCGCGTTGCTGCCCGCGTTGACCGGTTCCTGGAAAGAGGTGGGCGGTGGCTTGCAGCTTTCCACCTCACAGGCCTTTCACTTGAACAAAGCCGGCCTGGAGCGTGCCGACCTGCAATGGCGCGCGCTGGGCCGCGAGGCGCGTATTTTGAATATGTCTTCGCTGGGACAGGCGCTGAATGAAGTGAACGATCCGCCGGTGAAGGCCCTGGTGGTCTACAACTCGAACCCCGCCGCCATCGCGCCGAATCAGAATGCCGTGCGGCGCGGCCTCCAGCGCGGCGACCTGTTCACCGTAGTGCTGGAACAGTTCCAGAACGACACCGCCGATTTTGCCGACTTCCTGCTGCCGGCCACGACCTTTCTGGAGCACACCGATCTGTACTTTGCTTACGGCCACTATTACCTGCAATTGGCGCGGCCCGCGCTCGCGCCGCCGGGCGAATGCAAATCGAACGTGGAAGTCTTTCGGGCGCTCGCCCAGCGCATGGGCTTCGACGACCAGTGCTTCGGCGATTCCGTCGACGACATGATCCGCACGCTGCTCGCGTCCGATCATCCTTTCGTGCGCGGCATCACGCTGGAGGAATTGGAGCGCGAGCATTTCGTGCGGCTGCGGGTGGCGCCCGCGGGCGATCCGTTCCTGCCGTTTGCCGATGGCGGTTTCGGCACGCCTTCCGGCAAGTGCGAGTTCGGCGCGGAGTCCATCGAGTACACGCCGCCGGTGGAATCCCGCTTGGGAGACGCAAGCCTGCGGGCGCGCTTCCCGCTGGAAATGATCTCGCCCAAACACGACGACAGCATGAACTCGACCTTCGGCAACCGTCCGGAAAACGACGCGGCCACCGCCACGCTGCACATGGAGTCCGCCGATGCGGTAGCGCGCGGCATCTCGACCGGCGATCAGGTGCGCGTCTATAATGATCGGGGCGCCTGCCTGTTGCGCGCGCAAGTGGACGGCGTGGTGCGCCAGGGAGTGGTCTGCGCACCCGCCGTGCGGTGGGCCCGGAACGCGGCAGACGGCCGCACCGTGAATGCCCTCACTTCCGAGCGTCTGACAGACAAGGGCGGCGGACCTACATTCTACAGTTGCCTGGTACAAGTTGAGAAGAGCGGAGACTGATGACGATTTCCTTTCCGAGCCAGCGCCGGCCCGCCCATCGCATGTCAATAAGCGCGGCGGCTCTCGTGATCGTGGCAGCGAGCCTGGCCGTTGCGCCAACGGGTTGCCGGCGGCACCGGCGCGTAACGGTCCAAACCGTGGAAGAAGCGCCTTCTTTGGCGAGCGTGGTGGCCACCGCGGATCCGCACATCGTGAAACAATTGGTTTCCGGATTCTACGGCGTGGAACAGAACTCCTGGCGTTGGACCGCCGGCCGATTCTCAGTGCTGTTACGTCCGCCGCGCTCCGCCGCAGCGAACGGCGCCGTGGTGCAACTCAAATTCGCCATTCCGGAAGTGGCGCTATCCAGGCTGAAGGGCGTGTCCCTCTCCGCATATGTGAACGGCACGGCGCTCGCTCCGGAGACGTACACACAGGCGGGCCAGTTCATATACAGCCGCGATGTTCCCGCCAAGCTGCTGGCGGGCGACGTGGCACGGGTCGATTTTTCCCTTGACAAGACCATCAAGCCGACGGCCTCCGACCAGAGGGAGCTGGGTGTGGTCGTCTCGCTGGTGGGCTTCCAGCCGAAATAAGCTGAAAGTTATTTCACTTCGGTGCCGAGTCCCGCGTACTCTTCCTTCACCTTGATCACTTTGCTCCCGTTGAAGGTCACAAACACGATCTTGCCGGGCGGCTGCCCGAAAACCCAGTCTTCCAGTTCGATACCGTCCTTGACCTCGCGCGATTTGTGAGCGGGACGGCCCATCGCCAGCAGCACCTGGTCGCGGTCCATGCCCTCGAGTACTTTCTTGTCCCGGATGGCGGTCTGCACTTCCGGGGGCAGGACCTCGGCGTATATCTCGGTGGCGCTGCGCTTCTCGAAATCCAGCACCGGCGCCAGCATCTTCTTCACCTCCGCCGCCTTCATCGGCTCCAGCGGTTTATGGAACAGGATTTCGATGGTGGTGCCGCCGGGCGCATTGGAATCGCCCCGGCCAATGGGAGTCATGGACCCGTTGCCTCCCACGCCGCCGCCGATCTGGGCGCTATCGAACCACCTGCGGCCGCCGTTAAACCCGCCGTTGATCTGCAGCACGAGCTTGTCGGCCTCGATGAACACTTTGGTGATCTGCACGATGTCGCCGACGCGCCCCGCCGGGCCGTATTGCCGCGAGGCCGTTTGCCACGCCTTCTTATCGAAAGTCCCGGTTGCTTCAAAGGGCAGCGCCTTCTTGGCGCGCGGCAGCAACTGCTTCACGGTGGCATACTCCGCCACCAGGCCGCGCATCAATTCAATGCGGTCCTGTTCGGTCAGCTTGTCCGCGCCGCTCGCTAGCGGCGTTAGGGTCGCGAAGGCGGCGAAGAGGGCGGTCCAGGCGCGCATGTCACATCACCCGCGGGCGGGTCCAACAAAGCGGATGGTTGCCGCCGGATGGGCGCTTTCCACAGATACGCGAAAAGCAGAAACAAAACGGCCGAGGTCAGAATACTGGCTTCCGGACCATATTCGCCGCCGCTCCACAGCTTCCCAGCGGACCACCGCATGGTGAATCCCGTCAATCTCATTGTAAGCCCGCTGACGTTGACGCCGAAAAGCGGAAGTGTAAAGTTCCAACCGAAGTGTACGCCGATGGGCAGCCAAATGTCGTGGCTGCGCAGGAAAGCGTAGCCGAACAGGATGCCGAATCCGGCGGTATTTGCCAAACCGAGCCACGTGGCGTTGGGATTGCCGGCGTGCATCACGGCGAAGATGACACCCACGGGCAGGATGGTCGTCCAGCCGCCCAACGCGCGCAGCAGAACTTGAAATCCGAATCCGCGGAACAACAGTTCTTCCCCCGCCGACCCGAATAGCAGCAGCACGGAAACGAAAAAGAACGACGACACGCTGGCCGGGCTGCCGGGATCGGGCGCGATCCGCGCCGCGTGAAAAAGCAGGGGACCCGCCAACACCAATGCCGCTGCCGCCATTCCGCCGAGGCAGCCGAATCCGAGGTTCACCAGCGCCGCTCTATCTCCCTGCAGTCCGATGGCGGCAATGCCGCGCCGCACATAGATCCGCAGGCACAGGCTGTTGCTGAAAGCGGCAGCCAGCAACACGGTGGCGGTAATACTGACGATGTATCCGCCCAGCCAATAGAGCAATGGACCCAGCACATAGGCCGTGGCGAAAAAAAGGCAGACGTAAACGACGATTTTGGTGATGGTGTGGAAGGCGTCCGCGCGGCTGAAAGCTGGCGGCCGATCGCTGAAAGCTGCCAAGCCTTACCTGTCGCCCCCGGCGCCGGCCGCCTGCGTCTTGCGGCTCAGGAAGCACTCCCGGCAGTAAACCGGCCGTCCTTGTGTGGGCTTGAAAGGCACCGTGGTCTCGCGGCCGCACTGCGAACAGACGGTCATGGTTTCCGCCTTGCCCGCGCCCGATGGCCCGGCTTGCCGCTTGCTCTTGCACGCTTTGCAGCGCTTAGGCTCGTTTTTGAAGTTCTTGTCGTGGAAGAAGTGTTGTTCTCCCGCTGTGAAAACAAATTCAGTACCGCACTCCGAACACTTGAGAATCCGATCCTGGAACTCCGCCATAACCCAACCTGGTTTCCTCGAACGGGTTGTGGAGCGGACAGGTGGAAACCTGTCCGCCCGTCGTTATTCGATTTCCCGGCGTGACTTTTTCCGGTTCCGCTTGCGGGCCAGCGCCTGCTTCACCCGCTTTTTTTCTCCGGGCTTCAAGTAGAAGGAGTGTCTCTTGACCTCCTTGATGATGTCCTCTTGCTGGACCTTTCGCTTGAAACGCCGCAAAGCGTTTTCGAGAGTTTCGCCGTCCTGTAACTTTACCTCGGCCAAATAAACTACACCTCCCAACTCAACCAAGATTTCCCGGCTCTCGCAGGGAAGGTACTGATATCATTAAGTGGTTGGCGGATAATGTCAAGTCCAAATTGATGAAGAACGTCCGGCAGAGCGGACTGCATCACCATCAACCACCATTTTTTCAATAGTTTAACTGTTATGGAGACCGTATTAGCAATTTTATTGGCGGGCGGCGCGGGCGAGCGATTATCCCCCCTCACGCGGGATACGGCTAAGCCCGCAGTATGCTTTGGCGGCGTTTACCGCATCATCGACTTTACGCTGTCAAATTGTATTAATTCGGACCTCAGACGAATTTTCATCCTAACACAATACAAATCGCTGGACTTGATCCGGCACGTCCGGGATGGCTGGAACATCCTGTCGCCCGAGCTGGGCGAGTTCATCGAAACGATCCCGCCCATGAAGCGCCTGCGCGACGACTGGTATCTGGGCACGGCCGACGCGGTCTTTCAGAACAGCCAGAGCATCGAAGTGGAACAGCCGTCGCTGACCCTGATCCTCTCCGCCGACCACATCTACAAAATGAACTATCGCGAGATGGTGGATTGGCACCTCCTGCATCGCGCCGACATCACCATCGCCACTCTGCAGGTGGCGCCCCAGGAAGCCGAACGTTTCGGCATCGCCGAGATCGACGCCGGCCATCGCATTGTCGGCTTCCAGGAAAAACCGCGGCAGGGCGATGCGGCGCGCTCGGTTTTCAATCCCCAGATGGTCAGCGCCTCCATGGGAATCTATGTCTTCAATACCGACGTCCTGTTGCGCCTGTTGCTGGGGGACGCACAGGACCATGCCTCGTCGCACGACTTCGGCAGGGACGTGATTCCCGGCGCGCTGGAGCAGGCCCGCGTGATCGCCTACGACTTCCGGGACATCAACGGCAAGCAGGCGCGCTATTGGCGCGACGTCGGCACCATCGACGCGTTTTACGAAGCCAACATGGACCTGGTAAATGTAACGCCCGAGTTCAATCTCTACGATCGCAACTGGCCCATCCGCACGCGCATGGTGCAAGCGCCGCCCGCCAAGTTCGTTTTCGCGCAGGAGGGCCGCCGCATGGGTGTGGCGGTCGATTCCATTGTGGCCGCCGGATGCATTGTTAGCGGCGGCAGGGTAGTGCGTAGCGTGCTCTCGACCGGAGTACGGGTCAACAGTTATTGCGAAGTCGAATATTCGATTCTGATGCCCAACGTCACGATCGGGCGCAATAGCCGCATCCGGCGCGCCATCGTCGACACCGGCGCGGAGATTCCGGAATCGAGCATGATTGGGTATGACGAAGAGGAGGACCGCACCCGGGGTTATACCGTCACGGATTCGGGGATTGTGGTGGTGCCGGGTAGCGCGTTGCCGGTGGGCGACGAGATGCCGGCAAGCATGGCGGCCCGGTAGCAAGCGAGAATGTGTCGAGACGAGTC
>Ga0187867_10001901_pt1 | contig 17752 bp, 13 predicted proteins | sample June2016WEW_13_1_FD_132976 | JGI IMG/M metagenome (GOLD analysis project Ga0187867, IMG submission 132976) | Peatland microbial communities from SPRUCE experiment site at the Marcell Experimental Forest, Minnesota, USA - June2016WEW_13_10 | ecosystem: Environmental > Terrestrial > Soil >...
CGGATTCCGAGGGATCATCGCGGATCATCCTAAGGATCAGGGCGGCCTGGGCCATGGTGTTGCGGTCCTGGACATACGGCTCGTCGGAGCCCCGGACCGCGCCGGGATAGCGCCGCATCTCGTTCCACGCGGCGACGGCCACGAGGCACATCCCCAGGGCAAGGCCGTGCCTGTACTTCGCCTGGATCCACCCAAGGCCGGCATCGGCCCCGATGAGCAGCAGCCCGAGCGTCGGGATCATCGACCAATTGAGCTGGTCCAGGTTGCTCACGCCCCCGATGAGCAGCTCAAAGCACCATATGGAGAGAAAAAGGACCGTGTTGATCTGGGCGAAGCGGTCCCCCTGGCGCATGCGCCGCACGGACAGGACGAGCCCCGCGGCAAGGAGGCATAGGAACGGGGCTGATAGAAGGAGGGTTGCGAAGTATTCGCGCAGGGTCACCCACCGCTCAAGAAGTCCCTCGCGGCTGAAGATCTGCAGCGTGAAGGAGAGGACCTCGTGAATCCTGAGGTGCCAGACATCGTCAAAGTTGTAGCTGCAGACGGCCGCGACCGTGAAGAGGGCCAGCCAGGTGAAGGCCCACAGGATCTCCCTTCGCCGCCGATCCCTGCCGCTATAGGCAATGACCAGCCCGAGCAGGGGGGCCGCATAGATGAGCCCGCCATAATAAAAGAAGCAGCTGACCAGGAACAGGGTGATGCCCAGCCCGCGGAAAAGCCTGGCGCGCTCGGCCGCCGCCCTGCTGTAGAGCGGCAGGAAGTAGACATACACCGAGATGGCGGTCACGTAGGTGACCGAGTGCCACTTGTAGCGCCTGAGGCAGAGGCAGAGGACGGAGAAGAGCGCCACAAGCACAAAGGCCGCCAGGTGGGTCCTCGGGTACGCCCTCCGGAAAAGCGCGAAGAACGCGGCCACGAAGATGCTGAAGAGCACCGGCAGGGCGAAGGTGATGATCCTGACGTCGTAGCCAAAGCAAAGATACAGGGGCACGACCAACCAGACGTAGCCCTTGTTGTACTGGGGCATGCTTCCCCTGACTGCCTCCCACCACGAGTGCGTGAGTGCGGCGAACTGGCAGGTGTCGCGCGCCAGGTCCAGGGATTGCGCCTCCTCCCCCTCGAAATACGGGGGAAAATAGGACACCCGGTACATGAGCCTCAGGTACACCAGCAGGGCGATGCCGCCGAAGAAGAGGAACTCGCGCCTGCTCAGCCCTCGAGCACCGTTGAGCCCGTCGTTCATTGCGGTGATTCAATGGATGGAACCATTCGCAGGTAAAGACCCGGTTTCGAACGGCCTCCATCGCCACCGGCCGGAACCCGCAACGCTGACCGGGTCACTTAACCCATCGACTAGCGGGAAATTGGCGGAGGTGCCGGGATTTGAATCCGGTTTCTCCACGGGCAATGCACCATCAATATTGACGGTATTGCGCTCGGGACTGTCCCAAATTGTCCTAGGGCGCCCAAATCCGGTCGTGCGGTCGATCCTTTAGCCAAACGAGGTGACCAATAATTAAATCGGGAATCTCCAGGCAAGGGTCGTTGGCTTGAAATCAATGGTCACACAACGCGCAGGGTCGTCTTTCACTTCCGCCCTGACCCGAATTCACCCTTGAAACTGCGGGGCGATCCTACGACCTGGCCCCTGGATTGACCCCCGCAGCATCACTTGCCGGGGACCGGCACGAGGCCTGTAGACTCCTTCGGCATGGACTGAGCGTTCAATCGCGATGAGAAACTTTGCAGGGCCCGTTGCCTCAGCGGATCCTGAACCGAGATGTCGCCGTAATACTTCAGCGCCCGCTCGAGCATCTTTTCTCCCTCGTCGGGGAAGCCGTTCGTCTTCTCCGCCCATCCCCAAGCCTCATAGGTGAATCCGACGGCGTACTTGGAGTAGTCGTCGCCCTGCTAATCCTTCATCGCGTCCACCGATGCCTGAAAAGTTTTCCTGCCCTGGTCGAAGTTGCGGAATTGGGAGGGCATGAAATAAAACTGCGCCAGGTTGCGATAGGCGATCGCCCTGCTCAAGTCGTCCTGCGCCGCGCCCACTCCCTTCGCGAGGTAGTTCTCGGCCTTCCTGAAGTTCGAGACAATCAGCATTTCGGACGCGAGAACGTTGTATTCCGAGGACGAAACGTTCTTTCCGAGCTGGTCGACCAGGAGCTCGGCCTCTTCGAGGTAGACTAGGTTCTTTTGGTTTAACATCGCCGAGTGCTGCTCAAAAACCAAAGGGTCGGAGATGGTTCTCGAAGCTTCGGCAAGCTCCTCCTGAAGGGCCACCAGATTGGTCAGCAGCGATTCGAGGTGCTCCTTCCTCGCTCGAACATCTTGAACCTCCTGGGACCCTTGCGAAATCACGAACGTGATTATCGACGCCACAAATGCCGCGAAACTAATAAAGGTGGACGGTTCCCGATACCACGGCTTGCGCTTTTCGGCGGAAGCAATTTGCAGTTCATCAATCTGATCGCGGATCAGCTTCATCTCCGACTCGGCGCTAGGGTCGTCCATATCGCGCAGGATGCCGATGTTGGACGGCGCATCAAGAGCGTTGCGGGGCAATCCCATGGGGTCGGGCAACATTGTCCCTATGGAACGGAGTCTGGGTGACGATTGCCTTGTTCGAGCAGGGTCGGGACTTGGAGGTGTGGGGCACGCCGTCGGAATTGTGGCGGGCAAACAGGATCGGGATGTGCTGGGATTTGAACCCGGCTGCCCTTTGGGCTGATTCGATACCGCTGCGAGTCGTCCCAATTCCAGATTCGTTGCCCATCTTGCCGTCGCCCGCGAGGGGGCCCGGCTTGACCAGCGGCATCGTCGCCGGCAACATGAGGCCGTGAAGGGCGATGCTGGCATGCCGGACACCCCGGGACGGTGCCTGCCACTCGTGCTGGGCGTGACTGCCCATCGCGACTTGCGCCCGGCGGACGAGCCGGCGCTTCGCGCAGCGGTCCGGCGCATTGTCGAGGGTTTTCACCGGAAATGTCCGCATACGCCCGTGATGGTGCTCAGCGCCCTTGCCGAGGGGGGGGATATGCTGTGCGCGGAGGCCGCCCTGGAGGCGGGTGTTGAGGTGCTGGCCGCGCTGCCATTTCCGCCCGCAGTGTATCTCGCCACAGGGTCATTCAGAAGCGCCGCCGCGCGCCAGAGGTTCGACGCGCTGGTCGCCCGGGAGGGGGTGCGGCATTTTGTCACGCCCGCACCCGCCGACGGCCGCCCGGAGAGCGACGCCGACTGGGCCGGCGTGGCCGCGGACCCGGGCACGCGCCAGATGGCCTACGCGGCGAACGGCGCCTTTATTGCGCGCAACAGCCATGCGCTCGTTGCGCTCTGGGACGGGGAGCAGCCACGATCGCCATCGGGCGCCGCGGACGTCGTCATGTCACAGCTCAAGGGGCTGCCGCCCTCCGCGCTCTCCAGGCTGCCGGGTTTCTTCCACTGGCCCGAGACCGGCCTCGTCATGCACGTGTGGGCGCCTAGGGAGGCTTCAGGGCCCGCCGCCGCGGGGCACCTTGCGGGCGAGCAGCGCGAGCTCTGGATCCCGGAGGACGTTGGGCCGGCGGAGGAGGCCCTCGGCGGGAAGGCCGGCGAACGAGCCGCAAGGAGAAGGCTCGCCCTGCGCCGGAGCTTCGGGTGCATGTGCGCCAATCTCGACCGCGCCAACGAGCGGCTGGCCGCGCCGCGGGCGCCTTCGCCCGAGGGCGGAGCGGAACCCCTGGCGATGAGCTATGGCGGGCCGCCGGCCCACAGCCGGGAGGCGCTCCGCCGGCTCGCGTGGGCCCGCGAGTCCGTCGGCAGGCTGGCCGCGGGCAGGAGCGCCCTGCTCGACTGGGGAATCGTTGCCGTGTTCGGGTCCATCCTCCTCGCGGCAGTGGCGTTTCAGCTCTACGTCGAATGGTACACGATCCGGGCGGGCTTAACGGTTCACGAGCCGCTGCTGCTCGTGCTTTTCCTCCTGTCGCTGGCCGCGGGCGGGGGGCTCGTGCTCTGGCTTCGCGGCGTGGAGAACGACGAGCTGGACTACCGTTCCCTGGCCGAGGCCCTGCGCGTGGCCTGCCAGTGGGGCAACGCAGGCCTTGAGCAGCGGGTCAGCGACTGCTACCTGCAGCAGCTCCGCAGCGAGCTGACGTGGACGCGCAAGGCGGTGCAGGCGCTGCTGCTGACCCTGCCGGAGGAGCGGCCCGCATTCCGCGACCTGGACGGCGACGCGCAGCTGCGATGCCTGGATGCGGTGCGCACGAAATGGGTGCGGGGCCAGATCAGGTTCTTCGCCGACCGCTTCAGGGATTTTCGCCTGAAGGGCCGGTGGTGCCGGCTGGGAGGCCTTGCGCTGGCCGTGGCCGGCGGGGCCTTCGCCGCGGCGCAGTTTGCGATTCCCGCGCACGTTCCCGACGCCCTTGCGCCGGCTTCGGCCACCGGCGGGCCGTCGACGAGCCAGCAGGGGATTCGGGACTGGCCGCCCTGGGTGTCGGCGGAGCACCCGATCAGGTGGATGGTCGTCGGCGGGGGATTGATCATCCTGGCCGGCGGGCTCGCGATAACGTTCGGCGAGCGGCGCCTGTACGAGGAGCTCGCCCGCCAATACACGCGCACCCTCGCCCTTTTCCGGACGGCCGACACCGAGCTGAAGCGGCTGCTTGACCAGCGAAACGTCCCGGCGGCGCAGCGCCTGCTGTTTGAGTTGGGGCGCGAGGCGCTGACGGAGAATGCGAACTGGCTCGTTCTGCGCCGCAGCCGGCCGGTGGAGATGATCGTGCACTAGGGGCGATTCCGGAGAAACCGTGAGCGAACCGGGCGCGGGCGGGTGCCGGCCCCCTGACCCGGGGGCCCCGCAGGGTTGCCGCCTCGCTGAAAATGGCGGCTCGACTGCCCGTTGGGACCGGCGTAGCATGTCCCTAGGACGCCTGTCGGGTCCAACACATCCCTTCCCCGCGTGGTCATGGTCACACCATCCCCGCCTTTGCAGGAGTTTTTCTGGGACGACATCCTGGCGTTCATCGAGGAGCGCAAGGTCATCCCGATCGTCGGCGCGGAGCTGCTGCGCGTGCCGGACGGGGCGGGCGGCGAGGTGCTCCTGCAGGGCCTGCTCGCCGCGAAGCTAGCGGAACGCCTGCACCTGCCGGCGGACGGCTGCCTTGGCGACGACGCGCTCCACCGGGTGATGTGCCGCCACCTCGAGCGCGGCGGGAGACGCGAGGAGGTCTACCCGCGCATCCGAAGCCTGCTTAAGGAGCTCGCGCCGCCGGTTCCGGAGCCGCTCCGCCAGCTTGCGCGCATCAGGGACTTCAGCCTCTTCGTCACGACCACGTTCGACTCCCTGATGGAGCAGGCCCTGGACGAGGAGCGCCATGGCGGCGCGCCCAGGGCCGTCTCCCTCGCCTATGCGCCGAACCGCCTCCAGGACGTGGCGCCCGGCGCGCAGCGCGCCGCGGTGCCGACGGTGTTCCACATGCTGGGCCGCATCTCGGCGTCGCCCGACTTCGTCATCACGGAGGAGGACACGCTGGAATTCTTCACCGCGATGCAGTCGGAGTCGAAGAGGCCCAGCGTGCTTTTCGACGAGTTGAAGTCGAGCCACCTGCTGCTGATCGGGAACACGTTCCCCGGCTGGCTGACGCGGTTCTTCATGCGCATCGCCAAGAGCGAGCGCCTCTCCCTCCAGCGGGAGGAGCTGGAGATCGTGGCCGACCGCCGTGTCCGGGAGGAGCCCGACCTCATCCTCTTCCTGAGGAATTTCTCCTACCGGACGCAGGTATTCGACCAGGGGAACGCGGCCGACTTTGTCCGCGAGCTCGCCCGGCGCCACGCCGAGCGCCATCCCGCGGGCGCCGCGCCGACCGGCCCGGCGCCTGCAATTGCGGAGATCAAGCCCGGCTCCGTCTTCATCAGCTACGCCCACCAGGACGCGCCGGCGGGGCGCCTCCTGCGCGACGCCCTCGAGGCCGCGGGCGTCGACGTGTGGTTCGACGAGCGCCACCTTGAAGGCGGCGACGACTTCGACCGCCAGATCAGGCGCAACATCCGCGGCTGCTCCTTCTTCCTTCCCCTGGTCTCTGCCAACACCCAGGCACGCCACGAGGGCTATTTCCGGCTGGAGTGGAACCTGGCCGCGGAGCGCGCGAGGCAGATTGCGGAGACAATACCCTTCATCCTGCCGATCGCGATAGATCCGGTCTCGCGGAGGGAGGCGCTCGTACCCGAGCGGTTTCTCCAGGTGCAGTGGACGCCTCTGCCCGGCGGCGCGCCCACCCCCGAATTCATCGAAAGGACGGTGCGCCTGATCCGCGACTACCGCAAGAGGGAGAGGGGGCTGCTTTGACCGCCGACAAGTCGCCGCTCCTTGACCCCGAGGTCGACCGCGAAAACCCGTGGCCGGGCCTGGCGGCGTTCACGGAGGACATGCGGGGCTATTTCTTCGGCCGCGAGAGGGAAACCGCGGAGCTTGTCCGCCTGGTCCGCCGCGGCACGCTCACCGTCCTGTTCGGCCAATCCGGCCTCGGGAAGAGCTCGCTCCTCCAGGCAGGCGTATTCCCCCTTTTTCGCGAGGCGGATTTTGTTCCCCTCTACCTGCGGCTCGACCACGATCCATTGACGCCGCCGCTGGCCGACCAGGTCAAGGCCGCGCTGGTCAATTCGTTCCGGCAGGCCGGCGCCGACGCTCCGGCGCCGCGGGCGGACGAGACCCTGTGGGAGTATTTTCACCGCAGGGATATCGACATCTGGAGCGCGAAGAACCGGTTGCTGACGCCAGTCCTCGCGTTCGACCAATTTGAGGAGATCTTCACGCTGGGCCGGGGCGACGAGCTCCGGAGGGAGCGCGGCCGGGCGTTCCTGACGGAGCTGGCTGATTTGGTCGAGAACCGGCCGCCGGCGTCGCTCTGTGCGAAATTCGACTCGGGGGAGCTCGATACGGCGCGCTATGCCTTCGACAAGCCGTCGTGCCGGGTGATCCTGAGCATAAGGGAGGACTTTCTGCCGGACTTGGAGGGGCTGAAGGGGGAGATGGGCTCGCTCATGCACAACCGGATGCGCCTTCGCCGGCTTACCGGCACCCAGGCCCTCGAGATTGTCTCGCGGCCCGCGCCGCACCTGCTTGCGGAGGGAGTCGCGGAGCGGGTCGTGGAATTCGTGGCCGGCGGGCGAGGCGGCTCGGCGGAGCGGCTCGAGGAGCTGGAGGTCGAGCCCGCGCTTCTCAGCGTCATATGCCGCGAGCTCAACCAAAGGCGGCGGTCCCTGGGCCAGGAGCGGATCACATCCGACTTGGTCTCGGGCAACCGCCGCGAGATCCTGCGCGACTTCTACGAGCGGAGCGTCGGCGACCTGCCGGCGGCGATGCGCGAGTTTGTCGAGGACCACCTGCTCACCAAGTCCGGATTCCGCGACAACCTTGCCCTCGAGACCGCGCTGGAGGCCCCTGGGGTCACCCGGGCGCTGGTTGACACCCTGGTGTCACGCCGGCTCCTGCGGATTGAGGACCGCCTTGGGGTGCAGCGGGTTGAATTGACCCATGACGTCCTTGCGGATGTGATCCGGATGAGCCGCGATTCACGTCAGCAGCGCCTGGCGCTCGAGCGGGCCCGGCTGCAGGAGCGCCGCCATCACCGCCGGGTCTGGTGGCTCCGGGCCCTTTCCGCGGGACTTGTTGTTCTGCTGGCTTGCGTGTCCGTCCTGGCCTATCGGGCGGTGCAGGCGCGAAAACAGGAAGCGGTCAGGGCGGCGCAGTCCGACCTTGATCTCGGGAGCCAGCTGCTTGAGCACGGCGACGCCCGAGCCGCGATCGCCCATTTCGTCCGTGCGGCGCGAACCGATCCTTCGAATCCCGTCGTGGGCACCCGTCTGATTTCGGCCCTCGCCCGGCGCAGCTGGCCGGTCTGGCGCGACACTGGCGTCAGGCTGCCCTCGCCCGGCTTGGCGACGCAGATTCTGCCCGGGGGCAAGGAGCTGCTGATCCTTGGGGAGGACGGCATCGTGCGCCAGCTGGACGCAAGGACCTATAAACTGGAACGGGAGGTCCGATTCCCGGCCAAGGCGAATTTCCTATGGGCCGGCCGGAAGGGAATCCCGGGCAAGTTTGCAGTCCTGCTTGACGGCGGCGGAGCCGCGATTGCCTCCGCGTCGACAGGAGAAACGCTCGTCGTGCCCAGGCCCGACAAGCAATTCGGCTGGACCTGCGCGGCGATCAGTCCAGACGGGAAGTGGCTCGCCCTTGCAGCCTCGTCGAGGCTGGCGCTGGTGGACGCCCGGGACGGGCGGGTCCGGTCTCAAACCTCGTTTGAATTTCCGCATTTCCCGGCCTCCCTCAATTTCAGCTCCGACTCAACCAAGCTGGTTTACGCGGATTTTGGTTATAAGATTACATTTCTGCGCGTGCCGACGGGTGAAACGTTGCTGCAGGCGATCAAGCCGCTAACCGAGCCGGGTACGAACTACGCGGACTTCAGCCCCGACGGGTCGCTTTTCGTGAAATGCTCATTTTTGCATGGTGCGCAACTGTACGACGCCGCCACGGGCGCCACGGTCGGACCGATTCTGAGCCACGAAAAACCGTGCAACTTTGCCCAATTCGATGCCGATGGGAAGCGCCTGTTCACCGCCGGGGAAGACAACACCGTGAGGATTTGGGATGTCGCCACCCAGCGGGCCATCCTGCCGCCCCTGCGCCACGGGGCGGCCATTCCTGGTTTCCAACTCAGTCGGAATGGACGATTGCTGCTGGATCGCAGCCTCGACGATTCGGTCCACATCTGGGATACGACGACCGGGGCACAAATCGTGGAACCCACTCTGAAGGCCGGAAAAGACGGCTGCGTCTGCCTCGATGCGGACGAAACCGGCGTGCTCTTCTGCGCGTCTGACGGGCGGCTGCTGTCGCTCAGCACGACCCCATCTGCACTCCGACCGGTTGCATGGATGCCAGGGGGGGTGCCTTTGGATGGATTCCCTTTTACTCCCCAGACGGGGTTTTCCCCTTCTGGGCCGCCGATATTGTATCACGTGAATAAATCAGGGATCCAATTCTTCTCCCTGGAAACCCTCCGGTCGAGCGACGATGGAGTTACGTTTCCCCCGGGGATTGAGTGTGCTGACTACGACCTCGAATCCAAGCTCCTGCTGACGCGCTCGCCACAGACCGGCTATTCCCTGTGGCGCATCGCGACGGGGGTTCCCACCAAGATCCTGGACCTGGCAAATTCGCGGCCATGGTTGCTTAATAACTCATGGGGGCTCTTCGTGAACGCGGGTCTCATCGCGATTGGCGAGTCAACAGAGACGGCGGAATTCAAGCTCAGGATTTGGCGCGAAGCAGATGGCCGGCCGGCGGGGCCGACAATCTCTATTTCCCGGGAATCCACCAATTTAGACAAACACATCGTAAGCCCAGACGGCACTCGTGTGACTTCGGGCGGGCTCGAGGGCACCTCACCCGTCACCAGCGTTTGGGAAATTGCGACCGGGCGTCGGATCATGGAAGTCGATGAGCCGGGAGAATCGGAGTACGCCTTATTCAGCCCCGATGGGAAGCTGGTCGCGGATGCGACGTGGAGAACCCCGCCAGAAGGGCCCTGCGCCCGACTCTGGGACGCGCGCACCGGGAGACCCCGCTCTCCGGCCTTTCCGCATTCGATGGCATTTGATCGAGGAATTGTATTTTCGGACGACGGCACGCTCGTGGCGTTTACGTCAAGGGACGGGACGGTGGATGTCGTCTCGACCGCGACCGGAACAGCTATGCACGCCGCAATAGTGACTCCGGATGTTCCAGTGAGTCTACACAACACTCGGTTCTCCGGCAACAATAGCGTCGTGACAGCGACAATCGATAGCGTCATTTGGTGGGATGCGCGTTCCGGTCTTGCGGCAATGGAGCCTTTCCGCATTTCCGGAGAACCGCTGAATGGATTTGATGTCGATCCAAGCGGGCGGTACACGGCGTTGATTGGAACGAGGGGCCGCGCGACGGTTTGGCCTGTGCCGCCCCGTTATGGAGGCCAGGGGATCCCCGCATGGCTGCCGCGACTCGCTCGCGCCCTCACCGGTCAGCGCCTCGATGACCGCGGGGCCTTGATGCCGGCGCAGGACTTCGCCCAAAGTCAGGCCGAGCTGGCTGCAGTTCGGCGGGAGCTTTCCGCCCTGCCGGAGGACGCCCCGTACGCTGCCTGGGGTCGATGGATCCTGGCCGATCCCGACCAGCGCCCCGTCGCGCCCGGCATCAACATCACCGTCGCCGAGGCCCGCGCGCGCGGACTGGCCGACTGACCGCAGGGCTATCCAGTCGCCCACTGGCATCTGCCTTCGCTGCGGGATGCCATGCAGAATCCCAAGACAGCATAAAGATTAGGGAAATCCTGTTTTGGAATAGGCTTTGTAGGTCGTGGGGTGCCGGGATTTGAACCAGCCATCTTTGTGATTCCTCCCCAGGCGCCTAAACAACTCTGTCATGAATGTGGCTAGCTTGCAGAGGGAACTGTTGGATCTTATTTGGGTTGGAAGATGCCCCCCCTATCAGCCGTGAAGAGCGAGCTTCGGCCGCCTCGACCCAAATTCGCGGCGATCGCCGCGGCGAGAGACGAAGACATGAACCGGATCCCGAATCGCTTCCAGGGAGGATGGTGGCGACCGTCCATGTCCGCTGTCCTGCTTGCATATCTTGCCGGCTGTTCCGTCGCGCCGAGCACGAACACAATGGCCTCGCACCTGCCCTCGCCGCATGCGGCCAGCTACTCGACGATGTTTCCACTTACTGAGAGTCCGGTCTCAGAAGGCGGTCGCTGGATGGGCGGGAAAATGACCGGCTTGGATTGGGGCGATGTCTCGACAACCCCCGAATATGCATTCGGTCACGCGGGCCCCAAGGCCTATGCGGACTCGGTGGCCCTTCTTACCGGCGAATGGCCTTCGAATCAGAGCGTGGAGGTGGTGGTGGAGAAAGGAGCGGTGTCTCGTTATCCGGAAGTGTCGATCCGGCTTCGATCCTCGCTGGCGAAGCACAACTGCGATGGGTACGAGATCTCCTATTCTCTGAAGGATGGGGATGCCGCCTACCTGATCATTGTAAGATGGAACGGGCCGCTGGCCGATTTCACATATCTTCTGAACGTGCAAGGGAAGCAGTACGCCGTGAAGACAGGCGACGTGGTAAAGGCGACCGTCGTGGGCAACGAGATCAAGACATACAAGAACGGATTGCTGATGGGGGCGACGAAGGACGGCAGCTACGCCCGTGGGAGTCCAGGCTTCGGGTTCAACGAGGGATCGAATGGCGACTACGGCATCAGCCGGTTCAGTGCAACCGCAACCGATGCGTCAGCATTTTGAGCCGCGAGCAGTGCTCGTTTTCCCGTCAATTGAAGGCGACTATCGGCGGGACTCTGCCGTCCATGGACACAGGCGACGCCCGGCACTCATAGTAACGGGAAGCGGGCCAAGGAAATATGGTGGAGGTGCCGGGATTTGAATCCGCTATCGGCTGAGATTGGCCCGGTGGCCGAGGTCTCTTATTGAGACGGCAGGCCCGTTCTCGCTCTGGATTGTCCGCACTTTGTCCGCAGTCACGCCAATATTCGCTTCTACGGGCTGGGTATCTTTGCTTTTGGGGATTAAGACCTGGCGGGCGGCTTGTCGGGCCCGCATCTGACACCTTCGAATGAAGATAGCTATTCGATCTCGCGTTCAATTCCCCGTTTCTTCTGCAAATCCCGCAGTCGGGTTAGTTCCTCCAGATCGATCCGGTCTTTGCTCCGGGGAGAAGCGGCTTTGTTGGCCAGGAGAGATTCAAATCCGATGAAAGGGACCTGTAACCCAGATATGTTCACTATAATCCGGTCAGAACGACACCGGTCAAAGGTAACTCCGTCGATCCCTGTGAGGACCTGGATTTTCATGGGCTCCCTTCCGACCTCGACCACCGTGTCGGGTTCGAGAAAATCGCTAGCTTTAAGATTAAGAGATGCGAAACCAAATTCGCTAAACACATCGACAAGGCGCCCAGCATTTTCGCGGCTAATCGCTACGAAGACATCGATATCACCCGTATAGCGGGGGAAACCGTGGACCCCTACGGCGTACCCGCCGACAATTACATACTCAACGTGGTGCTTTTCGAGTAATCCGAGAAAATCTTGGAAATGCTTGTTGAGCATGGGGTGAGTCCGGAGTGGTGAGGCGAATAGCCTCGACCGCGGCCAGCCTCTCCTGGTGGGTCCGCGACAGCCAATCCCTTGACCGCGAATCAGCATCGTGAAGGCGTCGCTTGGTGGCCACAGGCGTCATCAAGCGATAGCCTAGCCCTTGGAAGGCCCCATGCAAGGCCTACCAGGCAAAATGGTGGGGGTGCCGGGATTTGAAATGGGATTCGGGTGTTTCCGTAACTCGCGGGTGAGCGCGCCATTCGGGGTTTCTCCTATGAGGACCCGACTTGGCTGCCTAGCAGGTAGTTGCAGGGATGTGCAGAAAGCTGGACGAAGTTTGGCAGGAGCGTGGCAGGAATGGCTCCCGAGAGGCGGGTGAACGCAGCGGACGATCGGATTTCGCTATACGGGCCGATCGGGAGGTGGGGAAAACTCCCCGTCGCCTCGAGGCGAGATCGGGCCGCCTGGGGCAACGCTCTGGGCGCGTAATTCGACGTTCGCGAGCGCGATTCTGAAGGGCTTCGTGTGCCGGCCCTTTTCCTGGGGCGACAGCGTTCGAAAATCGCGGGGATTGTCCAAGCCAAACCTCCGCGGAGCGGACCGAAGAGCCCTCCCCGCCCGATCCGGAAGGCCACGGACAACGGACGGACCATGACAGTTGCCCGGTTTTCCTGGGGCAACAGATCGGCGGGAACACATTCTGTAGGGATCGGATATCGCAACCGCTGACCCTACTGGGAAATCCGGCCCCCGGGTACGGTGGGCCCGTGCCCAATATCCCGCACCTGCTCTCAGTCGCGGCCCTCGCCGCGGGCCTTGGCGCCAGCGGCCAACTCGAGGCCGTCCGGCGCGCCCAGGGCCTGCTGGAGCCCCGCGTCTGGACCGAGGTGATCCGCATCGACAACTCGAACCCGTCCAGCCGCTACCCGCGGGCCGTCGACGCCCTGGTCTTCGAGCTCGATTCCGTCCTGTGGCTCTACACGCCGACCGACGGGACGCAGAGCCTCTCGCTGTACCGCAACCGGGCAGAGATGGACAAGGCCAACCTCGGGCCGCTGCTTGCGGCCATCGACGAGGGGTTCACGAGGTGGGAGGTCCTGCCCCGGCCGGGCGGCCCCCTGCTGGGCCAGGCCCGGCCCCCCAACGGCTGCTTCATCGAGTCCATCGCGATCCTCCTGCGGAGGCTGGACTATGGCGCGTCCGTCGAGAACCCGAGGCTACTCTCCTATTACGTCTCCTGCCCCGGGGGGATGCGCGGCCATACCGTGCTCCAATTCACGACCGGCGGACAGGTCCAGGTCGTCGATCCCGACCGGCCGAACCGGGTCATCAGGATAAGCCACGCCGACCCGGACGACCCGAAGAACGTCGCCGACCGGATCCGGGGCGACGTCGCGCGGGCCCGGCACCTTCCCCTCGGCGAATTCCTGGATCGCGCGCCCGCGCATTTCCTCGCAACACTCCAGCCGCATGCCAGCAAGAACGACGAGCAGGCGCTCCCCGCGCAGGCCGATGCGCCCAGGCCCACGCGCTCCTGAGGGCGCGGGCGGGAGGTCCGGGCCATGACCAGCGAACCCCTGTACCGGAGGCTCGCCGACGAGGTGCAGGGCCTGATCGAGAAGCGGTCGCTCCGGGCCGGCCAGCGGCTCCCGTCCGTTCGGGTGACCGCCCGCCAGCGCCAGATCGGCATGGGGACCGTCATCCAGGCCTACGTGGTCCTGGAGAACCGCGGTTACATCGAGGCGCGGCCGAGGAGCGGCTACTATGTCAGGAGCCGGCCGGCGGCCAGGGCCGAGGCCAGCCCCGGCTCGGTCCTCGGCCCGGCCGTCCAGGTCGCGGAGAAGGACCTCTCCGAGCACATGATCGACCTCGCCCGGGACCCGAGCTACTTTCCCCTGGGGACCGCGTTTCCGGACCCCGGGACCTTCCCGCTGAGGAACCTGGCCAGGGTCTCCGGCGCGGTGGCGCGGGCCGAGCCGGAGATCCTCGGCCGTTACACCATGGGCCACCCCTATCCGCCCTTCACCCAGGAGCTGTCCCGGCGGTACCTGCAGACGGGGACGGTCCTGTCCCATGACGAGTTCATCGTGACGTCGAGCTGCTCGGAGTCGCTCGACCTCGCGCTCGGGGCGGTGACCAAGCCCGGCGACGTCATCGCCGTGGAGTCCCCGGCCTACTTCGGGTTCCTGCGCCTGTTTGCGTCGCGGGGCATCCGCGCGGTCGAGGTGCCCGTCGACGAGAGGAAGGGCCTGAGCCTCGAGGCCCTGACCGTCGCCCTGGACAACCACGACGTGAAGGCCCTGGTCGTCACCCCGAGTTTCCACAACCCCACGGGCGCCTGCATGCCGAACGCCCGCAAGGAGCAGCTCTACTCGATCCTCTGCGACTACGGCATCCCCGCGATCGAGGATGACGTCTATGCGGACCTCCACTTCGGGTCGATCCGCCCCAAGCCCCTCAAGGCCTGGGACCGCGACGGCCGGGTCCTGCTCTGCTCGTCGCTGAGCAAGACCCTCGCACCTGGCCTCGGGCTCGGATGGATCGCGGCAGGGCGCTATCATAAGAAGGTCGATGACGGGAAGTGGTCGACCAACCCGCTCTTTCCCCAGAAGGTCGCCGCCCGGTTCCTTCAGGAGGGGTACGACCGCCAGCTGCGCCGGATCCGCTCGTGCCTCCAGGAGCGGATGAGGGCCGTGCGCGAGGCGGTCAGGACGTATTTCCCGAGGGGGACCCACGTGACGGAGCCGGCCGGCGGATTCGTCCTCTGGGTGGAGCTGCCCTCCTCCGTGGACGCCCTGAAGCTGCGCATAGACGCCCTGGAGGAGAAGATAAGCATCGCGCCGGGCCCGATGTTCTCCGTGCGCCACGAGTTCCGCAACCACCTGCGGATCTACGCCGGCCTCCCGTGGACGGGCGCGCTCGAGAAGGCGATCCAGACGCTCGGCAGGCTTGCGGAGGGCCAGATTTGAGCGAGGCTTCCCTGCCGCGCCCGCGCCCCCAAGAAACATGAAGGACATCGAGGAGATTCAACGCCTGGCCTCGCCGGCGCCCAAGCCCACGTCGCTCGCGTGGGACGGATCGATTCTGTGGATGGGATCGCGTCAGACGAAGCGAATCTACGGGATCAACCCGGCGACCTGGGCGGTCGTCTGGGAGACGGCCGCGCCCGGCACGCCCTACGGCATCGCCTCCATGGAGGGCGAGCTTCGCGTCGTGTGCGGCGAGACAGCGGGGGACAACAGGTTCATCCGGCGCTGCATCCCGATGCACGGCTTCGACGGGAAGTTCGCCATTCCCTGCCCGGACGATACCGGATCCCAGCTTGGCTACGACGGCCGCCGGCTGCACCTGAGCCAATGGTACCCGCGCAAGGTGCTGGCCCTCGGCGCCGACGGCCAGGTCGAGCGCGTGATCAGCGTCCCGCACGGCATCTGCGGGCAGGTCTTTGTCGGGAGCCTCCTGTACCTGGCGACGACCGACGAGGAGGAGAAGGGCGACTACTGGATCACCCGAGTGGACCCGCGCCCGGCGATGCCGGTGATCACGGACCTTGCCCGCATCCCGTTCGCGGCCCGGGCCCTCGCGTTTGACGGCGAGCGGTTCTGGACCAACCACCGCGAGCAAGACCAGATCGTGTCGTTTGCGCGCCCGGGCCGTGGCTCGTGATGGAGGCACGCGCCGCCTGGTGGAGATCTTCCACGCGGCGAAGGCGGGCACGGCCGAGAGGCCTGCGGTGGACGCGATCGCCGGCATCTCGCCCCTCGCGAGGAGCTGGAACGCGTGGCGGGACCCGCCGCCGGGGCCGCCGTGAGCACGCCGATCGGATTCCAGCACCCGGGAGACGCCTCTCTGTCGCCGATCGAGTGGCTCGCGCTGATTGAGAACTCCATGGCGCGGATCCGGGCCGCGAACCCGGGTGCCCACCTGAGGCAGGATGATTCGAAACGAACGTGTTTCTCTCCTGTTTGCCTGGAAGTTGTCTGGAACACTGCGCATGGCCGGGTGGGGCGGCGATAGCAGCGCAGGTTTCACAATAAGCGCTTATTGTAGTGACTGGATAAAATGCCTCGGCTTCCAAAGTGCCCCCATTGCCAGACTACGCTGACGCGGAAGCAGGTTGCGCGGATGCTCGCTTCGCTTTCCGCTGGTAAGGCAAAGAATTACACCGAAGCGGAGCGGGCCCGACGTCGTGAGCGCATGAAGGCTGTCAATGCGCGTCGCGCGGTGGCGTCTCTCGGCACGGGCATGATCCACCGGCATTTGAACCATAGCCGGCTTACACTCGCTGCTATCGATGATGTGATTGATCGCGGCAAGCGCGACTCATGGGCGTTGCTGCTTGCGGCGGTGGACGCTTCGTCCGAGATCCGGAATCGTGTCCTGCGCGTGTGCGCGGCCCACATCTCCGACGAGTACGCCCAACGCTATCACTTCTGGAATAATTATGCCTCCCACAAAGCCGCTGCCTGAATGGGATCGCATTCTCACGGCGGCAGCCCACCGCCAGGAGCTGCTGCCGGAGGCCGTATTGGTCGGCGGGACCGCAAGCGCAATCCATGCTGAACACCGCCTCTCATCCGACGCCGATCACGTTCTGAGGGATTTGACATCCCGCTTCGATGATGTTCTCGCCCAGCTCGAATCCGTTGCAGGATGGAAGACCGCGCGGGTTCGCCGCCCCGTGCAGATCCTAGGCAGCCTGGACGGGATCGAAACCGGGGTGCGCCAATTGATACGCAATGAACCGCTGGAGACGGAGCAGGTTACCTTGAGGAACCACAAGATCACAGTTCCCACCATGGCTGAGATGCTGCGTATCAAGGCCGTCCTCATCCTCAAGAGAAACGCCACCCGTGATTACATCGACTTTGTCGCTCTGCGCGATCGGCTCGGCATGCCGGGCACGCTTAAGGTGATGCGGTCTTTCGACCGGCTTTACCCCCAGCCCAACGGCGAATCGCCCACACAGCAACTAATCGTCCAGCTGTCGAGCCCGATGCCGTTCGACCTTTCGCAGACCGACTTGACCGAATACAAGAAACTATCGAGCCGATGGCAGGATTGGTCGGTCATTCGGAAGGCCTGCGTCGAATGTGCCCTTCAACTCGCGCCGACCCTCAAGCCTCCGACGCTAGGCAAGGATCTCCCGCCGGGCCCCATATCGGTCCGCAGTGAGCGCAAGACCAAGGAACGTGACGGCGGCCTCGAGCTGTGATGACTTATGGGGTCGTTGAACAGGGCCAACCCGCGCAGATTATCGTAATCAGCTATCGAGCAACAAAATGGTGGAGGTGCCGGGATTTGAACCCGGGAGCCCTCCGGGACAAGCGTCGTTTAAAGGACTGATTACGCCCTAGTTATGGCCTAAACTGCCCTAAGCGGGTTCGAGCTGACCGGCTTGTGGGCATCTCCCATTGAACCGGGTGATAATGACCGACCTGGGCGACTCAAATCTCGAGATCCCGCTCCTTGCCTTCTCCATTTCTTGGAGGATCAAGGGGAATCTCGAGCTCGCGAGCAGCACGTAGCGATTTCCCGGCAGAAATCTGCCTGCAAATGAGGTCGATGCTTGTCTCGACTGGGGCGCGGTCGCCTACATAGTCCAGCAGCGCCTCCTTCGC